>Ga0307373_10001454_pt1 | contig 44525 bp, 31 predicted proteins | sample OX2MG_FD_202534 | JGI IMG/M metagenome (GOLD analysis project Ga0307373, IMG submission 202534) | Soil microbial communities from Risofladan, Vaasa, Finland - OX-2 | ecosystem: Environmental > Terrestrial > Soil > Coastal area > Acid sulfate soil | place: Finland: Risofladan, Vaasa | collected...
TGCAAGCCCACCCACCTTGCTCAACCGCAACCAAGGAGTTCTAGCCGTGCCTCGTGCCTGCAACAAACCAGAATTCGGACCGTGTATGCAGGCAGCTGCTACCTTACTGACGGATTGGGGATATACCGAGTTACTTGATTGGTTTGCTACTATGGGATAGGATCTCCTCCCAACATGGTACGCCATCGCGCGCCATGAACTCAGATGCATCAGTCGCAAATCTCGCGCTTGCAGGCAATTAGGAACTGTTTCAGATTTGGTTCCTGGCGTGCATCCTAAAAAGAGAAATTTTCGCCCTGCCACGGGAATTTTGGGGCGAGCAGTGAGGCGCAGATGCCAGCGGATCTTGGGACGTCTGAGACAATTCAAAGTGATCGCGCCGGAGTTGCCACGGTTCTGATCGTCGATGACGAAGAATCGGCGCTCCGGATTTGCAGCGACATTGCCATGGAATCCGGGCTACGAGTGCGCACCGCCAGCACCACCGAGCATGCGCTCGAAGAACTGGATCATTACCCCATCGATATCGCCATCACGGACCTCAAGGTCCCGCAACTGGGCGGCTTGGAATTGCTCCGCCGCATTCGCGAAGCCTATCCGCAAGTTTCGGTTCTAGTTCTCACGCAGTACGGCACGATTCAGACCGCTGTCGAAGCCACGCGCCTCGGCGCCGCCGATTACGTCACCAAGCCGTTTCATATCGATGAGCTTCGCCGCAAGCTGCAGCGCCTGATCCGCGAGCAGGAACTCGATCAGGAGAATCGCGTCCTGCGCGAGCAGTTGCGCACTCGTCCGGGCTACGGTGAACTGACCGGACTTTCGGCGAAAATGCAGCGCGTCTACAAGCTGATGGAGAAAGTGAGCCAGCATAATTATCCCGTGCTGATCCTGGGCGAGAGCGGCACGGGCAAGGAACTCGTGGCCCGCTCGATTCATTTTTCCGGAGCGCGCCATCACAAGCCGTTTGTTCCCGTGGATTGTTCCGCGCTGGTTCCCACGCTGATCGAATCGGAGCTTTTCGGTTACGCCAAAGGCGCGTTCACCGGCGCGCTGCACACCAAGCAAGGGCTGATCGAAAGCGCCGAAGGCGGCACGCTGTTCCTCGATGAAATCGGCAATCTGCCCGTCGAGATGCAGTCTAAGCTTTTGCGCGTGCTGCAAGAGCGCGAGGTGAAGCCGGTGGGGTCGAATGAACGCGTAGCCATCCAGGTTCGGATTATTGCCGCCACCAATAAGGACCTCGACAGCGCCGTCCGCTCCGGAACATTTCGCCAGGATCTTTTCTTTCGCTTGAATGTGGTCCAGATCAAGCTGCCGCCGCTGCGTGAACGCAAGAGCGACATTCCCATACTGGTGCAGTCGTTCCTCGAGAAATTCGCCGATCCCGTGCGCCCCGCGCCCAAGCTCGCCGAGGACGCCATGGCGCGCCTCACCGCGTACGATTGGCCGGGCAATGTACGCGAGCTTGAGAACGCCATCGAGCGCGCGGTAGCGTTAGGCTCCGGGCCGATCCTGCACTCCGGGGACTTGCCGTCGAATCTCCAATATGCCGCCGCGTCCCATGCCACGGACCGCATGCCGTCGAACGACGAACTCGTGTCCCTGGCGGAACTCGAGCGGCGCGCGATCCTGCGCGCCCTGCGCGAATCCGGCGGCGACAAACTGATGGCCGCGCGGATGTTGGGCATCGGAAAGACCACCCTCTATCGCAAGTTGAAGCAATACGAGTCCCATCTGAGCGGCAGCTAGACTGGCGCAATCCGCTCCTGCGTCTCGCCAAGCAAATCAGCGAACGCTTGGCCTCGCTGTGCTTTTTCTTGGCTGACTCCACGGCCCACTTCCCATTGCGGATAATTCGCGTTTCGGAGTGGGAAGCAATCCCGGCAGCCCACCGCCGCGTCCGCAAGTAACTCCCTGATTCACAACAGCTTCGAGAATCTCTCCGGTTGGTTACGTCTGTGCAGTAGTCCTTGCGCGTTCGTGAACCTGCACAAACGAATCGAGGGATATCTCGCTTGAACTATATCCAGAAATACCAGATCAAACGATTTCTTCGCCGCGCGCTGGATCTCCTGATTTTCTCCAGCGCCGCCTTTCTTTCGTGCTACTGGATTCTGCGGCCAGGACGGTGAAAGTAAATATGTGGCATCGCCCTTGGCTGCGGCCGTTTCGAGCGGCGGAACGCACCGTTCCTCTGCTTGGCGCGGCCACTTGCGCCGCCGCGCGCGGCGAACCGCTCGAGGTGCTGCTCGCGGAAGGCTCCGTGGTGCAGCGCGCCGAGCGGCAGCGCAAGCAATTGGAAGCGGAACTTCGCAGCGTGCTCGATGGCGTGCATTCGGGCGTCGTGCTGGTTGCGCCGCACGGCCAGATCCGCTTCACCAACGCTCGATTTGCCACGCTGTTTGGCCTCGAAGAGGAAACCGTGGAGACCCGGAAAGATTTCGAAGATCTGGCGCGGCTGCTCGGACCGCGTTTCCGCGCGCCCGCGGAATTTCTGCGGCCCTGGAAATCGTTCGTCGCCGGCTCGGACGATGCCGTTCACGACGAGCTCGAGTTTGCCGGCCCCGCTCGCCTTGTTTTTGAACGTTACGCGCGCCCCGTTTTCGGCGACGAAGGGCGGCCGCTCGGCTGGCTCGAAATCTATTCGGACATCACGGCCCAGCGGCAAATTCAATCGAAGCTCCTGCAATCCGAAAAGATGGCGGCGCTCGGCCAGCTGGTATCCGGGATCGCTCACGAACTGAATAACCCGCTCACTTCGATCATGGGATACGCGCAATTGATCCTGGGGCGCCGCGCGCCGGAAAGCACCAGCGCCGAGGTCAAAATGATTTTCGAGGAAGCCGAACGCGCCCGGCGAATCGTGAAAAATCTTCTGTTTTTCGCGCGCCAAACCCAGCCCGAGCGCACGCGCGCCGACGTGAACGAGATTGTCGAGCGCACCGTCGCCCTGCGCGGCTACGAGCTGAAAATCGAAGACATTGCCGTGCGCTGCGAGCTTGCGCCCGAATTGCCCGCCACGCTCGCCGACCCGCATCAGCTCCAGCAAGTGGTGCTGAATCTCCTCGTCAATGCCGAGCAGGCCATTCTCCAAAGCCGCGGGCACGGACGCATCCAGGTGCGAACGCGAAAGACTTCCGGCTCGCGCGTGGTGATCGAGGTCTCCGACGACGGCCCGGGCGTCCCCCCAGAAATCGCCTCGCGCATTTTCGATCCGTTTTTCACCACCAAACCTTCCGGCATCGGCACGGGCCTCGGCCTTTCCATCGTCTACGGCATTGTCGAGCAGCATGGCGGCGAAGTTGCATTCGAGAACGTTCGCGGCGGCGGCGCAAAGTTCACCATCGAGCTGCCCCTGGTCGCGGCCCCCCCAGCCGAAAACGCTCCTCCCACGGCCGCGCCTCGATACGCTTCGGGTAGCGTGCTTCCTGGGCGTATTCTTGTCGTGGAGGACGAGCCGACCGTGGCGCAGCTCGTCACCGACGTTCTGCACGAAGAAGGGCATCAGGTGGAAGCGGTGCTCGACAGTCAGGAGGGGCTGATGCGCATTGCGCGCGGTTCCTACGATCTGATCATCTGCGATCTGCGAATGCCGCGGCTCGATGGACCCGCATTTTACGATGCGCTGGTCCGCGTCGGCAGTCCCACGCGTCACCGGATCCTCTTCATCACCGGCGACACGCTCGGCCCGCATACAGTCGAGTTCCTGAAGTCCCGCCAACTTCCGTTCCTCGCCAAGCCCTTTCTGGTGGAGGAGCTGAAGCTGGCGGCAAATCACGTTCTCGCAGGGCGCGCTGGCATGGCTCCGTTCGCTACGCCCGCCATGGATGCCAAGCAATGAGCAGAGTCCGGAAACCAAGGAGGCAATCACCGACATGGGCGTAAGAGGAGTCGCAGTGCTGGTGGGCATGGCCAAAGGACAGGAGTGCGACCGCCTGTTCGCGCTCCTCGCCCACGGGAATGGTCATCCGGGGAGCCAGCGCGGGGTCGTTTTGGCCTCGAACTGGACGGAGCTTGAGTCTCGCGCCGCGTGCCTCAATCCGTGCGCCATTGTGCTCAGCGAAGGCGTCCTCCCATCGGACGTCTCCATCGAGGAAGCCGCGCGCAAACTGGCTCGCTTCGCGCCGGTGGCCGTGATCGCCTCGCTCGAAACGCAGTCGGAACTGGTCCGTCTGCTGATCACGGGCGAAGTCGATTTCATGGCTCGCTCGGGCGAGTTTATTTCCGTGGCTGCGGCCCTCGTCGAGCGGCGCCTTCGGTCCCCGCAACCCGCGGAGATTGAATTCCATTCCGCATGGGCCGCGGATTTGCCGTCTGATTTTGCCGAGATTCTGCGCCACGAAATCAATAATCCGCTCACGGGAATTCTCGGCAACGCCGAACTGCTGCTCTCGCAGCTTCGCGGAAATCTTGCCCCCGTCTACGTCCAGCGCCTGGAGACCATCGTCGATCTCGCCGTGCGCCTGCGTGAAACGATTCGCTGCCTCAGCTCCGAGTGGGAGCGCCAGCACTCCGCCAGCATTTACTCCGCGTAACCTGATTTCCGCCACGCCCGCTGCGCAACGAGATTCGCAAGTCTGCTTGATGCTCCACGAATCGCGAAATAGGAGCTAGGCGCGCGTTCCGCCGGACTGGGTTCGGGTGCAGCCGGACCAATGGGGTTGCCATCGGCAGCCAGTTCTCCTAACATGAACACGCAGCCAGCCCGCTGCGGCCGAACCTTTCTCCTGCCGCGCGTGTTGCAGCTAGGAAAGACAATGCCGCGACCTCCTCGAGTGCTCATCATCGACCCAGCCGGAACACGCCGCGAAATTAGCGTCACGGTATTTCCATTCCGCGTGGGCCGTCAGACCGGCAACGAGCTTGTCGTGCGCGACAGCCGCATCAGCCGCCAACAAGCCCAAATCATTGCCGTTAACGGCGACTATTTTCTTGAGGACCTCGGCAGCCGCCACGGCACGTTCGTCAATGGCGAACGCATCAGCGACACGCGGCCGCTGCGGGCGAAAGACAGCATCGATTTCGGATTGCCCGATTCGTTCAAGCTGGTTTTTCTGGGCGACGAAGCGACGCTCGAGGAACTGATCGAGCAGGTCGAAAAGCCCGCGCCCGCAACACCGGGCACGCAGGGTCTCTATCATCTCGGCGTGCTGCTCGAGGTCGCGCGAACCATGGGTTCGGGACTTTCGCTCGAAGACGTGCTGGCCGCCGTGGTCGACGCGGCTATTCGCGTGACGCGCACCGAGCGCGGCGTGCTGCTGCTCGCGAACGATCAGAACGAACTCAAGCCCGCAATCGCCCGCGACGCCAAGGGCGAATTGTTGAAGGTCGAGGACTTGAAGATTTCCTCGGGTGTGCTCAAGCGCGTGGTCACTTCGCGGCGCGAGCTGATTGTCAGCGACACGGGAGACGAAGCCGCCATCGGCCAGCAGGCCAGCGTCGCGTCCATGTCGCTGCTAACCATCGTCGCCATCCCCATTGAGAAGTTGCCCGTCATCGCGGCCGTCGACCTCACGATTACGTCCAGGGAATCCGACCTGCTCGGCGTCCTCTATCTCGACAGCCGCTCGCCTTCCACCGCCTTCAGCGAAATCGATCGCGAAGTTTTAAGGACGCTGGCGCGCGAGGCCGCCACGGTGATCGAAAACGCGCGCCTGTTTGCCGCCGCCCGCGCGAAGGGGCGCCTCGATCATGAGATCGAAATCGCCAGCCAGATTCAGCGTGAACTGCTGCCGAAAACTTTCCCGCAGATGCCGCACATTGCCGCCACCGGCTCGACTCTGGCGTGCCATTCGGTCGGCGGCGATTGCTTCGATGTGGTCGCGCTCGGCGGCGGACGCTACGGATTTTTTGTCGGCGACGTTGCCGGGAAGGGAATCGCGGCGTCGCTGCTCGCCACGCTCCTGCAGGGCGTGTTTTACACCACGGCGGCGCTCGATATACCGCTCGCCGAAGTCACGCGGCGCGTCAATCAATTTCTCTGCGAGCGCTCGAGCGATGACCGCTACGCCACGCTTTTTTACGGCGTCCTCGATCCCGCCGGGAATCTCGAATACATCAATGCCGGCCACGTTCCTCCGCTGGTGCGCCGCGCTTCGGGCGAACTGGTTGAATTGCCGTCGTTGAATTTCCCCGTCGGAATGTTTTCGGAAGCGGAATTCACCGCCCAGCATGTCACGTTGACCGCCGGCGATTTTCTTGTGATCTATACCGACGGTGTCTCGGAGGCAAAAAATCTGGAGGATGACATGTTCGAGCAGGAGCGCCTGAGCGCGTTGTTGCGCGGATTTTCCGGCGCGGCGGCGGAGGAGCTTGCCGAAGCCGTGCGCTCGGGCGTGCGCGAATTCACCGGCGGCGCGCCCCAAGCCGACGACATCACCATGCTCGTCGTCCACTACAAGGGAAACACGCCGTGAAGCGCCCCGTGAAGCGGAACATATTCTTCGTTGCGCCATCGGCTGTAACGGCTGGGACTACGAGCCGGTCGAGGAGTAGTGGCGCGTGCCGAGATTCCACATTGCGATGGCAAAAATCAGGAAAAATGCGGCGACCACGGGAACGTACGGCAAATATTCCGGCGTGACGGTGTGCCCCAGCAAGCGCACGCTGGGATAAAACGACGCGAGGCCGAAGGGAATAATCCAGCACAGAAAAAATTGCACCGCGCCGGAATAAATCGACAGCGGATAGCGGCCAAAGGCGATCAGGTTCCACACCGGCGGATGGACGCCGATGCGGTCCTCGAACCAAAAAGAAATTGTGGTGAGCAGAAGAAACACGGAGATGTAAATCACTCCGGCGCAGAGCCCCCAGAAAACCAGTAGCGAGAATTTCCCGGCAGTCCACTCGACATGAAGTCTCTGCGACGCCCACCACATACAGAAAAGCCCTGTGGCGATTTCCTGTATCGATTCCACGCGGAACTGCTCGAAGAGCACTTGAAATAAAGTGGAAACCGGCCGCAGCATCACGCGGTCGAATTTCCCCTCGATGATGTAGTTGTTGCCGAAATCGTAGAGGTTCAGGCTGATGATGTTGAACATTCCGTAAGGAATCAGCGAGAAGCCATAGAGGAAAATTTCCTCCGGCAGCGTCCAGTGCGCGAGTGAGGGGACCTTCTGGAAGAGCACGATGACGAAGGAAAGCGCGAAGACCGTCGCCGCCATGCTCGTCGCCGTCGAAACGATGAAGTCGCCGCGGTACGACATGCGCATCTTCGCGTATTGCGAAAAATATTCGCCGAACAAAATGCAATGCCGCACAAACCCGCGCCAGATTTGCCGCGCGAAGCTTTCCTGTGCCGCACCGTCCATCGGGTTTTCCGCCGCCATGTTTTCCTATCCGCCGTGAATCGTGATTTTCTGCATGGCCTTTTCCCACCACCAGTGCGCCGCGAAAAGCAAAATGACAACCCAAGTCCACTGGAGGCACAGCAGTTCGATGGCCTTCTCCGTGGAAAATCTGCCCAGATAAATCGAGAGCGGCGTATACGCAATGTGCTCGAAGGGCAGCCACGCCAGCACTTTCTGGACGCCATTCGGAAAGTAGGTCATCGGAATCAGCAGGCCGGAGAGCAGCTCGATCAGCCAGTATTTCGCGCGGATCATCGCGAGAATCGATTTCAGCGGAATCGCGCATGTGCCGATCATGAAGTTGATTGCGCCCATCAGAAAGAATGACCCGATCGCGCCGATGACGAACAGCGCGAAATCAAGGCCCGACGCGGGACCCTGCACCGGAAAAACCAGCGCAACCACAATGGCCGTGGGCACAGTGAGCAAGACGAGGCGAAACGCCGATTCCCCCATCGCGCGGAAAATCCACATCCATTGCACGGAAACCGGCTTGATCAAATCCATCGCGATCTTGCCTTCGATCACTTCGTAGGCCATTTCCTGATCGATCGTGTTCCAGTAAAACGAGCGAAGGATCCATCCCACGCTGATGTATGTGATCATCTGGCGCAGATTGAACCCCGCGATTGTGCCGCCGTTGCGAAACACCGCGCTCCAAATAAAATAGTAGACGGTGACGTTGAGAAGATACGTGATGATGCCGGTGAAATACCGCAGTCGAAACGCGAGGATGTTGACGAAGCCGATGCGCGAAAATTCCGCGTAGGGCGCGAGCGCCGATTGGACTCGCGACGCCACTACTTTTTACCTCGCGGGATCATTTCTTTCGCGGTTTTGCGGTGATTCACGCCAGGCATCGTAACATACGCCACCGAGCGCCCGCTCCCGCGCAAACGCAAGGATGTTCGCAATCGTCGCATCTACGCCGGTCGCGACCTATGCGGTTGCGGCCGTGGCTTCTTCGCGAATGCGCCGCCACGCGCGCTGGACGTGCTGCAATTCCGTGGTGGTCTGGCCGACGCACAGGCGCAATGTGGATTTTCCATCCAGCTTGGTGTGCGTGAGGTAGAGATCGCCGCTCTGATTTAGCCGGTCCATGATGGTTCGATTGATCGCGTCGCCGGCGCGATGGCGGAAGCAAACAAGATTTAACGGTGCGGGCGCGGCGAGCTCAAATTGTTTGTCTTCGCGGACCCAGGACGCGAACTGCTGGGCGAGTTCGACGTGGCGGCGGACGTGATGCTGCAAACCCTCGACGCCGTAGTGGCGAATCACAAACCATAATTTCAAGGCGCGAAAGCGCCGGCCGAGCTGCACGTGCCAGTCGCGATAATCGATGACCGCGCCGGATTCCGTGGCCTGATTACGAAGAATTTCGGAAAGGATGCTCATCGTATTGATCAGCGCCTTACGGTCGGCGACGTAAAAACAATCGCAATCGAAATTCGTGAACATCCATTTGTGCGGATTGAAGCAATAGCTATCCGCGAGCTCGAGGCCATCGTGCATGGAGCGAAACTCGGGACAGAGCGCGGCCGTTCCGGACATTGCAGCATCCACGTGCAGCCAGATTTTGTGTTCGCGGCAGATTTCGCCGATGGCGCGCACAGGATCCATCGCGTTCGAGGACGTGGTGCCGGCGGTGGCGGAAACAAAACACGGTACGCGGCCAGCGGCGAGGTCTTGCTTGATTTGCGCCGCGAGCGCGGCGGGTTTCATCGAAAATTTCTCGTCTACTTCGATCAGGCGCAGATTCTCGCGGCCCAGACCGGCAATTCGCACGGCTTTTTCGATGGAGAAGTGCGCTTGCGAGGAAGTGTACGCGACGAGCCGCCCGTCGCAGCCGCGTTCGTTTGTGGCGAAGTTTGTGGCGCGTTCGCGCGCGGCAAGCAACGCGCAGAGAGAAGAATTTGACGCCGTGTCCTGAATCACGCCGCCGCCCGCGCCACGCGACGAAAAACTTTCCGGCAGCGCGAGCATTTCGACCAGCCAATCGAGAACATGGGTTTCGAGTTCGGTGCATGCGGGGCTGGTGGCCCAGAGCATTCCCTGCACGCCCAGGCCGGCGGAAAGCATTTCGCCCATGATGGAGGGAAAGGAAGTGTTCGACGGGAAAAACGCGAAAAAATTCGGTGACTGCCAGTGCGTGATGCCGGGAAGAATCAATTTCTCGATGTCGCGCAGCATCGCTTCAAACGGCTCGCCCTGGGCGGGCGGATTTTTCGGAAGCGACGCGCGGATTTGCCCGGGCCTCGCCTGCGACATCACGGGATACGATTCCACGTGCTCGTAATAATCGGCGATCCAATCGACCACCGCTTTCCCGTGCCTCCGAAATTCCTCCGGCGTCATATGGAAATTCGTTTTTTCAGGCATCGGTTTCACGTTGCATGAGCGTGGCGCTACAGCGCAACTTCGTGGAGGGCTTCTCCGGCGTAGATGCGCTTGACGACTTCCTCGATGGGCTCGTCCTCGATCAGCAGATCGCGGACTTCGACCGTATCCAGAATTTGCCGGATCAAATCCGCCGTGGAAACTTTCACCCGGTCGAAGCGGATGCGATAAGTGAGCGGATCCACCTGCTCGAGCTCGAGGCCCTCGCGCGTGAAGGTTTGAACGCGCGCGAGCTGTTCCGAGTCTTTCACCGCGAATTTAATTTGCTTCGTGCGCAGCAATTTTTGTTTCAGCAAATCGAGCGGGCCGTCATAGAGCAGGCGGCCATGATCGATGATCATGATGCGGCGGCAAAGTTCCTCGATGTCATCGAGGTCGTGCGTTGTCAGCAGTACGGTGGTTTGAAATTCGCGATTGATGGCGCGCAGGAATTTGCGGATTTGATCTTTTGCCACCACGTCGAGGCCGATGGTCGGCTCGTCCAGAAAAAGCAGCGGAGGATTGTGCAACAGCGCCGCGGCCAGATCGCAGCGCATGCGCTCGCCGAGCGAAAGTTTGCGCACCGGCGTATACAAATAATCCTGGATGCCGAGGATCTGGTTGAATTTCTCCATGCGCTCGCGGAAGTCGCGCTCGGAGACTTCGTAAATCCGCCGCAGCAGCTTGAACGATTCCACCACGGCGATGTCCCACCAGAGCTGCGTCCGCTGGCCAAAGACGACGCCGATGGTCTTCACATACTGGCGGCGCTGCTTATAGGGAAGGAAGCCATTGACGCGCGCTTCACCGGAACTGGGCATCAAAATGCCGGTGAGCATTTTAATGCTCGTGGATTTTCCCGCGCCGTTTGGGCCGATGTAGCCGACCATTTCGCCGCGCGCGATTTGAAAACTCACTTTGTCGACGGCGTTGACGGTCAAATAATCGCGGACAAAAAGATTCTGAACCGAGCCCCAGACGCCTTCGCGGCGGCGAAAGGTGCGGAAGTCTTTTGAGAGTTCGCGAACGTCGATGAGCGGGCCGCCGGGCATTGCGCCAGCGATTCTAGCACGGAGTGTTCCGCGAGCAGGAAGCGCGAACGCTTCCCGGGCGGCGCCCAGTCTTCAGCGTTTATCGCCGCTCTGCTCAATCAATTTCGAGACGAGCGCGGTCCAGCCGGTCTGATGGCTCGCGCCCAAACCAGCGCCGTTGTCTCCGTTAAAATATTCGTAGAACAAAATCAAATCGCGCCAATGAGGATCGGCATGGAAAATATCGGTGGCTCCGTAGACCGGGCGGCGGCCATCCTCGCCGCGCAAAAAGATTCGCACGAGCCGCTGGGAAATTTCAGCGGCAACATCCCATAGCGTGGATTCCCGCCCGGAACCGTAGGGGCATTCGACCTTGAGCTGGTCTCCATAATAGTAGTGATACCGCTGCAAGGCCTCGATCAGCAGGAAATTCAACGGGAACCAGACGGGCCCGCGCCAGTTGGAATTGCCTCCGAAGAGCGCGGTGGTCGATTCGGCGGGCTCGTAATCCACGCGGTGCTGCTCGCCGTCGAGGGTCAAGACAAACGGATGCTCCTGGTGGTACTTGGAAAGCGAGCGAATTCCGTAAGGTGATAAAAACTCATTTTCATCGAGCATAAACCGCAGCACGCGCAGCATTCTTCTCTTGTTGGCAATGGAAAGAAGCAGACGCGCGCCTTTGTCCGTCCGCTGCGACATATCGACATGCTCGGGCACGCCGGGGTGGTGCAGCAAAAACCAGTTCATGCGGCGCTGAAAGTCCGGCAAGCGCGCCAAATCCTCAGGCTCGAATGTCTCGACCGCAAACAGGGGAATCAAACCAACCATGGAGCGCACTTGCATTGGAATTTGCGCTCCGCTCGAGAGATGGCAAACGTCGTAATAAAAGCCGTCCGGCTCGTGCCACAAACCGACGTTCTCGCTGCCGATATTGTTCATCGCGTCGGAAATATAGACGAAGTGCTCGAAGAACTTGCTGGCGAGGTCCTCGTAAGCTGGGTCGTCGTGGGCCAGTTCCATGGCCATGGCCATCATGTTCAGGCAGAACATGGCCATCCAACTGGTGCCGTCGGATTGATCGATGTAGCCGCCGCCGGGCAGTGGCAGCGAACGATCGAACACGCCGATATTGTCGAGGCCGAGAAAACCGCCTTCGAAAACGTTCATCCCGAGCGGGTCCTTGCGGTTCACCCACCAGGTGAAATTCAGCAGAAGTTTCTGAAACACGCGCTCGAGGAATATGCGATCCATCTTCCCACGAATGCGCCCTTCGATTTTGTAAACGCGCCACGCGGCCCAGGCGTGCACGGGAGGATTGGCATTCGAGAAATTCCATTCGTACGCGGGGATCTGCCCGTTCGGGTGCATATACCATTCGCGGAGCAGAAGTATGAGCTGCGCTTTGGCGAAGTCCGGATCAATCGGTGCCATGGCGACGCAATGAAACGCCAGGTCCCAGGACGCATACCAGGGATATTCCCATTTGTCGGGCATGGAGATGACGTCGGCGTTGTAGACGTGCACCCACTGGTGATTTCGTCCCGTCAGGCGCTCGGGAGACGGCGGAGGCTGAGTGGGATCGCCAGAGAGCCATCGCTGCACTTCGTAGTGGTACGATTCCTTGCCCCAGAGCAAACCGGCAAACGCCTGGCGCTGCGCCATGCGCGCGTCGTCGCTCATTCCCTCACGTGCGCGCCCGGCGTAAAACTCATCCGCCTCTTTTATGCGCTCCGCAAAGGTGGCTTCAAAAGCAGAACCGAAAAAGTCGCCCGCCGCCGATTTGGTTTTGGCGTCCTGCGGAAACGGGGATTGATCCGTGATCCGAAGACGAATGGAGATGCTGGCACCCGGCTTGAGTTGAACGGGATAATGCGCGGCGACTTTCGTACCCGTTTGGCCGGGATTCACGGCCTCTTGATTTCCATGCACGATGTAATTGTGGATTGCGTCCTTTACGTACGGCGTCCGATTCTTGACTCCGTAGAGAAGCTCGGTATTCGTTTCATTCTCGGTGAACAGGAGATCGGGCATCCCTTCGGCGAGCAGCCAGCGAGTCCCATCGTCGGGTTGATGCGCCTCGACAATCGCCGTGCCCGCGGGCGAGGGTACGCGTTTCGCGCTCGCTTGGCGCACCGCGCCGCCCCAGGACCAGGTATTGCGGAACCACAGTGTGGGGAGGAGATGGAGCGAGGCGGTCTCGGGTCCGCGATTCACCGCGGTGATGCGGATCAGAATGTCCTCGGGAGCGGCCTTCGCGTATTCGACGAACACATCGAAATAACGGCCCTCGTTAAAAATGCCGGTGTCCACAAGTTCGAACTCCGGATCTTCGCGCGTTCTCTGGTGATTCTCCGCGACGAGCTGTTCATACGGAAACGCGGCTTGCGGATATTTGTAGAGGCACTTGAGGTAGGAGCTGGTCGGAGTGGCGTCGAGATAAAAGTAATACTCCTTGACGTCCTCGCCGTGATTGCCTTGAAGATTGGTTAAGCCGAAAAGGCGCTCTTTCAAAAGCGGGTCGCGCTCGTTCCACAGCGCCAGTGCGAAGCAGATGTGCTGATGGGCGTCGGTTAATCCGGCGATTCCGTCCTCGCCCCATCGATAGGCGCGCGAGCGCGCGTGCTCATGCGGAAAATATTCCCAGGCGTCTCCGTCGGCGCTGTAATCCTCGCGCACGGTTCCCCACTGGCGCTCGGCCAGATATGGACCCCAGCGCTTCCAGCCCTCTTTGCCGTGGTGGGACTCCTCAAGTCTCTGCTCTTCGCGCGTCATTGGCGGTTGCCCCGCAAGATGAATTGAGGATGGTATCGCAATCGGCCTCGATTGAGGATGCGCCCGGAAAAGTTCGCTGCGTAGGAGCGCCGGTGACCAAAACCGAAAGAACAGTAAGAAATCAACCGCGCAAAAACCGATATTTTGTACCGATTAGAATCGGGCGCTGGCGTTTGTTTTGTGTAAGTTACGGCGAATTCTAATAATTTGTTGTACCGATTAGAAATCAGCGAAATTTTGGAGATTTTGAGTGAAATGCCGGGAGGGCACGTGGGGAGAGCCGCTAGGCGGTGCACAGACTCCGCCGTAGCCCCGCTGGGACTGCGCGGAAACAGTGAAATTGGTTCATCATAATCACGACATATTATACGCCCCCGAAATGCGAAGGGGAATCCCAATCCGCTGTGAACGGGCAACGCCGCGCTGTCGCAGCCGAACCGGAACCGGGCCCTGCGGACGCAAAGAACAAGAAATTTCTGAAGGCGGTGGGGCGCGAAAAGGAAAATCTCAGCGGGTGAGGTGACTGCGTGGTGTGGAGTTCGGCGCTTCTACGACGGACAGGTTCACGTCACGTAAAAAAACTTCACGACCGATGAGGTGCGCCTCTGCACCTAAAACCGTGTCCCGGCAATTTTCCGCAGGCTAGGGCCATCGTTTCGTAAATCGGCTCCGAAATGCATTGAGGCTTCACGTAAGGCTTTTTTTTCGTTACGTCCTCATTCGGCGCTGGCCCGTGGCTTTGCTCTTCCGGCATGCATCTCCCAGTCAATACGCTCGCATAGCGGCGCATGGCATCATCAATTCCGTTGCGTGACTTCAAGTAAAGCCGTTGGACGATTCCGTCCAGCTTCGATGCTACATTGGCGGGTCTCAGAGTGAGCCGTAGACTTGGCGCGTTTTGCACAAAGGGTCAACGCGGCAGCGCGTGAATTTTTCCTATTTGTCGAGCCAAATTCATAACTGGTACTGACTTTCGGCTGGTCCACGCGTGCGCGTTTCGTTCCGCGGCGCGTCACGATGCCGCGCGCATTGCGCTACACTGCTGGGTCGAGGCGCTTGCTTTTAATGTTCTCCGATCGCACGAATTGGAACCTCACATCCAACCGGCTCGGCGAAGCTCTCGTCCGGCATCGCTCGAACCGCAAGCCGTTGCTGGATCTCACGGCGTCAAATCCCACGGAATGCGGATTCAGCTATGACCATGAGGCGATACTGCGGGCGCTGGCGAACCCATCCGCTCTATCCCATATGCCGGACCCGCGCGGCCTGGAAAGCGCACGCTGCGCCATCGCCGCGTATTATGGCATCCGCGGCGATAGCGTTCCCGTCGAAGATATCTTTCTGACCACGGGCACCAGCGAAGCGTATTCGTTTATTTTCCGCGTTCTGTGCAATCCGGGCGACGAGCTGCTGATTCCCGCGCCGAGCTATCCGCTCTTCGATTTTCTCGCCGAGATTCAAGACGTAAAACTTGTCCGGTATCCGCTCTTCCATGATCATGGCTGGCATATCGATTTTTACGCACTGGAGCAGGCGATCACGCCGCGCACGCGCGGAATAATTGTCGTGCACCCGAATAATCCCACCGGACATTTCGCAACCGTTCGCGCGATCGCGCGGCTGAATGAAATTTGCGCGGCCCGTGAAATCGCCATCCTCGCGGATGAGGTGTTTCTGGATTTCTCGTTGGCGAAAGAACAGCCGCCGAGCTTTGCGGCGAATCGCGGGGCGCTTACGTTTACGATGAGCGGCCTCTCGAAAATTTCCGGGCTGCCGCAGATGAAAGCCGCGTGGCTGATTAGCAGCGGACCCGAGCCGTGGAAAACCCAAGCCCTCGCGCGACTCGAAGTGATTGCCGATACCTATCTCTCGATGAATGCGCCGGTGCAATTGGCGATCCCCGATTTTCTGGAACAGCGGCATCGGTTCCAGCAGCAATTGATGGCGCGCGTTCGCGGGAATTTGTCCGAGCTCGATCGACAACTGGCCGCGCAGAATTCGTGTGCGCGTCTGGAAGTGGAAGGCGGCTGGTACGCCGTGCTTCGCGCGCCCGCAACGCGCTCGGATGAAGATCTCGCCGTGGAGCTGCTCGAGAAAAGCGGCGTCTACGTTCACCCCGGCCATTTCTACGATTTTCCGGACGATGCCTACCTAATCGTCAGCCTGATCACGCCCGAACAGGATTTCGCCGAAGGGATCAGGCGCACACTTTCGCGATTCTAAGCTCACAGTCGGAAAATGAAATAAGATCGCGATTGGTGGCGGATGGTGACCGAGGCATGGGCGCGGACATCAAACGTGCGAGTGAAATACAAAGGCCGGCGGCGGGAAGCTGTTCATAACGATACAGACGTGCATCCGTCGCGCGCTCAGAATGGTTTGTACGGGCATTTTCCGGGACGCGCAGGTATAGCAGCGCAGCGCGTGGGAATCGGAATCGGTCAATGGTGCGCTCAGAATAAGGAGACGACAACATGCTCGCTATACTTGCCGTGGTGCTAATCGTTCTGTGGTTGCTCGGTTTCTTCGCATTCCACATAACGAGTGCTTTCATTCACCTGGTACTGATCGTTGGTTTGATACTGCTTATCGTGCACTTCATGAGGGGCCGATCAGCGGCGTAGAAGGGGCGGCCCGATTCAATTCCGCGGGCTTGGGTGGAAACGCGGAGCGTCTCCGCGGACTTTGCGTCGCGGCCTTTCGTGCCTCAGGATGAACCAAGGCCGCGACCCACGAAACTTTCGGACTATTTCAACAAGTTGGCACGAAGAGGAAGATGGAGGCGCTGAAATGAAGAAGTTGAATTTTCTGAGGATCGCCGGGAGCATGGCCTTGACGCTGGCGATGGGGCCGGTGAACGCGCGCGCTACATTCGCGCTGCCGGCGGCGCTTGCGGAGCCGTCGCAGGCGCAGCAACAACCGCGGCAGCAGGTCGCGCAGAAGTTTGAAGGCACGATCGTCAGGATGAAGGGCAAATACATTTTGCAGGATAAGTCGTCCGGCGCTACGTATCATCTTGACAATCAGGCCATGGCGAAGAGATTCTCCGGAAAAGATGTGAAGGTCACGGGAACGCTGGATGCGAGCACGAATACGATCCAAGTTTCCGACATCGAGGCTCGCAGCAGCAAGTGATGGCGGGAACCGGCGCTACCAGGTTTTGCCGGAGTGATTCGACGATATTGCCGTGAAGGGCGCCACGGCAATTGGTGAACGGCTGAAATCTAGGGTATGCGCGTGTTGATCACGGCGACGAGAGTGAGGCCGCGCGTCCAGCGCGTGCGCAGTCCTGTTTCTCGGAGCGTGTATGGATGGCCATTCAGATAGCTCGCTATTTCTTCCGGCTTGTACACGCTGATGCGCACGCCCATCATGCCTCCGAAGAAGGCGTGAATGGCGGCCCAAACGCTCGACTGCGGAATCGTGACGATCACGCATTTGCCGGCGAGAGAAACACAGCGGTCGAGAAAACCCTTCGCATCCGTGACGCAATCGAGCACGCCAATCGCGATGACGACGTCGAAGCGGCGCGCGGGCGCGCCACTGAAAAAGTCGGACTCCACGAGAGTAACGTTGCCAGCGCCGGCGCTTTCGATGCGTTGGCGTAAAATGCGAATCATCCCTGGAGATCTTTCGACGGCCGTGACGCTGCGCGCGCGACGCGCAATGTCCAAAGTGTAGTAGCCGGTGCCAGCGCCGACTTCGAGCACATGGTCCGTGGGCGCGATTTTTTCCGCAAATGCTTGCTGGAGGGTTTCCTGCTCTTGGCGGCGAATGCTGCGGATTACGGGAAGCCGCAGCACGCTTTCGTAAATACGCGGAAAGCCTTTTTGAAGAAAGAGATCGTCCACGAGCGCACGTAGATAAAATCGAATTTTACACCATTGAGCAGAGCGGCCCGGCGCTGAGTCAATGGTTTCTCTCGCAGGTGCGTCCCGGCATTTTCGGGCCGCGGCCGCAATATCGATGCAGCGTTTCGACCGAGCGAGACGTTGAAAATCTACAATTCGCGGGTATAACGAAGGTTCATTCCGTTCGCCAGAAAGCCTGCAAAGGGATAAAATCGACGATGCGGCTCACGCGTCGGTAGGTATTTGTCGGCGCATCGATCGCGGCGGAGGCGAGACAAAACAAAATGGAAGCGCGCGCGCAAATGACGACTGCTCAGGCGAATATCGACCAGCTCTGCATCAATACAATCCGGACGCTTTCGATGGATGCGGTGCAGCAGGCGAATTCGGGACATCCCGGAACACCGATGGCGATGGCGCCCGTCGCGTACACGCTGTGGCAGCGATTTTTGCGCTTTGATCCGGATGATCCGATTTGGCCGAATCGCGACCGTTTCGTTTTGTCGAACGGGCACGCATCGATGCTGCTGTATTCGCTGCTGCACCTCGCGGGCGTGAAAGCGGTGAATCCCAAGTACGAGCGGCTTGGCGAACTTTCCGTGAAGCTCGAAGACATCCAGCGCTTTCGGCAACTCGACAGCAAATGCCCCGGCCATCCGGAATACCGCTGGACTTCCGGAGTCGAGACGACGACGGGCCCGCTGGGCCAGGGCGTGGCCAACAGCGTGGGAATGGCAATCGCGAGCGATTGGCTGGCGCGATATTTCAACCGGCCGGATTTTGAGATGTTCGATTTCAAGGTATACGCGATTTGCGGCGACGGCGACATGATGGAGGGAATTTCGGGCGAAGCCGCTTCGCTGGCCGGGCATTTGAAACTTTCGAACCTGTGTTGGATTTACGACAACAACCACATCACGATCGAAGGGAACACGGAACTCGCGTTTGACGAGGATGTGGCCACGCGATTCGTGGGATACGGCTGGAACGTCACGCGTGTGGTGGACGCGAACGACATGGAAATGCTGAGCCGGGCGTATACGACGTTTCTGCGCACGAACGACCGGCCGACACTGATTATTGTCGACAGCCATATCGCCTACGGCGCGCCGAATAAACAGGACACAAGCGCGGCGCACGGCGAGCCGCTAGGCGTGGAAGAGATTCGCCTGACGAAAAGGAATTACGGATGGCCGGAGGACGCGAAATTCCTTGTACCCGATGGCGTGCGGGAAAATTTCGACGCGGGAATCGGCAAGAGGGGAAGAGATTTACGCGCGGCGTGGATGTCGCATTTCGAAGCGTACCGGGCGAAGTTTCCTGAATTGGCGGCGCGAGTGCTGCAGATGCAGCATCGTGAATTGCCGGTTGGCTGGGACAAGAATTTGCCGGCGTTTCCAGCGGATGCGAAGGGAATCGCGAGCCGCGATTCGTCCGCGAAAGTGTTGAATGCCATTGCGCAAAATATGCCGTGGCTGATTGGAGGCTCGGCGGATCTGGCGCCGTCGACGAAGACGCGGCTCACGTTCGCCGGCGCGGGCGATTTCGAAGCCGAACGCTACGACGCGCGGAATTTCCACTTTGGCATACGCGAGCACGCCATGGGCGCGGTGCTGAACGGACTTTCGCTTTCGAAGATCCGGCCATTCGGCTCGACGTTTCTGATATTCAGCGATTACATGCGCGAGCCGATCCGGCTGAGCGCGATTATGGAAGTGCCGGTGATTTATGTTTTCACGCACGATTCGATTGGCGTCGGCGAAGACGGGCCGACGCACCAGCCCATCGAGCAACTGGTCGCACTGCGCGCCATTCCCGGATTGATCACGCTGCGTCCGGCGGACGCGAATGAAGTCACGGAAGCGTGGAAAGTAATTTCGCAGCTCACGCATGAGCCGGCGGCGCTGGTGCTGAGCCGGCAGGCGCTGCCAACGCTGGACCGCACGAAATACGCGCCGGCGGCGGGCCTGGCGAAGGGCGCATATATTCTGGCGGAAGCGGAGGGCGGCAAGCCGGAAATTCTACTGCTCGCGACGGGAAGCGAAGTGTCGCTGGCGATCGAGGCGTACGAGCGGATGAAGACGGAGGGAATTCGCGCGCGCGTCGTCAGCATGCCATCGTGGGAGCTTTTCGATCATCAGCCGCAGGAATATCGCGACACCGTGATTCCGCCGGATGTGGCGGCGCGAATTTCCATCGAGCAGGCGTCAACGATGGGCTGGGCGCGATACGTCGGCCCGGCAGGGCGCTCGATAGGAATGCACACGTTCGGAGCGTCAGCGCCTCTAAAGGAATTGCAGAAAAAATTCGGGTTCATGCCGGAGCGAGTGGTCGCGACAGCAAAAGAACTGCTGGGAATAGCGAGGTAAGCCGTGCGAATCGGAATGGGCGCGGATCATGCGGGTTACTTGCTGAAGGATCAGCTGGCGGCGTTCCTGCGCGACGCAAAACACGATGTGACGGACTTCGGCACGAATGGCCCGGCCTCGGTGGATTATCCGGACTTCGCGCAGGCGGTGGGCGAAGCGCTGGTCGCGGGGCGCGTGGAGCGCGGAATCGTGATTTGCGGAAGCGGTGTGGGCGCGTGCATCGCGGCGAATAAAATTCCGGGCGTACGCGCGTGCATGTGCCACGATTCGTATTCGGCGCATCAGGGCGTCCAGCACGACAACATGAACGTGCTTGTTTTGGGAGCGCGGGTGATCGGCCCGATGCTGGCGCAGGAATTGGTGACGAATTTCGTCGGCGCGAATTATTGGGGGCACGAAAAAGGCCAGGAACGCCTGGAGCGCCGCGTCGAAAAAATCGAAGCCATTGAGCGAAAGTACAGTTTGCCGGCGAAAACCGGGAAGGAGTAGCAGCCATGGCCATGCATACGCAGGCGGAGGGGAACGTGGACGCCGGGAAAGCGGCGAATCCGCTGAAGACGTTGACGAAATTCGGGCAGGCCGTGTGGCTCGATTACATCCGGCGGAGCTTGCTGACGAGCGGCGATCTGCAACGGTTGATCGACGAAGATGGACTGCGCGGGATGACGTCGAATCCGTCGATTTTCGAGAAGGCCATCACCAGCAGCACGGATTATTCCGATTTTCTTAAATCGCTCGAATCCAAACCACAGCTCGACGCCAAAGCGCGCTACGAATTGCTGGCCATTCGCGACATCCAAGACGCGGCGGATATTTTGCGACCCGTATACGAAACGACGAAGCGGCGCGATGGCTACGTGAGTCTGGAAGTTTCGCCGCTGCTCGCGCGAGATACGAAAGGAACCATCGAAGAAGCGCGGCGGTTGTGGAAGATGGTGGGCCGCCAGAACGTGATGATCAAAGTGCCCGCAACGCCGGAGGGCACTCCGGCGGTCCAGCAATTGCTGAGCGAAGGCATCAACATCAATATCACGCTGCTGTTTGCGCAGGAGGCGTACGAGAAAGTGGCGCAAGCGTATATCGCGGCGCTCGAAACGTATGCCAAAAATGGCGGCGATTTGAGCCGGATGGGCAGCGTGGCGAGCTTTTTCGTCAGCCGCATCGATACGCTGATCGACAAGCAATTGGACGCGCGTCTCAAAACCGCGACGAAGACGGAGGAGCGTGCGCTGCTGCAGAGCCTGCTCGGCAAAGTGGCCATTGCGAACGCAAAAAAGACGTATCAGCGATATCAGGAAATTTTTCGCGGGCCGCGTTGGGACGCGCTGGCGGCGAAAGGCGCGCACACGCAGAGACTGCTGTGGGCGAGCACAAGCACGAAGAATCCGAATTACCGCGACGTGATGTACGTCGAGGAGCTGATCGGCCAGGATACCGTCGATACGATTCCGCCCGCGACGCTCGATGCCTTTCGCGATCATGGAATCGTGCGCGCGAGCCTGGTCGAGAATGTCGAGGCCGCGCACGAGACCATGCGGAATCTGGCGAAGGCTGGCATCTCCATGACGGAAGTGACGAGCCAGCTTGTCGATGACGGAGTAAAGCTTTTCGCCGATGCATTCGAAAAACTGCTGGCGGCGGTTGCGCAAACCATGAAAGCGCCGGCGACGCCGAAGTCGGCAATGCAAACGTATACGCTGCCGCAGGCGTTGGAGAAGCCCGTGAAGCAGACGATCGATGAGTGGACCACGGGCGGAAAAGTTCGCAGGCTGTGGGCGCGCGATGCCACCCTGTGGACTGGAAGCGACGAAGCGAAATGGCTCGGCTGGCTGGGCGTCACGGAAGATCAGATCATGCACGCGAACCAACTGACCGATTTGTCGGGTGAAGTGAAATCCCAGAAAATCGCGTACGCGCTGCTGTTGGGCATGGGTGGTTCGAGTTTGTGTCCTGAAGTGCTGAGCAAGACGTTCGGCGAAGCGCAGGGATTTCCGGAGCTGCATGTGCTGGATTCAACCGATCCGGCGCAGATCAAAGCGATCGAATCGAAAATCGACATCAAAAACACTTTGTTCATCGTGTCGAGCAAATCGGGCAGCACGCTCGAGCCGAATATTTTCAAGCAGTACTTTTTCGAGCGGGCGAAGCAGGCGTCCGGCGCGGAGCGGGCAGCGAAGCAGTTCATCGCCGTCACGGACCCGGGATCGAAACTGCAGGCGGTCGCGGAAGCGGACGGATTCCGCCACATTTTCTTCGGCGTGCCGAGCATCGGCGGACGCTATTCGGCGCTTTCCGATTTTGGCCTTGTGCCCGGCGCCGCGATGGGTATCGACATCAAGAAATTCCTCGACCGTACAGAGGAGATGGTGCAAGCGTGCGCGTCGTCGGTGACCGCAAATGAAAATCCTGGCGCGGTGCTGGGCGTGATTCTCGGCGTGCTGGCAAAAAATGGACGCGATAAAGTGACGCTGATTACTTCGCCGGGAATTCGCGATTTGGGCGCGTGGCTCGAGCAATTGCTTGCGGAATCGACGGGCAAGGACGGAAAAGGATTGATCCCCGTGGACCGCGAGGCGATTGGCGCGCCGGAAGTTTACGGCAACGATCGCGTGTTCGTGTACGTGCGGCTCGAATCCGCTCCGGACGCGGATCAAGATGCGAAAACGGCGGTTCTCGAAAAGGCGGGGCATCCCGTCGTGCGGATTTCGCTGCGCGATCCCTACGATTTGGGCCAGTCGTTTTTCCGCTGGGAGATTGCCACGGCTGTGGCTGGATCGATCATCGGCATCAACGCGTTCAACCAGCCGGACGTGGAAGCAAGCAAGATCGCTACGAAGAACCTGACGACTCAGTATGAAAAGACCGGTTCGCTGCCGCCCGAGCAGCCCATCTTCGAGGAAAATGGTATCAAGCTTTTCACGGACGAGAAAAACGCCGCAGCGCTCGACCAAATCGCGGGCAGCGGCAAATCGCTCGCGTCCTACCTGCGCGCGCATCTGGGGCGGCTGAAAGCCGGGGATTATTTCGCGACGCTCGCGTTTATTGAAATGAATGACGAGCACGAGAAGAAATTGCAGGCCATTCGCCACGCGGTGCGCGACAAAAAGCGCGTGGCGACGTGCCTGGGATTCGGGCCCAGGTTCTTGCATTCGACGGGACAGGCATACAAAGGCGGTCCGAACACGGGAGTGTTTCTGCAAATCACGTGCGACGATGCCGCGGACATTGCGGTTCCCGGGCAGAAATATACGTTCGGCGTGGTGAAAGCGGCGCAGGCGCGCGGTGATTTCGCCGTGCTGGCGGAGCGAAACCGCCGCGCGTTGCGGATTCATCTGGGCACTGACGTGCGCGCGGGACTGGCGGCGCTTGACGCGGCCGTGCGGCAGGCGCTGGCATAAAAAGCTCCGCATGAAAAAATAAAATTGGAATTGCCTCCGCGGCTCCTCGAAAAACAAGAGATAATCGCTTGGATTGAGGGAAGCGCGCGGGCCGAATCTAAAGGAGCAATTTGATGCAAATTGGAATGGTTGGCCTGGGGCGAATGGGCGCGAACATGGTGCGGCGGCTGATGCGCGGCGGGCACCAATGCATCGTGTTCGACGTGAGTCCGGACAATGTGAAAAAACTGGCGAGCGAAGGCGCCACGGGTGCTGCGTCGCTCGACGAGTTCGTGAAGAAGCTGAACGCGCCGCGCGCCATCTGGATGATGGTGCCGGCCGCCGTGGTGGATGGAACCGTGCATGATTTGAGCGCGCGTCTCGAGCGCGGCGACATTCTGATCGATGGCGGGAATTCGTATTACATCGATGATATACGGCGCGCGAAGGATCTCGCTTCCAAGGGCGTGCAGTACGTGGACGTGGGCACGAGCGGCGGCGTCTGGGGACTCGAGCGCGGCTACTGCATGATGATTGGCGGACCGGACAATGTGGTGAAACATCTCGATCCGATTTTCAAGACGCTGGCACCGGGACGCGGGAACATATCGCGCACGGCGGGCCGCGAAAAGTCCGCAGGCACGTCGGAAGACGGATATTTGTACTGCGGGCCTTCCGGAGCGGGACATTTCGTGAAAATGGTGCACAACGGAATCGAATACGGACTGATGGCCGCCTATGCGGAGGGATTGAACATCCTGAAACACGCGAACGTGGGTAAGAAAGTTGCGGCGGCAGACGCTGAAACGACGCCGTTGCGAAATCCGGAGCACTACCAATATGATTTCAATCTCGCCGACGTCGCGGAAGTATGGCGCCGGGGGAGCGTGATTGCGTCGTGGCTGTTGGACTTGACCGCGATTGCGCTTTTTGACCAGCCGGATCTTGCAAAATTTTCCGGCGATGTCTCCGACTCAGGAGAAGGGCGCTGGACCATCCAGGCGGCGATCGACGAAGCAACTCCGGTCCCGGTTCTGAGCGCGGCGCTCTACGAGCGGTTCAGTTCGCGCGGCGAGGATGTATTTGCCACGAAGCTGCTTTCGGCCATGCGGTATCAGTTCGGCGGGCACGTGGAACGCGCCGCTGGAAAGTAAATTCATCGAGATCGCAGCCATTTCGTCCCGTGGAAATCGAGGATTCTCAACGTATGCGCGACGGCAAAGAGATAACCGTAACCGAACCGGGCAATAAAAAGCACGCGCACGAAGCGGGCCGGCCCGCCGGGCCGTGCGCGATGGTGATTTTCGGCGTGGGCGGCGATTTGACGAAACGCAAACTGTTCCCGGCGCTCTACAATCTGGCCAAGGATGATCTGCTGCCCAAGGATTTCGCGGTGGTCGGAGTGGGGCGCAGCGAAAAATCGACGGCTGATTTTCAAAAGAAAATTGCGCAAGAGCTTCGCGAATTCGCCACCAGCGACGTCGAGCCCGCGCTGGTCGATTGGCTGACCGAGCGGCTGTATTACCACGTGGGAAATTTTCAGGATCCCGCCACCTATCAGAAGCTGGCCGCGTTGCTGGCGCAAATCGACCAGAGACATTCCACCGGCGGGAATTATTTTTATTATCTGGCAACCGCTCCGGAGTACTTCGGCGAGATCACGCGGCAGCTTGGCACGGCGAAACTGACGCAGCAGTCGGAAAATCGCTGGCGGCGCGTCATTTATGAAAAGCCGTTCGGCGACGGCCTGTCCTCCGCGCAGTCTCTCAATCGCGAGATCGAGCAAGTCCTGGAAGAAAACCAAATTTACCGCATCGATCATTACCTCGGCAAAGAGACGGTACAAAATATTTTGGCGTTTCGCTTTGGAAATGGAATTTTCGAGCCGGTGTGGAACCGCCGGTACATCGATCACGTGCAAATCACGGTGGCGGAAACGGTGGGCGTGGAAAGCCGCGGCGGTTACTACGAACAGTCGGGCGCACTCCGCGACATGCTGCCGAATCATATTTTTCAGCTCGTCAGTCTGGTCACGATGGAGCCGCCCGTTTCTTTCGACGCGGATGCCGTCCGCGACGAGCAAACGAAAGTGCTGCGCGCCATTCAGCCGCTCACCGAGCAGGACGTCCTGATGCGCACCGTTCGCGGACAGTACGGCGAAGGCAACGACGATGCAACGCGGCTGGCCAGTTACCGCTCGGAACCGCGCGTGAGCCCGAATTCGTCGACCGAGACGTTCGTGGCGCTGAAGCTGCTGATCGATAATTGGCGCTGGGCCGGCGTCCCGTTTTATTTGCGCACCGGGAAGCGGCTGAAAATCCGTTCGAGCGAAATCGTCATCCAGTTCAAGAGCGTGCCGTTCATGCTGTTTCGAAAAACCTCCGTCGAGCGGCTCGCACCCAACCAGTTCATCGTTCACATCCAGCCGCAGGAGGGAATTTCGCTGCAGTTTGGCGCGAAAATTCCGGGGCCTATCGTGAAACTCGGCACCGTGAACATGGATTTTCGCTATGCGGATTATTTCGGGTCGAAGCCGAGCACGGGATATGAGCGGCTGCTCTACGAATGCATGATTGGCGACGCGACGCTGTTTCAGCGCGCGGACATGGTCGAGGCGAGCTGGGCCGTTGTGCAGCCGATCCTCGATGTCTGGCAGGCGCTGCCGCCGCGGAATTTTCCAAACTATCCCGCGGGCTCCTGGGGACCGTGGGAAGCGAATGACTTGCTCGAGCGCGACGGCCGGCAGTGGCGGGAACCCGGCCAATGATCCTTGCCGGAGACGTGGGCGGGACGAATACGCGGCTGGCGTTTTTCGAGCAGCGCGATGGCAAGCTCGAAAGCGTTGCCGAGCACATTTACCCGAGCGCCGGCCACGCAAGCCTGGAAGACATCGTCGCAGAGTTTTTGGCTTCGCAGAAATTGCACGCGGACACCGTGGCGATGGGCGTCGCCGGTCCGGTGCGCGACGGCGTGTGCCGCGCGACGAATTTGCCATGGATCGTTGATATACGGCGCGTGGCGCAGCGAATCGGAATTTCCTCCATCGTGCTGATCAACGATCTCGAAGCCAATGCGTACGGCATTGCCACGCTTGCGCCTGATGATTTCGCCGTGTTGCAAGCGGGCGCTCCGAACGTCCAGGGGAATTGCGCGGTCATCTCCGCGGGAACCGGATTGGGCGAGGCCGCCCTGCACTGGGACGGCGCGAAGCACTGGCCGCTGGCGAGCGAAGGCGGACACTCGAGTTTCGCTCCGCGCGATGAACTGCAAGACGAACTGTTGAAACATCTGCGCGCCCAATTCGGCCACGTAAGCTGGGAACGCCTCGTCTGCGGACCTGGGCTGTTCAACATTTATAAATTTTTGCGCGCCACGGGCCGCGGCGACGAGCCGGCATGGCTTACCGAGAAGATGAAGACTGGCGATCCTTCACCGGTGATTTCCGCGGCGGCGCTCGCCGGCAAATGCGCACTCTGCGAGAAGGCGCTCGATCTTTTCGCGGTGCTGCTCGCATCGGAAGCGGGGAACATAGCGCTGAAAGTTTTGGCTATGGGCGGCGTTTACATCGGCGGAGGAATTGCGCCGAAAATTTTGCCGAAGCTCCAAACGCCGGCGTTTCTTGCGGCGTTCGCGGATAAGGGCCGAATGAAAGCGCTGCTGGAATCGGTGCCTGTCCGCGTGATCCTCAACGATCGCACCGCGTTGCGCGGCGCGGCGCGGCGCGCAACGCTGCCGCGCTGAGAGCGACCTGCTGTACATTTACGGAATTCCTGCCGTGTTCGCTTTGACCATCATGCGCGCGGAAAATTGATTCTGTCTGCTGCCGTTCACTCGTGTTCGCCCTTGAAATTAGTTGCGCCGGGATGGCTTGCATCAAATTTGCGGGTTGAGCGTGGGACGCAGCGTAACTTGGCTGTCTTTGAGGACGTTCATCTCGCGCTGCCAAGACCTTCTGCCTGCGGCCTTGATTTCGATTTTGTGAATGCCAGCGGAAAGATGCAGCACTGAAGGCGTGTCGCCGACGAATGCGCCATTGACGTATATCTCCGCGCCAGACGGATTGGAATCAACTCTCACGATACCTGCGCCGGCGGAAGCTGTCGGGTGCGTAACCGGCCGGGACGCGGGATAGAAATTCCGCAAAACGTCGATCAGATTCTGCGCGCTCAGCGCGAAGTGCATTCCTTGAACTTGCTCTCCCGCGCCGTTCGAAATCACCGTGGCTGTATTGATTCCCACCACTCTTCCGGAAGTATCGAGAAGTGGGCCGCCGCTATTGCCGGGATTGATTGCCGCGTCCGTTTGGATCCAGGTTCCGCTTCCCAGAGCGCGATACGGTCCAATTCCGCTGACCACGCCTTTCGTCACCGTGTCCGCGAGCCCCCCGCCTGGATTTCCGATCGCGACCACGGTTTCACCTTTTTGGACTGCTTTGATGCTGGCGAGAGCAAGGTGCGGAAACGCGTCGCCTTTGACTTTCACGATGGCAATGTCCTTGTCCGGATCGATATAGACGACATGCGCTGGAAGGCGTTGGTGGGCGGAAGTGACGGCAGTGAGATTTGATTCGCCTTCGACGACGTGTTTATTCGTAGCGATCAGGCCCGTGCCGGTGATGAAAAATCCGCTCCCCCAGCCGTCCGCGCCCTGAACGCGCACAACCGCGGGATTCGCCTTTTCGACAATTTGCTCGACGGGCAGCGGAGATTTTGTCGCGGACGCTTCGTTTGCCGCGCCCGTAATTTCTGGCTTGCCGGTGAAAGCTCGGGAAAGCGGTTCGAGCGTGATTTCCAAATGGTCTGTCCTGATCAGCCAGTACTTCCCGTCGGTGTGGCCATTGAACGCGCGCCAAGTGAAAGGGCCCTCAGTTAAAATCACTTGCTGGCTGGCGTAGCCGTCCAAGGAGATTCGCGCGACAATTGGGTGCTCGAGGCGCGCCCCGAATACGGAACGAGTCTTGCGAAAATAGCCGCCGGGAAACTTGGCGATGTACGGGGTTTTGCCAACGACGAGTCCATTGATTTTAACCGTTGCGTTCGGAGGAGTGCTCGTAATCGATAGCGTCTTCGCGTGCACCGATGCTGCGAGAAACGCCAGCATCGGCCATCCCATGAAACACATGATCCATTTCGCAACGCGCACAGGAGTCTCCAGAGGGAGTCTGATACGGAGAATGACACTTTACTGGTAAGCATATCAATTGCGCGGCGAATCGTTGGTGGCACGCGAGGATTGGACGCGGACGCTTGTGACGGCGCCGGGAGCGAATCGTGTCGCAGTACATCGATCGCCGGCAAGACGAGCGTGAAAGGTTGCGCTTCGCAAGTCGCGCCGCCGTGGCTTACACTGACGTGCCAATGAAGATACTTCACCTCGACATGCGACCGGATTGGCGCGGCGAGCAACCGCAAATTCTGTTGATATTGCGCGGGCTGCGCGCACCGGGCGACCGCTGGCAGTTTTGCGTGGCTCCCGGAGTCCAGTCATGAGCGCGGATAACATCGGCGCGCGATTTTCGGCCGTGATCGTAAACTATAACGGCGGCGCCATGCTGAGCGAGTGCGTGCATTCGGTCCTCCGGGAGGGCGCGGCGGCAGAGCAGATCATCATTGTGGACAATGGCAGCCGGGGCGATTCGCTGGCGAGCATCGAGAGGGATATCCCCGGCGCGAGGATCATCCGTAACGTTTGTAATGCCGGTTTTGCGCGCGCTGTGAATCAGGGCCTGGCAATAGCCGCAGGGGATTTCATCCTGCTGCTCAATAACGACGCCCAGTTGCAGCCCGGCGCTCTGCGCGCGTTTGCGGAGGCTTTCGAACAGATTCCGCTCCTTGCGATCGCCGGCGGACAACTCCGTTATCCCGATGGACGGTTGCAGAACGCGATCGCGCCCTTGCCTACGCTTACGGCGGAGCTACTGCCGCGCGCGCTTCTCAAATGGATGTTTCCTCGCCGATTTGAGGGCAAGACGGCAACGAGCGTTCCCATTCCCGTGGAAAGCATCATTGGAGCTTGCGTGGCCGTGCGCCGGTCGGTTTTGCCGCAACTGGGATTGATGGACGAGGATTATTTTTTCTTCTTGGAAGAAACCGAATGGTGCCAGCGCGCTCGGCGTCTCGGTTTTCAGGTCTACCATGTTCCCGCGGCGCGCGCGATGCACGTTCAAGGACAAACCGCGAACGCCTTCCGCAGTCAAGCCCGGGTCGAATTTCAGCGCTCGAAACTGACGTTTTTCAAAAAGACCCAGCCGCGCGCCGCTTATCTTGTCGTGTCAGCGCTCCTGCCCATAAAGACGCTTGTCAACGCCGTGGCCAACACTCTCTTCTGCATACTCACGGTCGGCGCCAACAGGCGGCTGCGGATCAAAGCCGGAGGGTATTGGTATTTGATGGCCTGGCATGTGTTGGGCAGGTCGCGCAGCTGGGGTTTGCCGGGGAAGTGTCCGCGGGGAAAAGATCCGCGTCGATGAAAATCAAACCCCGGACGCGCTCGCAACGGCGCCGTTCGGAAAGGTGCGCGAAAAACGGCCGGGCGGCGTTTTTCCGCGGAACGCTCGCGGAAAATATACGGCGCGAAGATCAGCGAATTGTCGCCGCACGTTGAAAGTTTTCGACAACCCTGCATTTGGTTTGCGCATCGAAACGATATGAACGCGCAAAACATGTGAGCGTTCACCTTCAGCGAGCCTACAGGCCTGTAGAGTTGCGCGGGAGAAGTTCACTGTTGCTTTACATCAGGAGGATAATTCTATATGCGTATACGTGTGAGTCCATTATTGGCCGCAGTAGCCGTAATTGTGTTTAGTTGTCCCGCCTGGGCACATTCGGAATCCACATCGTTGAGACTGAGCCGTCCCGCGGCGATTGGGACCATGACCTTGAAGCCCGGAAAGTACCGCTTGACGGCGAATTCGACTGAAAATCTAGTGACCGTGAAACGGCGCGGGAGAATAGTCGCGACGGTCCCCGGCAAGGAAGTCACGCTGAAAAATAAATCAGTTTACACCGCCGTAGTGTTTAATGGACGGCGCATACACGAACTGCAGTTCGAGGGGAAAACGCAAGCGATCAAAGTAGAGTAGGCGATTAGCAGGCGGGGGGCGAGCAGCGTCTCGCTCCCCCCTTATTTTTTGCCCGTGCCGCGTTCAGTGCTTCGGCGCAGAAGTGCCACGACCGCGTGAGTGGCGAATCCGCCGCACGAATACCCGCCCGGTTCCCCGCATCGGCGCTCGCGTCTACACTCAGCTCCGCTTGGTGTATGATGCCCTCCTGTTAAGGAGCCGCCGTGCAAAGCGCGCTCGTTGTTGACCGCCTCCAGTTCGCCTTTACGGTGATGTTCCATTATATTTTTCCGCAAGTCACGATGGGTCTTGCGCTGCTCATTGTGATCCTGAAAACGATCGCGCTGCGCACCGGAGACGAGCATTACAATCGCGCGGCGCGTTTCTGGGCCAAGATTTTCGGAATCAGTTTCGCGGCTGGCGTGGTCACCGGCATCCCCATGGAGTTTCAGTTCGGAACAAACTGGTCGGAATTTTCAAAGTTGGCGGGCGGAGTGATTGGCCAGACGCTGGCCATGGAAGGCATGTTTTCGTTTTTTCTCGAATCGAGTTTCCTAGGGCTGTTTCTCTTCGGCGAGAAGCGCCTGGGGCGCGTGGGCCACTGGTTTTCTGCGGTGATGGTTTTCGCGGGCGCGTGGCTGTCGGGATATTTCATCGTGGCAACGGACGCGTGGATGCAGCATCCCGTCGCCTATTCGCTCGGCGCGAGCGGTGCATTCGGATTGAAAAGTTTTTGGGGCTTGCTCGGGAACCGGTGGACGCTGTGGCAATACCCGCACACGATGATCGGCGCGGTGCAAACGGGCTGCTTCGTGATGGCGGCCATTGGCGCATTTTATATTCTCTCGCAGAGGCACGCCGATTACGGCCGGACGTTCGTGCGCGTGGGCGTGATTGTGGGAGTAATCGCCGCGATCCTGCAACTCTATCCGACGGGCGATGGGCAAGGCGCGATGATCGCCCGCTATCAGCCTGTCACTCTTGCGGCGATGGAAGGATTGTTCCACACGGAACGAGGAGCGCCGCTGGCGATTCTCGGGCAGCCGGACGTAGCGAATCAGCGGCTGGATAATCCGCTGACCATTCCGCGCGCGCTGAGTTTTCTGACGTACCGCGCGTGGACCGCGAAAGTGAAAGGCCTCGACCAATTTCCACGCGACGCGTGGCCGGACCAAATCGAGCTGGTATATTTCAGTTATCACATCATGGTGGGACTCGGGACGATGTTCATCGCCATTTTTGTGATGGCCGCATTTTTGCTGTGGCGCGGCACGCTCTATCGCCATCGCTGGATGCTGTGGATCATCATGCTTGCCTTGCCGTTTCCGTTCATCGCCAATACGGCGGGATGGATCACGGCGGAAACGGGCCGTCAGCCGTGGCTGATTTACGGAATGCTGCGCACATCGGCGGGGCCATCGCCGTTGGTATCCACGGGCAGCGCGTGGTTCACGCTGCTCGGCTTCATGGGTTTGTACACCGTGCTGGGGATTTTGTATTTGTTCCTGGTGTACCGCGAAATCGAACGCGGGCCGGAAGACGGCGCGCTTACGTCATCTGCTGTGGCGAGCTGAGGAAAAACGCGAATGGGAACCGTGTGGTTCTGCCTGATCGCACTGATGCTGACCGTCTACGTGGCGCTCGACGGATTTGATCTCGGCGCGGGAATCGCGCACCTTTTCGTCGCCCAAAACGAAACCGAGCGCCGCGTGGTCCTGCGCACGATTGGGCCCGTGTGGGACGGCAACGAAGTCTGGCTGATCGCCGCGGGCGGAACGCTCTATTTCGCTTTTCCGCCGCTCTATGCGGCGAGCTTCAGCGGATTTTATCTTCCGCTGATGATGGTGCTGTGGTTGCTCATCCTTCGTGGCATTTCGCTGGAATTCCGCAGACACGTGACTGCATCCCTGTGGACCTCATTCTGGAGCGGCGTTTTGTTCGTGGCGAGTTTGCTGCTTGCCGTGTTTTATGGCGCGGCGCTAGGAAATGTTGTGCGCGGAGTGCCGCTCAATGCCCAGGGTCAATTTTTCGAGGCGCTGTGGACGAATTTTCGCCCTGCCGGCGAAAAGGGGATTCTCGATTGGTACACGATTTTGGCCGGCGTCGCGGCGCTCGTGGCGCTAACGCTTCATGGTTCGTTGTGGGTCGCGCTGAAAACGGAAAACGAGCTTCACGAACGCGCGCGAAAATTCGCGGCGAAGCTTTGGTGGGCCGTCGCGGTCGCTACGGTTTCGATCACCTGGGCGAGTTTCGAACTGCAGCCGCATCTACACGCGAGTTACGTCGCGCGGCCCTGGGGATACATTTTCCCGGCGATTGCGGTCGCGGGTCTGGTTGGCGTTATCGTATTTCTGAAGCAGGAGCGGCGCGCGTTTCGCGCCTCGTGCGCGTATGTTGCGGGGATGCTGGGGAGCGTGGCATTCGGATTGTATCCAGACGTGCTGCCGGCGAGCACGAATCCGGCGCTGTCGCTAACGGCGCACAATGCAAAGGCGCCGGATTACGGCCTGAAAATCGGGCTGATCTGGTGGATCATCGGAATCATTCTCGCGACGATTTATTCCGTCACGGTTTACAGGCGCTTTGCCGGTAAGGTGAGCGTTTCCCCAGAGGAAGAAGGCTACTGACCATTTCTCGCCGTCGCGCACGCGCGCTGCGGAATTTCACGGCGCGTCAATCTTTGCGCAATCCAATGATCAGGAACGCGGCGCCGATGGTTAGAACCGGAATGCTGGACCACGGAGGGAAGTGAAGCACTTTGCGCGTTTCAAAAAGGACTCTCATCGGGCCAACCTGTTGGTAATGGTGTTCGACGCGATAGCTGAATTGAGGGTGGATCAGCGCTGCGACGCCAATCAAAATTAGCAGAACGCCCGCGAGCACTGCCAGGCGCATTCGCATTTGCATGGATGTTCGTTCCAAATTATTCGTTCCCAATCAGAGCGCCGGTGCAGCCGTCTTGCGCGGCGGATGGAAGAACGGCAAATTCGCCACGGTCACAGTGACGCGATGCCGAACCGCCTCGACCGTGAATTCCATTTTCAATTTTGTGCCCGGCGACGAATGCTCGGTGGCAAGGCTCGCCAGCGCGATCATTCTTTTTAGCGTTGGCGACCATGTTGTCGAAGTAGCCTTGCCCGCCTGTTTGCCGTTCGCGCTGTAAACCGGGACCGCGACGCGCGACGCGGTGCTTTGGACTTGGGGCGCGAGGCCCGCGGCGTCGTAGAGCGATTCGACTTCGTCCCAGCCGATGTCGAGGCCAACAAATTGGCGTTTCGAGCCGCGCGCGTGCTCCGCGATTAGCGCTTCGCGGCCCACGAAGTGCTCCTTATCGAAATGTACCATGCGTCCCAGTCCGATTTCGAACGGCGAATATTTTTGCGATTCGATGAGGGCTTTTTTGCTGCTGATGTAATCGACCTCAATCAGCAGAAGTCCCGCCTCGATGCGCGCAACGTCCAGCGCCAGCATCCCAGCCGGATGCAAATCGAATTGCCGGCCTTTGGCGAAGAGTTCATCCCAGACCTTGGGCGCCTCGTTCCAGGGCATCCAAATTTCGTAACCGAGGTCGCCCGTATAGCCGGTGCGCGAAATGTCGACGGGCACGCCGGCGATATTCCCGTGCGTGACGCGAAAGTACTTCAGGTTGGCGATGTCGGTATCGGCCACCTGTTTGAGCAAACGCGCCGACGTTGGTCCCTGTAACGCGAGCGACGCCACTTTTTCGGAGATGTCTTCGATTTGAACGTCGAGGCCCAGGGCATTCTGTTCGAACCAGCGCAGGCTCGGATCCGCGGCGGTCCAGCGGTAGGTGTTTTCGCCGAGGCGGGAAATCGTGCCGTCGTCGATCACTTTGCCTTGCTCGTCGCACCAGCAGCAGTAAATCACCTGATTCACGGCGATTTTGCGAACGTCGCGCGTGATGATGCGATTGACGAAGGTGGTCGCGTCCGCGCCCGTGATCCAATATTTGTATAGCGGCGTCACGTCGATCAGCGCGGCCGCGTTGCGTATCGCGTTGTATTCGTGTTCGTGGTGCGCTTCATAGGCGCTGACCGTGTAATAGCCCGACCATTCGCGATAATTCAGGCTTTCGCACAGCTTGAACGTCCGGTCGTGCACAGCCGTTCCGATGGGCAAAGTTGTCTCTCCGTTCGCTATTTTTGCGCAACGCTTTGTCGTCGCGATTATAGTGCGCGTCTTCGCTTTCGAACAAGCCGCGACTACTTCGCCTCAAGTGCAACGCGCACAAAAGCCCCTAACCCTGGAAGCGCCCTGTGATAAAACTTGTCTTGGAGGTGAACAATGTGGTTGCGGATGAGCGTGATTTTCTTGGCTCTGGCTGTTCAAGCCTCGTTTCCCGCGAAGACTTCCCAGTCCCTTCGTCAACGATACGGCCAGCCAATTTCAGAAACATTCCTTGTTAGACCAGGCATCGTTGTGACCGCGACGTACGGAAAGAGCGGGAACACTTGTCAGTTGGTAATCAGTCCGAAGGAGCCTAACGGGCTTATAAAGAGTATCCCGGACTCCGACACAATCGATTACAAGCTCCTCAAGAGAATTGAAAACGAACTCGTTTCTGTGCCGGAACGGGGCAAATATAAGATGGGGACGTTCATTGATCTTATGTGCCCTCCGCCAAATGATTGCTGGGGCACACAAGAGGATTGGAAAAATGTTGTGATCTACACGAACTCAGGTAAAACGGGCGCGCGCTACGACGTAATTAAGTGGACTCGCGACGAGTGCGGTCCGTCCGCTTGTCGGAGCAGTAGCCCGCTTGTACAATAAACGGCCTTCTATCGAACCGCAAAATCGCATGGCGAAACCCTACGATGCAATCGTGATCGGCGGCGGGCACAACGGCCTCGTCAACGCGGCGTATCTCGCGCACGCCGGGAAAAAAGTGCTCGTGCTGGAACGCAGGTACGTCCTCGGCGGCGCGGCCGTGACGGAAGAAATCATTCCCGGGTTCAAGTTTTCCGTCTGCTCCTATGTCGTGTCACTGCTGCGGCCGGAAATTATTCGTGATCTTGATTTGCCCCGCCACGGATTGGAAATTCTGCCGCTCGACGGGACGTTCACGCCCATGCCCAGCGGCGATTATTTGTGGCGCGTGAACGATCATGCAAAGACGCGGCGTGAGCTGGTACGCCATTCGCGGCGCGACGCGGAAGCCTACGACGAATTCGGCACGCAAATGCTGCAGATGTGCCGCTTCGTCAAGCCGCTCCTCGGCATGGTGCCTCCGGATCCCACGTCGCCCAATCCCGCGGGCCTCAAGAAAATGATGTTTCTCGCGCGGCGTTTTCAGGCGCTGGCGGCGGACGATAAATACAATTTGATTCAGCTCATGAGCATGAGCGCCGCGGATTTTCTCGATCAGTGGTTCGAGACAGACGTGCTGAAGGCCACGATGTCCGCCTCCGGAATTATCGGGACGTTTTTGGGCGTGCGCTCGCCGGGGACGGCGTATGTGCTGCTCCATCATTATATGGGCGAGATCGACGGCGCGTTTCGCGCGTGGGGATTCAGCCGCGGCGGCACGGGCGCAATTTCCAACGCCATCGCGGACGCGGCGCGCGAAGCCGGCGCGGAAATTCGCACGAAAGCGCCCGTCGCGCGCATCCTGACGCGCGGCGCGCGGGCAACAGGCGTGGCGCTGCAGAGCGGCGAGGAGATTGAAGCGAAAATTGTTTCGTCGAGTGTGGACCCCAATCTGACATTTTTGAAAATGATGGATCCGCGCGAATTGCCGGATGAGTTTGCCGAAGAAGTGCGGAGATACAAGTACCGCGGCTCGTCGGGAAAAGTGAATCTGGCGCTCGACGCGCTGCCGGATTTCAAATGCCTTCCGGGCGCGGGGCGGCATTTGCGCGGCGCGATTTCGATTTCGCCTTCCGTGGAATACATGGAACGCGCGTACGATCAGGCGAAGTACGGCGAATTTTCGCATCACCCGTATATCGACATTGTCATACCCAGCTTGACCGATCCTTCCGTCGCGCCGCCGGGCAAGCACGTGCTTTCGTGTTTTGTGCAATACGCGCCGTACAAATTGAAGCAGGGCGCTTGGCCGGAGCGCCGCGAGGAATTTGGCGACGTAGTGATCAACACCATCGCCGAATACGCGCCGAATTTGAAGAACATCATCATCGGCCGCCAAGTTCTCACGCCCTTCGACATCGAAGAGCAGATCGGCCTCACCGAAGGAAATATTTTTCAGGGAGAACTCTCCCTCGAACAACTTTTCTTTTTGCGTCCCGTGGCGGGATGGGCGCGGTATCGCACACCGGTCAAAAATCTGTACATGTGCGGGTCCGCGACGCATCCCGGCGGCGGCATTATGGGTGCGCCGGGGCGGCTGGCAGCGATGGAAATTCTGAAAGACATGGGAGCGAGCTAATCGTGGCCGCGCGCGACATCGTCATCATCGGTGCGGGCCACAACGGCCTCGTCGCCGCGTTTTATTTGGCGCGCGCGGGATTCAAGCCTCTCGTGCTCGAACGTCGCGCTGTTGCCGGCGGCGCTGCTGTCACCGAGGAATTTCATCCCGGCTTTCGCGCTTCCGTGCTCGACGGTGTTGCGGGTCCGCTCGTCCCGGCAGCAGCGAAAGACATGCGCCTCGGTCCGGCTGGACTTGAATGGCTCGCACCGAAATGCCGAGTGTTTGCGCCATCGTGCGACGCCCGCGCGCTGATTTTGCACGCCAGCGTTGCCGAATCCGCCAAGCGCATCACAGTATTTTCGCAGAGCGACGCGGCGAAGTACGCAGAGCTGGCCAAGATTTTCGACAGCACGCGCGGATTCATCGCCGACCTGCTCACGATGACTCCCCCGGACATTGATCATCCGACTTCGCGCGATATTTGGAATTTGCTGCGCGCCGGAAAGGCGTTTCGCGGCCTCGGCAAGCGCAATATGCAACGGTTCCTGCGCTGGGGGCCCATGGCCGTGGCGGATTTCGTCGCGGAGTTTTTTGAAACCGAACTACTACGCGCCGTGATGGCCGCGCGAGGAATTTTCGGTGCGGCGGCAGGACCGTGGTCCGCGGGCACCACGGCGGTTCTGCTGCTGCGAATGGCCGCCGGTGGATTTCCCGATGGCGGCCCGATTTGCATTCGCGGCGGCATGGGCGCGCTTTCGGACGCGATGGCCGCGGCGGCGAAGCAAGCAGGCGCGGAGATTCGCACGGGCGCGGATGTAAGGCGCATTCTGGTGAAGGAAGGAAAAGCCACGGGTGTAGCGCTCGCCGATGGCCAGGAAATTTCAGCGGCGGCGGTGATTTCCGCGGCGGATCCGAAACGCACGTTTCTGAAACTGATCGAGCCGGTGCACCTTGCACCGAGTTTCCTCGGAAAGATGCAGCATTACCGCTGCGAGGGAACAGTGGCGCGAGTTCTGCTTGCGCTCGACGGCCTGCCGAATTTCACCGCCCTTCAGAATGAAAGCGGCGAGAACGAGGCGCTCACTGGGAAAATTCATATTGGCCCGGAGATCGATTATTTGGAGCGCGCGTTTGACGATTCGAAGTATGGGGAATTTTCGCGCGCGCCGTTTCTGGAAGCCGCGATTCCGTCGCTGCTCGATTCGTCGCTCGCGCCAAATGGCAAGCATGTGATGTCCGTGCACGTGCAATATGCGCCGTACCGGTTGAAAAATGAAGATTGGCCGAGCCAGAAGGATGATTTGGCGAACGCGGTGGTGAAAACGCTCGCGGAATACGCGCCCGATCTGCCGCAAAAAATTCTCGGGCGGCGCGTGATCACGCCGGTGGATCTGGAAGAGACGTACGGTTTGACCGGCGGCCAGATTTATCACGGCGAGCTCGCACTCGATCAGCTTTTCATGATGCGCCCGCTGATCGGTTGGGCGCGTTATCGCACGCCCATTCGCGACCTTTTCCTATGCGGCCCGGGAACGCATCCTGGCACGGGCCGAACGGGAGCCTCCGGCTTCAACGCTTCGCGCGAAATCGTAAAACATCTCCGCCGCTAACTTTTTACCCCCGCGACGACAACCAACTGTTTCTCTCCCGCACGCTGGAACTTTGTCATGGACTTCTTCCCGGCGCTCTGGTATCTCTCGCCCGTTGCGACTTTCCTCTCAAAAAAGAGTTTTCGGCGCGGACGCGATCCGCGCCCGGGCTAAGAGCCGCCGCTTCCTTGTTCAGCATATCGCTCAAAGCGTTTCCTGGGTGCAGGACCGCTTCCACCGCGAACGCACAGGAGTGCCCCGGGAAAGCGCATCGGCATACATCCGATGAAACGTACCATCGCAGTCGTGACGACATCCCGAGCTGACTACGGACATCTGTATTGGCCGATGCGCGACTTGCTGGACAACGAGAATATCGATCTGAGGATTGTCGCGCTCGGGTCGCACCTATCACCGGAGTTCGGGAACACAATTCAGGAGATCGAGAAGGACGGTTTCGAGATCGACGCGCGCATCGAGTGCCTGCTCAGTTCCGATAGCGACGTCGGAATGGCCAAGACCATCGGCATGGCTACGCTGAGCCTCGCGGATCTCTTCGGACGCATGCGGCCCGATCTGCTTCTGCTGATTGCGGACCGTTATGAGATGCTGGCTCCGGCATCCGTGGCGCTGGCTTTGCGGATTCCGATTGCCCATATTGAAGGAGGAGAGATCAGCGAGGGCGCAATCGACGACGCCGTGCGAAACGCTCTGACGAAAATGAGCCACATCCATTTTACGCCGACATACGCGGACCGGCAGCGGGTGATCGCGATGGGCGAAGAAGAATGGCGCGTTCACCGGTCAGGCGCGCCGTCATTGGATCACTTGCGGCGGCGGACGCTGCTCGACCGGGAGCAGGTTGAGTCACGATTGCGGATCGATCTTCAGTTGCCGACGATCCTGGTTGTGTATCATCCCGTGACCATTGCGCGCGACACGGTTCAGGAAGCAGATGCGTTGTTCGCCGCGCTGGAAAGCCTTCCAGACCAGATCCTATTCTGCTATCCAAATGCGGACGCGGGAAGCAGGGCGCTGATCGAGCGAACCAAGACCTTCGTGGCCTCCCGAAAACACGGAGATGTATTCACGAATCTCGACGCGGTGACCTATTGGAGCCTTTTGCGAAAGGTGGACATGCTGGTTGGCAATTCGAGCAGCGGAATCATGGAAACGGCGGCCTTCTCGCTGCCTACTGTCAACGTCGGAATCAGGCAGCAGGGACGCGAACGCCCGAGCAATGTCCTAGACGCCGCGCCTGACTCCAACTCGATTCTTGACGCGATAAGGATGGCGAGAAGCCGCGATTTTCGCGAATCCCTCGCAGGGATGGTCAACCCTTACGGAGACGGCTTCGCCTCCGAGAAGATCGTGAAAGTGCTGACAACGGTTCCTATCTCGCAGGAGCTTTTGATGAAGCGGCATCCGGCTCTCTCGGTTTCCGTTGATCTTGCTGCAAGCGCCCCGTAGTACCAAGAAGCCCCCTTTTAGGCCCTGATATCAGCGAAGATAGTATCCGCGCTGTGAAAGACGTGTTCCGCAGGATAAGGCCGCAGACGTCACTATAGTGCACTGTCCGTAATCAGCGATTCCAGCAAGTACAAGAGATTGACATCTTTGAGCGGCAGTGTTATATGGAGGTGTCCCCGCTAAAGAGCTACTCTGATCCGCAACGGTCCTAAACGCGGTTCCTTGTCGAGGCCATTTAGCGCCCCGGGACGCCCCTTCCGTCTGGCCGCGTTCGCGGTCTTTGCGTTCCTGCTCGGCTTTCCCAGATTGGCTGCCGCGCAGGCAAATCGTCGACAGCCGCTCATTACGCAGGCGGTGAATGAGGCGCAACTGACGCTGCTCCGAGGCAACACGCTTCCGCTGGCGCGGCAGGAGTTTGACCGGGGCGCGGCTCCGCCGACGCTGCCCATGCAGCGCATGCTGCTCGTTTTAACACGGAGTTCGCAGCAAGAAGCGGCGCTGGAGACGCTGCTGGAAGAACAGCAGGATAAGTCCTCGCCCAGCTTCCACCAATGGCTGACGCCGCAAGAATTCGGGCAGCAATTCGGCCCTTCCGATCAGGATATCCAGACCATCACTTCGTGGCTTGCGTCGCATGGCTTTGCGGTCGCGCGAATATCGGCAGGCCGCAACGTGATTGAGTTTTCGGGAACCGCGGCGCAGGTGCAAGCGGCGTTTCACACGACGATTCACAAGTACGCTGTGAATGGGAAAAACTATTGGGCAAACGCCAGCGACCCGCAGATCCCCAGCGCTCTGGCACCCGCCATAATCGGCGTGGATTCTCTGAATAACTTCCCCAGAAAGCCGATGCACACGCGCGTGAACGTGATTGCCAAAGCGATGGAGACAGCGCCAGCGAATCACGCAACGCCGCTCTTCACCTACCAGTGCGGTTCCAACCCGAATACGGGCGCACCGTTTTATTGCAACGGCGTCACGCCTTACGACTTTGCCACGATTTACAACGTTTTGCCGCTGTGGAACGCGACGTCGCCGATTGATGGCACGGGACAAACGATCGCGCTCGTGGGCCGGTCAAACATCAACGTGCAGGACGTGAGCAATTTTCGGACGCTCTTTGGCCTGCCTCCGAATCCTCCGCAGGTCATTCTGGATGGGCCCGATCCGGGCCTTGTGCCAGGAGATGAAACCGAGGCGGATTTGGACGTGGAATGGTCCGGCGCGGCGGCCAAGGGTGCGACCATCAAGCTCGTGGTTTCCGAGTCAACTTCGACCACGGATGGCGTGGATCTTTCGGCGCTCTACATCGTGGACAACGACATCGCTCCTGTGATGAGTGTCAGCTTTGGGAGCTGCGAACTCGACATGGGAACGGCGGGCAACCAGTTTTACCAAAACCTGTGGCAGCAAGCGGCAGCGGAGGGAATATCCGCCTTCGTCTCTTCGGGAGACGAAGGCTCGGCAGGGTGCGACTTCTTCCAGGGCACAACGCCGCAGCCGGCCAAAAACGGGCTGCAGGTGAACGGACTTGCCTCGACACCGTATAACGTCGCCGTCGGCGGCACCGACTTCAACGATTTCTTTAATCCACTGACATACTGGAATACGGCGAATAACCCAACAACGCAGGAATCCGCCAAGGGCTACATTCCCGAAATGACCTGGAACGATTCCTGCACGAACGCGCTATTCGCGCAAGTGGGCTTCAGCACGAGCGCCGAGGTCAACTGCAACAACCCGCAATTATCGGGAGCCGTCTTCACCATCGGCGGAAGCGGCGGAAAAAGCAACTGCACCGCGCCCACCGGTTCCACCGCGTCGAGCTGTGCGGGAGGCTATGCCAAGCCGTCATGGCAGACGGGCGCGACGGTGCCCGCCGACGGCAAGCGCGACCTTCCGGACGTGTCACTGTTTGCCAGCGACGGATTCCTTGGCAACTTCTACATGATGTGCGAAGCGGATATTTCGTCAGGAGCTTGCAGTACATTTAACTTTGTGGGAATCGGTGGTACGTCGGCGTCCTCGCCTGCTTTTGCAGGCCTGCTGGCACTGGTGGATGAGAAAACCGGGACGCGGCAGGGCAACCCCGACTTTATCTTGTATAAGCTCGCGGCAGCGCAATCCGCGTCCAACTGCAATTCCAGCATGGTGCCCGCGAGCAGTTGCGTTTTCAATGACATCACCGTGGGAACCATCGCCATGCCGTGCCAGAGCGGGAGCCTGAATTGCACGACATCGACGTACGGTGACCCATACGGCATCCTTTCCGGCTACAATGCCGGCGCGGGTTATGACGTGGCAACCGGCCTTGGTTCGGTGAACGCCAACAACCTGATCAACAACTGGAATTCCGTAACTTTCAAACCATCGACAACCACCCTGACGCTGAATGGCGGCAATGCGGTGAATATAACGCACGGGGCGCCGATCAGCGTGGGCGTCTCTGTTGCGCCTTCCTCTCCGCAACCTACGGGAGACGTTTCCTTGATGGCCACGCAAGGAACCAACACGCTAGGCTTCGATCGGCTGACATTGAATAATGGCGCGGCCTCGGGCACGACGAACATGCTGCCCGGAGGCGCGTCTTACACTGTGAAGGCGCACTATGAAGGCGACGGAAACTACGGCGGAAGTGATTCCAACGTTGTGACCGTCACGGTCACACCCGAATCCAGCAAGACGAGCCTGCGCATCGTGACTCTCGATCCGGCGACCGGACAAATCACGAATTCGAACGCAACGACATTTTCCTACGGATTGCTTTATTTTCTCCGCGCGGATATTACGAACAGCTCTGGCACGGACTGTTTCAACTCGAGCGCCGACACCATGGTCTACGGTTGTCCAACGGGAAATGTTTCGCTGACGGATAATGGGAGTGCTCTGGGTTCCGGAGCGTTCGCTCTCAATAGCCAGGGCAACACCGAAGATCAGACGATCCAGCTGACCGGCGGGTCGCACAGCTTGGCCGCGAGTTACGGCGGCGACAACAGCTACACGGGGAGTTCCGCGAGCGATGTCGTGACCGTCACGCCCGCGGCCACGACGACGTCGACTAGCTTTAATCCTCCGCTTCAGACCGTCGTGATCGGGAGTCCATTCGGAATTTTTGCGCTTACGAAATCGCAGAGCCTCGGTGGCGCTCCTACCGGAACGTATACCGTTTTCGATGGCGCCACGCAGATCGCGTCGACAGGCAGCTTCGTCGGCTTTGCAGGCACACCCGGCCAACCCGCGTCCTGTCAGGACGGCCTTGCTACGAGCGTTTCGGGGCCGTCGGGGCCGCACACGCTGACTGTCAAATACTCCGGTGACACCAACTATAGTGGCTCGACATCCGCCGCGGTCACCGTGAATGCGCTTTATCCCACAACGACCACGGCGTCCGCGAGTCCGAGCAGCATCATCTATGGGAATAGCGTGGCCGTGACGGCTACGGTGGACACAAGCAATCCCGCGAGCAATGCGGCCCTCAAGCCCACGGGCACTGTATCGTTTCCTGGCCTTACGAATCCCATCACCACGACGATGACTCAGGATTCCAATGGAAATTGGGAGATCCAAGCGACCATCACGACTACGCCGCAGCAGAGTGGGACCATCCAAGCAACCTACAGCGGCGATTCGAATTACGCATCATCGACCGAATACTCGCTCTTTGTCACGGTGACCATTCCGGACTTCAGCGTTTCGGCGAGCTCCGCACCACTGGTAATCACCGCCGGGCAAACAGGCACAGCGACGCTGACTATTACTCCACTGACGAATTACACGAGCACGGTTCAGCTCAGTTGCGCGCAGGAGAGCTCCATTCCGGGAGCCACATGCACCATTTCGCCATCGTCGGTGACGCTCAACAACGGCACAGCGGCTGCGGCAACGTTGTCGGTAACCACGCTTGCGCCGTCGAGCACCTTGAGCGCGGTGACCGCTCCGGTGTCCCTGCGTCCACCGACGCTGATTCCGCCCGTTCGCGAGGCTTGGCGGGCATTGAGCGGCTTGGCCGAACTTGCCGCGGTGCTTTTGCTTGTGTTTCCAGGTAAACGGCGATCCCTCGACGCCGGTCTGGGCTTCGGGCTCGTCTGCCTGCTGAGTTTTGCCATTGGATGCGGAGGTGGAGGGAGCGGAGGAGGGAACAGCGGTGGCGGCCCTGTGCCAACGACGACAACGCTTACTACATCCAGTACCAAAATTGCCCAAGGTTCTACTCTGACCCTTACGGCAAATGTGAAGTCGTCGCAAACGCTCACTGGAACCGCAATTTTCAACTTCGCAAATTGCAACTATTCGAGTGGTCAGCTTCTAATCAACGGGACTGCTCAACTTCAGCTCAGCACAACGGGTTTCCTGGAACCAGGAACCTGTACCACCACCGCACAATATGACGGAGATGCGAACAATCTGGCGTCCCACAGCGGGTCTCTGAACATCGTTGTCACCGGAAACACGCAGGAGCAGATCGCGGCGCAAACCGGCGCGGATACGCATCCGATCGACGTGAATATCACGATCCAGTAGTCACAGGCAACGAGAACTCGTTATGCCGTCTTTGCGCTGTGGTGAAGCGGAGCCTCGGTTTGTTCTTCCTCGATTGCATCGCAGGCCGGAGAGATGTACTCGGGCAGGATTTCGCGGAGCTTGGAGCGCACAGATCCCGCGCCATCGAGCGTCAGTGAAGCGCGCAGCTTCTCGAGATGCCGCGCAAGCACGGGCCGTTCGGCGCGCTTTCCGCGGATTCGCTTGATCTTGGGCCGATCCGTGGAAGGAGCAGCCGACAAAGCTGCGAATCTAGCGAGGTGAGAGTCCTCGTTCCGTCAATTGCCTGTCGTCGGACGGATAGCATATCCGATGCGTGCGAAGGTAACGACGCACGTTCAGCTCGGA
>Ga0307373_10001455_pt1 | contig 44466 bp, 45 predicted proteins | sample OX2MG_FD_202534 | JGI IMG/M metagenome (GOLD analysis project Ga0307373, IMG submission 202534) | Soil microbial communities from Risofladan, Vaasa, Finland - OX-2 | ecosystem: Environmental > Terrestrial > Soil > Coastal area > Acid sulfate soil | place: Finland: Risofladan, Vaasa | collected...
CACGTCGAGCACTGGGACGCGTGGACCCGCCGCCACCAGGCCCGCGCCCGGTGGTTCCACAAACGCGCCAGGCTCGCCCGTGACGCCAAGACCCCCCTGGTCAGCTAGCGAAATGCGGCTGCCGTACCAGGTAGTCCGGCAGCCGACGGCGCATGAACAGCACCCAGCTGCCATCGACCACGGCTGCGTCCCCGTCAGCGGGCGGCGGGGCATGCTCGACAGCCGTGCCCTCGTGGTCGATGGCGCGGATCAGCGGCCGCAGCAGTTCTTGGAGTGCGTCAGCGTCCCAAAGGTCACTGCCCTCGTCATTCACCTCCTGCCGGACGCTCATGAACCCTGCGCGGTCAGCCAGCGAGAGGCCACCCAGGCACCGCGCCTCAACCTCAGGCGCGCCAGCCGGGCACACGCGGATCCGCTGGGTGACCTCGTCCTGCTCCACTTCCACCGGGATGCAAAGGAGCGGATGGTCGATCAGTTCGCCGTCATGCTTCCAGCGCAGGCGGCCGAATCCCCAGACGAGTTCGACCGACTCCCGGTCCGTGGCGAGGCGTTCGCGTTGCTGGAACAAGTCACGGTGGAGCGTCTTGGTGGCTGACACCTCGGCCCATCGGCCGGCGAACGGCTCCCACACATCCGCAATCCATTCCCCGGCCGCGGCTATCAGGTCCGGGTCGGGGACGATTCCAGGCATGTCCGGCTCGGGGCGAGGCTCAGGTCCGCCCGGCTCTGCTGCGTCCGGTGTTGTCCGGAGTTCGGGTCGCACATGGGGACTGACCGTGGCGCTGTCGCCGAGGAGCGCGACCAGTTCCCCGGGAACCTCCGGCCGCGGCGGCAGATCCAGGAAGTCAACCGTCAGCCAGGCCTGCTCGGCCGGTGACAGCCTTACTCCAGGAACCTCAGGCAGGTCGGTGTCACGCAGCAGGAAGAGGCCGTACTTCTTGATGTCATAGACGGGCGGGTTCCGGCGTGCGTCGTAGTCCGCCAGGAAGTCGATCAGGCTGAGGGTCCGTGCTCGTTCCGCTGCCCCAGTTGTCGGCGGTGGCACTGGCGTCGGCGGCAATGGCATCGAGGGCCGGGGTTGCTCTCCGGAACCGCCCGTGCCCGGCACGAAGGCCTGCCAGTTCTCCACGTACCCGCTCCCGATCCCCGCGCGCCGCACCCGGGCGCTTGTCCACGGCTGCCCAAAAGTGTGGCCGAAGGCACCGACACGCGCGCAGACCATGTCGTTGTCGCGGGCACGATCAGCGCCACGGAATCTGCGGGGGGACTCCGCTGCCGCTCGCCCACGCTGTCGACGAGTCTCCCTGAAACGGGCGCGTTGATGCCCACATAGTCAGCAAATCGCCGACGTCGGGGCACGTGAGCCCGGACCAGGTTCAGCGACGGGGACCAGTCTGCGCCGGCCGACGACCCGGGCAGTTGGAGATGGCGCGGCACCGGTGAGTTTGCGGTGCGTGGCCGGTCACTAGGAAAAACACGCTGACGTGCGAGGGGGATCGATGACCGGCAACGCGTTCACCACGTGCCTGTGGTTCGACACTGAAGGCGAGGAGGCGGCGAACTTCTACCTCAGCGTCTTCAAAGACTCCAAACTGGGCAGGGTCGGCCGGTACACCGAGGCTGGGCCGGGCCCGGCCGGCTCGGTCATGGCCGTCGAGTTCGAGCTCAACGGCCAGAAGTTCGTCGCCCTGAACGGCGGCCCGCGGTACAAGTTCAACCCGGCCATCTCGTTCCAGATCATGTGCGCGGACCAGGACGAGGTGGACTACTACTGGAGCAGGCTCTCCGAGGGCGGGCAGGAAGTCGCCTGCGGCTGGGTGACGGACAAGTACGGGCTGTCCTGGCAGGTCGTCCCGACGGTGCTCATCGACATGATCAGCGACCCGGACCCGGAGAAGGCGACGCGGGCGACGGCGGCGATGCTCAAGATGACCAAGTTCGATATCGCCGCACTCCGCAAGGCGTACGCGGGGGAGTGACCGGGCGCGCGAGGGCCTGCCGGAGGCGGCGCGAAGCTGGATCATTTCGAGTGCGAAGTGGTTGATCGATCCGGGGTCGAAGGCGTCGGCGCCGGGCTTGCGGGCACGGTCGGCCGTGACCTGCCGCGATCGCGATCGCCGACCGTGACGGGCTTCATGCGGTCAGCATGCGCCGCCTTGCCGCCGACCTGGGGATCCGGCACGATGTCCCTGTACCGGCATGTCGCGAACCGCGAGTAGTTGCTCGATCTGATGGTCGACGTCGTGTATTCCCACATGGACCTGCCGTCCGGGCCGGGTGGCGATTGGCGGCGCGACATGGAACGGCTGGCGCACGCCCAGCGGCGCCTGGTGCGGGCGGACCCGTGGGTCACGTCGCTGGTCGGCGGCAGGCCACCGCAACTGCCCGGTTTCCCGCGGTCATCCGACTTCGCGCTCGGCGCCCTGCAGGCCGCGGGCTTGGACATCACCGATGCGGCCGCCGCGGCCGCAACCATCAACGCGTTCATCACCGGCTTCGTCCTGCTGGAGAACGCCGAGCAGGAGGCCAAGCGGCGCACCGGGCTCACCAGGGAACTGTGGCGTGCCCGCAACGCGCGCATGGTCGAGCGCATCCTGGCCAGCGGCGACTATCCGGCCGTCAACCGGTTCGTCCGGGACGCCCGGGACATCGACCCGGACACCGCTTTCCGGACCGCCCTGCGACGCATCCTCGACGGCATCCAGTCCGCGCTGCCCGGAGCCCGCTGTGCCCGCTGCTGGGCTAGGTGCTTACGCCTGGTGAGTTTTGCCCGCCACTCATGGCCGGGCCGACCGGGATGGTGATCGCGCCGACGTCCGAACCGCTGACGGTCTCGGTGAGTGTCCAGCACCCAGCACTCGGCACAACGGGGATGCTGGGGTATTGGCCGTCACCTACTCCCGCACCGACCACCTGAGTGAACGTCTGGCCGGAGCGGGCCTCGTGTCCGTGGGTAACCAGCGGGCCAGCGCGGCACAGGCGCACAATGTGCCGGGCTTACCGGATCAGGCAATCGCGGACGTCTGTACGCATAGCGGCGTTGGCAGTACGATGCCCGGGTGGACGCTGGACTGTCAAGCGTGCGCGGCGCTCGATCAGGTGGAGGGCAGGCATGGCAGGTCGCGGCGAAGGGCCCGACTTCGTCGAGTCGCTGGCGCGCGGGCTCGACGTGCTCCAGTGCTTCAGCGCCGAGCGCTCGCGGATGAGCCTGAGCGAGGTTGCCAGCGCCGCGGGGCTGGCCCGGCCGACGGCCCGGCGGTTGCTGCTCACGCTGGAGGAACTCGGCTTCGTGCGGCTCTGCGAAGGCCAGTTCTCGCTGACTCCGCGGGTGCTGTCGCTGGGGATGGCGTTCGTCGCCGCACTGGGACTGTGGGAGGTCGGCCGCCCCCATCTTGAGCAGCTTGTCGCCACGACGGGTGAGTCGTCGTCGATGTCGCAGCTGGACGGCTCGGACATCGTGTACGTCGCGCGGGTCGCCGTGCCGAAGCTCATCACCCTGCGCGTCGAGATCGGTACCAGGTTCCCGGCGGCCTACACGTCGCAGGGCAAGGTGCTGCTCGCCGCCCTGGACCCGGACACGCTCGGGGAGGTCCTGGCCCAGCCGAGCCGCTCCGGGCTGCCCCGCTTCCTCCCTCGCGACCCGCAGGCTTTCGGGTCCGAGCTGCGCACCATCCGGGCCCGCGGGTGGGCACTGGCGGACGAGGAACTAGCGCCCGGGATCCGGTCCGTCGCCGTGCCGGTGCGAGACGGGACGGGCGCGGTCCGGGCCGCCATGAACGTCACCGTGCACGCCGCGGAGACCAGCGTGGACCGGCTCGTCAGCGAATACCTGCCGTTGCTGCTGCGGACCGCCGGCGACGTCTCGGCCGACTGGTCGCTGTGGCAGTCACGCCCGTACGCGGAGGTGCGCCGCGACCAGCCCGCCGCGCCTGCCGCCGACGGCCCGGCCTGACCGGCATCCCGGGCGCGGCGCCGGTTCTCCGGACAATTGTCCGGATAGTGGCCAGGAGTGACCGGGAGACGGCATCGACCCGGCGCGCGGGGACTGTCATCGGCCTCGCCCTCGGGACCGCCCGCGAGCTCAGCGTTCCGCTGCCGTCAGCCGCGGTCGCCGACAGCATGCTGAGCTGGGCAGGAGAGCTGGGCTATGCGCACCGGGACATCGCCGCTCTCTTCCAGGTCCTCGCCCGGACCGTGGCGGCACCGCCGCGGCTCGCCGGGCCGGGCAAGCACGCCGTGACCGCGGCCGGCGCCGGTGCTGCAGCGGCATGACCGGCGACGTGCCAGCGGAGGCTCCGCAGCGCGGCCGGCCACGCAGCGAGAAGGCGCACAAGGCGATCCTCGATGCGGCTGCGGAACTCCTGCTGGCGCGCGGCCTGTCGGCGGTGAGCATGGACGCGGTCGCCGAACGGGCCGGCGTCAGCAAGGCCACGATCTACCGCTGGTGGCCCACCAAGGAAACCCTTGCCCTGGACGCGCTGTACACCGAGTGGGCAGCCGCCCGGCCGTATCCGCGGGACACCGGCTCGCTGCGCGGCGATCTGCTCTCGCTGCTGCGCCCCTGGGTCCGGCTCGCCAGCAGCCGGCCGTACGGGCGGGTGATCGGCGCGCTCCTCACCGAGTCGCAGACAGACCCCGTCTTCGCCGCCGAATACCGCGAGCGCTTCGTCGAGCCACGCCGTGACCAGGCCCGCGCGGTCTTCCGCCGCGCGATCGAGCGCGGCGAGATCCCGGCGGACACGAAGGTCGAGGTTGCGCTCGACCTGCTCTACGGCGCGCTGTACCACCGGCTGCTGCATGGCCACGCGCCGCTCAGCGAGCGCTTCGCCCGCGAGGTCATCGATATGGTCCTCGGCGGCATCGTCCCGGCCCAGGGCGCACCGAAACCGGTGAGCGAACCGTGATGCCAGGTGGGACCGGATTCCTCCGGGCCGATGCCGAGAATGACTTCCTGCGGGCCAGGCGGCGCCAGGTCGTGGCCAGGCTGGCGCACCGGCTGCGCCGCGAGCCCGACGGCGCCAACCGCCTGCTGCCGCTGGACGAGGTCGTCGGCGTGCTCGGCAGGCGCGGCGAGCGGCGCCTCGGCCTGCGGACGATACGGCTGGATTGCCGCGGCGGCCGGCCAGGAGACGATCGATGCGTACGTGACCGAGGTGCGCACCGCCGGGCCGGCCGGGGAACCGGCTCCCCGGCCGCGGTCGCGAGATCCGCATCGCTGAGGGAGCGGACGTCATCCGAAGCGCGGAACGCGGCGAGCACAGCACGGCGCAGCGGTTCAGCGTGCCCGGGCAGGCAGCGAGTGGTCCCAGCCGGACAGCAGGGTGCGGATTCCGGTGACCAGGGCGATGGGCTGGTCGAGCAGCACATGGTGACCGGCTGCCGGGATCTCGATCACGGGGGCGAGGCGGCCAAGCCGGTCGTACATGACCTCACTCAGCTGAGGTGACAGGATGCCGTGCTCGGCGCGGAAGAGCGCGACCCGGCAGTCCAGCTGAGTGAGCAACGCCGGGGTGAGCTGATGCCGGGCGAAGATGCGCGGGTCGAATTTCCAGGTCCAGCCGCCCTCGACCTCGCGGATCGATGTGCTGGCGATGTGTGTGGCGATGTAGGGCAGCATGGGCTGGTCGGGAATCGGGTGGAACCGGGCGAGGGCTGCCTCCCGGGAGGCATAGACGCGGAGAGGCCCGAAGGCACGCCGCTCGCGGGCGGCGCGCTCCTCGGGGGTTATGTCGCGCACGGGCGATTCGATGACGACTGCCCCGGATGCCGTGCTCGGCAGGTGCGCCGATTGCCTTGAGGAACCACTGCGGCGGCTGGGCGGCATCGACGGATGAGGGGGAGGCCATGCCCAGAAGCGAACCAGATGCAGTGCCCGCCCGTGTCACCCGGCTCACCCCGGGTCGCCCGCAGGACCTCGACCTCGGCGCGTTTCGCGGCTTCAGGTCCTGGTCGCCGGATGCGATGCGACGTACTGGCCGGCCAGAAATCCCCAGGCGATCGCCGGCCCGGGCAGCCGGGAAACAACCGCATGATCTCTTCAGCCATGCGGGACTCGAACGCCACATCCTCGCGAGCCCGCCGCTCCCGGTCCCGTTCCCGGCGGCGCAGCCGGGCTTCCTCGTCGGCGAGGCATTGCTCCTCCGCCTGTCTGAGTGCCGGTTCCTCGGCGAGGATGCCTTGCCGCTCATAGCGTTTCCGGGCCCGGCTCCAGCGCACCACCACAGCCGACAGGCGGCTCGCCTGCCTGGCGCGGCGGGTCAGTGCGGCGTCACCTGCCGGGACGAAGACCAGGTGATCCATGTCGGCGCAGGTCAGGCAGAGCGGACCCGCCTCGTCCATGCGGAGGAAATCGCCGCTGCCGCCGCAGCCAGCACACGGGATTCCGTGGCGTGGGGCCGCCTTCAACCGGCAGCCGTCTCCGGCGTCGCCGAGGTGATGCCATCATGGGGATGACGTGCCCGACGGCCACGCGGACAGGGAGCGAGTCGCCGCGATGGCGATGCCAGACGACCAAGCCGATCCGTACGATCTCGATACGATCGCGGTCAGCGACAGGTTTCGGCTGTTCCACTTCACCCGCCGCGACGACTACGTCGCGTACCTGTGGGTGCTGCGCGCCATGGACCGACTCCGCGGGATGCACGTGGCGCAGTCACACACTGATGATGTGGCGGCTGTGCTTGCTGAGTTCGCCGCTACGCATGACAGCGTCCCGCAGAGCATCAGCAACCTGCGGGACCGGCTGGACAATCTCTTCGACGACGGGGTGTTGCACCGGCTGGAAGATGCGTCGCGCGCGGGGAGCCTTGCCCGGTACCGGAACCGGCAGTCGGTGTATCAGTTCAGCGAGCTGGGGCACCGTGCGTACACGGCGGTCGAAGGCGTGCTCGCCGCGCGGATACAGGACGCGAACCTGTCCCGGCTGGTGTTCTCTGACATCCTGCGCGACCTGCATGGTCTGGCCGAGGCGAATCGCGCCAGTGATGGCGACGAGATCGTCCGGCGGCTGACCAGCCTCGATCGGGTCATGGAAGACATGGCGCGCCGGTCCGCCCGCTTCCACCTGACGCTCGGCGACATCACCCGCTCCACGGACGCCTCGCCGCAGATGTTCCTGCGCTACAAGCATGCGCTACTCGCGCACATGAGCGATTTCATGGCGGAACTCGACAGGTACCTGCCCCGGCTGACCCTGGCGGTCGCGCAGGTCGAGGCGACCGGTATCGGGACGCTGCTGAACCGCGCGGCGGACGCAGATGAGCGCCCGCTGATGCGGCGTGCGGACGTTCTTGACGACTGGCGGCGCCGGTGGCTGGCGGTCCGGGCCTGGTTCGCAGGCGAGGCCGGCGAAGGATCGCGTGCCGCGCAGCTCGCCGCCGCAACCCGTGCCGGAGTCTCCAGCGTGATCGCGCTGCTGCGCCAGATCACCGAAGCGCAACGTGGCGGGGTCAACCGCGCTACCCAGCTCAGGCACCTGGCCGCGTGGGCATGTGACGCCGCGGACGAAGATGCCGCGCACGCGCTGATGTCCGCCGCGTTCAACCTGCGCCGCTCCCGGCACCTCGGGGGCGTGCATGACGACAGCGAGCTGATCTCGCCCCGGCTGTCCTGGCAGGACGCGCCCGGCGTGGAGGTCTCGGTGACGCTGTTCCGCCGTGGCAAGGCACCTAATCCCGGCTTGCCGCAGCGGCTGCAGGCTCGTGAAGCTATCCGGGCCGAGCTGCGCCGCCGCCAGGCCGCGCAGCGCGGCGCGGAGCGCGCGGCCGCGCAGCGCCTGCTCAGCGCGGGACCTGGCGACCGCGTGCTGGACGAGGCGCAGACGCGCGTGCTGCTGAAGCTGCTCACCCGGGCACTGGAGGCCAGGTCGGTCGTTGCCGGGCGGATCACCGGGGGCTCAGGAGGGAATGACGTGATGGTGATCCGGCTGGTGCCATCGCCGGCCGGCAGCGCCGTGCGTACCGCGCACGGAATCCTGCACCTGCCGGGGCTCCGTCTCGACATCTCACCGGCCCGGCCCCGCGCCGCGGTGACGCAGGGAGGCAGTGATGGCTGAACCCACCGCCGCCCGCGGGGTCTCGCCGAGCGACCTCGGCTCCTACCAGCACGCCGTCCGGCTCGTGCTGACGAACGATCTGATCACCGCGGCACGTCCCCGCGCCGGAGTACTCGCCACGGTGCTGCGCTGGGCGGACCTGATGGCCAGGGACTTCGCCGAACTGCTCGGCTACACGCTGATCGCGACCGCGCACCAGGTGCGGCTGGTGCGGCGGCTCGACACGCTCGACGCGACGCAGCGGTCGGTCTTCGCAGCCAGGAGCGGCCGGCCCTTCGACCGGCGGCGGCTGGCCTACCTCTGCCTGGTGCTCGCCGTCTTCCAGCGGTCCAGGATCGAGATCAGCCTTGCGGATCTGGTCCGTGCTTTCGCCCCGACGGCCAATGCGATCGATGGCCTCGGCTTCGAGGCGACCATCACCGAACACAAGCGAGCCGTCGTGGACGTCCTGGACTGGCTCGCGGATCATGGCGCACTGCGCTTGTCCGACGGTTCGGCGGAAAACTGGGCGCGCGACACCGACCGAGGAGATGCCCTCTACGACATCGATCACGATATCTGTGCCTCGTTGTTCCGCCCTGCCCGGCCGATCCAGCACCTCCCCGGTGCGCTCAGCCTGCTTGACGTTGCCGATGTCGGTGCGAAGCGGTCCGCCCAGCGGGAGGCGGTGGCCCGCCGGGCCCGGCGGCTGCTGCTCGAGCACCCCGTGCTTTATTATCCAACGCTCGATGGCGAGACCGCCGCGGCACTGCGCGGGGCCGACCTGGCGGACAACCTCGCCAGGCTCACCGGCCTCGCCGTGGAGCGGCGAGCCGAGGGCGTGATGCTCGTCGACCCCACCGGCCGGTTCACCGACCAGCCGTTCCCGGGGCGCGGCGGTGCCATCAACAGGACCGCTGGCCTGCTGCTCGCAAAGATCGCGGACCTCGTGGAGGATCCTGACGACGGCCCGGCCCTGACGCGGATGCCGGTGCCTCCAGCCGACGATGACCTCCGGGACCTGGTGGACCGGATCGACGCCGGGATGCCAGCAGGCGCGGCGGATCATGATCATGATCTGGCCCGGCTGCCGGCCAGGCCGGCCACCGAGCCCGGCGATCCGCGGCCGGACAGGCCGCCGCCGCTGGAGGCGCCCTTTGTCGAGCGGACGCGGATGGCAGGCATGCTCACGGATCTGTACGCCGACTTCGGCGCGGCCTCGTTCACCGCGCAGTGGCAGTACGACCCGGACGGGCTGCTCGAGGCCGCCTCGCGGCTCCTCGATGACCTGCGGCTGATCCGGCGCCTGCCTGGCGGTGCGCTGATACTGCCCGCCGCCGCCCGCTACCGCAATATCACTGCCGCGCTGCCCGATAGCGCCCGGCGCGACGGCCAGGGCGCGTTTGACTTCACTGAGCACACGACGGAAGGATCCGCGTGACTGCCAGCCATGGCGGGGCAGCCGGGACCCGGTTCAAGCCGACCCGCGCCGGGATCATCAATCTCTGGGATTACTTCGACGAGGAATTCGCTTTCGCCGACGGCCGGCTCGCCTTGCGCGGCCACAACGGCTCAGGGAAGACCAAGGCCCTGGAGGTGCTCTTCCCGTTCGTCCTCGACGGCGGCCTGGACGCCCGCCGCCTCGACCCGTTCAGCGGCGAGAACCGCACCATGAAGGCGAACCTGCTCTACCGGGGGCAGGACGCCGAGCATGGCTACGTGTGGATGGAGTTCCGGCGGCCGGGTGAGACCGTCACCCTCGTCATCGGCCTGACGGCGCACAAGAACTGGGAGCGGGCCCGCCCGTCCTTCTACATCACCGGCAAGCGGATGGGCATCGAGTTCGGCCTGCTGTCCGCGGACTCCCGCCCGCTGACGGCCAAGCAGCTCACCGCGATCCTCGGCCGTGACGCGTACTACGGCGACCGGAAAGGCGCCTACACCGATGCCGTGGATGCGCGGCTGTTCGGCCTCGGCCGCGAGCGGTACACCCAGCTGCTCGACCTGCTGATCGCGCTGCGCCGGCCGCTGCTCGCCAAGGATCTCGATCCGGGCAAGGTGTCGGACACGCTCACCGCGGGCCTGTCCCCGGTCGGTGACGAACTCGTCGAGCAGGCGGCGCGGGACTTCGAGAACCTGGCGGCCGTCCAGAAGCAGTACGACGATCTCGCTGCCGCCGACGCGGCGGTGCGGACCTTCCTCCTCCACTACGTCGCCTACCTGCGGGTACACGCGCGGCATCAGCTCGATCAGGTCGCCGCCCGGATGACCGCGGCGGCCGGGCACGTCGGGGCGATCCAGGTGGCCGCCCGGGAGGTCGCGCGGTCAGGGCAGGAGCAGCAGCGCGCACGAGAAGCCGGGGAATCGGCGAAGACCAGCGTCGGCACATTCGACGCGCGGCTGTTCGCACTCCGGAACCGGGACGCGTACAAGGATCACGAGAAGCTGGCGCTCCGGCGCAGCCAGCTGAACACGGAGAAACGGCGCCTGGCGGACGACGAGGCGCGGCTTGCCCGCGCCCGGGCCAACGTCGGCGATCTGCAGCAGGAGGCTGACATCGTGGCCAGCCGCCGTGCCGAGGTTGGCCGCGCCATTGACCGGCATGTCCGGAATCTCGTCGAGACCGCGGGCAGCGCGGGCCTGGCCGGTGACGGTGAGCCCGCCGACACCGGAGAAGATCTGCACGTCACCGCGAAGGCGCGGGCCGCGACCCGCCGGGCGGACATCGCCGACGTCCGCGCCTGCATCGGGCGGGTGCAGGACGCGGAGCGGGACCGCGCGAACACGGAGAAGTCGCTCGGCACCGCGCAGCAGGCGCTGGAAAGCCGCGACCAGGCCTGGCGCGAGGCGCAGGAACGGCTGGAGCGGGCTCGCGCGGACATAGCCGGGGAGTTGCGCTCCTGGGCCAGCCGGTGGAGCGGGGACGAGCCAGCCGCGATCATCACCGCGAGCCAGGTGGACGCGCTCGCCGGGTCGCTGGACCGGGTCGGCGAGCCGGACGCGCCCACGTTGTCCGAGCTGTTCACCACGCTGACCCAGGAACGCAGGACGGCCCTGATCACCAGCGGCGAGCAGCTCAGGAACCGTGACACGGGCCTGGCCGAGGAGGAAGCGCGGCTGACCGGCGAGCGGGAAGCCGTCGCGGCGGAGCAGGATGACGCCCCGGAGGCCTCCGATCTGCGGCCCGCGGACCGGGCGGGACGCCCCGGCGCGCCGTTGTGGCAGCTCGTGCGCTTCACCGACGGTCTCGGCGACGATGTGGCCGCCGCGATCGAAGGCGCGCTCTATGGCGCGGGCATGCTCACCGCGTGGATCCATCCCGATGCCGCGCTGACCTCGGCCGCGGTCGCGGCAGCCGAGGCTGATGGCTACCTGGTCGCGCTGCCGCCCGAGGCGCGGCCGGCAGGCCAGACGCTCGCCAGCGTGCTCGTTCCGGAGCAGCAGCAGGCAGTGCCGCCAGCCCTGGTTGCGGCGGTGCTGGCCTCGGTTTCCGTTGCTGCAGAAGTTCTGGCCGGAGCTGCCCCGCAAGGACCGGCTGGGCCGGGCGGGACCAGGGCCGCGGGCTCGGCTGTTCCGGTCGTGACGACCCGGGCGCAGTACAGCTACGGCCCGCATCTCGGCGCCCGGCCCAAGCCCGCTCCCGAGTTCATCGGCGCGACCAACCGGGCCAACCGCCGCCGCGCCCGGATCGCCGAACTCGACCTGAAGATCGCTGCCACCGGAAGCCAGCGAGCGGAGGTGGCGGCGCAGCTGCAGCGTGCCGGCGACGCGTTGGCGGATCTCGGCCGCGCGCAACGGGAACTGCCCCGGACGGCGCCGGTGGCTGAGGCGCTCCGGAAGGTCACGCATGCGGCGGCGCAGATGTCGGCGGCCCGGGACCGGGTCACCGAGGCCAAGGCGGAACTCGACACGGCGATCGCGGAACTTGACGCGCGGACCCGGCGGCTGCGCCGCGCCGGAGCCGAGCGCGGCATGCCCACCGGCGCTGAGCAGGTCGATGCGGTGGAGCGTGCGGTCGCCGACTTCGAGCGCGCGGCGGAGGATCTGGTCCGCGCCCGCGGCGAAGCGGCCGGCCTGGACCGGGACCTGGCCGGGCGGCTGGCGCGCGTCGGCCGGCTGACCGCGGAGAACGATGAAGCCGCCGAGTCGCTGGCGGAAGACCAGGCGGCACATATCGCGAGCGCGGAGAAAATGGCCGTTGACGAGCGGGCCAGCGGCGCCGAGTACGAGCAGATCCGGGACGAGATCCTCGACGTGGAGATGGACCTGCGGGCGGCCCGGGAGAAGCTGAAGGCGGCCCGCCAGAAGGAAGCCGAGGAGCACGACAAGCTCGTCGGCGCGCAGTCCGACCTCAAGCATGGCCGCGATAACCTGGCCGGCGCCCTGACCGAACTGGCCGCGCAGGCCGCTGCGTTCGCGCCGTACGCGCACGGCGACCTGCGCCCACTGCTTGAGGTGACCGAGACCGCGCCCTGGCCAGGCAGCAGTCAGTGGCCCGCTGCTGAGCAGGCGGCCGCGGCTCTGGCTGAGCGGCTGTTCGGCGCGGATGATCTGCCTGGGCCGTTGGATGCGGTCAGGGCGATGCTCCCGGATGGGGCCGTGGCGGTTCTCGACGCGTTCACCGCCGCGACCCGCGGCGGGCGGGCCGTCACCGACGGAGTGCTGAAGAACGCCGTGGACCGGATGTGGGGCGCGTACCGGGAGTTCGAGAACTCACTCAAGGCGGGGGAGGACGGATACCAGGCCGACATGACCGGGGACGCGCCCTTCATCGTCGACGTCGCGACCAACGAGGGCCGGGCGCCCGCGGCTGGCTTCGCCCGCAAGATCGCGGAGGACGTGGAGAACCAGGGCATATTGCTGGAGGAGCGCGAGCGCACCGTGCTGGAGGATTCGCTGCTGACGGCGCTCGCCCAGCAGATCCATTCCCGCGTGCTCGCCGCCAAGGATCTTGTCGATCAGATGGATGCGGACACCCGGTCCAAGCCGATGTCCTCAGGCATGGCGATCGGGATTGGCTGGGTCCGCTCTGACAAGCTCACGGAGCGGCAGGCCGCGGTGTCGCGCCTGCTCGACCGGGACGCCGCGGCCCTCGGTCCGGATGGGCTGGCCGAGCTTCGCGGGCTGCTCCGGGCGATGATCCATGAGCACCGTGCGGGCAACCCGCGGGACACCTACCGGGAAGTGCTCGCATCGGTGCTCGACTACCGGTCCTGGCACACCTTCGAGCTGCGGATGCTGCAGCCGGGCGGCCCGCCGGAACGGCTCACCAGGAAGAAGCACTCCGAGATGTCCGGCGGGGAGAAGTCCGCCGCGATTCACCTGCCGCTGTTCGCCGCGGCCAATGCGTTGTATTCGTCCTCGAAACCGGCCTGCCCGCGCATGATCGCCCTGGACGAGGCGTTCGCCGGGATCGATGACAAGTTCAAGCCCGAGTTGCTGGGCCTGACCGTCAGGTTCGACCTCGACCTGTTCATGACCGGGCACGACCTGTGGGTCACGTACCCGACAGTGCCGGCCATTGCCCATTACGACATGCGGCACGACAAGGCCGCCCACACGCTGTCGAGTCTGCTGGCACTGTGGGATGGCGAGCAGCTCGTCGACGCAGGCGCTGGATACGCGGGCAACGAGGATCTGGCCAGCGAACTGCTCGGCTTCCGGCCGAGCCGGTATGTGCCCGCCGACGCCGGCGATGTGCTGGCGGTCAGCGTCGATGGTGACGGTGACGATGAGGGCGATGAGGACGCGGAATGACCGGCGGTGCGCGTGGTGGCGCGTCGGGTGCGGGCGGCACGCCGGGTGCGGACCGGTACCGCGGACCGGAATACCGGCGACTGCTCGCCGCCGCCCGCAGGTCGCTGGAGCGGACCGGCGGCGGGCTGGCCGGGCGGATCAGCGTCCCAGAGCCGGACGATGCCGAGCGAAAGGCGATCATCGGCATCACCGGCGTCCACCAGCCTGCCGGGACCAGGCGGCTGACCGTGTCGCTGGCAGATCTCGATGCCGCGTTGCGCCGTGGGACGGGCCTCGGCCTGGTGGCGCTCCTTGCCGATCTCGGCGGCCCGCTGCGTGACCGGCCCGCTGAGACCGCTTCGCTGGCCGCGGCCCGCGCCGCCTTGACCGCTGCTGCCGAGGCCAGCCCCCTGAACGAGTCCTCTCACTGGTACCGCGCCTGGCTGGCCGACCTGCGCCGGGACGGCACGCTCACCCGGCTGGCCACCCAGGGCGATGATGTGCTCCTCGGGCAGGCGGTCCGCACCCTGGAGTACCTTGCTGCCCGCCCGGTCGGCGGTCCGCCCATCACCTTGCCCGCTCTCGCCGCGCACCTCACCGGCGGGACGAAATCGCTGAATCACGGCACGACGCTGGCAACGCTGATCCTGCGGGCACTCGCTGCCCAGGCGGGCGCCAGCCGCCCGGCGTCTGCCGCGGAGCGCCGGGAACTGTGGGATCGTTCCGGCGTCCTCGTGGACGATCTTGCGAGCCGGGTGCTCGTCCTCAACATCACGGCGCAGGGAGACGGACTGGCTGAATGGCTGACCGGCGCGGCACGCTATGGCACTCCGTTCCAGGTGACGTTGCATCAGCTCGCGACCCACCCGATCCGGCTTCGCCCTCCCCGGATATTCGCCTGCGAGAATCCCGCCGTGCTCAGGCGCGCGTGCCAGGAGCTCGGTGCTGCCTGCCCGCCGCTCGTCTGCACCGAGGGCCGGCCGTCCACGGCCTTCCACCGGCTGGCCGGAATTGCCGTGGGGGCTGGCGCCGAACTCTGGTATCACGGCGACTTCGACTGGCCGGGTGTTGCCATCGCGGCGGACATCATCGCCCGGTACGGTGCACGGCCCTGGCGGATGAATGCCGGCGACTACCTGCCGGCGGTTGAAGCGAACGGCACCTGCGTCGCTCTCGACGGCGAGCCCGTGGCGACGCCATGGGACCCCGGGTTGTGCGAGACGATGCGCGCGACCGGCTGCGCTGTCTATGAGGAGAGTGTCACCGACCCGCTTCTCGCAGATCTCAGCCACTACGGGCACGCTGTTTAGGTGCCGGGCTGGATGTGGCGCATGCGGGCCCGGACGAGCCGCCGCAGGTTGCGGATGGTGTTGACGTCGAATGGGAGCTGGTCGAGTTCGTCGACCCAGGCGCCGGCAGCCGTGATTTGCTCGCGGACGACGTTGGCGGCAAGCCGGCGGGTTGAGCTTCAGGATGTAGGCGGCTGCCCGTCCCTGGACCGGCATGTTGAGCATCTGGCCCGAGATCTTGTCCTGCACGCCGGGCAGGGCGATCCGGTCCGGCTGCTCACCAATCGCCTGGGCGAACAGGTCGGCGAACACGACGTCACTGAAGTCATCGACGACGATCGGCCTGGTGTCGGCGGGAGTCTCCCCAGCCGGGATCACCTGGACGTCGCCGATGGTGTCGACGCCTACCGCGAGAGGGTTCCTCAGGCGAGGGTGAGGAACATGTTCTCCAGCTGTTGCTCGGTCATCGGGGGGTCGCCCTGCGCGGCGATGCACTGCTGCATCCCGTTCGCCACGATCTTGAAACCGGCCCTGTCCAGGGCACGGGACACCGCGGCGAGCTGGGTGACGATGTCCTCGCAGTCCCGCCCGGACTCGATCATGGCAATGACCCCGGCCAGCTGGCCGTGGGCGCGGCGGAGCCGGTTGACCACCGGGGCCATGGCCTGCTCGTCTACTCTCATCTGCGGTTCTCCTGTGCTGTTTTCATCTGCGGTTCTCCTGTGCCATCGTGCTGGGGTACATAGGCGGCCTCAGACGAGGCCGGGGACGCTGCGGGCGAGGGTGTATCCGGCGACGGCGACGACCAGTATCGTGAACGCCGCGCTCAGCCGCTGCGGGTTGGCGCGCCCGGCCAGGCGGGTTCCGGCCAGGGTGCCGAGCACAGCCGCCCCGGTGAAAGCGGCGACCAGTGCCCAGTCCAGCGCGAAGGCGCCGTGACCGGCTCGTGCCGCGAGCGCGGCTGCGCTGTTCACCGCGATCACCACCAGGGAGGTCCCTGCTGCTGTCGGCATGTCGAAGCCGAGGGCCAGGACCAGTGCGGGGACTACCACGAACCCGCCGCCCACGCCGAAGAAGCCGGTGACCAGCCCCACGCCCGTGGCCGCGGCGGCGACAACGATGACGTGCCGGGCACCGCTCCGGGGGTGGTTGCCCCGGCCGGACGGACCTCGTCCGCGGCTGCGCAGGATCATCGCCGCGGCCACGGTGAGCATCAGGACGCCGAATCCGGCCAGCAGCACGTTCGCGGGAACGGCCGCGCTGGCCAGCGATCCCGCGTAGGAGCCGGCGATGCCGAGTATCCCGAAGACCGCACCGGTCCTGAGCCTGGCCCGGCCGGCCCGGGCGTGCGTGATCGCGCCGGCGACCGCGGCGATGCCCACCACCAGCAGCGAGGCAGTCGTGGCCTGGTGGGCGCTCTGGCCGAGCAGGTACACCAGGGCGGGAACGGTCAGGATGGACCCGCCCCCGCCCAGCGCACCGAGACTCAGCCCGATCAGCAAGCCGACCGCGATGGCCAGCAAGGCCACCGGCTACACCACCTGGCCGGGGCGGCCGCCGGAGGCGACGACCGGGAGCCCGGCCCGCGCCCAGGCGTGCATGCCGCCCGACAGGTTGACCACCTCGCGGCCTTCGCGGGCCAGCAGCGCGGCCGCCCGGGCGGAGCGGGCGCCGGAGCGGCACACGGTCACCACGGTGCGGTTCGGCGGCAGGTCCCGCAGCCGGGCGGGGAGCCGACTCAGTGGGATGTGCCTGGCCTTGGGCGCGTGCCCGGCCCGCCACTCGGCGTCCTCCCGCACGTCCAGCAGGATCGCGCCCTGGTCCAGCATGTCCCGGGCCTGCTCCGGGCCTACCTTCGGCCGCTTGGGGAACAGCCGGCCCAGCCATCCGCTCATGCCGCCCGCCCCGCTGCCGCACGGCTGACCAGGGGAAGGCCGGCGCCACCCGCGCGGTCGAACTCGTCGTCGATGGCGACGACGGCCCGGCCTGCGGCGTCGAGGAGGGACGCTGCGACGGAGGCCCGGTAACCGGACCGGCAGTGCACCCAGATTTCGCCGCCGGGAACCTCGCCGAGGCGGGCCAGCAGGCTGTGCAGCGGGATGTGCACGGCGCCGTCGATGTGCGACTCGGCCCATTCCAGGTCACGGCGCACGTCCAGGACCACGACGGGGCGGTGGTGGCGGACCGCTGCCAGGCTGGCGAAGTCCGCTACCGGGTAGCTGCGCAGCGGCTGGCCGGCGGCCCACTCGGCCGGCCTGCCGGTGGCCGCCGCCGCTGGCCGGTCGATGCCGATCCGCACCAGTTCGCGGTGGGCGTCGGCGACCTCCTGCGGGGTCTGCCCGAGCAGGGTCAGCGGCGTTCCCCAGGGGATCAGCCAGCCCAGGTAGGTGGCGAAGCTGCCGTCCAGCGGGAAGCTGAACGTGCCTGCGACGTGCCCGGCCGCGAACGCGGTGCGGGTGCGCAGGTCCACCACCCATTCGCCGGCCTCGATGCGCCGCCGCAGTTCCGCGGCGTCCGCGCGGCGGGGCTCGGACAGGTCCGGGCCGGCCGGGCCGCCCGCGTTGGCCGGGCCCATGTGCGCGTAGTAGGCGGGATAGGCATCGAGCCCGTCGAGGAGCGTCTCCACGTACTCCTGCTCGCCGAGCGTCAGCGCCGGGTTCAGCCGCCGCTCCTGCCCGATGGTCGAGGAGTTGCCCTCGGCCTGGGTGGCCGAGCAGAAGCTGCCGAAGCCGTGCGTGGGATATACCGCTGTCTCCCCCGGGAGCTCGGCCGCCAGCCGGTGCGCCGAGGCGTACTGGGCGTGTGCCAGCGCGCCGGTGTGCGCCGTGCCGAGCAGGTCCGGGCGGCCGGTGGACCCGTACAGCAGTGACCCGCCGGTGAATACGGCCGGCGGCTGCCCGTCGGCCTCCAGCACATAGGACAGGTGGGTGAACGTGTGGCCCGGGGTGGCCAGCACCCGCACCCGCAGCGACGGGCTGACCTCGATGACGTCCCCGTCGGAGACCGGCACCCGGTCGAAGGCCACCGTGTCGGCGGTGTTGACGTGGTAGGCAGCCCCGGTGGCCGCCGCCAGCGCGAGCCCGCCGGTCACGTAGTCGTTGTGCAGGTGGGTCTCGAACACGTGGGTGATCGTGACCCCGTGCTGGCCGGCCAGGGCCAGCACGCGGTCGATGTCCCGCTGCGGGTCGATCACGACTGCCGCATGGCCGTCGTGGGCCAGGTAACTGCGGTCGCCGAGCGTCGGGGTGTCGATGGCGATGATCTCGATCAAGGCTGCCTCCTGTCTGCCTCTCCGGTCATGGACATGAGGGGCTCGCCGGTCAGGGACCTGGGGGGCTCGCCGGTCAGGGACCTGGGGGGCCGGGGTCACGCGACGTTCTCCTGCGCGCCGCGGACGACCGGCAGCCCCCGGGCCATCCAGTCCCCGGTGCCGCCCATGACCGACTTGGCGTCGATGCCGCGCGCGGTGAGGAACTGCGCCGCGGTCCAGCTGCGGTTCCCGGACGCGCAGATCACATACACCGGCTTCCCACCTGGCAGGTCGCCGGCCTGGTGCGGCAGCCGGGCCAGCGGGATCAGCTTCGCGCCGGGGACGTGCCCTGCGACGTACTCGTAGGGTTCGCGCACGTCGATGACGAGCGCGCCGTCTGCGTGCGCCGCGGCGAACGTGTGCACATCAACTTCGGGGACCACTAGAACCTCCTCTAGATACCCATGGGGGTATATGACGTTGGTCCCGAAGATAGCGGACGAAGGTCCCTGTGCGCAAATACCCAGGAGGGTATACGTCCGAGCCGGCGCGTTCCGTTGCGGAAAAGCCGTGGCTGGCTGCGGCGGGCGGCCTGCTCCGGTGCAGGGCTCGCGGGGGTCCCGGCTGGAGGCCGCGGCTCAGGTGCGGACCCTGGCCATGGACGCCCGGACGTCCTCCAGCGCGCCGGCCGGGAAGCTGGCCGCGCCGCCGAGTGTCGCGGCCGCCAGTTCGCCCCCGGCCGCTTCCTCCAGGACGGTCAGCAGCGACGCTGCCTCCTTCGGTCCGCGGCCGAAGACGAGGACGCCGTGGTTTCCGAGCAGCACGGCGCTGGTGGCGGGATGCTCGCGGAGGGCGTCGAGAATCCCGCCGACCGAGCGCTCCGAGCCGCGCGGCGCCCAGGGCGCCACCGGTACATCGGCTGCCTGGCCGAAACGCAGCAGTGCCTCGTAGCGGCATGGCAGCGGGCGGGCTGCCATCGCGAAGGCGAGCAGGCCGGGGGAGTGGGTGTGGATGATGCCGCCGACCTCGGGCCTGGCCCGGTAGACCTCGGAGTGCATGGCCACGATCTCGGCGTTGGCGGGGTCGAGGTCCCCTTCGAGGACTGTCCTGTCCAGTCCGACGAGCGCGAGCCGGTCCGGCCGGAGTCCCCTCACCTGCCCTTCGACGGTGAGCAGCATCTCGTTGTCCCCGGCGCGGGCGGACAGGTTGGCATGCCCGGTGTGCGACATGACCCCGTTGGTGAACAGCGCCTGGGCTGCCTCGACGACGGCCTGGCGGATTCCTGGATAGCTGAGTTCTGAGCTGGTCATATTCCCTCCTTCGTGGCTAGCCTGCCAGATTCCGCGGCCCGCTCCCCAGGTGCCTGCCTGCGGGGCGCCACGGCCCGCTCCCCAGGTGCCTGCCTGCGGGGCGCCACGGCCGCCGCGAGACCGGGAATGCGGGCAGGTTCCCGCATGTTGCCCCTTGCGGAGTGTATACCCATGGGGGTATTTTTTGCCTGGGGAGGTTCGTGATGAGGATCGTCCGGCCGATGAACTCACCAGGGGAGCGGGTGGCCCATGGGCGGGGGATGGCCGGGATGCGCGAGGCAGCGGAAAGCCGTGGCGGGTTCCGGCCCGGGCGCCTGCTGCCAGCCTGGTCCAGCGTGCTGGTGGTCATCGCTCACCCCGACGACGAATCGTTCGGGCTCGGTGCCGTCATAGACCGCCTTGCCGGCAGTGGTGTCGCCGCGCACATCCTGTGCTACACCCACGGCGAAGCCTCCACGCTGAACGAGACCGGCGCCGACCTGCACCGGGCGCGGGAGGTGGAGCTGCGCCAGGCCGGCGCCGAGCTCGGGGTGGCCACCGTGACGCTGCTGGACTACCCCGACGGTCAGCTCGGCAGCATCCGGCCGGCCGAGCTGGCGGCCCACGCCACCCGGCTCGCCGCCCGTCATCGTGCGGACGGGGTACTGGTGTTCGACGACACCGGCATCACCGGTCACCCCGACCACCAGGCCGCGACCCGGGTGGCGGTGCTCACGGCCGTCGCGGCCGGCCTGCCGGTGCTGGCCTGGACCCTTCCCGCCGCGATCGCCGGCCGGCTGCGGGATGAGACCGGTCAGCCGTTCGCGGGGCGGTCGCCCAGCGAAGTCGATCTATGCATCCGCGTGGACCGGGCCAGGCAGCGGAGGGCTGCCCTCATGCACGCCACCCAGATCTCGCCCACCGCAGTGCTGTGGCGGCGGCTGCAGCTGCAAGGAGACTGCGAGCACCTGCGCTGGCTGCGGCCCGCGGTAGCCGGGGCGTAAACCTGCCCGGTCTGCTGGAGGAGAGCCACGGCAGCCTCTACCGCGATGCCAAGTGCCGCCCCGCCCGCGATGTCCAGCGGCAAGTGGGCGCCGACGTAAACGCGGGACAGGCCGACCATGGGCACGATGGTCACGGCCACCGCGCGCCCGGCCGGGCCGAGACGGGGAAGAGCGGCGGCGCCCAGGGCGGCTGCCACGCCCGCATGCCCGGACAGGTAGCCAAGCCCGGCGGCATCGCGGCCGCGGCAGCGGGCGCCGGTCACCAAGGTGGCTGGCCGGGGCCGCCGCACCAGCCGTTTGACGAGCTTGGACAGCGCCCAGGTACTGCCGCCGCCGGCCAGCATGCGGCGTGCGAGCTCACCGTCATGGGCCAGCAACGCCACACCTGCGGCGGCGGGTGCTGCGCCGAGCGCGCCCATCTGCATGATCACCCATGCCGGGCGGTAGATGGAATCAGGCAGGCCATTGATCACCCGGAACGCCCTGGCCTCGCCGCGTCCCACGTGGTTGCCCTGCGCCGCGGCGGCAGTGAGCAGCATCACCACCGCGCCCAGCCCGAGCCGGACCCGTGGATCGCCCAGCACCCGCAGGGCAGACCGCGGCTGGCCCGTCCGCGCCTGCCGTGCCGGTGCCGTTCCGGCTGGGCTGGCCGGACAGCGGCAATCCGGGGGGCGCTTCATGGGTCGAGCTCCACGCCGAGTTCCTGCTTCAGGGTGCGCCGGAGCTGCTGCCTGGAGTACAGGCCGATGGCGCTCCCGAATTCCTCCATCAGGCCTATGTGCGGTCCCAGGGGGAAGTCGAAGCGGTAAGTCACGCAGCCGCCGGGGAACACGTCGTAGAGGCGCCCGGTGACTCGTGGCGAGATCGAGGCGAGCCAGGTGTAGGTCGCCACGCCGGGTGCCCGCGGCGGGGATGGGGTGGCCCGGCCGGGCCTGCATCCGGCCGCGAGCCGGACGGTGACCGGCTCTCCCGGGGCGCGGTCGGAGTTGAGCGTGAAGCTCGTGGCGCCCCGTGCCGGGTCGAATGAGGACGTGGTCCAGCCCTGCGGAAGCTGGCGGATGCACGGCACGTAGGACGCGCCGGGCACCGACTGGGCGATGATCGCCAGGCGCAGCGGAGCCCCGCAGCCGGGTACCGGGTCGCTCGCTGTCGCACATCCGGTGAGCGTGCTGGCCGCGGCGAGTCCGGCGGCTGCCAGCCCGGCAGCGAGCACGCGGGGCCGCGTTCGGCAGGCCCGGCTCTGGGCGGCCAGTCGGTGTCTCATAGCAGCCCCGCCGCCCGCGCGTAGGCAACCAGCAGGGCCATCGCGATCAGCAGTGACGCGGCCAGGCCCGCGGTAATGGCGGCCCGGCGCACGTCCCAGAGCTGGACCGGAATGGGCCGCCGCTTCGGTGCCAGCCGTCGGAACGCACCGGCCAGATCACGCCCGTCGGCACGGATGAGCGACCGCAGCTGGTTCGGTACGGTGATGCTCCGGCTCGCCGCGAACGCCTCAGCCACGTCCTCGGCGGCGAAAATCCGCAGTGCCCGCTGGTAGACATGCTCGGGCGTGCTGCCCAGCGCCAGGGTCAACATCATGTTGGCCAGGTCTACCGCCTGGCGCCAGGGAGTCGGCCGGACCGCGGCGAACGCCACGTCGATGAGCAGCACGCGGGAGCCCTTGACGAGGACATTGGACGGCTTCATATCGCGGTGCGCCACCCCGGCGTCCCACATCCGCCGCACCACACGGAGCGCATCGTCGATAACGTGGTCATCCACCTGGGCCTGGCGCATTTCCCTGGCACCTGCGAAGAACTCCATCACGATGACGTACTCGCGCTCGGGCGTGATCTCTGCGAAGCCGTAGGGCCTGGGCGTGGGCAGCCCGGCGTCGCCCATCAGGCGCAGCAGGTGATCCTCGTACTCCACCAGCCGCCGCACGGTGGAGAATGGCTTCTCGTCCTCGAGCCGCCCGTAGATGACTGTCCTGGCCAGCTTGTACCAGCGATCCGATCTGAGGTGGCTGAGCGCATACAGCTTGCCGAACAGGACCGCCTCGTGGTCATCGCCCCGGCCGCGCACCCGCAGCAGCAGCGGCGTCGAGCCCGCGGATGCTTCCAGGCCGAACGGCTGCACGCTGAGCACGTCGAGACCGAGCTGATGGTCCAGGGCGCTGACGATCGCCGCGCCGCGCCGGCCACCGACATCGAGGTGCGCCCGCTGCCCGCGCCGGTATGAGACGGGGAAGACGTCGGTGGGCACCGCGAGGCAGAACGCGACCACTGGCAGCGACCACCCGAGGATCAGGGCCGTCACCTGGTCTGTCGGGTGATCCACGGCAAGATAGAGCCGGGCCGCGCAGACCGCGCCGAGCACGACAGCCGCCGCCAGTTTTCCCCGGTTCCGCCAGTTCCCCGCGGGCACCAGCGTGTAAAGGGCGCCGGCCAGCACCAGGGCCAGCATCGCGACGGGGCGGGACGGCTGGGCGTAGCCCTGCCATGGCCCGAGGATCGGTATCCCGGCCGGGCGCATGCGGCCGATCTCCAGGCTGACAGCCGAGTCCAGCAAGGCTGCGGCAAGGAAGACGGCCAGGTACACGGCAAGGTGGCGGAAACGGCGGAACGCGACCAGCGTGGCGATCGTTCCCCACGCGATCAGCCGCACCGTCCATCCCGAACGGACCGCATCAACGTGCAGCATCACGCTGGTGAGCGGGACGCTGCGCACTGTTGCCACGGCCCGCAGCACGGTGAGGTCGGCGCGGGTGATGAGGCCGAGAGCCGGCCGCAGCGACAGCGCTACCCAGAAGCCGGCGGCCAGCGCCAGCAGCAGCAGGTACCACCGGGTGCTGTAGTCGATGCGGCGGGGTAGCGGCGGCGGCTCGCCGGACGGGCGGCGGCGGCGGCCGAGTGACGGCGGCGCGATCACCGGGGCGACCCGGCGGCCCGCCCCGGGCGTTCCGGGCGTCGGTACTGTGTTCATCGGGGCCGTGCCTGGATGGAGCGACCAGGTGATCGCCACACCCGGGACGCCGACGGGGCAAAGAAGGTGACGCCGTGCCGTTGCGGGCCGCACTCGGGATGCGCGTGGTGTCCGTGGCCGGTGCCCTGGCGGTCACCGTGCTCACCGCCTGCCAGCCCGGTGGCACGGCCGCCGGTCAGCACCGGGCTGGGCCCCGCGGCGCGGTGGTGGTCGCGTCGTTCAACTTCAGCGAGAGTGAACTCCTGGCGTCCATCTATGGGCTGGCCATCGAGCAGGCCGGCATCCCGGTCCGGTTCGAACTCGGCCTCGGCCCGCGGGAAATCGTCCAGCCTGCGCTCCAGCAGGGGCTGGTTGACCTGGTGCCCGAATACCTGGGGACGGCGCTGGCCAGCCTCCATCCGCAGGCCGGAGCGGCGGTGCGGGATCCCGCGGCGGCCCGGCGCGCGCTGGCCAGCGCGCTGGCCCGGTGGCACGTCCGGGTCCTGACCCCGGCTGCGGCGCAAGACCAGAACGGGTTGGTGGTCACTCGCGCCACCGCCCGGCGGCTGCACCTGCGCACGGTGAGCGACCTGCGCCAGGTGGCCGCGCCGCTGATCCTCGGCGCCCCGCCGGAGTGCCCGGACCGGCCGTTCTGCCTGCCGGGCCTGCGCGCTGCCTATGGCCTGCGCTTCGCCCGGTTCCTGCCGCTGGACACCGAGCAGCAGCGGGCCACCGCGCTGCAGGAGGGCGTTGTCAACGTCGCGGTGCTGTTCACCTCCGACGGGTACCTGGCACCCGGCAACCTCGTGCTGCTTGCCGACAACCGCCACCTGCAGCCGCCGGACAACGTCGTGCCGGTGATCACCGCCAGCGTCGTCGCCCGCTACGGGAAGCGCCTCGTGGCCGCCCTGAACGCCGTCTCGGCCCGGCTGACCTCCAAGGGCCTGCGGTTTCTCAACTGGCGCATCGAGTTCGCCGGGAAGAACGTGCGCGCGGAGGCACGCGGCTGGCTGGCACGCCAGGGCATCGTGCCCCGGCCGGGATGACGATGGCGCACTGGTCATGGCGCGTACGCCTCCCGGGCCGCCTGCTCAAGAGCTGCCGCCGTGGCGTTGACGTCGCGATGGAGCAGGAAACCCTGAAGAATGCCGCGCATCCCCTGGCCCTCGATTCCGCCGAAGCTGGCCGGCTCCAGGTCGGACAGGCCGAAACGGAAGTTGGGGCCGGCCTCGAGCAGTGCGCGGGCGATCGACCTGTCGATCGCACCGGGGTAAACGGACAGGCCAAGGTTGATGTTCGGCGAGACGAAGCCACCCTGGGCGGCCCAGATCGCCGCTGCCTGCGGGCTGGCCAGGTACGTCAGGAACGCGGCCCCCGCGGGGGAACGGCGCATCAGGACAGCGGCATCGCCACCAGCCACTACCTCGGGGCCGGCCAGGCCGGCGTGGCCGGCCGAACCGGCGTGGCCGGCCGAAGGGAATGGGAAGACATCCGCATCCACCCCGGGCACGGCGCTGGTCTCGGCGCTGATCACCCCGGCCACGAAGTCGCCTTCGAACACCATCGCCGCTGCAGGACGCCGGGCGAAGGTCTCCCGGACCGATTCCTGGTAGGTGGTCCGCAGCGCCCCGCGAGGGCCGCCGGCGATGACCCGCGGATCGAGCACCTGGCCCAGCATTCGGAGGGTGGCCTTGACCGATGGATCCGTCCATGGGATCCGGTGCGCGGCCAGGAGGTCATACCGGGCAGGCCCGGCCAGGCCCAGGTAGAGGTTCGAGAACCAGTCGGCCAGCGTCCAGCCGTCCGCACCACCGACCGCGAACGCCGGCGTCCCTGACCCGGCAAGCTTTCGCGCCACGGACACCAGCCCGCCGAGGTCGGCGGGCGGCACTAGCCCGGCTCGCTCGAAAACGCCGACGTTGTACCAGATCAGGGACTTGTTGGCGGCCTTGAACCAGACTCCGTAGAGTCGGCCGTCAAACGAGCCCAGTCGGCGCCACGCCGGGTCATAGTTGTCGTCCACCGCGGTGCCCGCGATCTGGTCCAGCGGCACCAGCAGGTGCTCGCTGGCGTACCGGCGCAGCAGGCCTGGCTGGGGAAGGAACGCAACGTCAGGCGGGCGGCCCGCAGCCAGCCGGGCCTGGAGGAAGTCTGGGACGCTGTAGCCGGCTGAGAGGTAGCTGACCGAGACGCCGCTCCGGCGGCTGAAGGCACGCAGCACGAACTCGAATCGCCGCTGCTCGGCGCCCGACCAGACGGCGGCAACTTGCAGCTTTTGCCCGCTCAGGCCTGTCCGCCCAGCACCTGCCTGCCCGGTACCCGGGCCAGCGGAGCAGCTGGCGGCCAGGACAGCGGCAAGGAGTGCCGCCACCGAACGGGCCGGGCTGAGCCGGTGTCGTAGGTCCACGTCCCGGCCTTCATCTCGCGTGATCCCCCGGTGGCCTGGCCGGGATCCGCCCCCAGCCATACCCTCAGCTACCACGTTGGGTGATCAGCGGATACCAGGGCAGGGCCTTTCGCCTCCGCGCCCGGGGTCCTTCGGCTCCTTGGGCTGGGTGTGCTGACCGGGGGAGCATGGCTACCAGCGAGTGGCTGCCCGCGCAGCGCGGGCGCAGGCCGCGGTCGGACCTGGGGGATCGTCCGGATACTGCGTCCGCGTGCCCCGGGCGGAGGGGAGAAGCCATGCCCGCCGTCAGCACGCCCCAGGCCGCGGGGGTGAGGCGGAAAGCAGCCGCCCGGACCCAGGACGCGGTGAAGGTCTACGGCAGGGGCCAGACGGAGGTGCGCGCCCTGGACGGTGTCTCGGTGGAGTTCACCGCAGGCCGCTATACCGCGATCATGGGCCCGTCGGGCTCAGGCAAGTCGACCCTGCTGCACTGCGCGGCCGGCCTTGATTCGCTGACCTCCGGCAAGGCCTTCATCGGGGACAGCGACCTCAGCACGCTCAATGATCAGCGGCTCACGATCCTGCGGCGCGACCGCGTCGGGTTCATCTTCCAGGCATACAACCTGGTGCCGACCATCAGCGCGGCAGAGAACATCACCCTCCCGCTGCTGCTGGCCGGCCGGAAGGGCGACCAGGCGTGGATCAGCCAGATCATCGACACGCTGGGCATCGCCGACCGGCTCCATCACCGGCCCGATGAGATGTCCGGCGGCCAGCAGCAGCGGGTGGCGGTGGCCAGGGCGCTGGCCAGCCGTCCCGAGATCATCTTCGCTGACGAGCCGACCGGCAACCTCGACTCGCATGCCGGTGCCGAGGTCCTCGGGTTCCTGCGCCGGGCGGTCGACGAGATGCATCAGACCATCGTCATGGTCACCCACGACCCGATCGCCGCGAGCTACGCCGACCGGATCGTCTTCCTCGCCGACGGGCGGATCGTCGACGAGATGCACCAGCCCACCACGGAACGTGTGCTGGAGCGGATGAAGCGGTTCGGGGAGTGAGCGGGCATGATCAGGGTCATCTTCGCCGGGCTGCTGGCCCGTAAGTTCCGCCTCTTCGCCACCGCGCTGGCGGTGACGCTCGGCGTCGCGTTCATGGCCGGGACGCTGGTGCTCACCGACACCATCTCCAGGACGTTCAACGACCTGTCCGCGGGTGTCTACAAGGGAACTGACGCGGAGGTCCGGGCCGCGGCCGTGTTCAACGGGCCGGGGTTCAGCGGGGCGCAGCGGCCGTTCGTCGACGCCTCGCTGGTCGCCACCCTCGGCCGGGTCCCCGGGGTCGCCGCGGCGGAGGGCAGCGTCTTCGGGTACACCAGGCTGATCGGGAAGAACGGCCAGGCGCTCGGCAACCCTGCGGCCGGCGCGCCAACGCTGGGCGGCAACTGGAACCAGGTGACGCGGCTCAATCCATGGCGGCTGACCGCCGGGCACGCGCCGCAGGCGGCAGACCAGGTGGTGATCGACGCCAAGAGCGCCCGCGACGGCCACCTCCGGGTTGGTGACACCACGACCGTGCTGGTGAAGGGCCCGCCACAGCGGGTCCGCGTCGTGGGCATCGTCCGGTTCGGCACCGCGGACAGCCCTGGCGGCGCATCGGTGGTGCTGTTCACCATGCCCGTCGCGCAGCGCCTGGTGACGGCGCCGGGCCAGCTCACCAGCATCCTGTTCGCGGCCAAGAGCGGGGTTTCCCAGCAGCAGCTGGTCAGCAACATCAGGCAGGTGCTCCCGCATGGCATCGAAGCGCTGACCGGGGCGGCTGTCATCAAGGAGAGCCAGGATGCGTTCCAGCAGGCCATCTCGTTCATCGGCACCTTCCTGCTGATCTTCGCAGTCATCGCGCTGCTGGTCGGCGCGTTCATGATCTTCAACACGTTCTCCATCACGGTCGCACAGCGGACCAGGGAGAACGGCCTGCTCAGGGCACTCGGCGCGAGTAAGCGCCAGGTGCTCGGCTCGGTGCTGGCCGAGGCCGTGGCGGTCGGCATCATCGCGTCGGCGATCGGGCTGGCGGCTGGAATCGGCGTGGCGATCGGGCTCAAGGCGCTGCTGTCTGGGCTCGGCTTCGGCTTGCCAGCCGGCGGCATCGTCTTCACCGCGAACACGCTCATCGTGTCGGGCCTGGCCGGCCTGGCCGTCACCATCGTCGCGGCCGTGTCACCCGCCCGGAAGGCCGCCAAGGTGCCTCCCGTCGCGGCCATGCAGGAGGTGGCCGCCGGCAGCACCGGCTACGGCTCCAAGGAGCGCGTCATGGTCGGCAGCGCGATCCTGGCGCTGGGCATTGCCGCCTTGTTCACCGGGCTGTTCGCGCACGTCGGCAACGCGATTGCGATCGTCGGCGGCGGGGCGCTGCTGGTGTTCTTCGGGGTTTCTGTGCTGGGCCGGACCGTCTCGCTGCCGCTCAGCCGCGGCATTGGCGCGCCGCTGCCCCGGCTCAGGGGCGTCACCGGCGAACTGGCCCGCAGGAACGCCATGCGCAACCCGAAGCGCACCGCCGCGAGCGCGTCCGCGCTGATGATCGGCGTCGGCCTGGTCGCGTTCATCACCATCCTCGCCTCCTCCACCACGGCATCGGTCAACGCCACGGTCGACCACGCGTTCGCCGGGGACATCGTGATCGATTCGGGCGGTGGCCTGATGGGCGGGGTTGATCCGGCTCTCGCCCGGCAGCTGAACAAGCTCCCGCAGGTCTCCACAGCCGTCGGCATCGGCGTCGGCGTCGCGCAGATCTTCGGCAAGCCGGAGCAGGTGTCCGCGGTCGACCCGGCCACGGCGGGCAAGATCTTCGATGTCAGCCCGGTACATGGCTCGATCGCTGGCCTGGGCCGCACCGGCATCGCGGTGTATAAGAGCGTTGCCACCGCCGAGCACCTGAAGCTGGGCAGCACCGTGCCCGTGCTGTTCAAGGACACTGGTCTGCAGCGGATGCGGGTCGCCTTGATCTACGGGGACGCCGCGGCCGCGCCGGCCGCCCGCTACTTCGTCGGCACGCCGGCCTTCGATGCCAATTTCGCCGTTCGCTACGACAGCCAGGTCTTCGTGCAGAAGGCGCCCGGCGTCAGTACCGCTGCCGCGCTTGCCGCGGTCCGCGCGGTGGCGTCGAAGTACTCCGGGACGACCGTCATGGACCAGGCTGCCTTCAAGGCGGAACGGGTCAAGCCGGTCCAGCAGGTGCTCGGGCTCGTGTACACGCTGCTCGCGCTGGCCATCCTCATCGCCCTGCTCGGCATCGGCAACACGCTGGCGCTGTCCATCTTCGAGCGCACCCGCGAACTGGGCGTGCTGCGCGCGGTCGGGATGACCAGGCGCCAGCTCCGCGCTTCCATCCGCTGGGAGTCGGTGGTCATCGCCCTGCAGGGAACCGTGCTCGGCCTGCTCATCGGCGTCTTCTTCGGCTGGGCGCTGGTGCTGTCCATGAAGGACCAGGGCATCAGCCAGTTCAGCATCCCGGTGCTGAGCCTGGTCATCGTGGTGGTGCTGGCCGGGCTGGCCGGTGTCGCGGCGGCGCTGCTGCCCAGCCGGCGGGCGGCGAAGCTGAACATCCTGCGGGCGATCGTCAGCGAGTAAAGCCAGCTGGCGGTGGCTTGAGGCGGAGCGGGGCCTTCCCGGGTGCGAGCAGGTACGGCTCGCTCCTGATGGTGACCTCCAGCGGCTTGCCCTCGTCCAGCAGGTAATGCTCCTCATCGTGGGTGAGCCGCACCCGGATCTGCCGGTCACAGAACCGCAGCGAGAAGGCGAGCTCGTCCCAGTCCTGCGGCAGGCTCGGCGCGAAGGACAGCCGTCCGTCGAAGTCACGGACGCCGCCGAAGCCGAAGACCAGTGCCGACCACACCCCGGCCGCCGAGGCGATGTGGACACCGTCAGAAGCGTTGCCGGCGAGGTTGGCCAGGTCCATGAGCAGCGCGTAGTCGAAATACTCCAGCGCCTGGCGCTCCTTGCCGATCTCCGCGGCGATGATGCTCTGCACGCAAGCCGACAGCGACGAGTCACCGGTGGTGAGCCGGTCGTAGTACTCGAAGTTGCGGCGCTTCTGCTCCTGGGAGAACTCGTTGCCGAGCAGGAACATGGCCAGCACGATGTCGGCTTGCTTGAGGACCTGGTGCCGGTAGATCACCAGCGGGTGATAGTGCAGCAGCAGCGGGAACTTCTCCGGCGGGGTGCTGGCCAGGTCCCATACTTCCCGCTCGAGGAACGTGTCGTCCTGCGGGTGGATGCCGAGTTCCGCATCGAACGGCACGTGCATCGCCGCGGCCGCGCGGTCCCACGATTCGACCTCGCCTGGCTGGAGCCTTACCTCGTGGACGAGTGCCGTGTGGTCCGCGGGCCGCTCCTCGCACAGCCTGCGGACGGTCGCGGCGGCGAAGTTGAGGTTCAGCCGTGCCATGAGGTTGGTGTAGGTGTTGTCGTTGACCACGGTGGTGTACTCATCGGGCCCGGTCACGCCGTGGATGTGGAACTTGCCGTCCTTGCCGTAGAAGCCGAGGCCGGCCCACAGGCGGGCGGTCTCGACGAGCATTTCAGCGCCGATCTCGCCCAGCATGCCCACGTCCCCCCGGACGCTGGCGTAGCGCCTGATCGCATAGGCGACATCGGCGTTGATGTGATACTGCGCCGTGCCCGCCTGGACGTTGGCCGACGCCTCCTCGCCGTTGATGGTCCGCCAGGGGAAGAGAGCGCCCCGCTCGCTCACCTCCCGCGCCCGCTCCCGGGCCCGATCGAGCATGCTGTGCCGGAAGCGCAGCTGATTGCGGGCGATCCTCGGCTGGGTGTACGACAAGAACGGCAAGACGTAGATTTCGGTGTCCCAGAAGTAGTGCCCCTCATACCCCTGACCGGTGAGCCCTTTCGCCGGGATGCCGGACCCTTCGGCGCGCCATGAGGCCTGCGCGACCTGGTACAGGTTCCACCGGATCGCCTGCTGCTGCCGTACCAGGTCGAGCCGGGAACGGACGCGGACGTCGGCCCGGTCCCAGAACCGGTCCAGGTGCTTGCGCTGGCTGGCCTGGAGCGCGTCGAAGCCGCCGTCAGCCATGCGGTCCAGCGTCCGGCGGCACCGATCGACGAGCTCAGGCACGGGGGTGCTGCGGGACGTCTGGTAGGCCGCGTACTTGGTGATCTTGATTGGCGTGCCTGGCTGCGCCTCTGCCGTGATGACGACTTCGCCCGCATCCCCGGTGACCGTTCCCGCGGCCTGGTATCGGCACGTGGTGTCGATCTCGTGGTCAACGCCCACGCCAAGGGTCATCTTGCTGTTGGTGGTCCGGTAACCGAGCAGGATGCGCTGACCGGTCAGCTCGGTCACCTGTGCGTTGAGCACACGCTCCGGGAGCACGGTCGCAAGCCGCGGATCACCCGCCCGGCCGTCCGGCGGCTCGTCCGGCGGGTGGGCGTCCTGGCGGTTGATGAGCTGGGAGCAGATCGCGACCGGCGCTGCGTGGTCCAGCAGCGTTACCTCATAGGTCATCGCGACGACGTGGCGGTGCTCCAGCGAGACGACCCGCCGTGAGCGGACCCGGACGTGCTTCCCGGCCCCGGTCGACCACACCAGTTCGCGTGTCAGCATGCCCTCGCGCATGTCGAGGACTCGCGCATAGGTCCGCATGCGTGCCGTGGCCAGGAAGAACGGCTCGTCATCGACATAAAGCTTGAAGATCGTCGCGTCTGGCACGCTGACGATCGTCTGGCCTTTCCGGGCAAGGCCGGGCGCCTGTTCCGCGTGCACGATCGGCCATGTCTCGTGGAAGCCGTTGACGAACGTTCCGGGCGACCGTGCAGGCCTGCCCTCCTCTTGACTGCCGCGGACGCCGACGAACCCGTTGCCCAGCGAGAAGCCGGCCTCGGCGCGGTCGGTGTAATCGCTGGAGTACCGCGCCTCCACCAGGCACCACTCGTCAGGCGGGTAGATGTGCTCAGGCGGCAGGACAACCTCGTGCTTGAGCATGATTAGAAGGTAACCCTCGCGAGCGGTTCGCCGACAGACGCCGGCGCGGCGACCGCGCGGGTGGGCTGCCGGCCGCCGGCCTGGGCAGGACAGTCATCGGGGCCGCAGTGCTGACGCGTTAGCGACCAGGCCGAGCGTTTTTTCGTTTTGTTCGTTTCAAAGGTATGCTAACAGCATGACGGCGATAGTGGAGCGGACCGTGCTGCCTCCGGAACACCCGGAGGGCCTGACGAGCGTGCTCGCCTTGCTGGCACCTGACTCAGCCGGGCGCGCGACGCTGATCGGCCCGGATGGGACGCGGCTTGAACTGCCCGGTGAGGTGTTCGACGTGCTGCGTGAGGTGGTTTCCGCACTTTCCCGAGGGCTTGCGATCACCGTGGCGCCGCATCAGACGGTGCTGTCTACGAGCGAGGCCGCACAGCTGCTAGGTGTGTCGCGGCCTACGCTGGTGCGGCTGCTGGAATCGGGGGAGATCCCGTTCGACAAGCCGGGACGCCACCGCCGGGTCCGGCTCGCCGATCTGCTGGCCTACCAGCAGCGGTCCCGTCGTCGGCGGGCGTCGTTGCTGGATCAGATGGTCGCCGACGCTGAGGACGCCGGGCTGTACGACCTGCCCGGCGAGGCGCCGTTCGAGCGCCTGCCACGCGGCGATGATCAGCGGCCCGGGTAGTCCCGCAAGTGTTCCCCGTCTTCCTCGACACCTGCGTGCTGCTGAAGCCGTACTTATGCGACACGTCGCTTAGCCTCGCTGAGGCTGGTGTCTACCGCCCGCTGCACGTGATCGCTGCCCTGCGTCGCCAGGTCTCGCCGCAGGCTTGACAGCCCGGACTTCGCTGGGGCACGTGAGGCTCGCGACCTTGGCGAACGTATCGAGGAATTCTGCGCCGACACTGTGGTGCGCGGGCTGCCTGCGCCGGGGCCTTTCGGCTAGCGCTGCTGGCGTCCTACCGTCATCGTTTGGAGGCAGATGTACAGGCTGCTGTTTTCGGTGGTGTTCCGGCGCGTGCCGGCCGAGGCCGCGCATCGGGCAGGGTTCGGGCTGATCCGCGCTGCGGCTGCGGTGCCGGGGGTTTCGTGGCTGCTGGGAGGGTGGCTTGGCGCGCGTGATCCGGTGCTGCGGGTGCGGGCGTTTGGCCTGGATCTGCCGGGTCCGCTGGAACTGGCGGCGGGGTTCGACAAGGATGCGCTCGGCCCGGATGCGCTGGGAGCGCTGGGGTTCGCATTCGTCGAGGTAGGCACCGTGACCGCGCAGCCGCAGCCGGGAAATCCCAGGCCGCGGCTGTTCCGCCTGCCCGCCGACCGGGCGCTGATCAACCGGATAGGGTTCAACAATCACGGTGCGGTCGCGGCGGCGGCCCGGCTGCGTGCCCGGCGTGTGCGGCGCCTGGTGGTTGGGGTCAACATCGGCAAGACGAAAGTGGCCTGGATGCGGTGGGCGCGAGGCGGGTCCCGTTGCTGGTGAAGATTGCTCCCGATCTGGCGGATGAGGATATCGACGCGGTCGCTGACCTGGCTATGGAGCTTGGCGTGGACGGGATCATCGCCACCAACACGACGATCTCCCGCGACCACCTGGCCAGCGACCCGGCCGAGGTGGCGGCTCTCGGGACTGGCGGTCTCTCCGGGCCCCCGCTGCGGCAGCGTGCCGTCGAGGTGCTCCGGCGGTTGCGTGCCCGCACCGGCGACCGGGTGGTGCTGGTCGCGGTCGGCGGGATAGAAACCGCGGACGATGCGTGGGAACGCATCACGGCCGGGGTCACCCTGATGCAGGCCTACACCGGGTTCGTGTACGGCGGGCCGTTGTGGCCGCACCGCATCCACTGCGGGCTGGCCCGCCGCGCCCGCGACGCGGGGTTCACCTCGATCCAGCAGGCCGTCGGCACGAGCCAGGCACCGGCGCCAGGGTGCGGCAACAATGAGTGAACGGTCGTGGGCTGGTGTCCGCCGGCCTGCGCCGCGTTCATGCCTATTTCAGTGAGGGGGAACTGTGGCTGCTTCGCTTCCAGCGCGCGGTCCGGTGGCGGTGTTTTCGCTGGGTGGCACCATCGCCATGACCCGCAGTCCCGGTGAGCCGGGTGGCGTTGTCCCTGCCTTGACGGGGCATCAGCTGCTCGCCGCGGTGCCCGGCCTTGATGGCACCGGTATCGAGGTGACGGTGCATGACTTCCGCCGGGTGCCTGGCGCGTCGCTGACCATCGCTGACGTGACGGAACTGGCCGCGGCGATCGGCGGGCAGGTCGCGGCGGGTGCGGCGGGCGCGGTGGTCATCCAGGGCACTGACACCATCGAGGAGACAGTGTTCGCGCTTGACCTGTTGTGCCAGGGTGATGCGCCGGTTGTCGTGACCGGGGCGATGCGGAACCCGTCGCTGGCCGGCCCGGATGGGGCGGCCAACGTCCTCGCTGCTATCCAGGTGGCTGCCAGCCCGCTGCTGCGGGGGCTGGGTGCCGCGGTGGTGTTCGCCGATGAGATCCATGCCGCCTGCTATGTGCGCAAGACGCATTCCACCAGCGTGACCGCGTTTGCCTCACCGTCCGCGGGGCCGGCAGGCCAGGTCGTCGAGGGGGAGGTGCGGCTGCTGACCCGCCCCGCTCGCCGTTATTCGCTGCCGGGGGCAGGCCCGGCCCGGGTGGTGCGGACCGGCCTGGTCGTGATGACCCTCGGGGATGATGGGGAATTGCTGCGTGCCGCTGCCGGGTGTTTCGACGGCCTGGTGGTCGCTGCTTTCGGCGCTGGGCATGTGCCCGCCAGTGTGGTGCCGGTTCTCGCCGGGCTTGCCGGGCAGATGCCTGTGGTCCTGGCCTCGCGCACGGGCGCGGGCCCGGTGCTGGCCGCCACGTACGGCTTCCCCGGCTCTGAGGCGGACCTGCTCGGCCGGGGCCTGATCAGCGCCGGGTTCCTCGACCCGCTCAAGGCCCGGCTCTTGTTGCACCTGCTGCTCGCCCGCGGCGCTGACCGCGGGCAGATCACCATGGCCTTCCGACCCTAGCCAACAGGGGGAATGGAGCCAGGGCGGCCGAGTCATTTCCAGGAAAGGAAATATTCCCAGCGTAGGGAGCGACTTGCCGAGGTGTGGGCGCCAAGCTCCCATCATGGATCACCGATCCAGAGCCGCGCGGCTGGTGCGTGGTGTTCAGCGTAAACAGTCTTCCGTCCAGAATGGCCGCGCATGCTGGGACTTGAGCTGCCGCGCTATTCGCGCGGATCGGAGATCGGCGTGCGCAGGTGCCTGGCGCGCCTGGTGGAGCAGGGAATTGTCCTTGCCACGGAGATGGGCCGCAATCGCGTCCACGAGCTCAACCGGGAGCATCTGGCCGCCCCGGTCGCGGAACTGCTTTCCGGCCTGCGCCTGGAGCTATGGAACCGCTTCCGGAAAACGCTCGGTGCCTGGAACCCCAGGCCGGTGTACGGGTGTGTTTTCGGGTCCGCGGCGCGCGGCGACGGAGACACCCAGAGCGACATCGATCTGCTCTTGGTCCATCCGCCGTTGCCAGGAGAAAGCGATCCGCAACGCCGCCCGGGGGACCTGGCTGCGGTCGCAGGCCTTGCTGCGGAGTTCATGGCGGCGCCGTTGACCGAGCGGCAGCTGGCCAGATGGCGGCGCCAGGTCGACCAGCTGCGCGGGCTCGCCCGCGGGTGGACGGGTAACCCGCTCCAGGTCCTGGAAATGTCTACTTTTCAATGGGCTGACCACCAGCGGTGCCGGAGCGCCCTGTTCGGGGAGATCAGCCGCGACGCCGTCGAGGTTGCCGGCACCTCGTCGTAGAGTCACCGGCCACGGTAAGTCCAGATGCCGGAGGGCATGTGCTGCGGCGGAGGTCGGCCGTAACCCCCTACCAGGTGCCCCGCGCAAGCCACGTCATGATGGCCCGCTTGTAACCGTCGGGCATGGTCAGGCGCGTGATCTCGCCTGGGGTGGACAGGGCGGCCCGCTGGTGCTCGCTGCTGACCGCCGACGGGGGCGGCGCTGGCTATGTGACAGCCGCAACTCGCCCAGTGAGTGATGCCAGCCCGTGGCCTTCCTCCTCAACGTCAGATGCGCCCGGCACCGGTCTGGCAGCCCGCACAACATAGCCCATTCGGTATCAAGGCTATCTGCGTGCTTGTGGCTGGGGCCTTTCCGTTGGATGATCGGACCGCAGCGGCCGTCTCCTGGTGGCCTGTTCGGAGGCGGATCACAGATTACGCAAGCCAGCGGGGAGAGAAGCACCCATGGGCGGGGTTACAGAACTCGAGACCGGCGAGGTCTTCGCGGGGCGGTACGAGGTTCACCGGTTGCTGGGTGAGGGCGACCGAAAGCGAACATACCTGGCGCGCGACACGAAGCTGGACCGGTCTGTGGCGGTCTCATTAGTCAAACCGGAGGCGGTTGCCTCAGATCCCGAGGGCACGGAGCGGGAGGCGAGGGTGCTTGGCCGCATCGGCAGCCATCCCAACATCGTGTCGCTCTATGACTACGAGATAGACAGCGAGGGCTCCCTTCAGTACATCGTGTTCGAGTACCTGAGCGGGGGAACGCTCACCGCATATTTACAGCATGCGGGCCGGCAATCGCTCGACGACATTCTCCGCCTCGGACGGCAGCTCAGCCGTGGACTGTCCCATCTTCATGGCAGCGGCCTCATCCACCGGGACGTATCACCGGACAACGTGTGGCTCGACGAACGCCATGTCGCCCACCTTGGCGACTTCGATTCAGTAATCACTGCGGCCGACGCCGACGCTTTGCGGCCGATCACGACGGGCTCCTTCGCTGCTCCCGAAGAACATGAAGGCAGGTCTCTTGACGCGCGCACTGACCTCTTCTCGCTAGGGGGAGTGCTCTACGTGGTTGCGACCGGCGAACCCCGGCCTGGGGATCTGGAAGTCCTCCGATCTCGGCGGCCGGACCTGCCGTCGGCATTCGCAGATCTTGTGGCCAGCCTGCTATCCAAGTCACCCGATGACCGGCCCCCGGGCGCTGAAGACGTGCTGCAACGACTCGACGAGATCCGCCACGCCTCGAACATCGATGCGCTTATCGCCGCAGGTGAGGGCAAAAAAATCGAGTTCAAATCCTCCCTCCATCACCCGCACGGGCCACTCCCTGAGGATCTTCAGAAAAGGGTAGAATATCAGAACATGCCGCTCGCGCAAGCTAAGAAGGAAGTGCAGAAGCGTCTCAATTTCGAAGTCACGAAAACGATTGCCGCGTTCCTCAACACCGAGGGAGGCGTGCTCTTGGTCGGAGTGGACGACACAGGTGCAGTACTCGGGATCGAGCCTGACTTCGGATATTGCCAGCATGAAAAGCCGAATGCTGACGGTTGGCTGTCATCCTTGAAGCAGCTGGTTATCAACGCGCTCGGCGCTGAAGTCTGGAGTACCATTCATGCTTCCCTCGTTCCCTATGAGCAGAAGACGGTAGCAGCCGTTCAGTGCCCTGCCCGCACGAGCGAGACGTGGCATCACGCAGATAGTGACCGTTTCTACATGCGAGCGTCGAACGCGACAGAGGAACTGACCGGCCCTGGCCTTGTCAAGTACATCCGCGAGCACTGGCCCGCATGATCCTCGATCCGATTGGGTCGGGTCAGTCCGTTGATCAGCAGGACGTACCCCAGCGTCTGTGCAGTCGGTTCGTAGGATCATCAAACATGTCCCGAAAGCAACGCCTGCTCGTGGTCTTGGTGCTCAACCTTGCGCTGGTCGCAGGCCTGGTCACGGCAGGAGTCACGGCCCATTCCCTCGCTGTTCTCGCGGAAGGCGGTGACTATCTGCTCGATGCCGCAGGTGTCGGTGTAGCCCTGCTCGCGGTCCGCCTGTCAGCGCGCCCGGGCAGCCCGGCGCGGTCGCAGGGCCACCCGCACGCCACGAGCGTTGCCGCGCTCGTCAACGGCGGGTGGCTGCTCGTCCTGGAACTGCTCGTTGCCAGCGCAGCAGTGGACCGGCTTCTCACCGGGACGCCGCAGGTGGATGGTCTGCCGGTGCTCGTGATGAGCAGTATCGCGGCGCTGGTGATGACCGCAGGCGCGCTCGTCCTCCGTGCGGACGGAGACGATGGCGATGGTGAGACCGGGGAGCGGGACTTGTCGGTCGCGGCGGTCCTGCTTGACACAGTCGCGGATGCGGCTGCAGCGGCAGGTGTGGCCGCGACAGGCGGGATCATCCTGGCGGCAGGGGGCTGGTACTGGCTCGACCCTGCGGTCGCACTCGCCATCGCCGTCGTTGTCGCGTTTCACGCGCTCGCACTGATCAGGAAGGTCATCACCCGGCTCCGACCCGCAGCGGCGGGAACGATGGGCTGATCTTGGCGCAAGCCTGAGCCTGGAAGCCAGGAGCGGGAAGTGCGCCTGGCCAGCGCTACGACGTGATGGTGGCTTGCCAGCGTCCGCGCCGCGGGTGGATAGCGCCATCGGAGGAGATGGTCGCGGTGGCTCCGTAGACGTGCAGTGAGCCGTTGCGGAGCCAGGTGCGCCGGATGTCGTCGAGGAGGTCCTGCAGGCGGCGCGGCCCGCTCTGGTGCAGAGTAGGTGTTTCATCACCGGGTGCGCTGCTGGCGCGGGCACAGGACCCGTCGGGATGCATCATCCAGGCGGTGCGGCGTTCGCCTTCCTCCTGATAACGATGCTCGGTGCCGGGGGCGAGGACGCCGGGCATGGACCGGAGTTCCCACGCTTCGGCGACGTCGATGACGGGGTAGCGGCCCCGGGTGACTTCCTCGCCGTCGCTGCCGCGGGCCGCCTCGTACACCTCCCAGAGCCGGGCAGGGTGCCGACCGCCGCCTTAATCAGGTAGTCATCGACGTGGACGCTGGTGACGTGCTGGTCGCCGAGCCGGGTCGCCAGAAGCGCACACCCGTACCCGGAACCGGTACCCCCATCGAGGACATCGGCGCCCTCGGCCAGCTATGCATGCCGGGCCAGCCGGACAACTAGACCGGGCAGGGTCGACGACGATGTGGGCGACCCGGCCGGCTGGTCGCCGGGGCTGGCGTGGTCGGCGTGCAGCGGACCGACCCGGGTGACCAGCGACCGGACAGCGTAGGCCGCGTCCAGCCAGGCGGCTCCATCCGAGGGTCCATCGTTGAGCTCCCAGGCACCAGAGTCGGCGCTGCGCGGGGTCCACCAGCGCGGAACGAAAACATGCCGGGGGATAGCTTCGACGACCGGCCGCCACCGCGACGCCGGGTGAATGACCTGGGCAGCCAGGCGCGCCGCATGCGGTTGCCAGTTCACGCAGGCTGGCCAGGCTGCTCGGCGCGGTGGCCACTACAGTACCCGGCAGCTCATTAACTTGGAGGCAGACCGCCGCGTCAATGCAGCGGGATAGTGGTGCCAACGCATCCTCCGCGTCCCGGATGGCCGCCTCATATCCATCCCGGCCTGGCCATGTGGCGGCACCCGCATCTCCCCAGGGCACGTCCGCCCATACCAGCCGCCCGCGGTGGTCACCGCATACCCGGTGCGTAACGAGAGCCCGTGCACCATCAGCAGGCCGCGGCCGTGCTCGCCTGCGGGGTCATCGATCATCCGGGGTCCGTCCGGGGTGCCGCCATCGGCCACGGCCACCCGCAGCGACGGCCCGTGCCAGGTGACCTCCACAGTGAACCAGCCACCGCGCCCACTGGCCGTATGCCGGATCGCGTTGCTGCCTAGCTCGGTAGCCACGACGGCTGCATCGTCCCGGGCCGGGCAGTCTGGCAGCAGCGAGGCAAGCCACCGCCGCATCGCGCCTAGCTCACCCGCCTCATCGACGCCATCAGCCAGCCAAACGTCACTCTCCAGGTGCTGCCGTTCGCCGCCGGCGCCCATCCCGCGATGTACGGCATGTTCCACCTGCTCCGGTTCCCCGCCGCCGAACTGCCCGACGTGGTCTATGGCGAGAACCTGACCAGCGCGTTCTACCTCGACAAACCGGACGAGGTGGCCAGCTACGCCGAAGCGCTTGACCGGCTGTGCGCGCACGCCGCCCCCGCCGCCAAGACCGCAAGCATCCTCCGCGCGATCCAGAAGGAGTACTGACCATGCAGCACATCCGCAACGGCATGCCCGCCGCCGACCTTGGCGAGGGCTGGTCGAAACCGTGGAGCAGCCCCAACGGCGGCTCCTGCCTGGAAGCCAAGAAGCTTCCCGGTGGCACCGTCGCACTCCGCCAGTCTGCCGACCCAGCAGGCCCGGCGCTCAGAAGGGTCCTGGTTCCCCGCGCTGCCCGAGGCCATCACCCCTCCCCTTCAGCCCGCGCCGCGGTACCCATGCCGCTGCATGCCGCCGGCTTAGTCGTGCTCTCCGTTGTGCTCCTGGTCGTGGTGCCAGCGGTGCAGCTGGGTGAGTTCGGCCTGGCGTTGCGCGAGCATGGTGCGGGCGAGTGCCCGGGCTTGCGGGCTGGCTCCTGAGCGAAGCTCTGCCCGGCACAGCGTGATCTGGGCGGTGTGGCCGGTGATCATGTCGTCTGACCGGTGATCGTTGAAGTCGTGCCCGTGCTGGTGGGCCATTTCGTCCCAGTCGTGGGTGCCCATCATGTCCGGGCCCATCCCGGCCGGCATGGTGGCGCCGGGGTGTAGGGGGACGGGGCGGGCTGGTGCCACCCGCCCATGGGGTCGCGCATGTGCTGGGCGTCGCTGCCGTGCTCACGCAGGTGGCCGGCGAACTGGCGCAGCCAGGTGCTGGTGGCGTGCCCGGCCACCAGGGCGGCCATGGCCGTGGACTGGGTTTCCAGCCGGAGCATGCCAGTGGTGAACGCGACATCGGCAGTGTTGAACGCCGCCGCTGGCGTGCTGGCCGCGCTCGCCGGCGGCGCGGACGTTGCAGGGCCGGCCGGGGTGGCGCTGGATCCGCAGGCGGCCAGCGGTGCTGTGGCGATCACCGCCGCGGCGTCGGCGGCCAGCCAGCGGTGCTGTGGTTTCATGAGGCACTCCTTGCGGGCCGGCCGGGAACGGCCGACCCGGCCGGCGGTCAGTCGTGGTGGTGGGTGCGGAACGTGCCGGAGGTGACCAGGGTGCCGGACCTGGTGCGGACCCGGATCAGCTGCCCGGACCTGCAGGCGGGGACACCGCTGTGGCGGTCCATGTGCGCGTACCCGGCCCGGGACACGGTCATCGTCCCGGCCCTGGCGCCGTGCACGTAGACGATCAGCGTCCGCCCGGCAAGCCCGCTGCGGGTCCGGAGACGGTGTCGCGCACCCCGGAGCGTCGGGTGCCCGGTGTGGCCACCCTGCCTGTCACTGGAGATAAGCCACTCCCGCTGCTGATTTACGGGACACACCGGCTCTTTAAGGGGCACGCCGTCGGAGCTGCCGGCTGCCTGCCTGCGTGCTCACCGAGGCCGAAACCCTCGCGAGTTTCCAGTGCGCCTGCAGGCTGCCCGGGCACAGTCAGCCGGGCACCCTGCCGGTCCAGGGTGACCGGTGAGGGGCCGCGGGGTCATCCTGATCGCCGCGCAGGCTGGGGCAGCTGCCCGGTGCGCACGGTGAGGATCTGGCAGGCGCCGAAGCGCGGGATGACCTTCCCGGCGGTTTCCAGCGCTGGTCCCAGGGCCGGCCGGGCGGGCAGGTGCCCGGCGGCGAACAGGACGCCGCGGATGCGGGCCCGCCCGTGCCTGCGCCCGAGCGCGAGCAGGTCGGCGCGGGGGAGGAAGCACCCGCTGGTGTAGGGATCACGGTGTGCGGGCCGGTCGAGCAATCCCCACAGGCTGGCCGGGTTGAGGACGGCGGCGACGAGCCGCCCGCCGGGCCGGGTGACCCGTGCCATCTCCGTCAGGACCTGTCCCGGGTCGGTGGTGAATTCCAGGGTGGCCACGGTGACGGCGGCGTCCATGCTTGCGTCGGCCAGGGGGAGCCGGTGCGCGTCGGCACGGGCGACCGTTCCTCTGGCAGCCGCGAGGGTAAGCGCCGCGGCGTCGGCGTCGACGCCGGCCGCCTTGGCGCCGTGGCTGGTGAGGATGGCCAGGAGCCGTCCGGTGCCGCACCCGATGTCGGCGACCCGCCGGCCGGGCAGGGGACCGAGCGCAGCCAGCACCGCACCGGCCTCGATCCGCCACGCGTACCGCCCCCACGGACTTTCGAACCAGGCGTCATAACGCCGGGCGCGGGCGGCTCCCGCGGCGGAAGGCCCGGTCATGCGCGGGCCGGCTGCACGGCTTCGCCGGCAGCGACGGGGAGGCCGGCCAGCCGCCATTCGGGCATCCCGCCGACCAGGCGGCGGGCGGTGCGGCCGTGGCCGCGCAGCAGGCGGACGGCGTCGTGGGCGAAGACACAGTAGGGCCCGCGGCAGTAGGCGACGACCTCGGTGCCCGCGGGCAGTTCGGCGAGCCGCTGCGCGAGCTGGCCGATGGGGATCGAGACGGCGCCGGGGATGTGACCTGCGGCGTACTCGGCGACGGGGCGCACATCCAGGACGGTGAGATCGCCGGAACTGGCGCGGCGGAGCAGTTCCTCTCGGGTGACCTCTTCCACCTCGCCGCCGAGGTAGGCATCCCGGGCGGGCCCGACCTCGGCCAGCAGCGAGGCGGCCACCTGCCGCACGTCCGCGAACAGGCGGGCGACGTCGTCGCTGGCCAGGGAGTAGAAGACCCGGGTGCCCTGTCTGCGGGTGGACACCAGCCGGGCGTGGTGGAGCACCTGCAGGTGCGCCGAGCAAGTGCTCAGGCCCAGCCCTGCCTCCGCGGCGAGGTCCTCGACGCTGCGCGCACCCTGGGCGAGCAGGTCGAGCAGGTCGAGCAGGTCGAGCAGGTCGAGCAGTTCCAGCCGTTTCGGGCTGGCCATGGCCTTGCCGACGCGGGCGAACTGCTCATACAGCCCGGCCTTGGGCTGGCGGTCACCCATGGACGCTCCTTCCTGCCTTCGCCGGGCCACTGCCGGAGTTCCCCCAGCTACGTTATGATGTTCTTAAGATCTATGGAATAGTGTATCTTAGCCTGGTGCCTGGTGCCTGGTGCCTGGTGCCTGGTGCCTGGTGCCTGGTGCCTGGTGCCTGGTGCCTGGTGCCTGGTGCCTGGTGCCTGGTGCCTGGTGCACTCATTCTCGTGCCCGCACCACCACCCCGAGAGGAGCTGGCTGTGGCCGGAACGCGGATCGTGCCCGTCGTGGACGAGGGCCTGGGGAATTCGGCCTACCTGGCAGACCTGGGGGATGGGCGGGCGCTGGCGGTGGATGTGCCACGGGACCTGCGGGCGGTGCGGGCGGCCGCCCGCCGGCACGGGCTGACAGTCGCGTTCGCCGCTGACACCCACCTGCACGCAGATTTCCTGTCCGGGGCCAGGCAACTGGCCGCCGGTGACGGCGCGCAGATCCTCGCGTCGGCTGCCGGGGGACGGGCCTTCGATCACCGGGGCCTGGCTGACGGGGATGAGGCGGACCTGGGCGGGCTGACACTGCGCGCGTGGGCGACCCCGGGCCATACCGCCGAGCACCTTGCCTACCTGCTGCTCGACGGCCAGGAGGTGCTGGGGGTGTTCACTGGCGGGTCGCTGCTGGTTGGCGCGGCGGCGCGCACTGACCTGGCCGGCCCGGAGCAGGCTGAGCCGCTGGCCCGGGCACTGCACGCGTCGCTTCGCCGGCTGCTCACCCTGCCGGAGGAGACCCCGGTGTACCCGACGCATGGGGCGGGGTCGTTCTGCTCCGCCCCGCCCGGCGCGGAGCGCACCACCACCATCGGCCGGGAGAGGGCCGCCAGCCCGCTGCTGGCGGCGCCCGATGAGGACGCGTTCGTGAAGGCGCTGCTGGGCAGCCTCGGCACCTTCCCGTCCTATTTCCTGCGCCTGGCGGAGGAGAACCGCCGCGGTCCCGCCGTCCTGGAGTCCGGTCCCGCGCTTGCCGCGCTGACCGCGGCCCGGGTCCGTGCGCTGCTGGACGGCGGCGCGCAGGCGATCGACGTGCGCCTGGTGGCGGGCTACGCGGCTGGGCACATCCCGGGTTCGCTGGCCATCCCGCTGCGGGGGGCGTTCGCGACCTGGCTGGGCTGGCTCGTCCCCGAGCCGGGCACGCCGCTCGTCATCGTCGCGGACCACGGCCAGGACCTCGGCGAGGTGACCTGGCAGGCGCTGAAGATCGGTTATGAGAACCTGGCCGGGACGCTGGCGGGCGGCCTGGCCGCCTGGGAGGCCGCCGGGCAGCCGGTGGCAGCTACCCCGCTGCTCACTGCCGGGCAGGTGGACCCGGCCGCCGTGATCGATGTGCGGCAGGCGAGCGAGTACGCCTCGGGGCACCTGCCCGGTGCCCGCGGCATCGAACTCGGCGCCCTCCCCCGGGAAGCGGCCCGGCTAGGGGACCAGCCGGTGGTGACCATGTGCGGGCACGGGGAACGTGCCGCCACTGCCGCCAGTGTGCTGGAACGGGCCGGGCACGCCGGGGTGGCGGTCCTTGCTGGCGGCCCGCCGGACTGGGCCGGCGCCACCGGCCGGGCGCTGGAGGTGAACGCGTGAGCACCCCTGACGCGGCCCCGGCTCCGGCAGGGCCCGCCCGGCCGGCCCGGCCAGGGAACGATGCGCCCAGCCCCGGGGTGCGGCTGGGCCTGCGGGCCAACCTGGCCCAGTTTTCCCTGCTGGTGGCGGTGAACGCGCT
>Ga0307373_10001456_pt1 | contig 44372 bp, 43 predicted proteins | sample OX2MG_FD_202534 | JGI IMG/M metagenome (GOLD analysis project Ga0307373, IMG submission 202534) | Soil microbial communities from Risofladan, Vaasa, Finland - OX-2 | ecosystem: Environmental > Terrestrial > Soil > Coastal area > Acid sulfate soil | place: Finland: Risofladan, Vaasa | collected...
CCCGGTCATGCAGTTCCCGGGTATCGGGGGTCCACATCGGCGGCTCCAACAGGCAGCGGACCCCCCTAGATTCCATGCACATGGCCGGATTCAAGCCCTCCGGGAACAGTTTCGAGACGGCCTCTTAGGGACACGTCGCATAATTCCCATCGAACGACAGGTTCCGGTCGAATGCCGGGACCGCAGCCCCTGGCCTTCTCTGCGCCGCCGTCTGGGCTATGCTGGACCAGTCCCGCCGCGGACCAACCAACGAAGGGGGATACGTCGTGCAGCTCAATCGCGAAGCGCTGATCCAGGCTTGGCGCGTCATGACCACCATCCGCCGCTTCGAGGAGCGGGTGCAGGACGAATTCTCCAAGGGCCACATTCCCGGCTTCGTCCATCTTTACGCCGGCCAGGAGGCCTCTGCCGTCGGCGTCTGCACGGAGCTCGGGCCGCACGACTACATCGCCAGCACGCATCGCGGCCATGGCCACAGCATCGCCAAGGGCTGCGACGTGACCGGCATGATGGCCGAGCTGTTCGGCAAGCAAGACGGGCTGTGCGCCGGCAAGGGCGGCTCGATGCATATCGCCGACCTCGACCGGGGCATGCTCGGCGCCAACGGGATCGTCGGCGGCGGCCCGCCGCTGGTGGTCGGCGCGGCGCTGACGGCGAAGACGCTTGGCACCGGAACGGTTGCGGTGTCGTTCACCGGCGACGGCGGCTCCAACCAGGGCACCACCTTCGAGGCAATGAACCTGGCGGTTGTGCTGCAGCTTCCGGCGATCTTCATCTTCGAGAACAACGGCTACGGCGAGTACACCGGCGCCTCCTATGCGGTCGGCAGCCGGGACATCGCCGGCCGCGCCGCCGGCTTCGGCCTGCCCGCGGTGAAGGTCAGCGGCGACGACTTCTTCGCCGTGCACGAGGCGGCGCGCGAGGCGGTGGAACGTGCCCGCGCCGGCGGCGGACCCAGTGTAATCGAGGTGGATACCTGCCGGTTCTACGGCCACCACTCCGGCGACGCCCAGCTCTATCGCGGCAAGGACGAAGTGAAGGGACTGCGCGAGGACCGCGACTGCCTCAAGCATTTCCGCCGCCGGGTCACCGAGGCCGGGCTGCTGGACCACGCCGAGTTGGACGCGGTCGAGGCCGAGGTCGCGGGGCTGATCGAGCGTGCCGTCGCCATGGCGCAAGCCGCCGACATTCCCGCACCCGAGGCATTGCTCACCGACGTTTACGTGTCGTACTAGAAATTTCTCCCCCTCCCACAAGGGGAGGGGAGGGCTGTCGTACGTTCTGCCTCACACCCCGCGTGGGAGCCCATCGTGACCGTGAAGACCATCCGTCAGGCGCTGCACGAGGCCCTGGAGCAGGAGATGCGCCGCGATCCGCGCGTGGTAGTGATCGGCGAGGACGTGTCGGGCGGCGCCGGCACGGGGGGTGGCCGCGATGCCGCCGGCGGCGTGCTGGGTGTCACCAAGGGCCTGATCAAGGAATTCGGCGAGGCGCGGGTGATCGATACGCCGATCACCGAATCGGCGATCATGGGCGCCGCGGCGGGTGCCGCGGTGACCGGGTTGCGGCCGGTGGCGGAGCTGATGTTCTCGGATTTCCTCGGCGTCTGCTTCGACCAGATCTTCAACCAGGCGGCTAAATTCCGCTACATGTTCGGCGGCAAGGCGCGCACGCCGCTGGTGATCCGCACGATGATCGGTGCCGGCCGCAGCGCGGCGGCACAGCACTCGCAAAGCCCGTATCACATCTTTACCAGCGTGCCGGGGCTGAAGGTCGTCGTGCCGTCGAACGCCTATGACGCCAAGGGGCTGCTGATCCAGGCGATCCGCGACGACGACCCGGTGGTGTTCTGCGAGCATAAGCTGATGTACGACCTCAAGACCGAAGTCCCGGACGAAGCCTACGTGATTCCGTTCGGCGAGGCCAACGTGGTGCGCGACGGCGACGACGTGACGGTGGTCGCGCTGGCCCGCATGGTGCACTACGCCGCCGAAGCCGCCGAGACGCTGGCGGCGGAAGGCATCGAGTGCGAGATCATCGATCCGCGCACCACCTCGCCGCTGGACGAGGACACCATCCTGGAAAGCGTCGAGCGCACCGGCCGGCTCGTGGTGGTGGACGAGGCGACGCCACGCTGCGGCATGGCCACCGACATCGCGGCGCTGGTCGCTGACCGGGCGTTCCAGTTCCTGAAGGCGCCGGTGCGGCGGGTCACCGCGCCGCATACGCCGGTGCCGTTCGCGCCGTCGTTGGAGAAGCTGTACATTCCGGATCCGGAGCGGATCGCCGCCGCGGTGCGCGCGGTGTACGGGTATGGCCGATGAGCCGCCGATCATCGCGCCACGATCCGCGCTCCCCCGCGACGGGTTGGACAGTCCGGAGCACCGCCGAATGACCGCAGCGATTACCGCGATCACCATGCCCAAATGGGGTCTGACCATGACCGAGGGCAAGGTGGTGCAGTGGCTGCGTCCGGCGGGTGCGGCCTTCGCCGCGGGCGACGAATTGCTGGAGATCGAGACCTCGAAGATCACCAACGTCGTCGAAGCCGAGGCGGCTGGCACGCTGCTGCGCGTCGTCGCGGCAGAAGGCAGCACCTTGCCGATCGGCGGATTGCTCGCGGTGATCGGGCCGGCGGACGCTTCCGTGGCGGAGATCGAGACATTCGTCGCCGGCTTCGTCGTCGCCGAATCCGCGGGCGAGGCGGCCGAAGCCGCCGAGGCGCCGGCACCACGCATGCTGGACGTCGCCGGAATCAGGCTGCGCTACCTGGAACTCGGCAGTGGCGACGCGGCATCGGTGCTCCTGCTGCACGGATTCGGTGCGGACCTGAACAGTTGGATGTTCACCCAGCCGGCGCTGGCAGAAGGGCGCCGCGTGCTGGCGCTGGACCTGCCGGGACATGGCGGATCGAGCAGGGACGTGGGGAATGGCGACGCCGAGGCGCTGGGGCAGGCGGTGGAAGGGTTCCTGACGGTGCTGGACGCGGGGCCGGTGCATTTGGTCGGTCATTCGATGGGTGGGGCGATCGCGGCGTCGCTCGCCGCGCGCCGTCCGGACCTGGTGCGGACGCTGACGCTGATCGCCCCGGCGGGTCTGGGCCCGGAGATCAATACGGCGTTCATCGACGGCTTCGTGCGGGCATCGCGCCGCAAGGATGCCGTCGAGGTGCTGCAAATGCTGGTGCACGACCCGTCGGTGGTGAGCCGGGCGATGGTGGAGGACGTGCTGCGCTTCAAACGGCTGGACGGCGTTGCCGCGGCTTTGGACACCATCGCGCGCGCGTGGTTCGCGGGAGGGCGGCAGACGCTGGACCTGACGGCGGAGATGGCCGCGCTGGCGATGCCCGTCCAGGTGATCTGGGGCTGCGACGACAGGATCATTCCGGTGGCGCATGCCGACAACCTGGCGCCGGCCGTGCAGGTGCACGTGTTGGAGGCGGCCGGCCATTTGCCGCATATGGAGAAGGCCGGCGAGGTGAACCGGCTGATCCGCCGGTTCATCGACACGTAATGCCAACGGCCAATCGGTTGACTCTCGCCCAGGCAGAGATTCTGTGCCTTTTCGAGAGGATGGTACCGGCCGCGAGAGTCGGCGATTACGCGGGCTGGTATAATACCAACCGGCCGAAAGGCTGACTCGTCAGGCGGCCAGCCGCGCGACAGCCATGTCATTGTGAGGAGCGGAGCGACGAAGCAATCTCCTGCCCGGTGGCGCAGGACCGCGGCTCACTGGGCGGGAGATTGCTTCGTCGCTCCGCTCCTAGCAATGACATGGTGCTCGCAATGACATGGTGCTCGGTTCCCGCGCGCGTACGTCAGTCTTTAGGCCGCCCTGTGTCACTCATGGCGCGGAGGAAGAGCCGGGGGGTCGAGCGACCTGAATGGCTGTGCCGCGTGTGGCCTGGCACGGGATTTTCGGTCGGCACGAATCAGGATAGCGGGGCCAGCCATGCTCTGGCCCCGTGCGTCAGGTATGATAAGGTTGGCGGTCCCGGGCAGCGTGCCCAGGCAGCGGGAGGCCTGGTCGGCGGACCGGTGCCGAGACGCACAAAACCCTGCCGCCATGACGCAGGCAACCATGAAGCGGGCAACGGGACATGCGCGGCTTCGGCGGCCTCCGCATCCGGTGCCGGAGCGTCCGCAACCTCCTGCCGCGCCAGCAGCAATGCCATCGCGGTGGCTGCCGGCGTCGCCGCGGGCAACCCGATCATGCCGGGCACGACATTGGGGTTTTCCCACCATTGCAGCCCCCACGGCGGGTCGCCGGCGCGGAACCGCTCCAGGCTGCCGCCAAACGCCACGATGGTGCGGGCCAAGTACGGCCAGTCCGCATGCCCCGGCCCGATGCCGCGGCGGAGGCACATCCAGGCGATGGCGTTGCCGAACGCGCCGCGGACCGACGCGGCCTCGGCCTGCGTCGAGCCCGCCGGCAGGTCCGGCCGATCCTGCCACCATGCGGACAGCCGGCCGGAGCGGAGCAGGCGAAGGGCGTTCAAAGGCTCCAGGAGGAAGCAGATCAGCAGGGCGAGCCAACGGGCGAGCCATTCCGCCGAGCGTGCGGACGCGTCCGGCCCGGCCCGATCGGTATCGGGGGCGTAGGCTTCGGCCGGAGCGGTGAGTGGGTCGCGCATGGCGGGCGGAGGAATACGCCAGGAGGGAGGAGCGTGTCAAGCATTATTTCCTGGTGTTAGGATGATTAGCTCCTGGGTGGTATGTGCGCCACGGCTGCGGCGACGGCTGCCCGGGCGAAGGGCGCGGCGCGGTTCGGTCGTTTCGGGTAGTCTTGTCGTTCCGCCGGATACACAATGTCATTGCGAAGCGACGAAGCAATTGCGCGCCCGGGGGGCGTGCCTCCATAGGCGGGGGATTGCTTCGTCGCTTCGCTCCTCGCAATGACACTGCGATGTCGCAATGACACTGCGATGTCGCGATGACAGCGCGATGTCGCGATGACATGCTGCTCGGTTCCCGCGTGCGTACGTCAGTCTTTCGGGCACCCAGTGTAATGCCAACCGCCCTTGATGGCGACCCATCGGGCGAGGCGGCGGCCCGGGCGTCATCCTCGCGATGAGCCGCGGGGAATGACGGCTGAGCCGGTGTCTCGGGCGGTCGGTGCAACAGCGAACCGTGCTTGCATGGTGTGCGAGGTTGCCGGCGCCTGTCGCGGCGGCGCCGGAACGTCGCTGGCCTACAGCAGCACCAGATCGTCGCGGTGCACGAGCTCGTCGCGGCCACGCCAGCCGAGGATCGCCTCGATCTTGTCGGAGCGGTGGCCGATGATCCGCTGCGCGTCGGCGCTGGCATAGGCTGACAGGCCGCGCGCCAAGGGGGTGCCGTCCGGACCGGCGATCACCACCGGGTCGCCGCGCTGGAAGTTTCCTTCCGCTGCCCGCACGCCGGCGGGCAGCAACGAGCGCCCGGCCTTCAGCGCGCGCGCCGCACCGGCATCCACGGTCAGTGTCCCGAGCGGCGCCAGCGCCCCGGCGATCCAGCTTTTGCGCGCCGAGCGGCCCTCCGGCGCGGGCAGGAACCAGGTGCAGCGCGCGCCTTGCGCCAGCGCGGTCAGCGGACGGTCGGTGTAGCCGCGGGCGATCGCCATGGCGCAGCCGGCCTGGGTGGCGATGCGCGCCGCCGCCAGCTTGGTGCGCATGCCGCCGGACGAGTAGCCTGGGGGCGGTTCGCCGCCCATCGCCTCGATCTCCGGGGTGACCGTTGGCACCACCGGGATGTGCTCCGCCGCCGGATCGCGGCGCGGATCGGCGGTGTACAGCCCGTCGATGTCGGACAGCAGGATGAGCTGGTCGGCTTGCAGCATCTCGGCGACGCGAGCAGCCAGGCGGTCGTTGTCGCCGAAGCGGATTTCCGTGGTGGCGACGGTGTCGTTCTCGTTGATCACCGGGATGCAGCCGAGTTGCAGCAGCGTGTTCAGCGTGGCGCGGGCGTTGAGGTAGCGGCGGCGGTCCTCGGTGTCCTCCAGCGTCAGCAGAAGCTGCGCGGCGGTCAGGCCCCGGGCGGACAGCGCCTCGCTCCAGGCCTGGGCGAGGCGGATCTGTCCCACCGCGGCGGCGGCCTGTTTCTCCTCCAGGCGCAGGCGCTTCTGGGTGAGCCGCAGCGTGCGGCGGGCCAGCGCGATGGCGCCGGACGACACCACGATTACGTCCGCGCCGCGGTGCCGGAGGTCGGCGATGTCGGCGGCGATACCGGCCAGCCAGGCGGTGCGGGGGGTGGCCTCGTCCTGGTCCACCAGCAGGGCGCTGCCGACCTTCACCACCAGGCGCTGGGCGCTGCGCAGCGTGGGCGTCATGGAGTGGTGCTCAGGATACTGCCTCGTGCGACAGTCGATCCGGATCCCAGATACGCTCAGCGAGCTGCTGATAAAGCACTTGTCGTGCATCGAGGTCGCCCTTCCGGAACTCGGCGTGAGCATGGAATAGAAGACCGCTCTCATTGATGAATTTCAAGAAGCCGGGGTTGTGGTCGTAAGCCTGCCCGTGAAGGCTTCGCGCAAGGAGGTTCTGGCTAACGTAATGCTCGCGCTTTACATCATATGGCAGATCACCATAGCTCGCATTGAAGCTCTTGGGCAACAACAGCAGGCCGCCAATACGGTTGCGGTAGTCCTGGAAATCACTCGGATGGGCAAATTCATCCGTGTGACGCTCAGGATGGTCGGCCCAAATATGCTCTATTTCGTAGCCTTTTCGGCCTCCCTGGGAGTACTCGGTGTAGCGCGACGCCTGACCAGAGCGAGTTTCAACGTAGTCTGTCATGCGTGCGAGCAGGCGATGTATCTGACGCCCGTTCATTCCATGTAGGCGGAAGCGGTCGTTGCTAGAAAATGTTTCAGTCTCCGCCTTGAGGCGATCCCCCAGGAGCGTAGCGAGATCGGCGGCACTCTTCCCCCGGATCTCCCGCATCACCAGGAACATCGCGTACTGCATGGTCGAGTAATCGATTGCTCGCCAATTCCAGATGCGCCGATGGATCAGAATATCGAGATACGCAGCCACGACTCGAATTTTTCGTAATGCGCCCGCGTTGTCGTCGATAACACAGAGCGGCGCGAGCAGAACCGGGTACTGAAGCGTGTAGTTGTGCTGGGCGTTAAAATGGACACACTCTAGACCTAGCGTCGGGTTCTCGGCTGCGCGGCGTAAACGCTCGTACCACCGGCCATAGAAAGCGAAATCACACTCAATGAAGCGGGCGTACTCGGCACTGACGCTAAGACCGAGGTGCTTCTCGTTGTCCCGAACCCAGCGGTGGAATTCCGTCCCAATCAGATCAAAGTCTAGCGGGTCCGCGTTCCGCTTGTGCTCACGAATGCTCTCTGCGTACTGGCTGCGAAGCCACGACTTGATAGCGTCGGCATCCTCGTCCTTCCCGAGTTCCACCAACATCTGGATTCGTTCCTTCCACGCGTGGTCGGCGTGCGTGCGCTTTTCTGAGTCGGAGATTTTCGCTAGCAGGTATCCTTTGAGCATGTCGGCCGGAGTGAGCGATAGTCCGCGGTCGTTCATGGTCTCGAAAATGGTGTACGCATCGCCATCGGAGTAGGCGGTTATCTCGACCAAATGAACGTTCTCTACCAACCAATCCACGAAGAAGGGCAACGCCGCACCGCTTAGCTCCTCGGGGAAATTATCCTCAAGTTCGGAATAGCGTTTGCGGATATTGATGACCGACTCCGACGCGTCGGTATCTGCGTCGGAGGGTTTACCATCCTTGTAAAGTGCTTCCATGCAGGCAGTACGCTCGTGGATGTCGAGGTTAAACGATCGCTTACCGTACTTCTGCGAAAAAATAAGGTCTGCAATCTGCCCCTTCTGCTCAGCATCCTCTAACCGATGATGGAGAAGTATCAGGAGCAATGTAAGCGTGGTGAGCCGCTGCTGGCCATCAATGATGAACTTCTGACCATCCTTGTCACTTATGATGATGGAGCCAAGGAAATAGTGGCCGTAGTCGCCCACCGCACTCCGGTCGTTGCCGGCCTCGTAGCTGTCCAAGAACTTCTCGGAAAGGTCGTTGACAAGATCTGTGACCTGCTTTTGGCGCCATTTGTAATCGCGCTGGTAAAAATCGATCGAGTACTTGCGGCCGGCAAGGAGTTCCCTGACAGTGCGACCCTTACCGTCGATCTCGCGCGAGGGACGAAGTCCGGTGGTCATACTAGAGGCTCCTGACTAAGGTGGGTGCGGTACTCTGCGATGTCGGCATTATATGTCCGTGCCACATCTGAATCAGCTATCCTTGCACTGATCTTCGGCCGCCTACCACGGAAAAGGCCAAGGGCGTGACATCGTGTCACGCCGCCTGCTCCCGCCGCGACTCCCGCACCATGGTCTGCAGCGCGCGCAGCACCTCCGGCACGCCCTGGCCGGTGACCCCCGACAGCAGCATGACCGGCCGGCCGGAGGCCTTGTGCAGCGCGGCCTGCCGCGTGGCGGCTTCGCGCGGGGTCATCGCATCCGCCTTGTTCAGCCCGATCAGTTCGGCCTTCTCCGCCAGCCCGCCGCCGTACGACGCCAGCTCCTCGCGCACCGTCCGCCAGGCCCGCACCACGTTCCCGGCCGCGCCGTCCACCACATGCAGCAGCACGGCGCAGCGCTCGACATGACCGAGGAACCGGTCGCCCAACCCGGCGCCCTCATGGGCGCCCTCGATCAGCCCGGGGATGTCGGCCAGCACGAACTCCTCCGCCGCCGACAGCCGCACCACGCCGAGCTGGGGGTGCAGCGTGGTGAACGGGTAGTCGGCAATCTTCGGCCGCGCCGCGGACGCCGCCGCCAGGAAGGTGGACTTGCCCGCGTTCGGCAGCCCGACCAGCCCGGCATCGGCGATCAGCTTCAGGCGCAGCCAGACCCAGCGCTCCTCGCCCGGCCAGCCCTTGGTCGCCTTGCGCGGCGCCCGGTTGGTGGAGGATTTGTAGTGCGCGTTGCCGAACCCGCCGTCGCCGCCGCGCAGCAACACGACGCGCCGCCCGGGCGCGGTCATGTCGGCGAGCAGGGTTTCGCGGTCGTCTGCGAGGATTTCAGTGCCGATCGGGACCTTGATGACCAGATCCGCCGCGCCCGCGCCGGTGCGGTCGCTGCCGGACCCGTTGCCGCCCTTCCTGGCGCGGAAATGCTGGGTGTAACGGAAGTCGATCAGGGTGTTCAGGGCGTCCACCGCCTCCAGCACGATGTCGCCGCCCTTGCCGCCGTTACCGCCGTCGGGGCCGCCGAACTCCATGAACTTCTCGCGGCGGAACGCCACGACGCCGTCGCCACCGTCACCGGATCGCAGATAGACCTTGGCCTGGTCGAGAAATTTCATGACACCCCAAAACGGCAACGGGGGCCGGCTGCCGCCGACCCCCGTTGCAAAGCTTTCGCGAAGGTCCGGCGCGCTACTCGGCGGCGGCCGGCAGCGGTCGGACCGAGATATGCACGCGGTCCTGCGCCTTGCGCTTGAACTCCACGTGGCCATCGACCAGCGCGAAGATCGTGTGGTCGCGGCCCAGGCCGACATTCTCGCCCGGGTGCCACTTGGTGCCGCGCTGGCGGATCAGGATGTTGCCGGCGATCACCGCCTCGCCGCCGAACTTCTTGATGCCGAGCCGACGGCCTTCGGTGTCGCGCCCGTTGCGCGAGGAGCCGCCTGCCTTCTTGTGTGCCATGACCCGTTACTCCTGCGGCGCGGTCCCGGGGTGGAAGCCCGGGGTGTGCTCCGGCGTTTCGGCCGGGGCGGTGCCCGGCTCGTCGGCCGGGTGGATGGTTTCGGGGTTTTCGCCGGAGACGATCGCCAGGGATTCGGCGGCGTCGGCGGCGGCCGGGCCGGGCTCCACCTCGTCCGGGAGTGCCGGCGCGGGCTCGAAGTGGGTCGGGTGGTCGGCGTGCGCCAGGTCGGTGGCGTGCACCAGCTCGTCCGGCATCGCTTCGACGGCTTGTGCCTCGACGGGCTGTGCCTCGGCGGCTTGTGGTTCGGCGGCTTCTGCCTCGGCGGGCTGCGCCTCGACGGCTTGTGGTTCGAGCGCCTGGACGGCTTCCGGGTCCGCCAGAGCCTCGCCGTCCCTGGCGAAGCCGGCGACGCGCAGCACGGTGACGTGCTGGCGATGGCCGTTCTTGCGGCGGCTGTTCTGCCGGCGGCGCTTCTTGAAGATGATGACCTTGTCCAGCCGGTCTTGGGCGATCACCGTCGCGGTGACCTCGGCGCCCGCCACGACCGGCGAGCCAAGCGTCAGGCCGGACCCGGTGCCCAGCGCCAGGACGTCCGTGAAGGTCACAGTGGAGCCCGGCTCGGCCTCCAGCTTTTCCACCTTCAGCACCGCGTTCGGCGTCACGCGGTATTGCTTCCCGCCGGTGCGGATCACAGCGAACATCGGTCTCGATCTTTCCAGGACAGCACGGGCCGCTGGGAAGCCCGGCGGCCGGAGAGCGGGGGTTATAGCGGGGGTGGGGCGGGAGTCAACGCGAGGGAGGCCGGAACGGGCTTGGTCGCCGGCGTGTCTCATCAGCGTCTCGTTTCGCGGTGGAGGAGACAGGCGCGGCGCGGGGTGAGGCCCCATTCAGGTGTTGGGGTGGACGGCCCCACGGCATCGCGCGCCAGATTTGGGTTGTCACCCACCAAGACCGGAGCCGCCCATGAGTGAGATTATCCGCATCGGCATCGACACGTCCAAGGCCGTCTTCACCCTGCACGGCGTGGACCAGGCTGGCCATGCGGTGTCGCGGGTCAATCCGCGCCGCGCACGGATGGTTCCGTTTTTTCCGCGAGTAGCCACGCACCGAGGTTGCCGCGGAAGCGTGCGCCGGCTCGCATCGCACGGAACCCGTCTCATGCACCGGCGGCAAAGCCGCTCTGGTGTTTGGGTGTGGATCGCGGAACCCATCTGGGCCAGCGGCCATGCTGTCGCGCCAACAGGCCGGATACATGATCGTAATCGAACCACCCGTCAGACTTCTCGTGCCTTGGCTCGTGCATCCAACGGGCCGTCCACACATGCATAGGGGTTTTGGTTGCGCGCCGATGATGCGGACCTCGGCCGGCTCGGGTGGCACTGCGGCCACCCTGTCCGGATCAGTGGCCGAACTTCGGGTCGATCTGCCAGATCTCATCGACCAGCTTGTCGCCGCGATACAGCAGCATGTAATAGACCTTCACGGTGGCCTTGCCGGTGAAGACGACATGGGCGGTGACGGTCGTGCCCTTCGGATTGCCGTGCTCGCGCAGGTCGCTCACCGAAGCCTTCAGCGGCCCAATCGCCTTGGAGAACTTGGTCCAGACGCCGGTGATCTGCCCGGTCCCAAAATAAGTGCCATCCAGCGGGCCGCCGACCCAGCTCAGCCATGGACCGGCCGCATACTGGCTGATGATCGTCGCCACGTCGCCCGAGGCGACCGCCGCGAAATGCGCGCGGGCCAGGCTGGCGTTGGTATCGGCCAGGGCGGGCGAGGCCGATGCCAACAGGGCAGTGACCAGCGCGAAAGTGGAAGCCTTCATGAAGTCTGTCTCCGTGTGGGTTGCAGGCGCGCCACAGGCAATGCTCGGCACGACCACTTCCGCCACCCGTTGGCGCTGTCCGGGTGCGGAGACGTGGTCGGATGGGTTGTCGGTCGCTACTTCGTCCCCTTGATCCGGGCGAGGTAGGCGATGATCGCGGGCACGTCCTTCGCGTCCATCGGGGCCTTGAAAGCGTGGCGCATCTTATCGACTTCGATGGCCCAGGACGCCTTGGGCATGTCCGGCTGGTTCAGCACGATGCCGGCTGAATGGCACCCAAGACAGTTCTGGTTCACGATCGAGGCCCCTACCCCTGAAAACGTGCGGGTTCCGCTCGGCAGATCGACCGAAACTGATTTGAGGGTGAACGGGGTCTGCCCGAACGCCGGGACCGCGGCCGCGGCGATCGCGACGACGCCAAACGCCGAGAGGATTCTCCACGAATGTAACACGCTCTAGGCTCCCGTCACCTGAGTGGCTTCGATGGCATTGCGCATGAATCCGGCCGGGTTCCAATTTGGACGCTCAAGTTGGGCCAGCCCGGCGGAGTTGGTGCAGCGCACCTTCAGCACTCGCGGTCCCTTGGCGGGCAGGGTGACCTGGGCCTGCCAGCGGCGGAAGCTGTATTTCCCCTCGTCCCTGCCCAATGTGGTCGGCATCCAGTTCGCGCGGTCATCAATGGAAAGATCGACGCGCGCCGATCGAAAATCGGTCTTCGACCGCGGATCGCGTCCGCCGCAAGACGGTTGCGATCAACCCCGGAGGCCACCCCATGTCCCAGACGATCGCGGCCAGGATCGTTTCGTCTCTCGTGCTGTGGCGCGGGCTTCCCGCCATGCGCGCTCTGATTCCCGGCATCCTGATCTGTGTCGTCGTCGCGGCCGCCGCCGTCGGGATGGAATACGCCGAGGCCCGCGCGTTCGGGCGCGTATGGCTTGAGGCGCTGGTGCTCGCGATCCTGATCGCGACCGCGGTGCGCAGCCTCTGGACGCAGCACCGGCGCTGGTTTCCCGGTATCAATTTCAGCGCCAAGACCCTGCTCGAAGTGGCGGTGATGCTGCTCGGCGTCTCGGTCAGCGTGCAGACCATCCTGCATGTCGGCCCCAGGTTGCCGGGACGAATCGTTGCCGTGGTGGCGGTGTCGATCACGGCAGGCTACGGGATGGGGCGGGTGCTCGGCCTGCTGCGCCGGATGGCGCTGCCGGTGGCCGGCGGCAACTCCATCTGCGGCAACTCGGCGATAGCGGAGGTCGCCCCCGTGATCGGCGCCGACAGCGACGATATCGTGTCCTCGATCGCCTTCACTGCGGTCCTCGGCGTGCTGGTGGTGTTGGGTCTGCCGCTGCTTATTCCGGTCCTGCGGCTGGCCGGCTTGCAATACCGCGTGCTCGCCGGGCTCACTGTCTGTGTCGCGCCGCAGGTGTTCGTGCTGTCGCTGCTGACCAACCGGCTGCGGGAGGAGACGGAGGAGCCGGCGCCGCAGGTCACCGCCAGAGATCGTCCCGCGCCCAACTGGCTGACGATCATCTCGATGGCAGCACTCGGGCTCGGCGTCGATGCGAAGGTGGCGGCGCAGGCCGGCGAGATCGGCCAACGTCAGCTCGGCCGCGGGGACCTGGGCGAGCATGGATTTCGCTTCCTCCCGAAAGGCGACACCCGCGTCCGTCAGCTCGATCCCGCGCCCGACCCGATGGAACAGCTTGATCGCGTAGCGGGCTTCCAGGGCGGCGATCGCGGCGCTCGCCGCCGACTGGGCCAGATCGAGCGCGCGCGCTGGCTGGGTCCCGCGCTGACGCTCCGCGACGGCGACGAAGATACGTAGCAGCTCGAGGGTCATGCGGGGCGTTTCCGTGATATCGTGCTGATCGGCAAAGAGATGTGCTCAGCCGGCGTGCGCGATGGACGCGCCCGGCGGCACGCCACGTGGCCGAACCCTCCGGCCGACCATGCGCAGCGCCCGGATGCCGAGCAGGCAAGCCACTGCCGCGGCATAGGACCAGGGCCAGGTCTCATCGGCTTTCACGAGAAGTGCGTAGTGCAGGACGCCAGCGGGTGCGACGACATAGACCAGCCGATGGAGGCGCTGCCACCGGCGTGCGCCCAGGCGCCGGATCATCCCCTTGGTGGACGTCGCCGCCAGCGGGATCAGCAGCAGGAATGCACCCATCCCGATGATGATGTAGGGTCGCTTGGCGAGGTCGGCGCCGATCGCCCGCCACTCAAGCCCCTGGTAGGCAACGAGATAAACCAGCAGGTGCAGCGCGATACAAGCCGCCGCGGACAGGCCGGTCATGCGCCGGAACCGCATCGGCCAGGACCAGCCGGTCGCCCACCGCAACGGCGTCAGCGTCAGCCCGATCACCAGGAACCGCAGCCCCCACACACCGAGTTGATCGAGCATCGACTGCACCGGGTTGGCACCCAACCGCCCCGTCGCCGCCCACCACGCGATCATGCCGAGCGGACCCAGGCACGCCGCAAGGACGAGCCACCAGGCGGCCCGCCGGCGCAGGCCGGTGGACATCAGAAATCCCTCCGCAGATCCATGCCGGCATACATGCCGGCGACCTGCGCGGCATAGCCGTTGAACAGCTTCGTCTCCCGCGGCAGCCAGTCGCCGACCGGGTGTTCCAGCCGCTGCGACCACGGCGTGCGCGAGACGTTCGGGTTGACGTTCGAATAGAACCCGTATTCCGTCGGCGCGTACGTATTCCAGGTGCTCGGTGGTTGCGCCTCGGTCAGGGTGATGCGCACGATCGATTTGATGCTCTTGAATCCGTATTTCCATGGCACGACCAGGCGGATCGGCGCGCCATCCTGGTTCGGCAGCGCCTTTCCGTCGATGCCCACCGCCAGCAGGGTCAGGTCGTTCATCGCCTCGTCCAGCCGAAGCCCCTCGCGATATGGCCAGTCGAGCAGCGCGCTGCGCTGGCCCGGCATCTGTGAAGGCCGCAACAGTGTCTGGAACGCGACGAAGCGGGCGCTGCCAAGCGGTTCGACTTGCTTGAGCAGCCGGGTCAACGGGAAGCCCACCCAAGGGATCACCATCGACCAGCCTTCCACGCAGCGATGGCGATAGATCCGGTCCTCGGTCTTCCAGCGTCGCAGGATGTCCTCCATGGCGAGCACCGCAGGCTTGTGGCACGCACCACCGATCGTCACCGACCACGGATGCGTCACCAACTGCCCGGCGTAGGCGGCGGGGTCGGCTTTGCTGGTGCCGAATTCGTAGAAATTGTTGTAGGTTGTGATCGATCGGTACGGGGTGGAGGTTTTGCCGCGCGGCGACCCCGCGGATGTGCCGGCCGCTGCCGTCTCGGCCAACTCCGATCCTGCCAGGGCCGTGCCGCCCAGAACCATCCCTGCGGCGGTGAGGCCGGCCGCCCGCAACAGATGCCGCCGCCCGGTCCCGGGACCCGGCCCAGTGACCTGATGCTCGGTCAACTCTGGCTTGTGGCGGATCAGCATGGCGTCTTCTCCTGCCTCGTCGCGCGCCGGGTGCCTTGGTGCCCGCGGCTTTCGCTATCACCTACAACGCGAGAGGGGCGCGGATATTCCCGGACCAATGCGGGAATTCGTAGGCCGCACGGAACCCCGCGCGGCCCACGAGGTGCGGCCTAACGGGCGGCCGCAAGCTCCACCTGGACCGGCGCGTCGGGACCATCGGCGCCGATCGGGCGGATCACCAGGTAGCGCCTTGCGTGGTCGGCCGGCTCCACCTGGCCGTTCGGGCGCACGATCGTCTTGATCGGCGTCAGCGCGGTGACGATCGCCGCACCGGCCGGATTGGTCATGAAATCGGCGATCGGCGCGATCTTCCCCCAGGGCGCGGAGGTGGTCGCGGTCAAGGCCAGTTGATACTTCGCTTTCGGCTTCAGCCCGGTCACCGCCGCCTCGACGAGATCGGTCAGACCCTGGTCGTTGACGGCCACCGTCGTCGCCGCCTTGTGCGATCCCGTTGCCCCGAGGGCGAGATGGGCAACCTCGCCGCTGAGACCGAGCGGCTGCAGGTTCGCGGTGCCGCTCCCGCTCGGCGCGGCGTCGGGAACGTAGGTGAGGGCCTGAGGCGACTGTCCGCCGGGCAGCACGGCCACCACCTTGTTCGTCAAGGTATCGATCGCGACCACGCCGGTGCTGTTCTCGAGCGCCACGTAGATGCGCGTGCCGTCGCCCGACGGCCACAGGCCATGCGGCAGATCGGGGGTCGGAATGGTGGCCACCAGCTTCGGATGCGGGCCAGTGGTGAAGACCTTGATCGCGTTCTCACCGCCGATCGAGACATAGGCGAATTGCCCATTCTTGTTCCGGACGATGTTCACGTGATTGGTGATCGGCCCGGTATCCAGCAGGGCGATCTGCTGGAACGGATTGTGCGCGCTGAACACCTGGGTCTTGCCGATGTCCTTGAGCGTAAACCACACCTGCTGGCCATCGGGAGTGACGGCGATATCGGGGCAGAACGGCGACGCCTGCGGGACGGCGGCGACCACCTTGTGTGTTGCCACATCCACCACGGTCACCACCGGATGGAAGCTCGAACACACGAAGCCATATTTGCCGTCCGGGCGAAACATCGTCATGCCCGGCCCGCCCGCCATGAAGATGCGCGCCAATTTCGCGTAGGTGTGGGCGTCGATGACCGATACGTAGTTCTCCCCGCGCACGGTCACCCAGACCTCCTTTCCGTCCGGGGTATAGAACGCCTCATGCGGCGCCCGGCCGACATAAACCACGTGCTTGACGCGATTGGTCGCGGTATCGATGAAGGTGACCGAGTTCGATCCGATCGAGACCACAGCGATGGTCCGGTGATCGGGGGCGAAGCCCATGCCGTGCACCAGAAGCTGCCCGGTGTAGAGCGGGCTCAGGTTCTGCGGCGTGCTCGCGCCGAGCCGGATTACGCCCAGGAATTTCTCGGTCGCCGGGTCGAAGACCGAGACCGTGTTCGAACTCTGATCGGCGGTATAGACCCGATCACGGGAGCTGATGGGAATATTGGGCGCGCTCGCCGCAAGCGGCGCCTGGCCCGCCAACGCCGCGCCGGTCAGGCAGCAGCCGACCCCGACCAGGGTCAGGAACGATTTCATTGTCCGTGTCTCCGGCTCACGTGGGTTGCATGCGGCGGCGGTGTCGCCGCTTCGGCACGCGGCAAAGTCGTGAGCCAATGCCGCATGATCTGGATCTCGTTGCCTTGGGTCGCGATAATTTCCTCGGCGAGATTTCGCACATGCGGATTCTTGCCGGCGGCCAGGTAGAGCTTCGCCATGTCGATGGCGCCCTGATGGTGCGGGATCATCATCGACATGAAATCGTGGGTCGGATCACCATTCATCGGTGCCGCCGCCATGGCGTGGTCCATGCGGTCCATCGCGGCACCCATCCGGGTCGCGAATGCGCCGGCGGGCGGGGCTGCGTTCCCCATCGGCGCCATGCCGGGCATGCCCTGCGCGGGGGCACGCCGTGCGGCGGCGGCGAGCCCGAACAGCGCGAGACCGGCGGACAGCAGGGACCGTCGGCGCGTAGCGCGCGCCGTCCCGCCCGCCGTAACGGCGGGAGAAGCTTGCGATGACATCGTGTAAGACCTCCGCGGGACGGGGGAAGGCTGCGGTGTTCAGACGCCCGGTGGCGCGCGCCGCACGTCGTTGGCGATCGGGTGCAGTGTGTTTGCGGGTGCTTCGCCGACGAGGCTGTAGCCGAGACCGGCCCGGGTCCAGACGAACCCGTTGAGATTGGCGTGGCGGATCCGCGTCATCGTCCCGCCGGTGTCGGCTTCCGGCCGCTGCATCGGACGGACCATGACCACGAGGCGAACGCCGCGGCCGTCATCATACATGAACAGCGCCGCCGGCCCGTGCGTGGTGGCCAGCAAACGTCCACCCATGAAGCGGTAGCCCGCCGCGGAAAGATCGGGTGGGGCAACTTCGCGACCCATCCGTCGCGTGAGCCAGGCGACCAGCTGGCCGCGCTGCGCAGCGGCCATCTCGACCGGATGACGCGGATCGGTCGCAAACACCCGGTACGCCGCGCTGGCCTCCAGGCCGAGTGCGGACATGCCCGAAGGCTGGCCCGGGCGATGGGCGAACCAGCCGCCCGCGGAACCGACCGACAGTGCAAGCACGAGCCCGGCGGCGATCCGCCAACCCATTCGGCGGCGCGCGACCCGCGCCTCTACCAGCCGCGCGAGGCTCAGGCCGACCGGAAGGGGCTCGGCTGCCATCGGCGCGAAAGCGGCCCGCAGCGCGTTATTCTGGTCCTGCCACTCGGCGACCTGGCGCGCGGCGTCCGGGGCCCGGCCGAGATAGGCCTCGACCGCGGCGCACTCGGACGGGCTGAGGAACCCGTCAACATAGGCATGGAGATCGTCTTCACCGATCGGACGCTCGGGGAGACTCATTTCACCCTCCGCAGTTTCGGACTGGCCTCGCCGTCCATGGAAACCCGCAGCCGCTCACGCGCGCGGCTGAGACGCGACATCACCGTGCCAACGGGAACGCCGAGGATGGCGGCAGCGTCGCCATAGGCGAAGCCTTCGACTGCGACCAGCAGCAGGACCTGGCGCTGGTCGTCCGGGAGCTGATCGAAGCCACGCAAAAAATCGCGCATGCTGAGATTCCATTCCTGGCCGGCTCCGGCCGATAGCCGCTCTGCATTGACACCATCGAGCGGGACGGAGACCCCGCGGACACGGGCCTTCCGCAGCCGGATGACGAACAGATTACGGGCGATGGTGAACAGCCATGCCCGCACGCCGTCCTCGCCCATCATCGGGTCCAGATGATCGAGCGCCCGCAGCAGGGCGTCCTGCACCAGGTCGTCGGCATCCGGTCGATGCCGCAGCAAGGCCCAGGCATAGCGGCGCAATGCCGGGATGCTTGCCTCGATCTGTGCCAGAACGCTCACCGCGCGCTCCTGCCCATCGGACCTGTCCTTTTGCGGCTGTTCCTTGGTGTCAATGCGCAGCGGCGGTGTTTATTCCATGGAAATCGACGCGGGCGGTCGATCGTACCGGCGCCGGCCGCGCCGGCGTGATCATGGCTCCCTGGTAATGGAACGGATGGCCGCGCATTGACATGAACGGAACTGCCGCGGCCCGGGCTTCGCCTTGCAGTGGCATTTCCCGCATCCCACTCGCTCAACCAAAGGAGTCTTTCCTGTCATGAAATCGCTCCCCTCAGCCGCGATCGTCCGGTTCGGCGCGGATCTTGCCGTGCCGTTGGCGGACCTGGAGGCGGGACGGGAGGCCGCCGAAGCGATCCGTTCACTCATTGGCGCTGTTACCCTCACGCCGGGGACGAAGCGGGGTGAAATCAACGCCACGCTATGCGGCGAACTCGTGGCAACCCTCGACCTCGCCGCGGGCCGAAACCGCCGAAGACCAAGCACGGCCGATGTCATAACGAACGCGGTCGCCTGTCCCCGCAACCATCGCCTGTGCGACACAAGATGCGACCGATGCGCGGCGACCGCTAGCCGCCGCGCCGCAACCGCAACAGCGAAACCCCATCCGCCCCGTGCTCCAGCGACAGCACCTGATGGCCTTGCTCGGTCGCCGTCCGCGGCACGTTGCGCAGGGGTTCCTCGCCCCGCAGCCTCACCAGCAGCACCGTGCCCGGGGCCATGCGGTCCAGCGCAAGCCGGGTTCGCACGAAGGTCATCGGGCAGACCTCGCCAGTGATGTCCAGAACCTGATCGGCATCTTGCACTTTTGTCATGACATTGACGGGCCCCTGATTGCGCCAAATATCCATTGCGAAACGGCTGCGCGGAACCGTATATGATCGCAGTCTTCCGCCGGGAAAGGGATTGCAATGGCCGAGCATACGGTAAACACCACTGTGCTTGGACTGACCGCGCAAATCGTGTCTGCACACCTGTCAAACAACGTGGTACCGCCCGATGGCCTCTCGCCACTAATTCAGGAGGTTTACAAGACACTTGCCGGCGTTGGCAAGGAACCCAGCCGGCCGGAGCGGCCGCAACCCGCGGTTTCGCCCCGGAAGTCCGTGTTCGACAGTTACATTGTCTGTCTGGAAGACGGCAAGAAGCTCAAGATGCTGAAGCGGCACCTGAAAACCGCATACAACATGACGCCGGAGCAATATCGGGAGCGCTGGGGCCTTACCCCCGATTACCCGATGGTGGCGCCGGATTACGCCAGGCACCGTTCCTCGCTCGCCAAGAAGATCGGGCTGGGCACCCGGCCGCGCGGCCTCCGGTAGGACGGCCCTCTTCGCGGCCGCGGGCCCGTCTCGGCCACGTCACCACGGCGGTGCGCCCGGCCACCACAGTGTCACCGCCACGACATTGGACAGGTCCGGCCTGGATCGGCTACGCGGAGGCGTGGCCGGCGGGTCGTCCAGGGCGGACACTTGTGTAGCGCCCCCCCTGGCTGGCACGGGCCGATCCGGCAGGATCGGCTGGCGGGTTTGATCGCAAGGGATCGGATGGAATCGCGCATCGAACGCCTGTGCATCGATCGAAGCCTGAAGATGACCGGGCAGCGGCGGGTCATCGCCCGGGTCCTGTCGGACGCAACCGACCATCCCGACGTCGAGGAGCTGTACCGCCGTGCCGCCGCCCTCGATTCGCACATCTCGATCGCCACGGTTTACCGCACGGTCCGTCTGCTCGAGGAGAACGGCATCCTCGAACGCCGGGATTTCGGCGGTGGACGCGCCCGCTACGAGCCGACCGAGCACGGCAACCACTATCACCTGATCGACGTGGAAACCGGCAAGGTCATCGAGTTCCAGGACGCGGAGCATGAACGGCTGATGCAGACCATCGCGGCGCGATTGGGCTTCGACCTGGTTTCGCTGCGGCTGGAGCTGTTCGGCCGGAGAACCCCAAGCCAGGCCCGGGGCCAGGCGCAGGCGGCGCGGCGCGACAGGCACGAGCGCCCTGCGGCGCGGGTAAACGGCGCTGTCGGCCACCGGGCCGACCCCGGGGTGACAAGGTGACAGTGGAACAGCGAATCGGCGGTCCGAGCGCTCGGCCCGGGCCTTTCCCCGAATTGCGTGCCGGCAACCTGGGCGTGCGCGTTGCCGCCACGCCGGCCGAGATCGACGCAGTGGAGGCGCTGCGCTATCGGGTGTTCTATCGGGAACTAGGTGCCACGGCCGATCCGGAAACCGCCCGCACCGGGCGCGACCGTGACCGCTTCGATCCGGTGGCCGACCACCTGCTGGTGGTGGATCACGCGATCGGCCCGGGGGCCGAAGGGGTGGTCGGCACCTACCGCCTGATCCAGCGCGAGGCGGCGGCGCAGCTCGGCGGGTTCTATTCGGCCGGCGAATACGACATCGCGCCAATCCTCGGCTTCCATGGCCGGATCATGGAACTCGGCCGTTCCTGCGTCGATGCCCTGTATCGTCATCGCGCCGCCATGCAGTTGCTGTGGCACGGCATCGCCGCCTACGTGTTCCACTACCAGATCGACCTGATGTTCGGCTGCGCCAGCCTGCCGGGCACCGATCCGGATGCCATCGCGCTGGAGCTCACCTATCTCTACCGGAATCACCTGGCGCCTCCCGCGGTGCGGCCGCGGGCGCTGCCCCACCGCTTCGTGGAGATGCAGCGGCTGCCCCCCGAGTCGATCGACCCCAGGCGGGCGCTGGCGCAACTGCCGCCGCTGATCAAAGGCTATCTGCGACTCGGCGGCTTCGTCGGCGACGGCGCGGTGATCGACCGCCAGTTCAACACCACGGACGTCGCGGTCGTGGTGAAGACCGACCTGGTCACCGACAAATACTACCGCCATTACGAGCGGCAACTGCGCGAGGCGCTGGATTAGCCGCGGCGGCGCAGCGAAACGGAGGAGTCTGTTCGCGCGGTTCCTCCAGCGCATCGCGGCATTGCGCGGTCTGCGCGCCGACCTGGCCGCGCTCGGCCTGGGCGCGTTCACCGCGCTGGCCCTGCCGCCGGTCTTTGCCCTGCCGGTCCTGCTGGTGTCGTTCCCCGCGCTGCTGGCGCAGATCGATGCCGCGCCGGGGCCGGCGGTGGCGGCGCGGCGCGGCTGGTGGTTCGGCTTCGGCATGAACCTCGTCGGGCTCTACTGGATCACCGAGGCGATCCTGATCGAGGCGGCACGGTTCTGGTGGTTGGTGCCGTTCGCCGTCCCGGCCGTGTCGGCAATCCTGGCGGTATTCGTCGCCGTTGCAGCCTCGGCCGCGCGGCTCGCTCGCGCCGGCTGGCCTCGCGCCATGGGGCTTGCCGGCGCCTGGGTTCTGGCGGACCTCGCGCGCCAGTTCGTTGCCACCGGCTTTCCCTGGAACCTGCTTGGCAGCGTCTGGGAGTTCCCCGGCCGACTCGGCGACGTGTTCATCCAGCCGGCGGCCTGGATCAGCATCCACGGGCTGACGCTCCTCACCGTGCTGCTGGCGCTGACGCCGGCGTTGCGCTGGCGCTGGCGCGGGGCCGGCGCGGCGGTGCTGGCCGCCTGGGCGGCGTTCGGCCTCGTCCGGCTGCACCAGCCGCTCCCTCCGGCGCCCGGGCTGAACGTGGTGCTGGTGCAGGGCAACGTCGCCGAAGGCCAAAAATGGGACCGCGCGCTGCTGAACGCGATCTTCGATCGCTACCTGCGCCTCACCCGGCAGGGCATGGCGCGTAGCGGCGACGGACCAGCGGTCGTGGTCTGGCCGGAGACCGCCTTTCCCGGGCTGCTCCAGCAGGATGCGCCGGCGCGCCAGGCCATCATGCAAGCCACGCGCGGCAACCCGGCGCTGATCGGCTCGGTGCGTTACGACCGCGACGACCGGCCGCGCAACAGCCTGTTTGCGTTGACGGATTCCGGCACTATCGCCGCCATCTACGACAAGTGGCATCTGGTGCCGTTCGGCGAATATCAGCCGGCCTGGTTCCCGGCGGGCATCCAGATCGTGCCCGGCGGCGGATTCACGAGCGGACCGGGGCCCCGCACGCTGCATGTCCCCGGCCTGCCGCCGGTCGGGCCGTTGATCTGCTACGAGGCGATCTTTCCCGGCCGGGCGGTGGATCCCAACGACCGGCCGGCCTGGATGGTCAACGTCACCAACGATGCCTGGTTCGGCAATTCGAGCGGTCCCCGCCAGCACCTCGCCGCGGCGCGGATGCGCGCGGTGGAGGAAGGCCTGCCGCTGCTGCGTGCCGCCAATACCGGGATTACCGCGGCGTTCGATGCACGGGGCCACGAGGTGGCGCGACTCGGGCGGGCGACGGCCGGCACGCTGGTGGTTCCCCTGCCTTCCGCCCTGCCGGCGACGCCGTTCGCCCGGTTCGGCCTGGCGATTCCCATTCTGTTCGCCACAGGCGTTCTCGCTCTTGGGTTGCTGGCAGGACGGATTAGGTCTGCCCGGGAGGCGTGAGGGCAGGTGTATGGATGAATATTAAGACTATCGCCGCGTTTCTGTGCACATTGCGGATTTTTACCCAGATGCTTGACAATTCCCAGTTGTTTGGCTACGACGGTTCCACAAACCCCACGGGAAAGCGAACCCGGTTGCAGGTGGTGTACTAGGAGTGTACCGATGTGGGAAGAACTGAAAGGGGACGAGCGCATGTCACGCGCCGAGCACGTGGGCGGTCCGGATCGTGAAGGTCGTCCCAGTCCGATCGACGTGCATGTCGGTTCCCGTATCCGTCTGCGCCGCACGTTGCTCGGGATGTCACAGGAGCGTCTCGGTGAGGCGCTTGGTCTCACCTTCCAGCAGGTGCAGAAGTATGAGCGCGGGGTGAATCGGGTGGGCGCATCGCGCCTGTTCGACCTGTCGCGCGTGCTGGATGTGCCGATCAGCTTCTTTTTCGACGACATGCCGGACAGCCTGGCCAACAGCCTCGGCCCGCCGATGAGCCGGCGGCCCACCGGGTTCGCCGAGACGCCGGACGGATTCGGTGACGATACGCTGAGCCGGCGGGAGACTCTGGAACTGGTGCGGGCCTATTACCGCATCACCGATCCGGCGGTGCGCAAGCGCGTGTTCGACCTCATCAAGTCGATGGGCCCGGCCGAGACCGCCTGATACGCGGTTACTCGCGCAATTGTGAATTATCGAACGTCGGATTGCGCCTGCGGTGCAATGCGGCGCCCAGTGCCGCGGCGAGGTCGCGCTTTTCGGTCTCGCCCAGCGCGGCGGCGATCTCCTCTCGCACGTTGCGCGCTGCGAGAAGGAGCCGGGGCACCCGTCCGGGCGCTTCCTCGACCACCACATTCAGCCACGCGGCGCTGAGCTCGCGTTCCTGCCGGCGTCCGCGCGGGTCGATGCGCACGATCCGCAGGGCGTTTTCGCACAGTAGCACCAACTCGCTTGCCCGCGCGCGGCGTGCGTTCAACTGGATCAGCCATAGCGCGAGGCCGACCTCCACCACGGAAAAGCCGATCACCGGCCATGCGCCGATCAGCCAGAAGCGCAACGCCGTCAGGCCGCACAGCGTGGCGATGACGCCGAGCAGAATGGCGAGGCCGCGCGGAGAGAGGCTGCGATGCGGCACGATCACCGCCTCGAACAGCAATGCGCCCGCGGCGGGGTCCTCTTGATCCGGCATCGCCGCCATGTAGCGCGCCGGCGGCCGGAGCAATAGCGGGCATTGCTCATCGCGCCGGCGCTCGACGCAGCCGGCGCTTGCCAGCGCAAAGGGGACGGGGCGACAATCATTCGCATGCCGACAGGACCGCGTCCCGCCAAGCTGCCACGCCGCAAATCGCGGGCCATGTCCCTGGCCGACGTGCGCGACTTCCTGGGGGCATTGGCCAAGGCCAATCCCAACCCGCGCAGCGAGCTCGAGTTCACCGATCCTTACACGCTGCTGGTCGCCGTCGTGCTGTCCGCCCAGGCGACCGACGTCTCGGTCAACCGCGCCACCGCGACGCTGTTCCAGGAAGCGCGCACGCCGGAAGCGATGGTGCGGCTGGGCGTCGAGGGCGTCGCCCGGCATATCCGCTCGATCGGGTTGTGGCAGGGCAAGGCGCGCAACGTGGTGGCGCTGTCGCGCCAGCTTCTGGAACAGCATGGCGGGCAGGTGCCGCGCGACCGAGAGGCGCTGGAGACGCTGCCGGGGGTCGGCCGCAAGACCGCCAATGTCGTGCTGAACGTGGTGTTCGGCGAAAGCACCATGGCGGTCGATACGCACATCTTCCGTCTTGGCAACCGCACCGGCATCGCCCCCGGCGCCACCCCGCGCGCGGTGGAGGACGCCCTGCTCCGCCGCGTGCCGGCGGCGCTGCTGCGCGACGCGCATCACTGGCTGATCCTGCACGGGCGCTACGTGTGCAAGGCGCGGACGCCGGAGTGCTGGCGCTGCGTCGCCGCGCAGTGGTGCAGCTTCAAGGACAAGACGCCGCCGCCGGCGGTGAAGCCGGCCAGGAAGGCGGCGCGCACGGTCGCCGGCTGACCGCCGGCGGGATTGGCGCGGCGCGGCGTGCCCGGCGATGGCAAGCGGCGATGGCCAGGTTCGGTGGTTTTCCTGTACCCCGGTCGGCGTGTTCATGTCTGCCCGTTCCTGCCGCAACCCCGGTCCGGCGGCAGGCTTGAAGCTACGCCGAATATGTGAACGAAAAGTGACCGGCACGAGGAACGCCGGCCGGTGGCCAACGCGCAATCACCGCGGGAAAAGCCAGCTGCCACCGACCCCCCGCGAGAATATCTGCCACCCTGCCAGCGCCCGCGGGAGTAACGCTTTGAGATGCTCCGAAGGTTGACCCTGCCTGCCGCCGAGGGCCATAGAGGTCGCTGCGTTGCAACACTTCGGGGAACTTTGTCAGCGATGACCGCTGCTGTTGCCGTCGCCGTTCATCCCGACGGGGCCGATCTGGAGGTTGCCCGCTCGGTGCTCGCCACCGAGGCCGCCGGCCTTCGGGCGCTCGCCGCCGCGCTGGATGACAGCTTTGCCCGCGCGGTCGATCTGCTGGACGCGGTCACCGGTCGCGTCGTGGTGTCGGGGATGGGCAAGTCCGGCCACGTGGCGCGCAAGATCGCCGCCACGCTGGCCTCGACCGGCACGCCCGCCCTGTTCGTGCATCCCGCGGAAGCCTCGCATGGCGATCTGGGTATGATCGTCGCCGGGGACGCGGTGCTGGCGCTGTCCAACTCCGGCGAGACCGCCGAACTGGCCGACCTGGTCGGCCACACAAGCCGCTTCGCGCTGCCGCTGGTGGCGATCACCGCCCGGGCCGGTTCGGCGCTCGCCGCCGCCGCCGACGTGGCGCTGCTGCTGCCCGCCGCGGCCGAGGCCTGCCCGATGGGTCTGGCGCCGACCACCTCCACCGCCATGCAGATGGCGCTCGGCGACGCCATCGCTGTCGCATTGCTCACCCGGCGCGGCTTCACCGCGGCCGATTTCCGCCGTTTCCACCCGGGCGGCAAGCTGGGCTCCCGGCTGCGGCGCGTGCGCGAGGTGATGCATTCCGGTGACGCCGTGCCGTTGGCACCGCCCGACCTGCCGATGGACCGCGCCCTGCTGCTGATGACCGAGAAGCGCTTCGGCTGTCTCGGCATCCGCGGCCCGGACGGGAGATTGGCCGGCATCCTGACCGACGGCGACCTGCGCCGCGCCATGGGCCCCGATCTGCTGTCCCGCCGGGTCGGCGAGATCATGACGCCCTCGCCCCGCACCATCGGGCCGGATGCGCTCGCCGCCGAGGCGCTGCACGCGATGAACGCGCGCGGGCGGCCGATCACCGCGCTGTTTGTGGTCGATGCCGCCGAGCAGCCGGTCGGCATCCTGCACATTCACGACCTGCTGCGCGCGGGGGTGGCCTGAGGTGACGGGCATGAGGCGGCTGGCATGAGTCCGCGACCCGCCACGACGGTCATCGCGCGACGCCGCCCCGGCGCCCAGTTGGTCGCTGCCACGGCAGCCCGCATGCGGCGCCCGCCGACGCAACGCCACCTCGCCCGGCGGCATGTCGCGATCACTCTTACCAAGTGGCTGCTGCCGGCGCTCGCCCTGTCGCTGCTGGCCAGCATCGCGCTCTGGCCGGAGTTCGACCGCGCGGCGGATCAGGCCCGCATCGCACTCCGCGGCGTGAGCGGCGAGGTCGCCGGCGGGCAGTTGATCGACGCGCGTTACCACGGGATCGACGAGAAAGGCCGCCCCTATACGCTGACCGCGGCGACCGCGCGGCAAGACGGACCGGAGCGCGTCAGCCTCACCGCCCCGAAGGGCGACATCACGCTGCAGGACGGTACCTGGCTCATGCTCCAGGCCAAACAGGGCGTGTTCATGCAGCACGGCGACCAGCTCGACCTGTCGCACCATGTTACGCTGTATCGCGACGACGGCACGACGCTGGTGACCGCCAGCGCCTCCATCGACATGAAAAACGGCGCGGCGGCGGGTGCCGACCCGGTGCATGCCGAGGGGCCGTTCGGCACGCTGGACGCCCAGGGGGGATTCACCTTGCTCGACAAGGGGTCCAACATCCAGTTCGCGGGTCCGGCCCGCCTTGTGCTGAATGGGGCGTCACAAGGCGCGCGCGCCGTTGCATCCCCAATTGCCGCGCCGATGGCCGCGGCACCCATGCAGGCGCCCCGGGCGGCTCCGCCGGAGTCGCCCCGATGAGAGCCGCGCCGAACGGGCGCGCGGCCGGTGCGCTCCCGGTGTTTTTCGCCGCGGCGCTCCTGGCGACTCCGGCCGCGGCACAGCAGATCGACCTGTCGCGTGGCGGGCCGATCGCCATCACCGCCGCCGACGGGATCGAGTGGCACCAGCTACAGCAGGAGGTGATTGCCCGCGGCGATGCCAAGGCGGTGCGCGACAACGTCACGGTCACGGCGGACCGGTTGATCGCCTGGTACCGGAAGAAGGGCGGGGCTGCCCCTGGCGCGGCCCAACCCGCGCGGGCCGGCCTGGCGGGGGACGCGGACACCGGCGGCACCGAGGTGTATCGCGTGCAGGCCGAGGGCAACGTCCACATCTTCACCCAGACCGACCAGATTCAGGGCGACCAGGCGACCTATGACATGGACCAGGCGGTCCTCGTGGTCACCGGGCACGACCTTAAGCTGACCACCCCCACCGAAGTGCTCACCGCGCGCGACGACATGGAATACTGGTCGCAGCGGCACATGGCGGTGGCGCGGGGCGACGCGGTGGCAGTGACGAACGATGGCCGGCGGATCCAGGCGGACACGCTGGTGGCCTACACTACCGCGGCATCCCCCGGTCCGCGGGTGGCGACGCAGGTGGCGGCGAAGCCCGGCGCGCCCGCCAGCGCCCAGGATCCGCTGGCGAGTTCCGGCAAGCTGGAGAAGGTCGAGGCATTCGGGCATGTCGTGGTGCGCACCGTTACCGATACGGTGACCGGCGACCGGGCGGTTTACGTTCCGGACACCGGCATCGCCCGGGTGGCCGGCAAGGTGCGGATCACCCGCGGCCGGAACCAGCTCGATGGCGCGGCGGCGGAGGTTGACCTGAAGACGGGTGTGTCACGCTTGCTCGCCGGCAACACCGGACGCGTGCAGGGCCTGGTGGTGCCGAACGAGCAGACCAACCGGCAGTTTGCCACGCCGGCATCGCCGCGGCCGGGTCCGGGAAAGCTGCCATGAGCCGGCGCACCGCGGAACGCGGCGGCGCTTCGGAGTTCCGCGTGTTGCTGGGCAGCGGCGGTCTGGTCGCACGGGGCGTCGGCAAGACCTACAAGAAGCGGCCGGTGGTGCGGAACGTCTCGATCGAACTGCGGCGCGGCGAGGTCGTGGGGCTGCTGGGGCCCAACGGCGCCGGCAAGACCACCACGTTCTACATGATCGTCGGGCTGGTGAAGCCAGACACCGGCTCGATCAGCCTGGACAATGCCGACATCACCTCGCTGCCGATGTACCGCCGCGCCCGGCTCGGCATCGGCTACCTGCCGCAGGAAGCCAGCGTGTTCCGCGGCCTGAACGTCGAGCAAAACATCATGGCGGCGCTGGAGGTGGTCGAGCCTGACCCCGACACCCGCGACCTGATGTGCGACGAACTGCTGGCGGAGTTCGGCATCGGCCACCTGCGCCGCACCCCGGCGCTGGCGCTGTCCGGCGGCGAGCGGCGGCGGGTCGAGATCGCCCGCGCCCTGGCCACCCAGCCCTCTTACATCCTGCTGGACGAGCCGCTGGCCGGCATCGACCCGATCGCCGTGAACGAGATCCGCGAGCTGGTCGGGCACCTGAAGGACCGCGGCATCGGCGTGCTGATCACCGACCACAACGTGCGCGAGACGCTGGAGATCATCGACCGCGCCTATATCATGCACGACGGCAAGGTGCTGATGCAGGGCAAGCCGCAGGAAGTGGTGGCGCACGAGGACGTACGGCGCGTTTACCTGGGAGAAAGATTCAGTCTATAAGGTGCCGGTGCGCAGTTGCACACTTCTTGCATCCGTATTGCATCGGCAGGCAGCGAATCCGTTGACCGTTCCCGTTCCCGCCCGATAAGCGCTGGCCATGGCGATCGCCCCGCGTCTCGACCTGCGCCAGAGCCAGACCTTGGTCATGACGCCGCAACTGCGTCAGGCGATCAAGCTGCTGCAATACTCCAACATCGAAGCCGCCGCCTTTGTCGAGGAGGAGCTGGAGCGCAATCCGCTGCTGGAACGCGACGAGGCTGGCGACGGGCCGGCGCTCGAGCGGGCGGCGCCGGACCAGATTGTCTTCGCTGACGCGGCGCCGGCGGATGCGGTCGAGGCGGCGAACGCCGGGACGCTGCCGTCCGAGGGCGCGGCGCCGCTCGATACCGACCATGCCGAGACCTATGACGCCGGCGGGGTGGCCGACGGCGCCGGAATGCTCGGGCGGATCGACGGCCGCGGCGGCGATCCCGGATTCGAGTCCGACGACCGCGGCATCGATGACCTGGAGGGCGCGCGGCGTCCGCTGCGCGAGCATCTCGGCGAACAACTCCGGCTGTCGTTCGCCGACCCGGTGGACCGGATGATCGGCGCGCACCTGATCGCGTTGCTGTGTCCGGCCGGACGGCTGACCGCGGAGCCCGCGGCGATCGCCGCGGCGATGCTGCTGCCGTTGGAGCGGCTGGAGGCGGTGCGCGGGCGAATGATGCGCTTCGATCCGCCCGGGCTGTTCGCGCGCGACCTGAAGGAGTGCCTCGCCGCCCAGCTCGCCGACCGCAACCGCCTCGATCCGGCGATGCAGACCTTGCTCGACAACCTCGATCTGCTGGCGCGGCGCGAGACCCGCAAGCTGATGGCGTTGTGCGGCGTGGACTCCGAGGACATGGCCGACATGATCGGCGAGATCCGGTCGCTGGATCCGAAACCGGCCGCCACCTGGGAGAGCCAGCCCGCGCTTCTCGTCGTCCCCGACATCCTGATGCGCGCGGGTCCGGATGGAAGCTGGCTGATCGAGCTGAACCCCGAAACCATGCCGCGGGTGCTGGTGAACGAGCGATTCTATGCCCGCGTCGTCCCGCGCGCGCGCAAGGAGGAGCGGGTGTTCCTGACCGAGCGCCTGGCCAACGCCAACTGGCTGGTGCGTTCGCTGCAGCAGCGCGCGCAGACCATCCTGCGGGTCGCCGCGGAGATCGTGCGCCAGCAGGACGGTTTCCTGCGGCACGGCGTGGCGCATTTGCGTCCGCTGATCCTGCGCGACATCGCCGAAGCGGTGGAGATGCACGAAAGCACCGTCAGCCGCGTCACCTCGAACAAATACATCGCGACGCCGCGCGGGACCTACGAGCTTAAGTATTTTTTCACCACGGCGCTGCATGGTAACGACGGCGCGGAACACAGCGCCGAGGCGGTGCGTTACCGCATCCGCGGCCTGATCGACGCGGAGCCGGCGGGGGACGTTTTGTCGGATGACGCGATCGTCGTCGTGTTGCGGCGGGAAGGCGTGGACATCGCCCGCCGGACGGTGGCCAAATACCGGGAGGCGCTGCACATTCCCAATTCGGTGCAGCGCCGGAGGGAGAAAACCGTGCCGGCCTGATCCCGGGGGGGACCTGGTCCGGGGCGGAAGACGCTGCCCCGGATCAGGTTCAGGGACGTGACCCAGGGTCAGTCCCGGGAACCGGCGGCGCCTCTCCCGGGAGTCTCCGGCCAATGGGAGAGGCACATGCAGATCACGGTCTCCGGCAAGCAACTCGACCTGTCCGACGCGCTTTGCGTCCGGGTGTCGGCGCATCTGGAAAACATTGCGACCAAGTATTTCGGCCAGGCGCAGGAGGCGAACGTCACCTTCAGCCGCGCCCGGAGCTTTTTCACCTGCGACATCAACCTGCACGCGGGGCGCGGCCTGCGCCTGCGCGGCGAGGGCGAGGCGCTGGACGCCAACACCGCGTTCGACGACGCGGCGGAGCACATCGCCAAGCGGTTGCGCCGCTACCGGCGCCGGGTGAACGAGCATGCGCGCGACCTCGCCAACCGTGAGCGGCCGGAGGAGGCGCGGCGGTTCGTGCTGGAGCGGACCGAGGTGGACGGCGACGCTGACGGGGGAAACGGCGCGGCGGCGGACGGTGCGCTTGCCACGGTGATCGCCGAGCACCCGACCGAGATCAGTTGGCTTTCGTTGGACGAGGCGGTGATGCAGATGGACCTTGCCGACCAACCGCTGCTGCTGTTCCGCAACCGCGTGAGCGGCGTGTTGAACGTGGTGTACCGGCGCAGCGACGGAAACATCGGCTGGATCGAAACGTAAAGTACCAAAACATCTCCCGCCTTCGGCGAAGGGTGTCGGCACGCTGCGCCGGGTGAGGGTAATCCGGTCGGTACGCGGCGCCCTCACCCTCGCCGCTTCACGTCTCGGCCTTTCCCGAGATGCGGGAGAGGTTTAACTGCCGCCCCCGGCGTGACATGCTCTTCCCGGAATCCGAACGGGGGAGAGCACCATGCCGCCAATCGTCGCCGTGATCGCACCAGGCATGATGGGCAGTGCGGTCGGCCGGCGCCTCGCCCAGAACGGCATCGAAGTGCGCACGTCACTGGCCGGCCGTAGCGAGGCAAGCGTCGCCCGTGCCAGGGCGGCCGGCATGACCGGCGCGACCGACGAGCAGATCGCCGCCGCCGACATTATTTTGTCCATTGTGCCGCCCGGCGAGGCGCTGGGACTTGCCGAGCACCTCGCCCCGGCGCTGCGTGAAGCGGGGAGAAAACCGATCTATGTCGATTGCAACGCGGTGCATCCCGGCACCGTGCTGCGCATCGCCCGCGTGATCGAGTCAGCCGGCGCGACCTTCGTCGATGGCGGCATCATCGGCGGGCCACCCATGCCGGGCAGCAAGGGCACCCGCATCTACCTCTCCGGCGAGGCCGCGCCGCGCGTCGCGGTGCTGCGGCAATACGGGCTGGAAATGCCGGTACAGCCCGGGCCGGTCGGCGCGGCCTCGGCGATGAAGATGTCCTATGCCGGCATCACCAAGGGTTTCACCGCGCTCGGTGCGGCGATGATGCTGGCGGCCACGCGCGCCGGCACCGCCGACGACCTGAAGCAGGAACTGCTGACCAGCCAGCCGGCGCTGGCCGGCTGGCTGGTCAGGCAGATGCCGCGAATGTATTCCAAGGCGTATCGCTGGGTGGCCGAGATGGAGGAGATCGCCGAATTCGTCGGCGAGGACCCCGCGGCGCGCCAGTTTTACGCCGCCGCCGCACGGCTCTATGAACGCATCGCCGCGGACTTCGATGGGGATCGCCAGGAGGTCGCCGCGCTCGACGCCTTCTGCAAGCAACCGCCTTCATGATGAGGCGATCCGACGGCGCGAGAGACGTCTCCGATCGCGCGGAGGTGGGTGTCGGTGGGGCTGGTCGCAAGCTGGCTGCTATCGCTCGCCTGCGAATATCATCGGCCGGTTCTTCGATGCGACGACAGGAATGGTCGCGCGCGCCATCAACCCGGATGGCGGAAGGCCCGGCAGATGGTCTTGTTGCCATGCGCGCAAACGTCCGGCCTCGCCGGGCACGTCCGGGCCGCATGTATCCTGAACGGTAAAGGGCCGACAGCCATGATCCAGGGCACCCACCGCTTCCCGCCGATGGAGCAAGTGATCTACGGCGTTCCGCTCGCCGAGGCGCTGGCGCAGGAGATCGAGCGCACCGGCGTACACGCTGTCTATGTGCTGGCCAGCGGCACCCTGGCGCGCGAGACCGAAATGGTGGAGACCGTGAAGCGCGTCCTCGGCAACAAGTTGGCGGGTGTCTGCGCCAAGATCGCTGCGCATACGCCGCGCCCTGATGTGGTCGCTGCGGCCAACGCCGCGCGAGACGCCAAGGCGGACGCATTGCTGACCATCGGTGGTGGCTCGGTCACCGACGCGGCGAAGATGGTCGGGCTGTGCCTCGGCAACGACATCACCGAACCAGGCCAGCTCGACGCCTTGCGGGCGCGCACCAGCGCCGACGGCAAGACGGTGCGCCCGCAGGTCAGGCCGCCGCCGCTGCGCTCGACCGCCATCCCCACCACGCTGTCGGCCGGCGAGTTCACCGCCATGGCCGGCTGCACCGACCCGGTGCGCCAGGTGAAGGAGAGCTACGCCGATCCGCTGATGATGCCGCGCGCGGTGATCCTGGACCCCGCCGCCACGGTCCACACCCCGGAATGGCTTTTTCTCTCGACCGGCATCCGCGCCGTCGATCATGCGGTGGAGGACATTTGCTCCGTCAACAGCCAGCCATTCTCCGACGGCACCTCGCTGCACGCCTTGCGGCTGCTGGCGCGCGGGCTGGCGGCGGCAAAGGCGGACCCGGGCGACCTGGAGGCGCGGCTGGACTGCCAGCTTGGCGCCTGGCTGTCGATCACCGGATCGCAGAACGGCGTGACCAAGGGGGCAAGCCACGGCATCGGCCACGTTCTGGGCGGCACCGCGCACGTACCGCATGGCTATACCTCCTGCATCATGCTGCCGCATGTGTTGCGCTTCAACGCGCCGGTGAACGCCGAGCGGCAGGCCTGGGTGAGCGAGGCGCTGGGGCGGCCCGGCGAGACGGCGGGGGATGCGGTGGCGGCGCTGATCGCCAGCCTGGGGCTGCCCGGGCGGCTGCGCGATGTCGGCGTGCGGCAGGCGCAGCTTGCCCAGATCGCCGCGGAATCCATGCACGACCGGTGGATCCATACCAATCCGCGCAAAATCGACGGTCCTGCGGCGGTTCGCGCGCTGCTGGAGGCAGCGTGGTAGTCGTGCCGACCAGCGGAAAGATTGACCCACCGTGGTTGCGCACCGGCCCCGTGGCCATGGCTTGGCTTGTGCGCTTCCACGGCCGGTTTTCGTGGGTGCGGCACAGGCCTGAATGGCCGGCCGTGACGGCGGGGGAGCGTGCCGGTATCAGTCCTCCTGGCTCAGCTCGGTGAGCAGGTTCACCAGGTCGGTTCGGCGGAACGGCTTGCGCAGGATCGAGACCTGGCCGCTTTCGTGGAATTTCGCCACGCCCTCGCCGAGTCGCAGATAGGCGTCGCTGTAGCCCGAGGTGAGGATGATCCTGGCGGGGATTCCGGTCAGCAGGATCTCGTTCAGCACGTCGATTCCGTCTTTTTCCGGCATGATCATATCCAGCATCAGGATGTCGGGGCGGTAATCGATGAACGCCTCGGTCGCGGTCGCGGAGTTGTTCAATGCCTTGAACTCCAGTCCAAGCTGTCTGGCGATAAGCCCGACGACCTTGGTGATGCCGGTCTGATCGTCGATGATCAGGAGCTTTTTGGCCATTTTGGCGGGTTCCCTCGGAAGTCCAACTTTCCCCGGCGCACAATCGCCGGCTCGGCTGGTCGGCTTCACATTCAGTTTACCGAACCGGCCTGCCATCCGCAACCCAGTAACAGAGAATTTCCGTGCAATAGTGCCGATATTGCCGACTTATTCACAGGGCAGCTTCATGTCACCTGTTCTTGCTGTATGCCTCATGAGCTCAAGGAAGCTCATTCCTGAAAAACGGAATGACTTTCCTTGATCAGCGTGCGCTGTGGGCAGTGCCGCGGCACGACCCACGAATTGCCGGATCTGTTGTTTCGAGCCTTCAGACTTGGCCCAGCATTGCCCCGCGCCGCTTGCACGAGGCGTAAGAAATTCGCTATATCGCCGTTAATTGTGGCAATCGCGGCTGACAGATTCCCGATGGGCCGGTTTGACTCCGCAACGCGCTCGCGAGGGCGAATTGCCTGTCGCAAGATCGTGAGCAGGCGTTGCGCGGGTTGTCGCACCGTTTCGTACGGCCGATCATTGCGTGACCTGCAACCAGGGAGATCAGCGCCATGAGCGGAAGCGGCACCGTCGGCATTCTCGGCATCGCCGGCAGCCTGCGGCAGGGCTCGTTCAACCGGGCCACGCTGCGTGCGGCACAGGAACTGGTGCCGGATGGCATGCGGATCGACAGCTTCGACATAGCGCCGATCCCGCTATATGACGAGGATGTCCGCCAGCGGGGATTTCCCGCGGCGGTGGAGGATTTGCGGTCGCGCATCAAGGCGGCGGACGGGTTGCTGTTTGTCACTCCGGAATACAATTACTCCATCCCCGGTGTGCTGAAGAACGCGATTGACTGGGCGTCGCGTCCGCCGGAGCAACCGTTCGGCGGCAAGCCGATCGGCATCATGGGCGCGTCGGGCGGGATGTTCGGCACCGCCCGCGCGCAATACCACCTGCGCCAGTGCTTCGTTTTCCTCGACGGGCTGGTGATGAACCGGCCGGAAGTGATGATCCCCGGGGCGCAGAACAAGTTCGACGCGGCGGGAAAGCTGGCCGACGCGCCGACGCGCGATTTCATTGCCGCGCATCTGGCCGCGTTCAAGGCCTGGGTGCTGCGGCTGCGCTGAGTCCGCCGCGGCCGGCGACATGATCCATGTCAAGGCGGGTCGCGCGCCGGTGGGACAGACTGAGGACAACCCGCATGGCAGAGGGGGAGGCAATGGCGTTCAAGGACATACTGGTGCATCTCGACGGCGGTCCTCGCTCCGCGATCCGGCTGGGGGTCGCCGTGGGATTGGCGCGGCGCGCCGGCGCGCATCTGACCGGCGTTTATGTGGTTGATATTCCGTCGGCTGAGTTCTTTTACGGCGCCGCCATGCCGCTGGCGGCGGGAGGCGCCGAGCGGGTGGTTGACCAAATGCGCGCCGACGCTGTCGCCGCGGCCGCGCCGGTGGAGGCCGGCTTCCGCGAGTTGCTCCGGCGCGAGGGGGTGGAAGGCGGCTGGCGCCTTGTCGAAGGCAACCTGCCGGCTACGGTCGCGCTGCACGCGCGGTATGCGGACCTGACGGTGCTCGGGCAAGCCAACCCGTACGAGCATCGCGACGGGCTGGGGCGGGGGCTGGGCGCGGTGGTGGTGGCGACCTTGATGGAGGCCGGGCGGCCGGTTCTGGCGGTGCCGTTCGCCGGCGATTTTCCCACGTTGGGCGAGCGGGTCCTGGTGGCCTGGAATGCCAGTCGGGAGGCGGCGCGGGCGGTGAACGACGCGCTGCCGCTGCTGCGCGAGGCGGCTTCCGTCACCGTGCTGGCGGTCAACCCGCGGCGCGGTATCAACGGGCACGGCGACGTGCCGGCGGCCGACATCGCCCTGCATTTGGCGCGGCATGGCGTTCGCGCGGAGGCGGCGCACACCGTGGCGACCGACATCCCGGACGGCGAGGCGTTGCTATCCTATGCGGCGGATATCGGCGCGGACCTGATCGTTTGCGGGGCGTATGGCCATTCGCGGGCACGCGAGCTGGTATTCGGCGGCGTCACGCGCACCTTGCTGGCCGAGATGACCGCGCCGGTGTTTCTGTCGCACTGAGCGGGTTCACCCGATGTGCATGCGGTCCTGGCGTCAGCCGGCGAGCGCGGAGACCTCCGTGGCGCGGACCGGGCGGACCGGACGCTGCAGCAGGTCACGCAGCGTGCGCTCCATCTGGCGCGACAAGCTGATCGCCTTGCCGTCGTAGCGTGGCACCATGGCGAAGGGCAGGGGCGATATAAGTTGTCATACCTAGATATTAGGAAAACATATCATATCGGAGGTTGATGCGGCGGATTGCGGCGCATGCAGCACGGAAGACGCAGAGGGGCGGACGGGCATTTGCCAGGGCCGACTCTCTGGAGCGACCGAGCCAATCCGGAGGGTCATGGCAATCGGCGGAGAGATTGATCCCAGCCGGCCTTGATGATGACCCATCGAGCGAGGCGGCGATCCACGCGCCACGCCCGCGAAAGCGGTGGCCCACCCTGGGGCGTTGGCGGGCAGGGGCGGCTTGGGGCCCTGCTTTCGCAGGGGTGACCGATGAGCCGATGTCCCGGGTGGTTGGTGCCACACCGGGTTGAACGGGTCCGTGCCGGGTTCACCGATGGATGTGGCATGGTGCGACCGCCCCCCAAGCCGGGTTTATCGCGGTCGTGGCTGGAAATAACCGTAGTACCAGGCACCCGAGCGACCGGAGTGCCGGTGACGCCACCCCGTCATGCCGACGCGGTCGGCATTCACGACGTTCCTCGGTGTCGGCAGTAAAGCCCTGGATGGCAGACCCCCGGCCGCGACGACGATCGATGACGGCCGAAGGGTCAACGTTTTCGCGTTTGGTACAGGACAGGCTTGGTCGTCGGTGTCGGTTGAACTATTCGTGTCAGGTTGAATTTCTGTCGATCACCACCATCTTTGGTAATTCTGGGAGCCGGAACTAAATCCAGATCGGTGCTGTCACCGAGAAAACACGAACAGAGAACAACCATTGTTCATGATACCTTGGCAACCGAGCCACCGAGGGTAGCAGTCGGGGCCGAGATACGCCTGCGGAAGCATTGTCGCGCCAATGTCCGGTCCCGGACTTAATCTGATAAACTGATGGAGGAACCCGTGATGTCCGTATTCGCTGGAGATTTCCAGGCAGCGGCTGGTGCGGCTCAAGCTCGCGATGGCGAGCCGGCGTGGATGATGATGACGGCGCGAGAGCAGGCGACGGCGATCTACGCGGAGCTACGGAAGATTGATGCAGACCACGCCAAGGCTCTGGCCAAAATTCACCGAGGCGATCTGCGCAGGATTGCGACAATGATGGGTACCCGGCACGACCGGCCTCAATGACGCGCTACCGCCAGGCAGCGACTGTGCAATCCATCACGTTATCCGGATAGCATCATGGCTCGGAGTAATGGCTCGGGACCGTGAATGATGACTCCGGGCGCCATGACACCCGCACGCGTCTGCAGCTTTCGGTTGCATGGATGACTTGTTGCGCTCCCAGCCAGGGGAGCAGCAGCGCCGGGCATTGCAACCCACGAGAGCGTCTTATTCCGGGCGGTGGCAGACGGTGTCATCGAAAGTGCCGCGCAATGCAGCATTTTTGGAACCATTTTGGAAGGATGCTTTCCCTATCACCGTTTTTCGATGAAGGGCCGAGAGTGATTGATGCAGATCAATGGGGTGCACCGCGTTCGGTGGCAAAAATCTCGCGGCGATTGCGGGGCCATTCCCGAGTCACACTGGCGGAGCCGGGCAGTTCGATGTCCACCACCTTGCAACAGTTGCGTCCGGATCATGGCGTGCCTCCCGTTGCAGGAAGGCAGCCGGTCACACGCGGCCATTTCAGGGCGGCGGGTGGCGCCAGTTCGGACATCGCCGCAAGGCTGTTGCGAATACCGAGCATCGCTGAAACGGATGAACGCCGGTACCTGAGCGAATACAGGACCGACCCGGATCCGCAGCGCAGGCGGAAAGCCCTTGAAAATCTATGTCTGGCCTACGGGAAGCTGGTCGTCTCCATTGCATCAGGTTATCGCTTCAGATCGCTGGATTTGAGTGATCTCATCGGCGTCGGCTTCCTTGGACTGATCGGTGCGATTGTCGCCTTCGATCTCGAGCGCTCCGGGGTGCGGCTCGCGACCTACGCCATTCCATGCATAAGGCACGAGATCCAAAGCTATATACGCAGAAATTTGCAGCCGGTCGCCCTGCCGGATTCAGCTTCGCACAGGCAGTTGATCCGGCATTCGCGCGAGCTCATGGCAGACGCCCGTGCGGCATGTGCCCGCGAGCTGGTGACGCCGAACCGCAACGAGCTTTGCAGGCGGGTCGCCGTTCGCGTCGGCCTTTCCGAACGCGAGGTTGAAAACACGCTGCATCTGCTCGGAGGCGATCACGTTTCGCTGGACGATGACAAGCACCTGTCCTTCGCGTTGTCCACCCTGTTCGCGATCTCCCATGAGGATGCCGTTGTCTCCGCCGTAGACTCGGCCCGGGTGAAACGCCGGGTCCTCGCACTGACCGAGGAAATCCTCGGCACGGCGGAGCGCCGGGTCTTTCTTGCCCGCTGCATGGCAGCAAGCGAACCGGCGAAGCTGGCGGAGCTTGCAGGTGATCTCGGAGTATCGTCCGAGCGCATCTGCCAGCTCGAAACCAGTGCCAAACGCAAAGTCGCCGTGGCCTTGGTCCAACAAGGTTTCCTCCGCGGCGACTCCGCGGCGCTCGTTGCCGAGACCCATGTGCGAGCCGGACGCAGGACGTCCAGACAGAACGCCGCTCGCCAATCGCCGCAAGTGGCGGACGACTGAGGAACCACTCGCGACGGGTGGCGGTGTCGCGCCGCTGCCCGGCATTGGATGAGCGCACCAAAGACGCACCGGTGCTGTCGGCATAGCGTCCCGACCGTGGGCAGCCGGCGATACCCAGGTCCATCCTGGGCCTTTGGCACCGGAGGAAGTCCAGATCCGCCGAGTGAATTGCCGGGCGATCGGTGCCGTGGCCGCGGTCAATCGGCGATCATGCGCAACGCGGCACCAGTCAACATCGAGATCGCCGCGGATGACTGCGACACAGGTGCGGACCGGGGGAAGGAAGATTCGCCTACCGTCGCCACCAGCCGCGCTTCTTCTCTACCGATTCCGCACCGCTGCCGATGAGGATGGGCCGGATCGCCGGCTCGGGGGCGGCATCGTTCGCCGCGTCCGGTGGGATCGCATCCGCCGTCGGGACGGCTGGTGCGGCTTCCTCCGGCGGCGCCGGTTCCGCGACGGCCGGTTCCGCAACCGAATCGGCGGAAGCCGGCTCCGGCGCACCGGTGTTGACGATCTCCGGTGCGTCCGTGCCGCCGATCTCCGCCGCGTCCGGCGCGTCCGGCTCGGCCATCACGGGTTCGACCGATGCGGCCATCGCTTGCGGCGCGCCCGTGTTGACGATCTCCGACACGGGTGGCTCGGCCATCGCGGGTTCGGCCGGCGCGGTCATGGCTTGCGGTGCAGCCGGGGCCTCCGGCTGGCGCGTTGCCGCCCCGGCCGGCTCCAGCCGCACCGCGGCGCTCGCCTCCACCTGCTCCAGCACATCGAAAATGTCGAATGCCTGGCCGCCGAACGGGTTGGCGGGAGTCGGGCCGGCATAGACCGGCAGCAGGTCCGGCTGTTCGGCGCCGGGCGCGGCAAACGGCGACGCATCGCCGTCGCCCGGCTCGCGCCGCCGGCGCCGGCCGCCGCGCCGGCCGCGCCGGCGGCGTGCGTCATCATCGGCGGCCGGCTCGGCGTGTTCCGGCACGCCCTCGATATGCGTCTCCGTCCCGGAGATATCCTCCTCTGCCGCGGCGCCGCCCGGTTCGCGCGTGACCTGGCCGAAGGCGGCGGCGGTCTCCGTCTCGGGCGGCGCGGCGTCCGAGGCAGCCTCGGCGGGCGGCGATTGCGTTCCGTCCTCGTGGCGTCCGCCGCGACGGCGGCGGCGGCGGCGGCGGCGTTCGGCCTGTTCGGCCGCGGTCTCGGTGCCTGCGGCCCGGGCCGTTTCGCCGCCGGCCTCCTCCGCGCCATCTTCGTCGGCGCCGGACTCATCTCCGGCGGATTCATCACCGCCGGATTGATCCCGGGCGGACGCTTCCGCATCGGACTCGTCAACCTCGACAAGCACCTCGGCCGCCTCGTCCGGCTCAAACCGGGGCGCGGGCAGGGCGGGTTGCGGCGCGTCCGGCGTGATCGCCGCGAGCGTGTCCTCCCGGGCGACCTGCGGGCGCATCCGGTCGATGCGGAACTGCGACGCCACCTGCGTGTCGTCGCCGAGCACCGTCACGCGCATGGCATAGCGCAGCTCGATCTCGCGCAGCCGGTCGCGCTTGTGGTTGAGGATGTAAAGCGCGATCGGTGTCGCCATGTGCGCCACGATTTCGGCCGAGCGGTGCTTCGAACCTTCGTCCTCGATGCCGCGCAGCACATGGATCGCGGCGTTTTCGGTGCTGCGCACATGGCCGGTGCCGCCGCAATGCGGGCACAGGATGAAGCTGGCCTCGGCCAGCGACGGCCGCAGCCGCTGCCGGCTCATTTCCAGCAGGCCGAAATGGCTGATGTGGCCGAGCTGGATGCGAGCCCGATCGTTCTTCAGCGCTTCCTTGATGCGCCGCTCGACCATGGCGTTGTGCTTCTTCGCCTCCATGTCGATGAAGTCGATGACGACCAGGCCGGCCAGGTCGCGCAGCCGCAACTGCCGCGCGACCTCGTCGGCGGCTTCCATGTTGGTGCGCAGCGCGGTTTCCTCGACGTTGCGCTCGCGGGTGGAACGCCCGGAGTTGACGTCGATCGCCACCAGCGCTTCGGTCTGGTTGATCACCAGGTAGCCGCCGGAGCGGAGCTGCACGGTCGGCTGGAGCATGCCGTCGAGCTGCGCCTCGACCTGGTATTTCGTGAACAGCGGCTGGCTGGGGTCGCGCCAGAGCTGCACCTTCTTGGCGTGGCTCGGCATCAGCATGCGCATGAATTCGTGTGCCGCGCGCCAGCCTTCCTCGCCGTCCACCTGGATCTCGTCGATGTCGCGCGAATAGACGTCGCGGATGGCGCGCTTGATCAGGCTGGCTTCCTCGTAGATCAGCGCGGGGGCAACGGATTTCAGGGTGTGCTCGCGGATGTCGTCCCACAGGCGGAGCAGGTATTCGCAGTCGCGCTTGATTTCCGGCTTGGGGCGGTTGGCGCCTGCGGTGCGGACGATGATGCCCATGCCCTTGGGCATTTCCAGCTCGGAGACGACCTCCTTCAGCCGCCGCCGGTCGGAGACCGAGGTGATCTTGCGCGAGATGCCGCCGCCGCGCGGCGAGTTCGGCATCAGCACGGAGAATCGCCCGGCGAGCGAGAGATAGGTGGTCAGCGCCGCGCCTTTGGTGCCGCGTTCCTCCTTCACCACCTGTACCAGCAGGATCTGGCGGCGGCGGATCACCTCCTGGATTTTGTAGTTGCGCAGGTAGCGCGAGGGCATGCGCCGCTCGCGGTGTTCGTCGGCGCCGTCGGGCTCGCCGCCGACGGTCTCGGGGGGCAGGGATTCGGGGATCGACTCGGCATCGTCGTATGGCAGGTCGGGGTCATGCTCGGTATCGGCTTCGGACGCCGCGTCCGCCGGGCCGGCCATGGTGAATGTGTCGGGATCGCCGGCGGCCGTCCCGGTTTCAACCGGTCCGCTGAGGGTTTCCGGCTCGATAACCAGCGGCTGGGCACGGCGGGCCGGCGGATCCGATTCCTCGCCATGTTCCGATGCCCCATGCTCCGAGGCCGCCTGCACCGGGGCGGTCTGCTCCGGGGCGGTCTGCTCCGAGGCCGCCCGCTGCGATGTCGCATGCTCCGATGGCGCCTGCTGCGAGGGGGCCTGCTCCGGCGGCGGGGCTTCGACCGGGGCCTGCGCCGTCGCGGCAGCAGGCGAAGGCGCGGCTTCCGCCGGGAGGTCCGTGGCGACGGTGCCGGCCGGGGATGCCGCCGGATCGGCCGGTTCCGGCAGGGCGCCGGCCAGGGCCAGCGCGGCGGCGCCGGTCACGCGATCGCCCAGTTCGCCGGCCGGGACGGAGGTCGGCGCCGCGGTATGCTCCACCAGGTCCGTGGCGGTGGTGCCGGCCAGGCTGCCGGCGAACCCGGGCGGCGGCGCGCCGGCTATGCTGTCGCCGGTATCGGACGGCGGCGAAGCGGCGTCGCCGCGCGGCTCCGGGATTGTGTCGCGCAGCATTTCGGCGGTGGCGCCGGATGCATCGCCGGTCTCGACCGGGGCGGCCTCCGGCGCGGTTTCCGGTGGGGGCTCGGCTGGTGTCGCCGGGTGCGGGTCGCCCGCCAGCTCGCGATCGACCTCTTCTTCCTCGCGCTGGGCTTCCTCGGCCTCCTGGTCGATCAGGCGCTGCCGGTCGGCGACGGGGATCTGGTAGTAGTCCGGGTGGATCTCGCTGAAGGCGAGGAAGCCGTGGCGGTTGCCGCCATATTCCACGAAGGCGGCCTGGAGGCTAGGCTCCACGCGGACCACCTTGGCGAGATAGATGTTGCCCTTGAGTTGCCGCTTGGTGGATGTCTCGACGTCGAAATCCTCGAGACGGTTACCGTCCAGCACCACCACGCGGGTTTCTTCCGCGTGGGTGGCGTCGATCAGCATGCGCTTGGTCATTCAGTCGTAAACTCCGGTGTGCCGCCGGGCATCGTGGCGCGGCCCCTGCTCGGGGGCGCGGCGCCGGGCGGCTGGAAAGGCTTGCGGGAAAGGGCCCGGCCCGCCGGAGACAGGATGCAGCGACGCGCATGTCAGCCGCGCCGCCAAAGGCGGTGCGCGGAGCTTCCGTTGCGGGAAGGGCTGGCACGATGATCTGTCTCCGGCGTCGGCGCGGTGCGTTCGTGGGAACGCCGCCCCGTGTGAATCGATTGCCGGCCTAGCCCCGGCCCGGGATCAAGTCCTGGGTGGCCCGAGGATCGGCCCCGGCGCGCCAGATGCGGCGCGCGACGGGCGATGACGCGGCTATGGCGGGCGCGGACCTTCCCCCTGTCGGCGAACGCCGGGGAGCGACCCGGCCGGCCAATGGATCACGGCGCCCACCAGTTCGGCCCCCCGCCCGGCCTGCGCGAACGCAGGCTTTGCGCGGGATGATAAGGAACGTCGCAGCGACCGACGCCCCCGATCGCGTCACCGGAGCAGACCGGACCATGCAGCAAACGGGCCGGCGATGCAAGCTGAACCCGCGGGGCGGGAGGGCGCGCGCGAGGTTTTTGCAACTCAGACGTGCGGGCGGTGCGGACAGCGGACCTGCGCCGGGGTGGAAGTGGTGCGCTGCCCTGCATCGGCCGCGCTGCGTCCTTGCGCCGAATCGCTGCCGCAGCCTGCGTCTCGAACTTGCGCCGTTCCCGGGGTAGTCTCCCTCGGTCGAATGAAAGGGAGGCAACCATGACCCTGCAAGTGCGGCGGATCGTCACCGGGCACGACTCGAACGGCAAGGCGATCGTCACCACGGACGAGCGCCTGACCGGCGTCAGCCGGCCGGGGCGCGGCGGCATTGCGCGCTGCGAGATCTGGTCCACCGACCGGATGCCAGTGGACAACTCGGATGCGGCCGAGGCGGCGCAGCGGCAGGGATTCGTGGTCCGGCACAACTATGTCGGCTCGGGCCAGGGCACGGTGGTGCGCATCACGGAGTTCGCGCCGGGGTCGCCCAAGTTCATGCATCGGACCGAGACGGTCGATTACGCCATCCTGCTGTCCGGCGAATGCGACCTGGAACTGGACGATGGCGCGACGGTGCACATGACGCCAGGCGACATCGTGGTACAGCGCGGCACAATGCACGCCTGGGTGAACAACGGCACGCAGCCTTGCGTGTTCGCCTTCGTGCTGATCGACGCCGCGCCGGCCGAGGTGGCTGGGCAAAGCCTGCGCACGCACTACCCGGCGTGAGGGCGGGACGCTGCCAGGGCGGCCGCCTGGCCAGCGGCGGCCGTGCGCCGGCGAGCACGCAAGGTTTCATGCGGAGGCACAACGGAGGGCCATCGGGCAGAACAGTGTTGGGTTTCGCTCGAAGCTGATGGAAGCTCTGCTCCGCGGTCCGTCGTTCTGTCTCCGTGTTAAACCCTTGCGGGATCGCGGTTCAGGGATCGTCTGATCGCTCCAACCGCGGGGATGACGACGGGGGGCGGCGATGTCACTTGATACGGTTAGCCCATCTTATTCACCGGATAAGTCGATCCCGGATTGATAGTGAGCAAGCAATGGAACCCGGCGCGCCCCATCCGCGGCAGGGTGACCCGCATTTCAGTCCATATCTGTCAGGCGCCAGGGGT
>Ga0307373_10001459_pt1 | contig 44329 bp, 23 predicted proteins | sample OX2MG_FD_202534 | JGI IMG/M metagenome (GOLD analysis project Ga0307373, IMG submission 202534) | Soil microbial communities from Risofladan, Vaasa, Finland - OX-2 | ecosystem: Environmental > Terrestrial > Soil > Coastal area > Acid sulfate soil | place: Finland: Risofladan, Vaasa | collected...
AAGACCAGTCCCAGCTTTCAGACGGCGCGCTAATGGAATATGGAGTTGCTTTCAGTCGTTTTCATACCCTGCAACTGCCCATGGGAAATCAAGCCTATGTGATGACCCCTGAGGGGACCTCCGGAAACTATTTCGAGCGGGCGCAGGGACGCTCGGAGCGGTGGCAGGCCATTGCGAATCTGGTGACTCCGACAGTCCAGGCATTGGGAAGTCACGAAGTCCGGGTAGGCATCGACCTTGACCGGCTGGCGTACAGGGCGGCCTTCAGCCGGCACGAAATTCTGATCCGCCGGGAGGATGGAACTTTATCGCGGACGGTCACTTTTCCCGGTAGCCCGTCGCTGGCCCAAACGAATTTTGAAACGGGAGCCTACGCGCAGGATCATTGGTCCGTTTCCGACCGGCTTGTTATTGACCCCGGGGTCAGATTGGATTGGGACCAGATCGTGCCCGGCACGCGGGTTTCGCCCCGCCTTGCCGCCAGCTTTCTTCCAACGTCAGGGGACAAAACCAAGATCGTCGCAGGCGCGGGAATCTACTACGACCAGTCGAGTCTTGATCTTTACACGCGGCCGCTTGACGGAACCCGCATTGACACGTTTTTTGATCCGACGGGACAGTTCATCACCATGCCGCCTGTCGACAGCGTGTTCCAGATTGACCGCCAAAATCTGAGGGCTCCTTGGTTCCTCAACTGGAGCCTGGGCCTTGAACAGCGGTTGCCGGCGGCGATCTTTTTGCGCGCAGAATATCTTCAGAAGCGCGGGCACACCGGCTGGACTTACACCCATCCCTGTGAGGGGGCAAGCGGTTGCTTTAGCGGCCGCTTCATCTTGGAAAGCCAGCGGCGGGACCGCTATGACGCTGTCGACTTTTCGATGCGCCGCCGGTTCAAGGGCGGCCACGCTCTGTTTGCCTCATATGTCCGGTCGACAGCGCGAACGAATGCGGTGCTGGACTACAATCTCAATTCTCTTTTTTTTAGCCCGCAGCTTGGCGGCCCGCTTCCTTGGGATACGCCCAATCGCTTTCTTTCGTGGGGGATTTTGCCTTTTTTGAGGAAGCTCGATCTTGTCTATCTGCTTGACTGGCGCGACGGGTTTCCATTCAGTGTGGTTAACCAGAATCAGGAACTTGTCGGTTCGCCGGGCCGGCTCCGGTTTCCGGAATACTTCTCACTTAACCTTGCCTTGGAGATGAAAGTTTCGCTCTTCGGCTTCCGATGGGAAGTTCGGGGCGGCTTTGACGACATCACCAACCGGCAGAATCCCGACGTCGTGGACAACAACATTGATTCGCCTACCTACTTGACCTTCGGCAGCGCTGAAAGAAGGGCTCTGACGGGACAGATTCGGTTATTGGGCAGAAAGTAGGGCTATTCAAATGGGATATTTGTTTGGCATCGATGGTGGTGGCACGCGCACGACGGCCTGGCTTGCCGACGGGCGGGAGCGTGTCCTGGCGCGCGTTGAGGTGGGAGCCTCAAACCCGGTCAAAGTCGGCTTCCCGGCGGCCCAGAAAGAGCTTCTCCGGGCCTATCGGCGGGCGTGCAGCCAAGCGCGGATTCGCCCGGCCATTCTTGATGCGATCTGTGCGGGATTGGCGGGCTCTGATTCCGCTCGCGTGCACGCGAGGCTGCTCGACTGGCTTCGCAAATCGATTCCGGCAGGCGCGTACGCGCTGACCACCGACGCGGACATCGCGCTTTCCGCGGGCGTCGGTGAGGGGGCGGGAATCATTGTGATCGCCGGGACGGGTTCAATCGCCTACGGCCGCAATCAGCGGGGGAAGACGCTGCGTTGCGGGGGCTGGGGAAACCTTTTTGACGATGCCGGATCAGGGTATGATCTGGGCCGCAAGGCGGTAGGCTGCGCTCTCCGTGCTCTTGACGGGCGCGGCCGGGCGACGTGCCTGACGCGAGCGCTTTGCCGGGAGCTGGGGGTTGGCAGGGTGAGTGAAGTGGTGGCCCTCCCGCTTTCCCCGCAAGAGATTGCGGCGTTGTTTGCGGTAGTGCTTCGCGCGGCCACGGACGGCGACCGGGTCGCGCGGCGGATTTTGAACGAGGCCGCCTGTGACCTGGCGGTTTTGGCAGGAACTCTCATTACCGGATTTCGATGGAAAGGCCGTGCGAGCCGCGTCCTATGCGCTGGAGGGGTGTTCCAATCGTGTTCGATGATTCGCCGAAAGTTTGCGCGCCACGTGCGCACTCTGGCGCCGAAAGCCCGGGTGTCTCTGCTCCGTCGCCAACCGGTGGAGGGCGCGCTTTTCATTGCTCAGCGGCTTGCTGAATCGCGCCAAGTGGCTTCCAGCGCTGAGCCTTAGCCCGGCATGGCCCCAAAACCCGAGGCCGGGGTCGTGGGCCTTCCCCTCTGCTGTAGCTGCGGCTAAGGCCCACGAGAAAATCAGAAACAAAAAAAACAAAAACAAGAGACAAAAACAACAACGACCCAAAGGGGACACTTCTAATGAGTTAAGAAAGGGAATATTGCTAAAGACCTTTGACAGATGCGTCTTCCTTGCTTGACACGCGGCTATGAGAGTGTTACTTAGTAGCGTGCCGCAACAATAGGCTTCCAACAATCGTCGGGGCTCGATGAAGCGACAAACCGTGACTTTCAACAAAGTGATAGCAGCGCAAAGAAAGACGTCAAAGTAGAAATGCGAAAGAACATTTCAAGACGTCGTTTTCTCTCCAGGTCGGTCGCTCTCGGAGCGGCGGGCGCAGGCTTATCCAGCCTGCCTGCCTCTGCTGAAGCTCATCCGCCCGCTGATCCGCCTGCCCCCAAGGACGACTCGATTATCCTGAATGCGAAGGAGTATTTTGCCGGGCCCGGATTTGCATTCCTGCTTTTTCATAACCAATACCTCGGCGGGATGCAAGGCGGCCTGCAAATGATCCTGAACGGCGACCGCATTCTCGATTCAGGCGACTTCTACATGGCTCCGGGCGACGGCGACCAACCGCCAGGCCAACGCGCGCTTCGCAGGGTGGTTGACCGCAAGGCCGGAACCGCCACGGTTTTTGGCGAGGTGGAGGGGTGGAAAGCGGGTTATCGCCTTCTCTCGCGGACCGACGGCAGGCAAATCCTGGTCGAGCTTCAAGTTGATGATTCGCTCGACAGGCGGCGGGTTACGGAAGCCGGCCTGCGCATCTACCTTTACCCCAAAAGTTATTTTTCCGAATCCTGCGTCAGTGACGCGGGTTCCTGCGTTTTTTCCCGGCAGTACGGCACAAGGAAAATACTGCTGGGCGGGGCGCACCAATTGCATTTTGCGCCAAGCCATCCGCTGCTGGCTTTTAAGGCAACGCGGCGCGACGGAACGCTGAATCTCGTCGACAATCGCGAGCGAAGCCCTCAGCCCTGGTTCACCATCGAGGCGCCGCTTGCTGCGGAAAGTTCAACGCTCGAGATCGCCATCGAGCCGCGGATCCAGCCGCAGTGGCGGCGCGCTCCGGTGATCGCCGTTTCTCAAGTGGGCTACCATCCCCGCCAGAAAAAGTGCGCCGTTCTGGAGCTTGACCCGCGCGACAAAGTGAGTGGCAGCGTCCAACTCAACTGCCTAACCCCTGAGGGACGAACGGAGCGGGTGAAAACGCTGCGTCCAAAGCCTTGGGGGAAGTTTCTCCATTGCCAGTACGCACTGGTCGATTTCAGCGACGTTCGCCGCCCGGGAATGTACTTCCTCAAGTTTCGGGACGCCAAGGCGGGCCCTTTCAAGATCGGCTCCAGCGTTTACGAGCAGGCCTGGCAACCGGCGCTCGAGTATTTCCTCCCCATCCAAATGTGCCATGTGGAAGTTCTTGAGGGCGTGCGGAGCTGGCACGGAGCCTGCCACCTGGATGACGCGCGGCAGGCTCCGCCCTGGACCCCATGGAAGGACAGTTACCAGCAGGGGTCGCCTGACCCGCGCTTTCGAGCCAAGGCGCACGTTCCCGGCCTCAACTGGGGAGGTTGGCACGATGCGGGCGACTACGACTTGCCGGCGGGCAGCATTGCGCTCACCACGCTGGCGCTCGCCTTGGCGCAAGAGGAGTTTTCACCATCGCTCGACCAGACCACCATCGACCGCGCGGCGCGCCGCGTGCTGCTGCACGTTCCGGACGGCCGCTCAGACCTGCTGGAACAGATTGCCTACGGCGCGGAGAGTCTGCTGGCTTCCTACCGGGTCGGCGGGCACATCTTCAGCGGCATCATTGAAACGGAAGGCTACGCCCATCTGGGCGATCCTGAGGACATTACCGACAATCTTATCTACGACCCTCACTTGAAGCCCGGCCAAGTGGACTGCGGACGGTCGGGCACCCGGGATGATCGCTGGGTTTTCACCAATCGCAATACCGGCCTGCAATATCAAGTGGCGCAGATGCTCGCGGCGGCCAGCCGCGCGCTGCGCGAAAGCAATCCCGGCCTGGCCACGGAGTGCCTGGAAACCGCACGCCAGCTCTGGCTCCACGAGCAGAGTCACGCTCCCGTTTATGCGCCCTGCGGTTACAACCCTTCCGACAGCGGCTTCCGTTGCGAAGAGATTCTTGCCACCTCGGAACTCTTCCTGACCACCGGCGAGGAAACTTACCGGAAGCATCTGCTTCAACTCTTGCCCACCCTCAAAGCCCTTACCGGGCTGCAATTCGGCGAGCATTGGCCGCTCCCGCCCGGCTGGACTCTGCTGAGAGTTCTCGATCGGGTGGACGACCGCCGCTTCCGCTCCACCGTCACGGAACTCGCCAACGAGTGGAGCGAAATCGCGCAGCGGCGAAGATCATCGAATCCGCATGGCGTGGAATTTCCGCCGTCCATCTCCCATCCGGGCTGGTCGTTTCGCGAGCCGGTCAAAAACACGGCTGCGGACGTCTGGGGGTACGGATGGAATTTCTTGTGGGGAGCGTTTCGGCAATACTACTATGCAAAGCACCTCGCCGGCGCCTTTAACACGGAGCCGCTTTTGGACGTGGTCAACTATGTTCTGGGGTGCCATCCTGCAAGCAACGTGACGCTGGTCTCGGGCGTAGGCGCTCGATCGCCGATGGAAGCCTATGGATTTAACCGCGCCGACTGGTCTTCAATTCCCGGCGGCGTTATCTCCGGACCTTCGCTGATCAAACCCGATTTCATGGAATTGAAGGATTTCCCCTTCTTGTGGTATCAAGCCGAGTACGTTATCCACGGCGCCGGCGCCTATATCTTTGCGGTCCTCGCCGCCGACAGCATCCTCAACCGGCAGGCTCAACCGAAAGGTAAAAGTCAAAACTCATGAATCGACTGGCTTCCCGTCTTCACACTCTCAACCGCTGGTCGTTCATGAAAGCCAGGTCGCTCGGAACCGCGCTGCCGCTGCCCTCGTGGTGGCCGAGTCGATTGAGGTCAAAAACGAGACCCGCGTGCGTCCTTGGGCAAAGCGAAGGGGCTCAAGGTAGACTTTGCGAAGGACCTGCGTTGTTCGCATTCAACAACTCGACAGCCGTACGGCTATTTGATAAAGCACGGAGGTACGACACATGACCAGACGTGAAATCATGAAGTTGATGGGGCAAGGCCTTTGCACGGCGGCATCCGCTGGCACACTCATCGCGGCCCCGCACTACGCCAAGAGCCGTTCCCTTCCCGAAGGCGCGCCCCCTTCAGGCTCCAACGACGAGGGTGACGTTTCACATCTTTCACAGCAGGATTTGGCCACGTCATCAGCCCGCGGGGTGCTAACCCGCCTGATGGGGAAACGCGCGGAGGAGTTCGACCTCGCGTGGATGGAGCCCGTAGACGGACGGATGGCTTATCGCGTGGAGGCGTCCGGCGGCAAGGTTTCCATCCAAGGAAGCAGCGGCGTCGCGATCTCGCGCGGCGCGTACGCCTACTTGCGCCAGACGTGCAACGCGATGGTGACCTGGGGCGGGCAACACATGGAACTGCCCGCGCGTTTTCCCGACTACGCGGAACACCAGGTCGTCTGCCCTTATCAATTCACGCAGTATTACAACGTCTGTACCTTCGGATATACAACGCCGTTCTGGGACTGGGAACGATGGAAGCGCGAGCTCGATTGGATGGCCCTTCATGGCATCACCATGGCGCTGGCGCTGGTGGGGCAGGAAGCCGTTTGGAAGCAAGTCTGGGAATCCTTTGGAGTTACCCAGACGGAACTTGACCGATTTTCCACGGGACCTGCGTATCTGCCCTGGCATTGGATGGCGAACATCAACCACTTTGACGGCCCCCTGCCGGAGGGCTGGATCGGACAGCGCAAAGAGCTTCAAAAATTGATCCTGGGCCGTATGCGCGAGCTCGGCATCACGCCGATTGCTCCGGCTTTTGCCGGGTTTGTTCCGAAAGGGTTCAAGCGCATTTATCCAAACGCCAAAATCTCAACACTCCTATGGTCCAAGCAGCCCACCATTCCACGGGAAACTAAGACGTTCATGCTACACCCCGATGAAGCCGACCTTTACACGGAAGTCGGCCGCCGGTTCATTCAGGAATACCGGCGGGAGTTCGGCCCCGTGGATTATTATCTCGCCGACCTCTTTAACGAACTTGAGCCGCCCGTCAGCGCCACTCACCGTTATGAAGATCTGGCCCGCTTTGCGGAGACGGTTTATAACGGCATCATCGCGGGCGACCCGAATGCAACGTGGGTAATGCAAGGGTGGCTCTTTTTTTCCGACGCGAAGTTTTGGGACGGCAAGTCCATGCAGGCCTTCCTGTCCCGGGTGCCCGATGACAAGATGATCATCATCGACTACGTCGCTGACCTCGAAGGCCAGGCGGAACATCCCATTTGGAAGGCAAGCGACGCCTTTTATGGAAAGCAATGGATGAACGGAATGATCCACGCGTTCGGCGGCAACGACAACGTAAGAGGCAAGCTGCCGCTGATTGCCACTGAAGCCGCGTCGGCGCTGAGCAGCCCGCAGAAGGGCAAACTGGTGGGATGGGCCATCTGCCCGGAAGGGATCGAAACGAATGAAGCTGTCTATGAGCTGTTGACGGACGTCGGATGGTCCAGCAAGCCAATCGATCTCAAGCAGTGGATTCCAGCCTATTGCCGGGCTCGTTACGGCGCATACCCGGATGCTATGGCGAAAGCGTGGGATTTGCTGATCCGCAGCTCCTACGGGCCAGATTCCGAGCTTTGGGGGTCACACTTTAACTGGCAGCGGCGCCCGAGCTTGGCCCCACACATCTTTCGCACTTCGGCCCAGCCCCTTTTCCACCAAGCAGTTGTGAAGTTTCTTTCCTGCGCTGACGAACTGGGTTCGAATCAGTTTTACCGCCACGATCTCATCGAACTCGTAGGACAATTTGCCGGAGTGGGAGTCGATCACCACATTGCGGCGGCGTGCCAGGCGCACGAGGCGGGCCAAATCGAAGCGCGGAACCAGATGGCAAAAGAATCTCTGGAGATGCTGCTGCGAATCGATGGCCTGATGAACATCCACCCTGAACGGCGGCTTCAGCCTTGGGTGGACCGGGCGCGCAGCTTTGCGCTCAGCCCGGACCAACTTGCCTATTACGATACGGACGCGCGGAGGATCTTAACCTTTTGGGGTTGGCCGGACCTTAACGATTACGCCGCAAGGGTCTGGGCGGGGTTAATTCGAGATTACTACCACGGCCGATGGAGCGCGTTCTTCCAGGGGCTCCAGGATGGCAAGCCCGTTTCCATGGACATATGGGAACAGAGTTGGCTTACGTGGCCCTATAAACCGAGTCCCCCGCGGCCTGTCCGAAATCTTGTTCTTGAATCGGAATCGATGGTAAAAGCTTGCAGCGATTGGTATCAAAAGATTCCGCCGCAGCCAAAAGGAAAGTAACAGCCTCTTCAAGTCGCGATGAAATCCGGCATCTGCTTTGACGGGATGAGATGGGCAAGGTCCCCCAGCAGAACCGCGGACATCGTAAGGCGCGCTACTTTCGATCTCCCGGAAAATCACAAACCAACGGGCAAGTCGTCCGGCCCGCCATGACTGACAATAGCCGCGCATTAACCTGCAATCACGCCAAGGGAAATCCGGATGCCGCAGACCACGGCATCAATCATGCACACAGGTGGGGATCGAGGGAGCGAGGCGCCGTCTCTCGTTAACGGGAAGTTGCCTTGAGAGGCTTTTGGGCCTCTCAAGGCAACCCATGAACATTTCTGTTTACCCGTGATCCGGCGATAGGAGGGAGGTTCAAACCCTCAATTAGCGCAACGACCCAGTCGGGATGATTCCGCTAGCTGAGAGCAAGACATTCCTACATCAGTTCTGCCAGTAAGCTGCTTGCTTTGCCACAGCAGGGCAGCCTTCAAAGGCTGCCCTGCTGACGGCAGTTGATGGTCTCCGCATCAACTCTCTTAGAACGACAACTGCAAAGAGAGCATGATCACGCGCGGATTGTTAGTTTGGGTGTTCCTCGGCGCGTACTGGCCGAAGGTCCCCGATGAATACGAATTGTCCACACTGTTATAAGCCCAGTCTGGATGGTTGAAAGCATTAGTAAAGTCGGCGCGGAACTCGAGCTCGTAGCGCTCATAGATCGTTGTTTTTTTCGACGCCGAAATGTCCGTTTGCCAGCCGGCCGGTCCCCGCAGATTGGGCAGGTATGGCGACCATTGCTGTTGCTGGTAGGGTTGCAATACCACCCAAGCCGGCGCTTGACCCGAGGAGCAATTCCCCGAGGTCGGTGCCGGGTCGAGGTTGTTGGGGTTCGGCAGCAGGGTGCAGGTGTTGAACCACTGGTGCAGGTTCTGACCCGGGAATTTCACCGAATTGCCCGTCGGCGCTACTCCTTGAGCAGACGGAATGGGGAAACCGGCTTGCCACCGTGAGATTCCGCTGACAGACCAGCCTTGCACAAGACGGTTCATCATGGGGCCGGCATTCTGGAAGAGATCCCGACCGCGTCCGAAAGGAAGCTCCCACACACCGGAGAACTTGATCTGTTCCGGTGCGTCATAAGGAGAAAGGAACCAGGAAGGAGCGCCGTCAGTGGGATTCTGGAACTGCACCGCCTGCATGGTCTTGGACCAGTCGAAGTTGATATCAAAGTCCAGTCCGTGAGACATGCGCTTGTTCAGGTCCAACCACATCGCATTGTATTTGTTCTTGCCGATGGGAACAAAGCGCTCCGTCAGCCCGTTCAAGGGGAACTGGGGGTAGGGAGCCAGCAATTGCTGGTACTGAATGGATGGGTTGTTCAGATACGTTCCATTCAGCACGCCCAGATAGGGCGCATTGGACGGTTGGAACTGGGCTGCGTATAGAGGGTTTTCCACGGTGCTGGTCAGCGCAGCGGAACCCAGAGCCAAGGCCGGAAGAGAAAGGTAATTCAAGTTCCGGTCCACCGGCAACCGCCGCATATAGCTGCCAATATAGGAAGCACTCGCCAGCCAGTTATGACGGAACTGGTGTTGGACGCTCAGCGAGTACTGCATGACTTGTGGAATATTGGTATTCGGATCAACAAAGCTGACGCCTTGGCCGACGCTGGTTGCGAGGCCGTTGGAATTGCCCACCGGTGACAGAACACCATTCGGGAAGGGGTTGGTAAGGCTGGTAACCGGAATTCCTTCCGAGGTCGGCTGGAGGATGTAGGTGGTCTGGCTAAACCCAGGAGCAGCACCTGGATTCTGCCACGCCTGGGCGTAGATGATGCCGAATCCGCCACGCACAACCGTATCGTGCCAGAACCGGTAAGCGAAACCAACCCGCGGTGCGATGTTGCCATAATGCGGGTTTTGGATGCCGCGCGGGTTGCTGCCAAACCCCGCGAACTCCACACCACCCACCAAGGGCAGTAAAGGAGATGAGATGGGACTGGCGCAGGTTTCGCAGAATCCCCGCAACATTGCGTTATAGCGGTCCGTCAGGGGTCCTTGGTAGGCCCACCGAATGCCCGCCGTCAAGGTAAACTTCGGGGTAAGCCGGATGTCATCCTGGGCAAACACCGACCAGAGGTGCATCATCAGCTTCGGATTGCTGTTCCTCTGAATGTAACCCGATGCCGGATAACCCAGCAGGAAATCCGCGATGGAATTTCCGCTGGTCGAACCGAGGTGAAGGGGATCAGCCGCACTGTAATAGTTGCTGAAGCCAAAGGACCCCGCGGATTGGCCGGGGTTCACCTGGTTCTCTCCGATTTCCATATTCTGGAAGCCGACCTTCAGGTTGTGGTTGTTGAAGGTCTTGGCCAGAACCGCTTCATTCGTAACGGTCAAATCGGAAGGACTGATTCCGATTGGCCTGGAGCCCGCGCCGTTATACCCGTTCCAACTGAACTGCGGGAAATAGGCGCTCGATTGACCGACAAAGGTTGGCGAAAAACCAAGGCTCGAAACGTCGAACCCGTCGCTGATGCTGCTCCCACTGACGGACTTGAAGCGATCTAAGCCCGTGCGAAGTTGCAGGACGGTTGTGGGGTCGAACGTGTGAGTCACCTCAAGGGTGAAATCGTCATTCTGCCGCATAAACGGCGAGTTGCCGCTGGTTTCAGCCAGGTTGTACGGTTCCCCAAGAAACGAGTAGGAGTAGCTCCGTGTTTCAGCAAGATTGTTCCATCCATACCGGAAGAACATGTGCGTCTTGTCGGAAGCGTTGTAGTCGAGCCGACCGGCATACGCGGGGAAATCATCGATGAATTTCCTGTTCCGCGAGGTGGTCGTCCAGTTGTTCAGGTGAGTACCAGGATCGCCGGGGTTCGACGCCAAGGGGTCCGGAATGTAGCCAAGAACCGCTTGCGCCACCGGGTTCTGCCGATTAGTAGGAATAATGTTCCCCGAAAACTGCATTCGCGAGCAGTTTCCGCCACTGCAGACGGTCGTCAGAGGATCATAAATGGGCACCAGTACACCAGTCGTGTTGGGGTCCCCGGTGTAGAGGTTGGAGAAATTGCCTTGCTTCTCCAGAACCGTCGGAACCGACGAAGTGTTGTAGTCCGGCTGCACTTGCAGAACTTTCTCATAGGCAAAGAAAGCGAACAGTTTGTTCTTCAGAACGGGTCCGCCCACGCTGCCGCCAAAATAGTTCTGGTGCCACGCGCCTTTCTTCTGGCCGGTATAATTCTCCTGCCAGGTCGCGGCGTTCAGAACCGTATTCTGGATGTATTCGTAAGCGTGGCCATGCCACGTGTTGGTTCCGCCTTTGGTGATGGTGTTGATTACACCGCCGGTGGTCCAGCCGTACTGAGCATCGTACATCGTGCTCTGCACGTGAACCTGCTGAACGGTGTCAGGAATGGGGTTGAAACCCACGCCCACTGCATGAGTATTGGCGGAAATTCCATCCACCATAACCAGGTTGCCGCTGCCTCCAGCCTCGCCCGGTCTCCCTCCGAAACCGCCTGACTCTGAGATTCCGCCACCGAGATTCTCGTGCTGGGTCCCAGCAGTGTCGAAACCACGAATATTCCTGGCTCCGGAAGTTACCGTAACACCCGGAGCGAACCATGTGGCAATGATGGTGTTCTGGTTGCGGATCGGAATCGCCGCAACACGCGTAGCTGAAATACTCCAACTGTTTGAGCCGGACGTGGTCTGCAGCATCGACGCGTTCGCAGTCACGTTAACGGTTTGGGTCACGGCGCCAAGCTCCAGCTTGGCATCCACAACGGCGCTCTGGGCGACATCCAGAGTAATGCCTCCCTGGACGTATGCCTTGAAGCCTTGCTTCGAAAAGGAAAATTGATAGGTTCCGGGACTCAAAAACGGGAACTGATAAAGTCCCACGGCATTTGTTGTGGTGGTATTGACGGCCCCTGTATCCGTTCGTTTCGCCGTGATAACAGCTCCGGGAACGGGGGCGCCGGAAGGATCATAAACATGCCCGGTTACTGCCGCACTGTTTCGTTGTGCAACGAGCGGCAGAGGCAAGACAATTGTAAGCAACGCAATTGCCAGAAATTTCATTCGCACAGACATCCTCCTTTGACGCGACAACTTATGCCCAGCGACCCACCAACGGGCCACGTGATTTGGGCTAAGTTTTGACAGAGATTAGAAGAGATTATTCACTGAGGCAGTAGGAACAGTGCGACATCCCAATGCCCATCCTCTTTGCGAACCCTTCTGCTTTTAGCTAGCACCTAGTTCGCTTCCCAGCCCCGACTCGTAAGAACTTCAGTTTCTGCAGGATTACAATTCCACACCTAAAAGCTTATAGTCGATCTCGAAATTTATGTCAACTATAAATTTAAAAACTTATGAGCGTTTGGAAACGATTATTTACCTTTAGCGAGTATAATAGATGCGTGCGAAATGCTTGTTTCAAAAATCTCAGGACTCTCGGGACAATTTAAACAATGACCAAACAGATTCCACCCGCTCTGGCGGGTGTTTTTGCGGCATTACCCACCCCATATCAAGTAGATGGTACGCCGGATGTCGATAAGCTGCAAGGTATTCTAGACTTTCACCTCGACCAAAAAACTCCAGGGCTTTGCGTTGGAGGGGTAACCGGCGAATATGCTACCTGTAGCGTAGAACAACGTTTATCGCTGTTTCAGACTGCCAGCCGCTATATTAATGGCCGCATCCCCCTGGTTTTCGGCATTGGTGGCGAGCATTTTGGGCACGTTCAGCGCTTGGCTCGCGCCGCCGCGGACTGCGGAGCAATCGCCACGCTGCTGCCTTCTCCTTCATTCTTCAAATTCCGCTCCAGCGATTTGCTGGCATTTCTGAAGAAGGTAACGGCAGATCTGCCGTTGCCGGTGCTTTTCTACAATATTCCGCAATTTACCAGTGGGCTGTCCTTGGACGATGTATTAAGTCTAATTGATTCAGTGCCTAACGTTATCGGGCTTAAGGACAGTTCAGGCATGCCTCAAAACCTTCCTTTTCTTCTCAAAGCCAAGCAGTCCCGCCAGATGATCTTCTTTATTGGCAGTGACGGCCTTTTATTGGACGCCTTCGAGAATGGAGCTGATGGCTCAATCTCTGGAATCGCCGGCGTTTGCCCGGATTTGATTCGGGGGATTTATGAGACTTTTCGATCAGGGCAGCAGGGATCAGCCAAACATCTGCAAACCCTGCTCGACGAACTCATTGCCCACATCGACGCTTTTCCGCCTCCCTGGGCGATCAAGCTGGCCTTGCAGGCTCGTGGCATCGAAACCGGCGTTCTCAGCTGGCCGTTGGGAGAGCATCTCCAATCAAAAAAGGAAGAGCTTCAGGCGTGGTTTATGGAATGGCTTGCCAGATCTGAGGCGGCCTGCGGGAAATTGCTGGCAAAGTAATCCCCTCGAGCCCATTTGCCTTGCACCCCTGTCAGGGAAGCAAGGCTACGCGGAAAACAATGAGGAAACAGTGAAAGGGGGTATTGCATTGGCGCTCCAATTCATACCCCCGATAATAAGGTTGTAGCAGCGGTCAGCGTATCTTCGCCAAAGCGCAGGGAAGAACTCCCCAGGCGGGTTAAGGAAGCAGCCGCCGGAATCACTCCCGAATCAAGGTCGAAACTGCACTCCTGATTCTCAGCCCAAATGACGGCCGCAAGGACGTTCCCATCCGAACCTGGCCCCCGGGCGGATTGTAGCCGCCCAAAGCATCAGGGAAAGCAGGCGCTTGTTCACATACCGCTTTTTTGTCCGTCGGTGAAGGCTCTTCCCTTCTGCCAGGCGCTCGCCCACTTCCGGCTTGTCGAAAACACTTTAACTTCCTGCGGAAGCAAGCGCGTGATAAATTCGCCCTGACGCACGGTGTCATTCTCGTTGCCGTAAAGCTGTTCCAGGCGCCTGCCGTTAAGCCCCGCCAAGCCTTCGACTTCCACTCCGAAGTGCGAGTGCTTATCCTCATTCACCAGGACAATAAGCCAGTCTGAGCCAGAGCGTCGAGCCAGCCAGTGAACGCCTCGCTGTCCGACCCTCATTCGGCCCTTGGACTCCGTCAGCTTAACGTGCACACTCGTCTCCTCCGGGGCCGCAAGAAAGGGTTCCAATTTTGCGAGTTCGCTTGTCATGGCGTAAATCGAGTCGCGAAACTCGGCGCCGGTGCTGTTTGAGGGAAGGTAGTGGGTTCCCCAATACAAGACACCCTTCGCTCCGTTGGCAATCGCAGCATAGGCCATCAAGCGTGTTTCAAAAAACGAGGGGTATGCCGCTTGTTCAGTCATGCCCGGGAGATCCCCCCAGGCGAAGCCTTGCAACACCATCCAGACAGGCCGGTTTTCTCCAATGCTCAAATACCGGTTCGTAAAGTCAGCAATTGAGCTTGGCGGATACATCGGGTGTTTGCCGGCATGAATGGGATAGATATCACAGCCAATGATGTCGACGTGATCGATATAATCGCGAATGAACTTCATGTCACTCCGCGCCGCTTCATTCATCCAGACCGGACGGTGGCTATTGTCCAGACTCCGCACCAGGCGGATATTCTTAATCATCTGCGGGATGAGCTTGTGAGCCTGTTCTCGCGCATAGTTAACGGCCTCAGGCGCTTGCACCCACCACTCGCCGGGGGCCTTGTGGATGCCCATCTTATACAAGCTGCTGCCAGCCGTAAAGGCCCATACCAACTCATCAGGCCCCTCCCAAACAGCCAGCGCCGGACTATCCTTGTCGGCTTCGACCATCTGCCGGATTTTCTCCTGATCAGCCTGTTGTAACGGCAACGGAACCCATCCCATCATTCCTGCAGCGTTTGCCCGATCCAGGTCCTCTTTATTACGGCACATAACAAGGTTAATCCCTGCCTTCGCCATCGTTCGGAGTTCGACGTCGGTCTTCGGCATCTCATAAATCCCAATAGGAAACACCGTGTGACCGTCTTTGACGAGAAGCCCGTTCACCATCCCGCGCTGGTTTGCTCCCGCGCCAAACGCCACCGCAAGCCCGGTCAGCATCGCCACAAGCAGAAAGATCCGTTTCATTCCAACCTCCCTTTTATCGTGAGCCGTCAAGTAAGGGTGTGCCACAATGCGCCGCTTCGCAGAGAACGGATCGCTTCTTTTTCGGAATCGTGGCACCCACTCATCAATTACCCTCCGCCCTTTATTCCGGATCCCACCTGATCCAGCTTGAACGGCTTAAAGCCCAACTTGAACGCGGGAGAACTCGGAAGCAGCGTGAAATCATCGTGCGCCGGATCGCGAAACTGGGGATTGGCAATCAGCGAATGCACATCCTGGCCTCGCGCCTGCCATTGCTGAAGCGTCCACTTTGCAAAGCGCAACGTGCCGCCTCCCAAACGGTAATAAAGATTGTCATCGAACTTATAATGATTGTCGTCCCACGCGCCACCCAGCAGCCTGCCGTCCTTTCCGTCCCGCCAGTAAACAATGTTGTGCTCGAACGTGAAGCTGAGGTGATTCTCATTGATCGAGCGAAAAACTTGAGAGCGGCCGGGGTTCCCAAATGCAAAAATATTGTTGCGAACGGTGTTATTCGCCCCGTAGTGCTGGAGAAATCCACCGTCCTCAGTGCGATAAACAAGGTTGTTTTCGATAAGGATATCACTCGACCCTTCGTCGGTATATATTCCCCAACCCCCGTACCCTTTCTTGTAGCGGGTGATGTCGTGGCAGATATTGTTCCGCTCAACCGTGCCCGGCTGGATGCCGAGCGTATAGATGCAGCCCATATCGCTCAACAGTCCCCGGCCGATGTCATGAATATTGTTAAACTCGATCACGTTGCCATGAGCCGCGCTGGGGCCATAACCCCATGTCCAACCCGCTGAAACTCCCGAATAGAACGTATCGTTGATTTCATTATGGGCAACCGTATTGTCACTCGACTGACCGATCCAGACGCCCACCGCCGGTGCATAAACAATGCCCAGATTGTGAATGTGATTGTCTCGGACGATATTTCCCTCGGTGGCCTGCTTTTCCGACGGGGGGATTTTCGGATCGCCGAGTTTGACGCCTCCGCCCCCGAGGTCCGTCATCTCGCATCCGATCACTTGGTTGTATTTCGATCCACGGTGGAACTCCACCGCATACTGGCCAAGATGTTCAAGCCGGCACCGCTCAACGGAGCAACGATGTGCGCCTTCGGCTTCCACTGCCGCAGGAATGTCATAAGACGCCTGCAGATCAACGTAGCCCTTTTTCGAAAGAGACCAGTCTGTATAAGCCATCGTGAAGCCGCGCAGCACAATGTCATGAACCGTATTTCCCGCATCAGGGTCGCCTTGGAAATGGACGAGAGTGGTAAGCCGGGGCGCCACCACCACCGTGCGCTTCAGGTTTTCACCGGGCTTTGGCCAATAGTAAAGGACTCCCGAACGCCGGCTGAGGTACCATTCACCCGGCTCATCAAGCGCCTCGAGCGTGTTTTCAATCCAATACCGCGAATTCGAAGAAGTGGCGTAGGGTTGGCAGGCGTCCGAAAGAGTCACCGTATGCGAAGCCGTATCCACGCGAGCAATATGCAGCCGGTACTCGGCCCAGTGCGCCAAGCCGATGAGTTCCACGTCCGGGTCTTTTGCCCAAGCCGCCTTTATGTCACCTTCGTGATAAGTGAACCTTGCCGGCGTTTGCAATACGATTTTGCCCACAACGTGGTAGAAGCCAGCGTTCGGCAAGCGTGCGCGCCGACGGCGCACTCCATTTACAAAAAGCTCGCGAAAATACCACTGCCCTTCGCGCACTGCCGCGATCTTCGCCGCCCACAAGTGTCCCCGCGCGGCGGGAACGCCCACGTCGGGCGCAGGCTTCCAGCCGACAATCTTGCGTCCGCCGCTTAGAACAGGCGTCTCGTGGGGATAGGCAGCGTAGGTTATGGGCGAGTCCTCTGTGCCGGAATCTCTAGGGGCAAAAACCAGCGGACCGGCAAGCTCATAGAGCCCGCCGCGCACAGAGACCCGCACAGGTCCACTGGAATGCCCTTTCAGTTTAAGCTCTCGGACAGCATCGCGGGCGCGAGCGAGAGTCCGGAACGGCCCATCAGTCCGGGTGGAATTCGGTGCGGACAATCTTCCAGACCACGAGTCCCTACCCCGCGTCGAGACATAAAACACTTGTTCCACTCCGCGAGCCGCAACGTGCCGGGCCCTGGTAGCGAACATTTCAGACGCCTGTCCCTGTATCCCCATCAAGAGGAGCGCCACACCGAAAAACAACAAGAGCCTTCTCATTCTGTTCTCCTTAGCACCTACCCTGTTACCCCCGTAAGGAAACCCAGGAAATGCACCCTTCCATTCCTAAGGGACCCCGCGCGACCCTCCCCACTCCGGGAACCACAATCCCAAAGTTTATGACGCGAGCCCGTTCCGCTTTAATTCGCCTTCGATGTCTGTCCCTTCGTAAAACCACAGCCGGCCGCTGGCACGGACGGTTTCCCCAACGGGACAATCCGGCAGGTAGGGATCCGAGTGCATACAGGGAACGTGGTAATTGCCCTTCACGCGGCCAGCGTGCTCCCAGGCCGTGAGAATCCAGCGATTGCCCTCAACCGAATGAACGGCGGCGATAGGAAGCCGATAGAGCTTGTTGTCGTTCGTCTGCCGGTTAAATTTCTTCGCGCCTTTCAACATTACGCAGACTTGATTGCGCATCCCGGTCTCCGATTGAAACCCGCTCAACGCTTGGCGCGAAAGGTTTTTGAGCCAGAGATCCATCTCCACGTGATCCCCTGCGGGATGAATCGAGGCGCCGAATTCGATGCCGTTCGGCAGTTTGCGGGAATAACTAAGATGGTCGTTCGGACCCCGCGTCCAATCGATGTTTTCGATGATAATGTTCTGATCGTCCCAGATCGTGGGAATGTCATAGTGAGCCAGAAAGATCAGCCCCAGGTTGCAGAAGATCGCTTCAGGAAGGTCAATCACAACGTAGCCCTCCGACGCCCATGGAAGAAACACGCTGGCTTTCGTTCCCCGCATCGGATCGATCGCGCCCTCCTTAAAACCGATCCTCGCATCACGCCCGCCGGGATAGGGTAAAACGCGAATCTTCTTTCCGTGGTCGGGCACGGCCGGCGGGGGATACAACCCAAACTCCTCGGCTTTGGCGCGGACCTGTTCCTGCGTAAAGCCGCACACCTTAGCAGCTTCGGCCAAGGTGAACCGGTGGTAGCGCAACATGTTATCAAGCCAGTATTTCAAATCCGCTCTGGTTGCCGCAACTTCCACGGGCAACGCCAGAGACGTTCCCTTCTTGGGTTTGCGGTACCGCTCCTTCAGCATCGGATCGTCCGGAGGGTTCTTCAGGTCAACATACGGTTCAACATCCCGCAAGGCCAGAGTGCGAAAACCATTCTCTTTCAGATACGTCATGTATTTCCGGAAATTCTCAGCAGGCGTCGAAACCCAAGGATGCGCAACGTCGGGCACGCCGTGCATCTGAATCACCACAATCTTTCCGCCACGGGCACGAGAAACAACCCGTTGGAAATAATCCGGCGTCCAGCCCGGATAGGCGTCCCCGGTGGTGGGAATTAACAGCGGGTGATAGCGCTCCGGGTCATACGCCGGACCAGGATGTATGGCGCCGTAAGGGGTCTCCGGCTGCATTCCCCGCCGTGCAAACCGATAACCTCTATCCTTCAGCACCTGAACACCTTCCGGTCCAAAGGAATTTCCGCACCACGCGAAGCTGACCGGACGCGGAACCCCTACCTTTTCGAGTTGTCTCTCAACCAGCGCCAGTTCTCCCGCCATTCGAGACGCGGCTCGCGGCGTTGAGAAGCCCATGTGAGTCCAGCTATGATTTCCAATCTCGAAGCCCATCTCATGAATCGCAGCGATTTCTTCCCAGGTCATAAAATGCGCCGTATCGTTCATCCAGCGGTGGGTTACAAAGAAGCTGGCCCTGAACCCCAACTCCTTCAGGAACGGCGCCACGAAAGTCCGCTGAGTTTTGACCGCGTCGTCAAACGTCAATACGACCAGTTTTTCCGGAACACTTCGAACTAACGGTGAAGCCTGGGCAGCAGTGAGTGGCCCAAAACCAAATACTCTCAGGCTCCCGACCAGCCCCATCCCCATGGCGCTTCCCTGAATGAATTGGCGCCGGTTCATTTCCTTCTCTTTCGACATCCCGTCCCTCCTCCTCGCCAATCCGGCTTTGGAATCTTCAACACCAGCAGTCTGGATTCCGCGGGCCGGGATATAAAACAAAGCGCCCACCCACAAAAAACTTTTCTGACTCACAACAACGTCAATGACCTGGAAAAACTCCCGCCGCGCGACCTAGGCGCAACCCATAGATTATTCAGCCTTCCTCTTAATCGAAAAAAAGAAATACAGGTCGGCAAGTCGTGTAATTGCAGAACAGGGAAAGCAACAAACATGCTTTCCCTGCCCCGCTCTATGGCATCAGGTATTGCGACAAAAAAAGCCATTCTTTTGCGCAACGCCAAGTGAATTGGACCGCCGCTCCGTCTGAGCGGGCTTCTCTCATTTGCTGGCGGCTGGCATACCCTCCGCAAATGAAGGCGGCGCATCATCAGGCTTAGTTCCCCACTGCTTGTTGGGGGTCGCACCAAGCTTGAATTGGATGGTTGCGCCCTTCTCAAGAGTTGAATAGGGGATCCAAGTGCTCTCGTAAGGCTGGCCGTTCACGGTGAGGCTCTGAACGTAGGGGTTTGTGGCAGAGGCGTTTTCTCCCTCAATTTTCACGACTTTCCCGTTCCCTAAATAAAGGGTCGCCTCCGGGAAAAGCGGGCTGTTAACAGCAAGTCCGCCCACTCCGGTGACGGCAGGATAGCCTCCGAGTGCGGCAAAAACGTACCATGCTGACATAGCGCCCAAGTCGTCATTGCCCGGCAAGCCATCGGGTTTTGTTGTAAATAACTCTGTTTCCACGCGCCTCGTTACAGACTGCGCGCCCCAAGGAGCTCCGGCAAAGTCATACGCCCACGGCACGGCAAACACAGGCTCATTCCCGATCCAGAAATTGGGCTTGGCGCCGCCCGCATTCAATTCCGTGAAGAACTTATTGAGCCTCTCGACCACGGCGGCGTTTCCGCCCATCAAGCCGATCAAGGTTTTCATGTTGTAGGGGACCATCCAACTGTACTGTGCCGCGTTGCCCTCGACATAATACTTAGGAGACGCAGGGTCCACCGGAATAAATTCGCCCTTGTCATTACGCGGCTCAATGTAGCCTGTCTTGGTATTGAAAAGATTCCGCCAGAACTGAGCCCTCTTCATAAAGGTGTCATAGGTTTTTGTATCCCCAAGCGCTTTGGCAATCTGGGCGATGGAGAAATCCGCTGCCGTGAATTCCAGCGTCTGCGAAGGGCCGCTATGAGCACCCGGATGCTGGCCCACGTCGGTCGGGGTAAGGTATCCGTGCTTCAAGTAGTTCGCGAGGCTGTCCCACTCACCGCACTCATTGCACTTTGCGCCTGGCTGGGTTGCGCCCTTCAGCATGGACTTCAGCGCAGCGTGCACGTCAAAATCGCGAGCTCCAAAGGCATAAGCGTCGGCGATGATCGGGCACGAGGGGTTGCCCACCATTTGGCAGGCTTCGTAGTTGGCTACAGGCCATTTCGGCAAGCCGCCTCCCTGCTGTTCATCCATCACCAACGACTGGATCATGTCGCTCGCTTCCTTCGGGTGGAACAGGGCAATCAATTGCACCTCATCGCGGTAGATGTCCCAACCGGAGTAATTCGCGTATTGTGTATAGCCCTTGGCCATGTACAGGTGGTTGTCAAAACCGATGTATTGGCCATTCTCATCGCTAAAGACGTTCGGGGCCAGCAACGTGTGATAGAGGGCCGTGTAAAACACTCCCCGCTCCTCCTTCGTGCCGCCCTTCACCGCTACTTTTCCGAGTTCCTGATTCCAGGTTTCGTGTGCTGAATTGCGCACCGCATCGAAGTCCCAACCGGGGATCTCCTTGTCCAGGTTCTTCCAGGCGTTTGCGACGCTCACGTAAGAGAGCCCGATTTTCAGTTCGACCACCTGATTCTTCGAGGTGTCAAAACCTACAAAGGCGCCCGCATGCGGCCCGGATACGGAGCGGCTGCCATCCTTCACCGCAGAACCCGTCCACGTTCCAACCTTGCTAAACGGCCGGTTGAACTCAGCAGCAAAATAAATCGTGTATTTGTTCGGGTAACTGCAAAATCCACCGGTTGCGACGCTGCCGGAAATCTTCTGTTTGCCTGAGATTTGAACGGTCGCCTTGCGCACGTCGTAACGGTTGGCAGTGTGGCTGGTCTCAAAAAGGAAATTCGAATCGGCAGAGGAAGGAAAAGTGAAACTGCCGATGCCGGCCCGCGTCGTAACGGTCAGTTGAACGTTGACTCCGTTGCCGAGGCTGACGGAATAGTAGCCCGGCGACGCCTTCTCCTTGGAATGTGAAAAGTCGGTTGAATAAGGTTTGACATCCACGGCAGGTGAAGTTTTCACGCCGCCAACCCATGGCATGATCGGAACATCGCCCATGATCGGGCAGCCCGGCCCGCTGAGATGATTAAGGCTGAATCCTCGAATCGTACTGTCGGTATAAAGGTAATCGCCGACATGTTTAGTGTAGCCCGTTACCGGGCTCCATTGAATCATTCCAAAGGGCATGGTGGCGCCAGGAAAGGTGTTGCCGTCTGCTATGGTTCCTACAAACGGGTTTACCTCATCCACCGGCTGCGCCTGCGGCCCGCTACTCTCGGCCGTCGAAGGCTTCTGCTGCTGGCACCCGGCAAAAAACAGCATCACCGGAAACAACAGCAAAAACAGAACCAGTGATTTCATCGAAGTACGCATCGTAAGCTCCTTAACTCAGAAGTGTCGTAAAAGTTTCAAAACGATCTCATGCAAATCACTTGCGCTAACCAAGCGAAACCTCAAATATCATTACTGTCGTTCAACTAAACATCCTCAGGAATATAAAAGGGCCTCCGGTAGCCGCGCCAAGCGTCCCGCAACAGGCGGTTCGCCTCATCGTCATTGGTCACTTGCTGGGTTTCCGGATCGAAATTGAGCGTCCGGCCCAAGCGGTAGGAAGCGTTGGCCAGGTGCATCAGGGTGCAGGAAATGTGCGCTTCCGTGATAGGCGCGTTGAGGTCTCCCATCTTGCGGCTTCGCACCACGTCGATAAAATTGGCCACATTCTGCAAGAAGGCCGGCGCACGCTGATCCGTTGGGCCCGGCTTAGCATCTGGACCCAGCCAGGCTCGGTATTGATCTCCCACGTCTTCGTCCGCCATGGACATATAACCATTGGTTCCATAGTAGATGTTACCGACCACATTGTGTCCTTCGCCATGGCTCCCCAGCGCCGGCGTCCCAATTTCCCCTTCCCGGTTGGTGATCCAGTGCCGAACTTCAAACTCAATCATCTTACGCTTTGAAGGGCCGCCCGGCATGTCAAATTCGAATGCGCAATTCAAGGTGTTGGGTGTCTGCTGATCGTCATCAAACATGAAATGGCCTCCGATCGCGGAGACTTTGTTGGGAAACCCGACGCCCAAACCCCATCGCGCGTTATCCACCTGATGGATGCCCTGATTCCCCAAGTCACCATTTCCAAAATCCCAAAACCAATGCCAGTTGTAATGGAAACGATTATGCGTAAAAGGTTCAAGAGGAGCCGGACCTGTCCACAAGTCGTAATTAACACCGGCGGGAACAGGCTCAATCGGGGCCCGCCCAATCGTATTCCGGCGCTTAAAACACAATCCCCGCGCCAGGTAAACATCTCCGATCAATCCATCACGAAGCCTTTGGACGGCTTCGATCGCCGATCGGGAAGACCGGCTTTGCGTTCCGTGCTGAACCACTCGATTGTAACGCTGGGCAGCCCGGACCAACTGGCGCCCTTCCCACCAATTGTGCGAGCACGGCTTCTCCACATAAACATCCTTGCCCGCCTGGCACCCCCAAATCGCCATCAGCGAATGCCAGGAATTGGGTGTGGCAACCGAAATGGCATCGATGCTTTTGTCTTCAAGGAGCTTGCGGACGTCAACATAGGTCTTCTCAGGTTTCGGCAAGCCAAGCTTTTCCATATCGGCGAGGCGTTTTCTCAAGACATTGTCATCGACCTCGCACAAGGCCGCCACCTGCACGTTAGGAACCTTGTTATAGAAGCGAACGTGATCCCACCCACGATTGTGCAGTCCGCAAACCGCAACCCGCACCCGGTCGTTTGCTCCCAGAATTTTCCGCGGACCGGCAAGGCCTACCGCGCTCAGCGCAGCCAGGCTTACACCCGTTCGGCCTGAAGTCTTCAAGAAATCACGACGGCTGACCCCTGAATCTTTCTCCATAGAACCTCCCTTTTAAGTGCATGAATAAAAATGTACATCTTAGGCGCTAGCCAGCGCGAGGCAAATCGTAAGAGAATGAATCGTTCAGGGAGATGCGGTCCCGCAGTTCCCGGCTCCTTTTAAATCGAAGCGATAAACGTCTTCGCTCGGCTGCGGATCGTCCACGAAGATCTTGGCCGTCCAGCCGTTGGCAGCGCTCGGCGACTGCAGCAAAACCACCCAGCCGCGTCCGGCATGCCTGTCAACAAAGTAAGTGAGCGGCCGCTCCGGAATAGGCTGGCCGATCTTGACGTGCAGATCGTGTGGAGAATTCCCGATCCGCCGCTCATCCGTAAGCTTTCCTCCGTGAAGGACAAACACATCACGCCCATCAACGGCTCCCGCCCATGAAAGGAAAGTCTGGGCTGACGGGCAGCTCCTGGCCAAAGCGCGATCGTGCGCTTCCGAGGCTCGCAGTTTGCGATCAATTTCCTGCGGGGTGGGCGCTCCGGCCAGGTAACTTTCAAGCGCCTGGCGATTCCGGAGCGTCCGCTCGGCAATATCCAGAAAAACCGGCACGCCGCCGAGCCGAAAGTGGTCCGGCTCCATTTCGTAAGCAGCCATCGTCTTCTTCAAATCAGCAACCCTGTACGCGAGCTCATTATGGAGTGCCGGGGTCGGCGTGTCCCGATAGGCATCGCAAATCAGGAACGTCTCAACATAAGCGCGGTACATATTCAAGGCTTCTCGCGTGCGCCAGATGCGCTGCCGCAACGCTTTGCCGGCGGCCGGATCGGTCAGGAGCGGCTCCAGACGGTCCCATTGGCTGAGAATCCGGTCATAGCGCCAGAGACCCTCAGCAACTTCCGACATCGTTTCCCGCATCCACGGTTTGCAGGTGAGGTAGATCTCCCGGAGGAAGCGGTCCTGGCCGGCCCCGCGATCCCAGATCGGGTCACCTTTGACTTCAAAATGCGCGCCACCGAAAAGCTGCTGCGGATTCCAGTTCCGCTCGGCGACCGGCCGCAGATACCAACTGTCGCGAACGAGATCGCCCAGGGTGGGCAGAATATCGGCGACCTGCTCAGCCGCAGGCGCTCCCAGCCGGCGCTTGGCCCAATCCCGCAGGATCGAGTGCAAATCAGCGTTCGGGGTCCAGGAAAGCCGCCAAATCGTATACCCAACGGACTCGTCGAGAGTCGTGTCCGCAAGGTTCTGCCGGTATTGTCCCGGTGAAACACCACCCAGAATTCCCGCGGCGCCGTGTTCGCGCGCGTATTCCATACCGCTTTGGATAAAGGGCATCGCATAGTCAATGATGGGACTCGTGCAGCGGCTGATCTCAATAGTCGCGAGCGTGGCATGGGGTGTGACCCCAAACGTCGGATTGATTGGCTGATACTCCCACTGATCTGTCAGGGTCAGCTTGATACCGGCAAAAAAGTTCTTAGTGGGAAGCTGCGAATTGAATATCTCCTGATAAACTTCCGGCACGCTTGCCTGCTCGAAATTATTCGTAGCCCATGTGCGGTGGACGTAGGTCTTCCCAAACTCGCCGACAATGATGTGATGGAGTGTTTGTAGATACTCGCGGTAATTGTCCACAATATCACGGTCGTTGTGGTCGCCCCGGTCATGGATCAGATCAAAAGCCTTAACGCCCGGCCACGGAATAACTTCACCGGTCCGCGTCATAATGCCGTCAATACTCGGCAGGGCCGTGAGCACCTGGCGATATTTTGAGGCCATGGCCTGCCACATCTTTGGGTCGGACGTTGAGAGCCGCGCTCCCCGGGCCTTTAACCAAGCCGGCTGATAGATAAACTCGTCTCCGTAGAGAAACAGGCGCAATCCCATCGGGTGAGCAATCGCTGCCGCGCGCCGGTAAAATTCGCGGTACCGCTCTGCAAGCGGTCTCGACGCCGCATCCCAGACGACAACGTGGTTGAACCCGTACATCACGACGTCCGTAGCGCCATCGCGCGCGGCAATCAGCGCGTCCCGGCGGAAACCGTCCAAATCTTTTTGGAGGGTGCGCTCCGTATCATTCTGCGGGGTGAGGTTGGGCATGCTCAGGTAAATGAAAGACCGGGCGAAGGCGCGCGTGGCCTTATGCCCGTCCGGTGGAATCGCTCCCGTGCAAAGCACTCGATCGGTCAGCCAGAGAATTCCCGCCTCAAGACTCAACTGGGTGGGCGCAGTGAGAGTTCCTCCGCGCGCCCCCCCACTCTCCGGCTCCCAAGCAAAACTTTCCGGGGAGTTTGCGGATTCATTCGTTCCTGCCGAATTCGCAGACAGGACTAAGCGGATAGGCGCTGCGGCCGTCTCAGCCCGCGGCGCCAACCGATAACCTTGGCCAACAAGCGCTTTTCGAAGGCCCGGAACAACGTCGGCAACAACCGGCAATGAAGCGACAACATTTGCAACCTCGATCCGGACTGCGGGCCGCGGACGGCTGCCAGCAACACTAGCGATTGGAAGTAAGACACAGAAGACTAACGTGGCTGGAATCCCAATCGTACCCTGCCCAAAAGCACACGTCCGATTCTCACACCGCATAAGCCATCCTGAGTTTTGAGTTTCAACCTATCCGCAATGCCATTCGAAACAACCTTTTCTTGTAGCCCAACCGACCATGCGGCCCTGTCTGCCACAGCCCGGGAGGCTATTGAAGAAGTCCATGCTATCACGCTGGACCGAACAAAGAGTCGTTTGTCTCAAAAAGAAAAGCTCCGTAAATTCCCTGTTCACCTGTCGAGGCAACATCGCAGATGGCATGCCTATCCAGCCATCGACACCTTCAGTTCGAGGTTCCATGCGCTCTGCCCAATCACCAACTTCGAAGGGCTATGGAGTAACATTTGTTTAGTTGCGTGTCAAGCCTACAGAACTTTTTCAATCACTGTCCTGCCTTGACACTAGACGATGGGAGTGTTACTTAGTAGCATTCCGCAGGAATGTGCGTCCACTCGTCTTCCAGGGCCCGCACAGGGGAGTACCACGAGACGTGCGCCATGGGAAACAAGACTGCTTTTGGGACCGCGCCAAAATATGGCTCCCCGAAATCTGTGTGGAATTCCGGTTTCAGGCAAACAACTGCGGAGACCTTGCCGGGTGCTGAAAATCGCAACACCCTGGAGAAGCAACAGCCAGGAAATAAGGCGCACGGCTTCAACGCGGACGCCGAAATAATTCTTTATTCGAGGTACGAGAGATGAATCGTCGACGTTTTTTGGGACGTGGAACACTATACGCAGGTGCGATGGGAATGGGCCACGTCGTCGCTCCTGGAGTATTCGATATGCGGCCGCAGATGCTGAGCGCCAATGAAGCTCCGCCGAACCAGGAGGCGATTTTTTCCCGGCCATCTCTCAACGAGATCGACTTAAGCAAAGCCTCCATCATTACCCGTCACGGGAAACTCCCGCCCGCGGAAGAAACAGCTGCCGTTGTTCTGGTTCAGGAAGTTGAAAAACGCACCGGCATTCGGCTAAACACCTCGACAAGATGGCCGGCAGACGCAACCGTTATTGCCATTACCTCCGAGAAGTCGGTTCCTGGATGGAATCACCCGGTCCCTGCCCGCTCGGGAACGGATCTGCCGGAAACACGCCGGGAGGGTTTCCGGCTCTATGTGGATACGCAGCGCCAGCCCGCCGTTGTGTGGATTATCGGGGCCGATCCTCGTGGAACGCTTTTCGGCGTTGGCAATCTGCTTCGCCGGATGAACGGGTCGCAAGGCAAGCTCACTCTGGCTTCCCACTTGGATATCGCCACGGCTCCCGTGTATGAAATTCGCGGTCACCAACTTGGGTATCGCGGCACCCCCAATACCTACGACGCATGGAGTCCGGCGCAGTTTGAGCAGTACCTTCGTGAGTTGACCTTCTTTGGTGCTAACAGTGTGGAAGGCATTCCCCTCCAGGAGAGAGAACCGTCGCCGCTGATGAAGTTCCCGCGACGGGAAATGAATCGGGCCATCGGTGAAATTTGCCAACGTTACGGGTTAGAGTACTGGGCTTGGATTCCCGCGACTTTCGACTTGAAGGATCAGGCGCGGCGGCAGAAATTGCTAAATCAGTGCGAGGAGTTTTTCAAAGACACGCCGGTCTTCACAGGATTCAGCTTTCCCGGCGGCGACCCCGGCAGCAACCCCCCGGAGCTGGTTCTGCCGTTCCTTGAAGATGTCGCCAAACTGCTGGGCCGGATTCATCCGCAGGCCCGAGTCTGGCTCAGCCTCCAACACTTCGACCCTCCGGGCGTCGATTACACTTTCAACTACATTAACCGGCATATGCCAACCTGGCTGGGAGGCCTTGTGGCCGGCCCCGGAAGCCCTCCGATGGAAGGGGTCCGCAACCGGCTCCCGGAGCGATACGGGTTTCGTGATTACCCCGACATTACGCATCAAGTCCGTTGTCAATATCCGGTGCAGGATTGGGACCAGGCTTACGCCTTGACGGAAGGGCGGGAATCCGTCAGTCCGCGCCCTGCTGAATACGCGGGTATTTTCAGCAACACTGCCGGCTATACGAACGGATTTATTTCTTACTCGGAAGGAGTCAACGACGACGTCAACAAAACCCTCTGGAGCGCTTTAGGGTGGGACCCCAGCCGGACTCCAAGAGAGATCCTTGTCGAATACGCTCGCGTCTACTTTAAGCCTGAAGTAGCCGAGCGCGCGGCCACTGCGATCCTGGCCCTGGAAAAAAATTGGCATGGTCCTTTGGTCGATAATGGCGCCGTGGAAGGCACCCTCCTCGAATGGCAGCAACTGAAAAAGGCGGCTCCCGATCTTGACGCTAACTGGCGCTGGCAAATGTGCCAGTTGCGGGCCAATTACGACGCCTACATCCAAAGGCGACAGGGGTACGAAGCAAGGCTCGAGTCCAAGGCAAACGTTATGATGGCAAACGCTGAGAAACTGGGCGCAGACAAGGCCATGGCCGAGGCAAGCCATGTGCTGAATCTGGCAGTCACGCGACCCATCAGCATTGAACTGCCCCGGCGCATCTCGGAACTGTGCGACAAGCTCTTCCATTCCATCGGCATGCAGACAAGCGTGAAGAAATACGACGCCGCTGGCGAAGAGCGAGGCGCGGTTCTCGATTTTGTGAATTACCCGCTCAACAATCGTTGGTGGCTTGAAGACCAATTCAAGGCAATCCACGCACTCGGATCGGAAGGCGAAAAGAACCGGCGCCTGCGCCAGCTCGCAACCTGGGAGCATCCCGGTCCCGGCAGTTTCTACGATGACATGGGAAACATCGCCAAGTCAGCGCATGTCGTCTATTGCTACCCTGATAACGGACCCGAATTGAAAAAACATCCGCAGCCGACCTTCTGGTGGCAAGATAACGGGAAAAGCCGCGCTCGCCTTAGTTGGCAGGTGAGCGCGTGGCCCATCGCCATTGTTTATGAAGGGGTTGACCCGAATGGAACCTATGTGGTGCGCTCAACAGGTTCCGGCCAAGCTCTGTTGCGAATCAATGGCGAGCGCGTCGAATCAAGCGTGCTGAACAAACAGATGGAAGGGTTGAGAGAATTTCCTGTAGCCTCTCAATACGTCAAGAACCGGAAATTAGTGCTCACTTGGGATCGGCCAAAGAATGAAGAAAAACTTAATTGGCGAAATAAATCACGCCTCTCGGAAGTTTGGCTTATTAAGGAGAGTTAAACGGTTTCCTGGTTGCTGCGTGGCGCCTTCAACTTCGGCGTGGACCAGATACCCATCCGATTCCAAGGTATTGCCAGTTGGTTCGTGGCGCTTTGCGGGGATACACCTCCAAGGCTGACGGCTTCGCCGGATAGGCTGAGCCAATTCTCAGGGGCGCGCTGTCAACTAGGGGGCCGACGAAGGACGCGGCAGGTTGATCGAGTTAAGCCGATCCTCGACGAACCGCCTATAGAGATCAAGCCTCGCCCTAAACCAAAGGCTCGACAAGGTACCCCCCAATACAAAGCCACCCATAAAAACACAAGCCACCACTATCCAAGCGCTCATATCGATCTTGCTCCAATCGAAGTCACGGCAGGCTTAACTTTGCCAGACTACAGAAATCTACCCACAGACAGGGATCAATTCAGTGACGTATGTCACACTTAGAAGCAATTCCCTCAACGACTTCCTTTCCAAAAAGCCTATAAGCCATTGAACATACAGGAACTTATAAGCATTTTGGATAATTGTGGCTCACAAATCCTCTTATTGATATCAAAAGGCGGGTTTGCAATTGATGGCTGGGGAGTATACGCAACTCACAGCAAGGGATTATACTTAGAGTTTTGCATCCGTGGCAGGAGCGGCGCTACGCTGGCATACGGAATTGGGTATGCGGAAAATTGTATCTCTGGGCAGCAAAACACCTTCTAAGCAATTTGAGGCATTTCATGCAGGCGGTTTGGAAAAGGACTTTTCAAGACGACCAACAAGATGGCGGGATGATGGCGAGAGCCAAGCTTTGTATTTATGCTGCATTTCTGGCGTTTGCCTTTCTTTCTGCGACGGTTTCTCGAGCTGCCGTTCCCCAGCCCACGCAGGAGCTTAGGGGACAAGTCGTCGATGAAAAAGGAGCCCCCATTGGGGGAGTAGTCTGCACCATGACGGGAGGCATGCTGCCCAGCGCGGGCCTGACGGTCACGACCAGCCAGAAGGGCGAATTTGGCATCCGTGGCGTGCTGCCGGGCACCTACAATATCACCTGTACGGCCCTGGGATACCGGCCGGTTGCCAAAACAGGAATCAAAATAGTCGAAGGCCAGGCCCCGCTCGTGCATGTCGAAATGCCGGCACAGAAGATATTAGTGCAAAAGGTGGAGGTTCACGCTGAGGGCGGTGCCGTTACCGAGCAGCACGCTGCGCCGCCGAGCAAGCTGGGTACCCAGGAACTGGCTACTCTCCCGATCGCTGAACAAAACTTTAAGGCCGCGCTTCCCCTTGTGCCTGGCGTAATCCGAACCCCTACGGGGAAGATCCACATTAAAGGAAATGTAGAAAATGTGGGCATGCTCCTGGTCGATGGGGCGCAGGCCGTCGATCCTATTACCGGCAGTTATGACATCGACCTCTCGATTGATGCCATTCAATCTCTTCGTGTGTACAAAGCGCCTCTGGACGCCCAATACGGCGGCTTTTCAGGTGGCTTGACCACCATTGACACCAAGTCGCCTGCCTCCAACTGGGGATGGGACCTCAACGACTTCTTCCCGGGTTTTCGCGGCAGAGGCGGACATCTTGTCGGTATCAACGACTGGGAGCCCCGGGTCGATTTCACGGGACCGATCTGGAAAAACCATCTCAATTTCTCCGAATCTTTCATCTACAATATCATTAAGGCCCCGGTTCGCGGGCTTGCCTGGCCGCACAACGAAACGAAAAAGGAAGGCTACAATTCGTTCACGGCGCTCCAGTTCGTCATTTCGCCGCGTCACATTGTCTCTTTTGGTTTTCATCTATTCCCGCGAAAACAGGAATATGCGAACATCAGCGCCCTGGTTCAGCAGCCGGCCTCATCGAATTATTCGCAGCGTGGTTTCTCTCTGCAAGGCAATGATAATTACCAGTTCTCCTCAGGGGGACTTCTGACCAGCCTCTTCAAATACACCAAATTTGACGCCAACGCCCATGGACAAGGCCCCAAACCCATGCTGGTCACGCCGAACGGCTACGGCGGGAACTATTTCAATGCTTGGAGAAGAGCAAGCAATCAGGAAGAAGGAAGCCTCAATTACCGTTTCCCTGGCTGGCAATGGCTAGGAAAGCACCAGCCTGTAATTGGCGGAGATCTGATCTACCGATCCTACTCGGGAACCAGCCAGTCGCACCCCGTGCTGGTCACCCGAGCGGATGGCACGATCGCCGAACGAGTTGACTTCCTTGGACCCGGCGGAATTTCTACTTCCCAGTCTCCTGTAACGCTTTCGACGAGCAACGCAGAAGGCGCAGCCTATATTGGCGATCACTGGACAGTGCGTAACAACGCCGCAGTGGACCTGGGATTCCGATACTACGGGCAGGCGGTTGGCGAGGTGGCCACGTTTGCGCCGAGGTTGGGGGTTGTCTACTCACCCGGCCACGGTGGGCGGACAATATTGAGAGCCGGCGCCGGCATCTTCAAGTCGCGCGTACCTCTGCTGGCCAGTGATTTCGGAAGTAATCCTACTCAGGTTGTAACAATGTATGGTCTTCAGGGAAATGAGCTGGGACCGCCCATCACCTACCAGAACCGGTGCGCCACAAGGATTCCCGCCGGACTGCGCATGGTTCCAGACTGCTCTGACCTTGATGCAACGCCCTATAACCTGACCTGGACCATCGAATTTGACCGTCAAGTCACCAACCACGTTGCTATTAAGCTTAGTTACCTCCGCAGCAGCACCTACCGGGACTTCGTCATCAACCCAGAAACGTCTCCAACCGCGTCCATGCTGCTGCTCTCCAACCGCGGCGTCGCGCGATATCACGAATTTGAAGCCATGGTAAGCTATCGCAACGCAAGAGGGGACCAACTGAACACCTCCTATGTCCGCAGCCGATCGCGAGGTGACCTGAATACCGTTGCCAGCGTTTTTGTCCCTTTCGAACAACCGATCATTCGCCCGAGCGCTTACACAAGTTTGAGCGCCGACGTTCCGGACCGCTTTATTTCCTGGGGGATCTTTCACCTTCCTGCGAAGATTGTGTTTGCGCCGATCCTCGACGTGCACACGGGCTTTCCCTGGTCAAAAATCAATGACCTTCAAAATTACGTTGGCGAGCCTAACAGCAATCGATTTCCACTCTTTTTCTCTTTCGATTTCAAGGTTTGGAAGGTGATTCCCATGCCCCGCTTCCTTCCCTTTGGGCTCGGCGGGCTCAAGCTGCGATGGGGCATTGGGATCCACAACGCAACCAATAACCTTAACCCTCTCGCCGTTTACAACAACATCGCTTCACCGTACTTTGGAAACTTTGTAGGTTTCCAGCATCGGGTAATTGACATCAACGTTGATACGGGCCCATGACGCTGCATGAGACATTCAGGAAAGGAGCCTTGAAGGCTTCGCAGCTTTCCTCCGTCGATCTCTAAGGAGTCGAGGTTTGATCAGGCAAAGTTCATACCTCCCCTAAACATGGAACAGACCGCTTTCAATCCGGAGTCTCGCGCTACACCGGCATGGGCTTCAGTCCGGCGAAGCCTTCCCTGGATACTGCTCGGCATGATCTGGCTGTGCGTCTATTTTCAGGGCGCCTTTCGCCCTCCCTTGCTTGATGACGCCGACTCCACGCACGCTGAGGCCGCGCGAGAAATGTATCGAACAGGCGATTACGTTACCCTGCACGTCAACGGCGTCCGCTACCTCGAAAAACCGCCATTCCCCTACTGGCTGGTGTCATTCGGCTTCACGGCTTTCGGGGTTTCTGAGTTTGCCGTGCGCCTGCCCATTATCCTCTCCATCCTTCTCATGATCGGACTCGGAGCACGATGGGGACTCCGCGCCTTTGGCGACCGTGGTGGAATTTATGCCGGACTCTTTGTGGCGACGTGCGTAGGTTGTTTCCTATTCACCCGGATTTTTATTCCGGATGTGATCCTCAGCCTGCTCATCGCCCTGTGTCTTTATCTTTTTCTCTCCGCGCTCGAACGGGGCCGGCCGAAAGAATGGCGCTGGTATGCGGCTTATGCCGCGCTGGCCCTGGCGGTGCTTACCAAGGGGTTGGTGGCGCTGGTTTTTGTGGGCTTCCCGGCCATCGGCTATCTTATCCTGAGCGGAGAGTGGAGGCGGTGGCGGGAACTGCGGCTGGGCAAAGGGGTTGCTCTCTTTGTCCTGGTTGCCGCGCCGTGGCACATCCTGGCAGGCATTCGGAATCACGGCTTTTTCTGGTTCTATTTCATGAACGAGCAATTCCTGAGATTCCTGGGAGAACGATACCCTCACGACTACAACAAACTGCCCGCCTTGGCCTATTGGGGATTGCATCTGGTTTGGCTGTTGCCATGGAGCCTGTTCTGCCCCTTAATCTTCCGCGACTTGCGCCGCGATCTGGGGGCGATTCGGAAGCGTTCGGAACTCACGTTCGCCGTTCGGACTCGAGCCCTTTGCTGGATCTGGGCGGCCGTTGTCATCGTCTTCTTTGCGTTTTCAACAAACCAGGAGTACTACACTTTCCCCGCCTACCTTCCGCTCTTGCTGCTGCTTGCAGGAAGTCTTGCGGGCGAAGAGCAAAGAAAAAAGTCAAGCCTTTGGACGGTCCTCGGCAACGGCATTTATGCCACCGTCGGGGTGGTTGCGGGATTGGTTCTCATCGGCGCGTTGTGGGCTTCTCGAAACGTGCCGGCCACCAGCAACCTCGGCCAATTATTGATCCACCGCAACGTTGCCCACGATACGCTTTCCATGTCCAAATTTTTCGATCTCACGACCTCAGCCTTTGCCGCACTGCGTCTTCCCGCAGGGCTTGCCGCCATAGCCCTGCTGGCAGGCCCGCTGCTGGCACTAATCCTGCGGATCAAAAAAAGGAACGTCGCGGCAACCTGGACGACAGGGGTTGCTACAGCGGTCTTCCTGGTGGCGGCTCAACTGGCGTTTGTGCGCTTCGGACCTTTTCTGTCTTCCCATCGTCTGGCTGACGCAATCTCCAGGCAGGAAAGGCCGGGCGATAAAGTCATGATCTATGGGGATCAAGCCTTCGGATCTTCTTTGCTTTTTTACCTGAAACAGCCCATTGACCTGGTCAACGGACGCACGACTTCCATGTGGTTTGGGTCCACGTTTCCTGACGCACCCCATATTTTTTTGAACGATGCTGATCTCGAGCGAGACTGGAAGGGGAAAAATCGGATCTTTCTCTTTGTGCCTCCTCGGCAGCGGGAACGCGCGGTTCAAGTCCTGCCCAAGCCGCATTACATCGTTGCTGAAAATTCGGGCAAGATCATTTACAGCAACCAACGCTGAAGCCGCATCCTACAGGGTGGCGTCTTCGGTTGCGGCAGAGGGCGGTTGTGTCGGCGGGTTCCTGCGAACCATCCTGCCGCCGTTCATCAGACGGTACCGCTCTCCGCGCCAGACAATCCCGTCGCCCAGGAAGCTCGCGCACCAAAAGAAGAAGCCCAGAAGGTCCCGCACTGGATACAACCAGCAGAACGCCACGGACAGGCGGTCCCGAACAACTCCCCATCCGACGGCAACCGCCATCGCCGCGCGATTGGCAATCGCAAAGCCCAACAGTCCCAGCCCCAGTTTCCAGTCGCCGCGCATCCATCCCGCCGCAAGGCCCAGCAGTCCGAAGGGAATTGCAAACGTCAAACCTGTGCCGATATGCCCCAGTTGCCGCGAAAACCTGGCGCTTTTCATCCAGCGAACCTGATGCAAAAGCGATTCGCGCGCCGAGCGGTTCAGAACCACGTGGTCAATCACATGGTGAGAAAGAACCACCTTCTTGCCGGCGCTGGCCGTAAGGCTCCCCAGGACAAAATCATCTGCGCAGTAGTCTCCCAACACTCCGAATCCCCCCAGGCTGTCCACGATTCCTTTCCGAGTCGCCATCGTCGGCCCCAGAGCAAACTTCATCCCTTCCAGCAGGTTGGCAACCAGCACGCCGGAGGACATCTCAACCGACATGCCTAGGGCTTCCAACAGCGACCAGATTCCCCCGGTGGGAACGCCACGATAGAGACAAGTTACCAAACCCACCTCGGGGCTAAGGAGCGGGCTTACAACCTCCTCAAGATAGCCGCTTGTCACCCGGACGTCGCTATCGGTAATGACGATGATGTCGTACGAGGCCGCAGCCGCCATCTTTTCAAGAAGAAAGACCTTGGCATTGGGATACTCCGGCTCGCCGGATAAAACGATTTCCATTCTGACGTTGGGATATTTCCTGCCAAGCACCTTGACGACCCTAAGCGCGGGGTCCGCGGCGTTTCTGGCTCCAAAAATCAGTTCAAAGACGGGATAGTCCTGCAGGAAAAAGCTTTCGAGGCTCTGGTCCAACAGCGGTTCGAACCCGTGCAAGGGTTTCAGGACCGTAACCGGCGGCAAGGGAATGTTACTTCGCGCCCCGGCTGCCGTTTCTTTTTTCGCGGAGCGAAAGCGATATGCAGCGATGAGGACCAAACCCAAATATACGGTACACGCGATGAGCCCTGCCACCGCACATATCAGCACAATATTCGCTATCATTTTCTTAAACCGGCCGATCGAAAGAGGACGAACTTTGATCCGCCATCCTTGTAGCATTATGCAATGGATTCGAGCCTCCGGTGAACAAATTCGGAAGGAGGTTCGCGACCCGACTGCGACAACGGCGGCGCAAACCCTGTCTGTGTCTTTTGCCCCCGAGGACACCCCGGCGCATCGCGCCCCGGGTAGCCTCGGGCCCGACGACCGCCTTGGCAGCCGGCCATCTTCCAGGAAAATCTACCCCATCAAAAAACCGATGAACAGCCCACACTTCGATGTTGACAGATCGATCCATTCACGATCTGCACGCTCCAGCGCGCCAGCAAGGATACAGAGAACAAACCGCTTCTTCACAACCGCCGCGTATTTTCGGACAAGGCTATTGAGCCCTAAAATTCGCCGCCAGCATCAAATCCCCCCACTGAATGGAAAGCCGGCCCCCGCTTTCCTCCCCGGTCAATTTGATCGTGACTAAGTCAGCCGAATCAGCAACTTTTTCTTCGTGCAGCAGCGCCTTCGCAATGTCGAGTTGAGGATTGTGATGGGTTCCCCACTGGCCGTGCTGCGTATTGAAAACCAACTCCCAGTGGTTGTTGCCCACATGCTCTGCCCACAAGCTATAGGTTCCGGCAGGAACCGTCACCTTGCCGAAAGCAAGCGGAACGCCTGTCGAAAAAGTTGTGGACTCATTCGCGCCAAGCCGCCAAAACTTTCCTGTAGGGCTTGGCATGGCCAGCATTTGCTGGATGGTCCTGCCGTGAAGGGAAGGACGCCCGTAGTTAATGGAAACCGTTTTGCCGCTCAAGGTGATGTCCGTCTTGCCCCGCATACCTCTTTGAGCCAGAAGAGGCAGCGTCATCACCAGCAACACACCCAGTCCCAAAGACATAGTCTGTAACCGTTTCATCATTTCCTCCTCAATAGCGTTTGGCAACCACCCCGAAGCCCTTATCCTATCCCGCTTTTACCGGCGCGTGAAAACTATCGTGAGTTCGAACACGGCCCCAAAAATCCATGACCCCGCAAAATCACCGCAACACCGGCTATAACAGCCGGTCTTCCCGATCGAGAAACAGCAGAAAATCCGCCAACTCCCGGGGCAGTTGCGAAGTAAAAACCAGCGGAGCGCCCGTCCGCGGGTGCGCAAGCTCAATTTTTGCAGCGTGGAGGAAGTTCCTGGTCAGGGTTGGATATTCCTTCCCTTCATAGCGGAATTTCCCGGGTGCGCCATAAAGTTTATCCCCCACCACCGGGTGCCTGATTGAAGCAAAGTGGACCCGGATCTGGTGAGTCCGCCCGGTATGAGGCTCCGCATCGATCAGAGTAAAATAACGAAAGCGTTTCACAACCCGGTAAGCCGTCAAGGCCTCTCGGGCCCGAATGCCACCGGCTTTCATCCGCACCCGCCGGACAGGATCGCGTCCCACCGAGGCTCGAATTTCCCCCCGGTCCTTTGCCAGCAGACCGTGAACCAGCGTTTGATAATGCTTGCGAATGCTTCGGGATTTGAATTGGCTCGCTAAGGCGCGGTGCGCCGGGTCATTCTTAGCAACCAAAATCAGACCGGAGGTCATCTTGTCCAGGCGGTGGACGATCCCGGGGCGCGATTCACCTCCAACGCCCGACAGACCGCCGCCAAGATGGTGGAGAAGCGCATTGACCAGCGTGCCGGACTTTACGCCCGCCCCAACATGGACCACCATCCCCGCCGGCTTATCCACCACCACAAAATCTTCGTCTTCATAGACAACCGTTAGCGGCAGATCCTCCGGAACGGCTCGGAGAGCCTCATGCTGGGCGCGAATCGTGACCGCATCGCCCGCCTCCACTTTTTCTCCGGCCTTAGAGGCAGTCCTCCGACCAACGTTGACCAGGCCCCGCCGGATCACCCCCTGCAACTGGCTCCTGCTCCATTCGGGCATCTTGCGGGTAAGAAAAACATCCAGGCGCTGGCCGGCTTCCGTCCCGGCCACGACAAATTCCCTCAGGTCGATACCTTGAGACACTCTGCCTGCCATCCGTCTTTATTCTTTATTGGGCGAAAAGAAATTCGAGGACAAGGAATCCGGCTCCCACCACAATGGCGCTATCCGCAAGGTTGAAGGTCGGCCAATGGTAGCCGCGGAAGTAAAAGTCCAGAAAGTCCACAACCTGGCCGAAGCGAATGCGGTCGACCAGGTTCGAAAGCGCTCCGCCAAGGATCAGCGCCAGACCGATTCCGCCCGTCCAGTTGACCGCACTGGTTCGCCAAACAACAATCACGACCGCGGCCAGCAAGGCCGCGGAAACTCCAACCAACAAGAACATCTTCCAGGAAGAAGACGAGTCTGAAAAAAGGCTGAAGGCTATGCCGCTATTCTCAGTGTGCAGAAGGTTGAAAAATCCCGGAATGACGGGAATCACCGCATGATCTGGAATTGACTTGACGACCAGGGCTTTTGTGGCTTGGTCAGCAACAAAGACCACGGCGGCAATGAGCACGTAAATAACGCGTTGAATCCTGCGCACGTGCCGGACTGGCGCACGGACGGCCTCCGTCTCGCGCAAGGTTGGAGATTCTTTCTCAGTCATCTAAACCTTTTTCGTGCCGGCTCGCAAGATTCGGCTGGCGGGTAAAAACTACTGAAGGTCCGCTTCAATCTCGCGAAGAGCAGCCGAACAGCGATCGCAAACCTCAGGATAAACCGTGTCTTTGCCAACCTGCTCGGAATAGTTCCAGCACCGGGCGCACTTGGAGCCCGAGGCCCGCTCAATTTTTATGTTAAGCCCGGGCAAGGAACTTTCACCAGCGCCTTCCAACCCGGATTCCGCAAGCTCAACTTGCGAGACGATGAAAAGCGTAGTCAACTCGGAAAGATAGTCCTTGAGAAGCGGCCCGAGACTTGCATCGGCGCTCAGCCGCACTTTGGCCTCAAGCGGACTGTGGATCAGTTTGTCGCGTCGCGCCGCTTCGAGCGCTTTCAGAACCGCGTCGCGCACCTCAACCAGCCGAGGCCAGTTCTCAATGCGCTCCTCAAATTTCTGCGGAATAAGATCCCGCAACTTTGCGGCAGGGACAAATTGAGTCAAGTGCACACTCGGCTCCCTGGCCTCACCTGACGCCGGCTGCGGCAAGCAGGACCAGACTTCCTCAGCCGTAAAGCACATCAGAGGCGCCAGCGCGCGCACAAGGGCCTCTGAAAGCTGATACAGGACGGTTTGCGCAGCCCGCCGCCGCACCGATTTCGCCGGCGCAGTGTACAGCCTGTCTTTGATGATATCGAAATAAAAGGCGCTCAGATCAACGGTGGCAAAGTCGTAGATCGCCCGGTATACCTTATGGAACGCGCCCTCAAGATAAGCGGATTCGACCTTTTCGAGCAGATCTGCTGCTCGCTTGAGCGTCCACGCGTCAATTTCCTCAAGTTGATCCCCGCTGACACTGTCCAGGGGAGGATCGAAATCATAGAGGTTCGACAGGCAATACCGGAACGTGTTGCGAAGTTTGCGGTAGGCCTCGGAGAGCCGGGCAAGGATCTCCGGAGAGATCACAACGTCCTCACGGAAGTCCACTGAAGCCACCCAGAGCCGCAGCGTCTCCGCCCCGTGAGTTTTGATGACCTCGTTCGGGTCAATGACGTTGCCGAGAGACTTTGACATTGCCCGCCCCTCGCCGTCAAGAACCCAGCCGTTGGTCAATACGGAGCGATAAGGCGCTCCGCCATGCGAGACCATGCCCACAAGCAGCGAACTGTGGAACCAGCCGCGGTACTGGTCACCGCCTTCAAGGTAGATATCGGATGGCCACGGGAGATCTGGCCGGCGGCCCAGGACGGCAGCGTGGCTTGACCCTGAATCGAACCACACGTCCAGGATGTCTGTCTCCTTCCGCAGATTGTCGCCCCCGCAGTCTGGACATTTGAAACCGGGTGGAAGAAGGTCTTGAACGCTATGGGAGTACCAGGCATCCGCACCTTCTTTCTTGAAAAGTTCCACGGCTCTCTCGCCCAGCCGCGCGTCAAGCAGAGGCTTCTTGCAGTCTTCGCAGTGGAAGACCGTCAAAGGAACGCCCCAGACCCTCTGGCGCGAAATACACCAATCCGGACGGGTGGCAACCATATTGGAGATTCGTTCTTCGCCCCATTCCGGCGACCAGCGCACTTTCTTGATGGCCTCCAGCGCGCGCTCCCGCAGCCGCTCGTGATCGATTCGGATAAACCACTGTTCGTTCGCCCGAAAGATAACAGGATGATGGCAACGCCAGCAGTGGGGGTAGGAGTGCGTCAGCCATCCCGCCGGCCCCACCAGCGCCCCGCGGGCCTGGAGGACTTCAATGATTGAATCGTTGGCCTCAAAGACCCTTTTCCCCTTGTATTCCGGCAGCCCTTCCGTAAACTCCCCCGCGTCTCCGACCGGGGAGTAAACTTCCAGTCCATACTTCACGCCGGAGTCATAATCCTCGCGACCGTGGGCAGGAGCCGTGTGGACACAGCCGGTCCCGTCCTCGGCCGTAACATAATCTGCGAGCACTCCCAGAACTTCACGCGGCAGGAAGGGATGCTGCATCCGGATACGCTCAAGTTCCCTGCCCGGAACCCGCGCGAGAACCTCCGTCGCTTTCAGCCCTGTCTCTTCGAGAGTCGGCAGGTGACGGCGGCTTTCCACAAGGTAGGCATCGCCGGTCTCGCCAGCCACCACGACGTACTCAAAATCCGGATGGAAAGCCACTCCCATACTGGCCGGAAGGGTCCACGGAGTGGTGGTCCAGATGATGACATACACTTCCCGGCCTTCGAGAGCGGGCGCCACTCGAGCCAAATCCGAAAGGACGCGGTACCGCACATAAATGGAGCGGCTCCGGTGGTTCTCGTATTCCACCTCCGCCTCCGCTAAAGCGGTCTTATCCGAAATACACCAATAAACCGGCTTCCGCCCGCGGTAAATATAACCCTGGCTGAGAAACTTAAGAAAAACTTCGGCGATGAGCGCTTCATAAGAATAATCCATCGTCAGGTAAGGGTTTGACCACTCGCCCAGAACTCCCAAACGAATGAAATCCTGGCGCTGAATGCCAACATATTTTTCCGCGTAGCGGCGGCACGCCTGGCGAATCTCAACCGCGCTCATGCCTCTCTTGCGCGAGCCGAGTTCCTTGTCCACGTTGATTTCAATCGGCAGGCCATGGCAGTCCCAGCCGGGAACATAAGGAGCGTTGAATCCCTGCAGGGTTCTCGACTTCACAATGAAGTCCTTCAGAATCTTGTTCAGCGCTGTTCCCAAGTGGATGCGGCCGTTCGCGTAGGGCGGTCCGTCGTGCAGAATAAAGAGGGGCGCGTCCTTCCGCGCCTTGCGAATTTGGCCGTACAGATCCTCCTTGGTCCACTTTGCAAGCCACTCGGGCTCCTTCTGAGGAAGGTTCGCTTTCATCGGAAAGGTGGTCTGTGGAAGGTTAAGAGTGTGCTTAAGGTTGAGCACCGGTCGCATGGATCCCCCGTAAAATGGCAAAGTTATGATTATAGAGAAGGAATTCACCTAGTGTCCAGTAAAGTCCCGTGGAGTCCCTGCTTCCCGCGCGATACAAACCCCGGCGCGCAGCGTCTTTTCGCCAACAGTGGCCCATGTTATACTTTTGTTTGCAGGTAAGGAGCTGCTGATAATGAAGCAAAGGCGCCGCGCTGGGTGGTTTATTTTATTCACAGTTTTGCTGTGTGCTCTGCTCGGTGGCGTCTACGGCCGCCAGGTTGAAGCCACTACGGCGGATGATGGGAACTCTGCGGTCCAGACCAGCCTCAGCGAGTTCACCAAAGTTTTCGCCGCGGTCCAACGGGACTACGCTGATCCCGTCAATCCGGACAAGGCCCTGTTTGGTCCCACCAACAGTAATTATCTGGGCGCAATCCCTGCCATGCTGCGAACCCTCGATCCCCATTCCAACTTTTTCAATCGCCGCGCCTTCGCCGCACTCCGCGAAGAACAGGAAGGGAAATATTACGGGGTTGGGATGTCCATTCAGTCCCGTCCGGGCAAAATGGGAAAGCCCGTGACTTTTGTGGTGGCTCCGATGCCCGGCTCACCGGCATTCCGCGCGGGCCTGCGGCCAGGCGATATTATCGCCAAGGTCAACGGCGAACCGGCCATAGGCCTTCCCGTCGAGAAAGTCGCCAACATGCTGAAAGGACCCAGAGGCACTGTGGTCCATGTTACCGTCGACCGCGAGGGTTCGGTCAAATCCCTCCATTTCGCGATTACCCGTGCTGAAATTTCTCAACATAGCGTTGATGACGTCTTCATGGTCAAGCCGCACGTTGCCTACATCCACGTCAGCAGGTTTAGTGAAACCACCAATCCGGAACTGTCGAAAGCGCTCAAAAAACTGGATGCCAAGAAGCTGCAAGGCCTCATTCTCGACCTGCGTGGAAATCCCGGAGGGCTGCTTCAGGAAGCCGTAGAGGTCGCCGACCACTTCCTGGAGAGGGGACAGCTTATTGTTTACCACTACGGCCGGTCGTCGCCTGAAAAACGGTACTATGCGGTGCATGGCGACAACGGAAACGAATATCCCATCGTCGTCTTAATCGATCGGATGACCGCCAGCGCGGCCGAGATCGTGACCGGCGCATTGCAGGACCATGATCGCGCGCTGGTAATGGGCGAGACGAGCTTCGGGAAAGGTTTGGTCCAGACCGTCTATCCGCTAAGTGATAATACGGGTCTGGCGCTCACCACCGCCCGTTATTACACACCGAGCGGCCGCCTCATTCAGCGTAATTACAATAAGGTCTCCCTCTACGATTATTACTACCACCCTGAGGATGTTCCTACGCCCCACACTGAAGTGCGGTACACCGATGGGGGCAGGAAAGTGTTCGGCGGCGGCGGGATCACGCCGGATGTCAAAGTGCCCGAAACCAAGCTCACCCCAACCCAGCAGACGCTGGTGCGAAATGCGGTGTTTTTTAAATTCGCTCAAAGCTACCTGGCCGTCCACAACACCATCCCCCGCGACTTCCAGGTCACTGACGCAGTCCTGGCGGAGTTCCAAAAGTATCTGGCGGCCCACAAGATTCCGGTTTCAAGCCAGGCGCTGAAGGACGAACTCAGTTTTGTCCGGCAACATATCAAAGTCCAGCTCATTGAGGACATTTACGGACAAAATGTTGCAGACCGGCTGAGCGTGGAGGCCGACCCGCTTGTGCAGGATGCTGTTGCTCACCTCGGCCAGGCACGGCAACTGCTCACCAACGCCAAGCGATACATGGCAAGCAAGGGAGAAAAATAAGGAAACTCTGCACCCATCTCGCTGTGAATTTTCTTCCGCCTGTATCCGGCCGGATGCAATACGTGAACGATTCTATTTGCCCGTCCCTGACCGCCTGAAAAACTTAAGAAGCGACCACCCGCCAGTGATCGGCAGCAGCAGGACCTGCCGGATGATTTCATTTCGACTGGCTTTGCGGCTGCGCGCCTGTTGCAGGTTGGTCTTGCTCGTAAAAGCCAGCATTGCCGCATACTTTAGAAAATCCACCCCGCACACATCGCACTTTTTCCCATGGTTCTGCACATGTTTGCAGGCAGGACAGGTAAAACGCACAGGCGCATGGCATCGCACGCAGAATTGGCAGCTCTCAGGATTGTCGTGACCGCAAGTGGAACATTTCATGGCTTGCCGCAGTGGGCCGTTCGATCTCTTTATCGGCAGAGGCGGGGTTTTACTAAAGGTTGACGTGCGGTTTTTCTGAGGTGGAACCCAATCGTTCAATGGTTCCACGACTGGTGGACGCGAAGGGATTCGAACCCTCGACCTCAGCGTTGCGAACGCCGCGCTCTCCCAACTGAGCTACGCGCCCATCCAAATACCTCAACCTCGCTAATATAACATGGGCCATTCCAAGCTGACAATTTTGCCGAGTGTCCGGCCGCCTTCAAAGCCAGCTCTCTGCAAGCCTAAGTACGCTCGTCGACTTTTTTAGAGGGTGGCCGAACTGGGAGCTTTCACACGCCGGCGACCATGCTACATTTAAAGATGCATGGCTATCCGCGTAATCGCAATCGACCTTGACGGGACGCTTCTCAACAGTCATCAGGAAATTTCTCAGCCCAACCGGGACGCGCTCGAAGCTGCCACCCGCCGGGGCCTCCAATTGTTGATCACCACCGGCCGGAGGTTCCATTCAGCGCTCCGGCTCCTTGCGCCTGGGCCCTACCCGGCTGCGGTTATCACCTCAAACGGAGCCTTGATTGCCAGCCCCGAAGGAACGGTTTTTCACCGCGATTTCCTGCCCAGCAGAACTGCCCGCCTGGTCCTCGACGCGTCCGTCGAATACCGGCCCTATGCCGTAGCCATTTTCCACCGGCATGGACGCGGCCAGGTGATGATGCAGCACAACGCCTCGCCGGACGGCCCGCTTCAATGGTATCTAAAAACCGCCCCAGAGTGCCTGGTGCAAGTTGCAGACCTCCCTGCGTCGCTGCCGGAAGATCCCGTCCAACTGATGTTCGGAGGGGCGCCCGCATCGCTCGAGCCGCTCGAAACGCAACTGCGACTTTCGCCTGCCGCCGAGCACGTTCACCTGACCTGGACAAAGTATTTCGCGCGGAATGTTTCCCTGCTGGATGTCATGAACCGCGGGTGCTCAAAGGGAAGCGCACTCCAGTGGTGGCTCAACCGCGAGGGCACTGATGCCAGTGAGGTCATGGCGATCGGGGACAATTATAACGATCTCGAAATGCTTCAGATGGTGGGACGTCCGGTGGTGATGGGCAACGCCAGCCCGGAGCTTCAGCGTGATGGATGGCACGTCACTCTGCCCAACGACGAAGACGGCGTCGCGGCGGCGATCGAAACCTTCGCTCTATCCTAACGCACCCCGAACAGGCTGCCGGGGATCGGAACTCCTAGAAGCCATTTCAAAACCCGCTGTAGTCCGTTGAAACGAGGGCCGTTGACATGATCATTCGCGGTTTCGGTGAACCAGGAGGCAAGGCCCTAATGAAAATAAAGGACTTAACTCCTCGCCTTCGCCTGTTGCCCCGGATCACTCGGGTTTGGTTAAGCATTTCAGCAAGTTCCATGTGGT
>Ga0307373_10001461_pt1 | contig 44281 bp, 54 predicted proteins | sample OX2MG_FD_202534 | JGI IMG/M metagenome (GOLD analysis project Ga0307373, IMG submission 202534) | Soil microbial communities from Risofladan, Vaasa, Finland - OX-2 | ecosystem: Environmental > Terrestrial > Soil > Coastal area > Acid sulfate soil | place: Finland: Risofladan, Vaasa | collected...
GCCTGGAGAGCGACTCGAGCTTCCTCGACGGCATCTTCTCGAAGGACATGGTGGACATGATCATAGAGTTGGGAATGGCCAACTACAAGGCCGTCTCCGCGAGGCCTCACCCGTACGAGTTCTACCTCTACTTCGATATCTAGTAGCGCTACTTTGTCGAAAGTATAGGTAGTTAAATAGAAGGGCGCCCGTAGCCTCCCCTGTGATAGTAAGGGACAGGGAGGCTACCGCGTGGCGGAAGGAGAACCACGCGGCCATGCTCGAGCAACTGAAGCCGTTCATGGACAGGGCCTACAGGAGGTCCAAGAGCGAGAAGACCGCGGAGTCGAAGTATGTCGCAGTCGCGGGCCTTTGCGGCTGGCAGAAGAAGCCACCGAACGCGATTCTGGCGGAGGTAAAGGAGGGCAAGACCGACCCCATCAAGCTGCTCGATGAGTTCGTCACTTACCTTCAAGGCATCAACTCCGCTCCTGTCACAATCAAGAACTACGTCAGCGGGGCAAAGAAATGGCTCGGATTCAGTGGCTTCAAGATAAGAAACGAGGACTTTAGGGAGCAAGTGGAGCTGCCCAGGCAGTATGCGATAACACGGGACAGGATTCCCACGAACCAAGAGCTTAGGGACATCGTGATGGCCTGCCACAAGAGAGGCCAGGCGCTGGTCACGCTGCTGTCTTCCTCCGGGATGCGGATAGACGAAGCGCTGAACCTCAAGGTCGGAGACTTTGGATTCTCATCCATACCTACGAACATAAGCCTGAAGGCCGAAATCACCAAGGCCAGAACTGGAAGGACTGCGTTCTGCTCCTCCGAAGCTACCGGCTACCTCAAGGAGTACCTAGGCGAAAGGATAGCGGAGAAGGACGCCTACGTCTTCCAAGGTAGGCACCAAGGGGTAAGGTCGGACGGGACCAAGTACAAGCGCGGAGATTTGGAGAACGAGCCCATGAGCTATTGGAACGCCGTCACGATATTCAAGACAGCGCTAAAGAAGACGGGGCTGGACGAAAAGGACGAGAACGGGAGAGCCACGCTCCACATCCATTGCCTCAGGAAGTTCTTCATCACGAGGATGCAGGTAGCAGTTGGAAAAGAAGTCACCGAAGCAATCGTGGGGCACGCCGGATATCTCGACGCGGCTTACAGGAGACTCACCGACGGCGAACTCGCTGAAGGATACCTGAAGGGGGAAGGTTCAATCTCGATATTCAAGAACCCAGCTCAGGAACAGACAGTCTTGCTTTACAGGAAGATGGTTGAACTGGGGACTCTCGACGTGGAGGATGGCAGGGTCCAAGCCACAATCAGCAGGGACTTGGGAATCCCTCTCTCGCATCCGAACTTCGTGGGCTTGGTCTACCAGAAGATTGGATATGACGACTATCACCTTGATTTCATCGAAGACAAGAAGGAAGATTCTAAACCCAAGAAAGACCCGAAGATAATAGCCGAGAACGAGCTCCAAGTCTTCCTAGACGATGGATGGGAGATACAAACCACCCTTCCGAGCGGGAAGATAGTGGTTGCAAAGTAAGATGCGTGCCCAGAAAAACAGGGATAAATCCACGGCAAGGGAAGGCCGAATGGTAGATTTACTTGAACTCGCGCCCACCACCGAAGATACTCCTAACGTGGCTCAGGTTCAATAGTATGAAGGAAGCCATGGATAGGGGGTTTGGAAGTGGAAAGTCGTTCGTGTATGCAATAACTGACTCTCAGCGTCAGGCACGCTATGTCGGTATGGCCTCCAACGGTTTCCAAAACCGCTATCGTGGTGGCACACACAACGCCATCGACGCGGCCATGGACTCGTCCGATAATCTCATCCTGCTAGCCGAAGTCGAAAAAGCAATCCTAAGAGATGTCGAAAAAGAACTTATCTTCAGTTGGCGACAGTCCTTAAGATGGAATAAACAGAAAGTCGCCCCCAAGGTCAGATTGCGCATTGAGCATCAAGGAATTTTCCCTACCAACCCCCATGAAACAAGCGCCCTGAAACAAACGAGGATGAAATCAAAGCAAAAGTATCACCCGGATTGAGAGACTTTCATGCAAAAGGGGTTCTTCGAGGCAAATGACTACCAGACTCATCCTCAGACGAAGCGCAAGTATAGAGAGATTCCGATTTTCGACCGCAAGAACCATCCTCTGAGAATATGGATGTTTGGGCAAGTCATTCCAAAGGACAAATCGAAGGTTCGCCACTACGAAGTAGGGAGGCTTGTATGGGGTCAACAATCAGATTCTCCTGAGAAGGTTATGATAATTGAGGAACTCCAGTGGGAAGATGGTCGCAAAGAATTACGGTTCTGTTACAGAATACTGACGCACAAGACAGGCGCATGGCACTGGGGCCAATACGCTCTGATGACCCCTCGGTCGGACATTGAGGAGATGCTCAGTCTTGCAGCTGAGAAGGGAATGCTGTCTTTGAAAAGTCATCCCTAGCCGCGTTCTGTGTTATCGCAAAAGCCATGCAAACAATGTCTAGCCTAACAAACGACTTTGGGCATCCCAGAGGGATGAACCTGAACCAAACTCGAAGTAGACCGAACCATTTCCTGGGTCGTGGAATTTTGGAGTGGCGTTGCTAAGCTTATTACGAGCATGAGTTTATTCATTCTTAATTGCAGATAGACAGCAAACAACTTTCACAATTCATCAAAGCCGTTCTATCTGGAATAAGCGAAGGATTGACAGACGACTACTCTGTTGCAACCTCGGTCAAATTCAAAATCGGCCTCAAGAGCGAGACGGATAAGCAGGGCAATGTGAGGCTAACGATTGTCGGAATCGGCGCGGGTCTAGGTGCAAAGCGTTCGAGTCAAGAAGTTGCTTCGATTGAGTTCGAAGTTGACGATATGGTTACCGTGTTCAGCAACAAATTTGAGAGTTGGAGCAAGACAGAAATGGGGAGAGCGTTTATCCAACACTTCGCCGAGGAAGCGGCGAAGCTTGCTCAAGCGCCTTCTTGAGACGCTCCATCCGCCTATTTTGACCCGACGCTTCGAATAGTCCTGCCATTTCTGCGGGTGTCAATCCGCCTTTGCCCGGAACTCTGCGAGGGTTCTACAACCCTAAAATCTTCTTGCTCACCAGAAGACTCTCGACGAATCTCTCTCCCTTCGGAGTCAAGCGATACTCGGTTCGAATAGGCCTCGTATCCTTGACCTTCCTCTCTATCAGTCCTGCAGCTTGGAGCCCTTTCAATGACGTCGCCAACGTGCTTCTGTTTTCGATTACATGGTCCGACAGCTCATAATACCGAGCCGCTTTTTTCTCCTTGAGGTAGAATAGGATTCTAGTGTCGCTCAGCTCGAAGAGGGCTTTCTGCCAATCGACCATTGTTCCTGAGGTGGTGGCTCATTTGATAAGATGGAAGCGCAATCCCAATGTATCTCTGGTGCAATTGAACCGTACCTCTTATATCGAGTAGAGCCGATACTGACTGGGGCTGTTGACGACCAAGGACGGAACGTTCCTGTTCAAAGCAAAAGCAGAGCGCGTCCCCAAGAAAGACAGCAAGAAATACGCGAATGTGAAAGGACTCTATGCGCTTCTGAACAGGAAAGGCAGAGTCGTCTACGTTGGGAAGTCGGGATGGAGCACCTCGAGGCGGTTGCAAGACCACGCGAAGGAGAGGGACAAGCATTGGACACAGTTCTCCATCTACCAGGTCCACGACAATATTCCGGAGCGGGCCATTAGGGAGCTGGAGGGTCTGCTCTTAGACCTGTACAAGGATGGCGAAGTGAACCAATACAACAAGCAGGAGGATTCGGGTAGCATTGGGAGTCTGCCGAAGATAGATTTCAAGTCTCTGAGGCAAGATGTCACGGGCAAGGTGGTCTCAGCTGGCGCGAACTAAGGTAAACCCGGTGGATTATCTGAAAAGGCATGGGATTGAACCTAACAGCTTCAACCTGAAACTCCTCGCGCATATCACAAACACTTCGATGTCAAGTGCGTCTATAGCTGAGCTTGCGGGGCTGCCCAGAAAAGATACTCAGGCGGTAGACGAATTTGTCAAGAAACTAATGGAATCTGGATGGAAGAATGTGCTGTCAGTGAAGGAATACGGCATGCGTGGAGAACCCAAAGAACCGTTTTGGCAACTCGGCGAGTGGTAATCAAGCATTAGGAGGAAAAGGCATTGTCGCGAATACTCGATGGGGTGTGTCATCTAGGGTGCTTGTTTAGTTGACTGCTCGATGTAGGGATTGACAAGTTCCCTCGTCCTCATCTCTGGGAAATATGTGATTTTCCCATTGCAAACTTCTGCTTCGTTGGTAGAGCCATTTGCGAAATACATGATAAAGTGATGTCTAGTCTCTAATGGATGCTCCTCGAAGACGTGCTTATACCACTCTAGAGGCCTCAAACTGAGAAAGGAACTTCCTGCTTCGATAGGCTTGTTGTGCGTGACGCACTCGTATCTTGCTACCGATGACACAACTAATTCATTCCTGCAACTAGGGCATTTCACTTTGAATCCAGATGGCAATGGCTCAATGTAAGTGCGCAGGTTATCCGCATAAGGATTCGACATTTAGCACTCCTCGCAACGATATATTGACACAACCTTCTCCCTCGCTCCTTCGAGAGCGAGGGGGATAGCGATTGCCAAAATGTTATTTTCCGAATCGAGAAATATCTTTTCGATTATCGCGACCCCCCTCCACAATTAGACTGGTGAGTAGAGCCGCTTTCGATGGTCTACTTGGTCTTTTGATTCTGAGAGTAGCCCTGCATCAACGAGGGCGGGAATTATTTCTCTGACGAGTCTAGTATCTTCAATTCGGTAACCCATATGTTTGAGGTACATGTCTTTGATTTCATCCTTCGACAGACCCGCTTTGCCATCAGAGACTATCAACTTATGAATCTCCATAAGCTCTGGTGTTACGTTATGTTCGTTGGCTTCGGCAATGGGTCCGTAAAGTTCAAAGGCTCTATCAACATCTTCTGGCGTAAATACGATTGTGTCTTCCCGACCTGGGACTGCTCTTCGATTGTAACAGTTTAACAGTGCATCCGCCTCGGAGAGGCTATACAACCTTGGGATGTCGCGGTTGTGCCTTGGCTTTCGGAATTTCTTGTCTGAATTGAACTTGTCGATGAGATAGTTTTCGCTTGGGAAATCTGCTTTGAATTTTTTGATACCCTTGTATCTTATGAGTTCTATCCTAGAGACAAGGGAACGATATCCCATAAGGCTCTTCTTCATCCGCTCGAATGCTTCCGAATCGTTTCTCTTTCTTGCAATCAGCTTCTGGGTGGCCGCGAGCTTATCTTGCGTGACTTCCGGAGAAAGATACATGTTCCTTGTAAGTTCTTGTTCGTCGAAATGACCGATGGTGGTCGCGAAATTCGCAGCGAATGGACCCTTGATTAGAATGTGTTCGGTCTTATGCGTGGAGGGGTTGGTAATTGGAATATCGATTATCTTGTCGTCATGAGACAGCACAGAGCGCAGTTTCTCAATGAATCCTTTATTGTCCACATCAAGTACCACCACGACTTTGCCGGAATAGTCGATTAGTTTCCTTGCACTATCTCTAAGTCTCTTGAGCTTTGCTATGCTCTCTAAGAGCTCGCGTTCCTCCTTCGGCTTGCGCTCAGCCTTCTTGACGCTTTCCAGTTCACGAATCCGATGTCCTAGCCGCTCAATCTCATCCCCAATCGGATTGAACTTCTCGTCAACTAACTCTCCATTTTCATGATGGAACGCTGTTGGGCTGGGGTTCGATATTTTGATGACCTCTTCCTGTGGAAAATAAGAGACAACCTCCAGCACTAGGTATGTCTTGCCTTCCGATGAGCCTCCGCTTAAGGTGACATTGAAACATTCCTCGGTTTGAGAGAGAAGGTTGTTGAGAAGGATGATTACTTTTGTGACATAATCATCCGCGATAGTGCCCTCCATTAATCGGCCAACCTCCTCTAGCGTTATCTCTCTGAATGGGGAATACACTTCTTCATGGGGGAAAACTTCGGGGTTAAGACTCTCCGCCTTGTCCTGGTAGTGCTTTGCCAGCTCATCTACCGAGTCGAACGTAAGACTGTCGCACTCTGGAAAGACGCATTTGCCAGAAATGAATTCACGTTTGACCTCCTTACCATTGTGTTTCGCAATTCTCCATTTCAGATAGGTCCAGTTGAACTCTTCCCAAGTTTCTAGGGATGGCTGTGCCGGATTCTTTTCTTCTGATTCAGGTCTAGCTGCTCCTATCTCTTTCTTCTGCTGTGTGTTAATTACTGGACTTTGTTCCGCTATCGCTTCTTGCGCTCCGGGGTCTTTCTCTTGGTCCTTTTGAGCCACTCCCATCGTCTTTTGCTCACTTTTGGTAAGGTTGTCTCTGGTCATCTTGAATTCGGTGTTCGAGTCCCCAACTTTATCCGGAATCGGCGACCCTGCTTCAGTAGGTTGGGTTTGAGATATTGACTCCAATACCGGCACCCCCTTGTATGCCCAACTCATCTCTGAGCCTCTTCGGAATTGTGATAGTTCCGTCTTTTCGGACGGTTGCGACGAAATCCCAATGCGGGTTCTTTCGTCCATTGTCTGCACGCATTGCCGATTCTCTGGATTCGGGTTCGGACATTTTTCCACCTTTGACTACCAACCGTTAGTAGTTACGCACGACCGTTGATTTTGCGATGACACTCTACAGTGCATCCAAGACTACCCCCGGAAGAAGAGAATTCAAACGATAGAGCTTCAGCACTTCGAGGATACGGAAGGGACTTTCGAGCTTCCGAACATCGCACTTCGCTAATCACTTGCTTATTTCATTTCGATGAATGTGTGTCCGAGCGTTTTCAGGGGCAGGTTTTGCACATACGGAAGCACCGGTGAATTGTTTCGAAGCACCGAGTCAGTGCAAAACGGGTCGAAATCATGCCCCCAAGATTCCCAAGCCTTGGTGTATGAAATCTCACCTTGAGCCTAGATTCTGGATTCGGGAGTCACAGAGAAACGGAATAGTGGGTGTAAGATACGAAAACTTTCGCCCTGTGATTCACGTTAGAGACTTCAATCAGGGATTTCTCACAGCGGCGCAATTGCCAAGTCATTGGACCAGTATTTCTCCGAAGCCACCCAATTGATTCACATAATGGCCCGTCAGCACAGAGTCTACCCTAACATTAAGGCACAAGATTGGCCTCGATGGGTAATCTCTCGGAAGCAATTTCTCTACCTCCTTGAGGCTTCAAAGAACTACTCACCCTTGAGAGTCCTGAGCCAAGCTTACTTGTCCGTCTATCCTGAATCCGTCTTAGGGATTTTGTGGTTGCAATGTTTCGGATAGGCAAGCCTTCTGAAATTACGCCTGGCCGACCGTAGGTGGGGGTATCAAGTCCGAACTGCTCCGTAATCGGTCCCGGACCAGTAGAGATGGACACAGATTGTGTCTGCGGAAGGGCTTTCTCTCTCAGAAACGTCTCCCATTCTATGTCGAGCCTGACCGAGAGGTAATCGCTCAGCGAGGAGCCGATGTAAAATGACCTATCCTTTCTCTTGCCCTCAATCTCCTTCTTGATGATGCCGCATTCCTTGAGTCTGTGAACGATATACTCCCAATCCTTTGGATTCACGCTGTTTCTTTCGCAGAACAGCTTCCATTCAGAAGCGGGAAACCTTCTGCGTTGTAGAACCTCGGTCAGGACCTTTTCTGCGATTGCCCTGTAGTCTCTGCTCTGAGGAAAGAGTACCTTGAGTGTCTCATCGAGCATTGATTATCAGCTCTCGACCTCAAGTCTACTCCTCAGGAGCAGTCTTCTTCTTTCTCTGACCCCACACTGGAAAGTCCCCCCAGCCGGCTTCGCTCACAGTTACTGTGCCAGAGCCCTTGTTTGAGCTTCGAGCTTTATCTCTCTCAAGGTCGGTCAGGGTTTCGCTCTCCGTCCTTTTCTCAACGAACTCTTTTCTCGCCGCCTCCTGGATTTCCTCTGTCCTCCTCTTCACTCGCTCGCCGAATTCCTTTGGCGGTGCTTGTGTCTGTTTCTTCCGTCTTACGGCGTCTGAACCGATGTGTGACATCTGTATTTCACCCTGACCAATGCTCGAGTAAGGTTTCGTCAGAATTGCACTGACTCGTCAGAGGGCTTAGTTCCGCGTAAGCTGTGCCACGAACTGAGCGGGAGACACGCACGTCCAGCCTCTAACATCAAGGGGCTCGGTATTCACGACAAGATACCCGTCGAAGTCTGGATGGCTCTCCCTCAGCCTTCTTAGCTTGTCTTCCTTGTCTATCCCCATTGCGTTTGGCATGTCCGTCTCCCTCAGAAGCCTATCGTTGCCCAGAGAATAGACTGATGTCTCTCTGCCGATTAGGTCGATTAGTTTCGTGGGGATATCGCCATCCAGGGCTACGAGAACCCGCTTCGGCTTCTCCGCCTCGTAATGCAAAGACGAGTTCGTGATGCTGTTCGCTCTGCGCGAGCCTGTAGCGTCACTGCCCACCTTCATCGGGCGATTCCTCCCTGAGTTCTAGTTCCGATTCACTTGCAGGAGATGGGTCGTAAATCTTTCTCGTTTCATAAATCCGTCCCGCTTTCTCATCCTTGAACGGCTTGTTTATCATCGCCTCTCTTCCCAAGATGAATTCTGCGTATCGTGCTCCGGTCTCGCTCACTCCATAGGAGTAGTGCTTGCCGTTCGGTTTGAACTTGAGGACAAGCTCGCTCTCCACCAACCACGTTAGCGTGATGCGGTAGACCTTAGGACTAACAAGGTTCTCGGCGAGCGACCGGTTCGCCTTGGCTTTGGCATCCTTGAACTGGCTCCAATTGACAATCCCGTACCTCATTATCTCTCGAAGGACAAGAGCGATGAACTTGTTCTGTCTGCTTCTCTGCACGTTCTGTTCCTTGGATGTGGCAATGACCGATTGCATTGCATCCTCCACGGTCATCTCGTTACCGTCCAAATTCACTATCCTTGCGTCATGAGAGGCTACAGAACGAAGATTGTAGATTGGCATTTTTATCCTCCGAGTTAGCCTAGTTCGAACCTATGACTTAACTCGGATTTTATGGCCATCCGAAGAAATCCTAACGGAAATGGCCATTGGAATGTTGCCTCATGGCCATATAGTTACGCGAAGGCGGTCTAATGTGAGAATAGCCTTCCGCCTATGCTGTATGAGGCGTTTTGGGGTCTGATAATAATACTGATAATTATAGAAGGTCGGTTTTGTGGAAGCCAAGACCAATGTCCGGGCGTCGGAATCTTGGCGTGCTAGTGGGTGTCGTCAGACATAGAATGGGTTCCGCATGTCGCATTGCCTCACTGCAACTACGCATACCGATTTCTCGCCGAACAAGCAATAAACATGCTCCATTTCAAGAAAGAGGTCTCAACCCCTTAATATCCTGAAATGCGACCTTTTACATGTCAACAAAAGAAGGAAGGCAAGGAACGCAGACGAAGGAGGAGGGAAAAGGCGTAGGGCTCGAGAAGAAAGCCAAAGCGCCATACAAGATTGTCGCGAAGGTCGGGCGCGAGCCGTCGAAAATCTCATTCGCTCAGAGCAAGACGGAAGCCGAGACGAAGTTCAAGAGCATAGCGGCACAAATGAAAAAAGGCCGAATAGCCCTCCAATCCTTGCAAGGCAACACGTACGCCAACGTGAACGGCTGGGCAAACACTATTTACCCAGATGACACCAACGAAAAGGCTGAAAAGAGTAACGAACACAAATCTTCCGTGGTGCTTAAAGCGACCCACGTAATATCCAGGCAATAGGCGGTGTCACGAGTTTGGCCAAAGCCAAGGTTCTTCCTGGAAAAGAAGGGGACTGGGGAAAGACTCGGCCCTTCTGGTGTCTGACCTGCGGAATAGGGTTCTATGCGGTCCGGCTCGCGTGGGAGCATTATGAGACATCCGGGCACACCAACGAGAGCAGGAGCATCGGCGTGAAGGGACTTACGGTAAAGCAACAAATGCAGGCCTTCAAACTGAGGAACAAGTAGCATGAAGAGGCTTACTGTAATCGACCTGTTCTGTGGGGCCGGCGGATTCTCCGAGGGCTTCAGACAGATGGGGTTCGAGGTCGCCTACGCAGTCGACAACTGGAACCCTGCATTGGTGGCACACAAGGAGAACCAGCCTGAGGCAGAGGTCATCAAGGCCGATATCGCTTCGCTGGACCCGCACCAGTTCCCCAAGCCGGACGTCATCATCGGAGGCCCTCCGTGCACCGAGTTTTCCGGGTCGAACCGGGGCGGTGGAGGGGATGTGGCAGTAGGCATGAAGCTGGTCCTTTCATTCTTCAGGTTCGTCCATGTCCTGAAGCCGAAATGGTGGGTCATGGAGAACGTGCCCCGCCTATTGCAGACGTTGCCGCATAGAGTAAGATTACAGGACATGGGTATACCAGAAGATGGGTTCTTCGACATTCCCCGTAGGGAGGTTTTCAACTCCGCCGATTTCGGCGCGCCTCAAAAGAGGCTAAGGCTGCTCTCTGGGAATTATCCGACCCCGCTACAGACACACTTCGAAGCCTCGATGCTCACGCTGGACAACCTACTCTATAGCCCGTGGGTCCCTATGAGGAAGGTGATTGAAGCATTTCCCAATCCACTCGGTCGGGCCCATAAGGGCAAGAAAGTGCAAGACCCGAACTACTCTACAATCAACCTTTCAGAAGAGCAGCTCGAGGACCATTTCGTAAAAGCCGATGTCGCGCTGATGACGGAGGAAGAGGCAGAGAGGAACAGACGGCAGAAGCGCGAGCACCCATATTACGGCAAGATGAAGTTCCCAGACGACCTAGATAGACCATCGAGGACCGTGATGGCGACGCAGTTCAATGCATCCAGGGAGACGATGGTAATCGAGGTCAAGAGGCGAGGAAAGGAAGTGAGGTATAGGAAGCCGACCGTTAGAGAATGCGCTTCGCTCCAATCCTACCCTATAACCTACAAGTTCCCAGCGAAGACGCTCACGACGAAATACAAGCTCGTCGGCAACTCCGTACCTGTGAAGCTCGGCGCCGCTTTCGCCAGAGCGATTCTCGTCGAGGAGGGCTTGAAAGTGCCAGCAGAAGAAGCCCTGGTAAAGGCCTAGGCGTCGCGCCACCAGTTCTGTTCTTACCCACGGCCATTCTTCTCGAGCGACAGGCCGAACCTCCTCGCAATAACGGTGCTCATATAGGATGTCTTGAGCCGATACGCTTTGCGTTCCGCGAGAATCGGGCTGAACGGTTGCCTTACCTTGGACTTCCTCTCGTCTGGGTCGTCGAAGTCTCCGCCGTGCTTCGGGCAAGTGCAAAGCCAACGGTTGTATTCCTGGTGGAGCTCCGTCGCATTTCCAGCCCTTATCTTTTCTACAATAAGATTGAAGTCTGGCCTGAGTTCCTCGAGGACCGCGTCGTCCATCTTCCAGAGGAACGCGTACATGAAGACATATTCTGACCGCTTGGAGCCGCTGTGCAGGTAACAGACCAGCAGTAGCTCTTTGTTCTTCTTGTAGAGCGAAGACTGGGTGATGTCGTCACACTTCGCCTCTTCGAAGTAATCAATCATGTTGAGGGAGAGCGGCTCCTTCACGGTGAGCTTCCCGTTTCTCTCTTTGAGGGGCACCGACTTGAGCTCGATTCCCAGCTGGGGAAAGTCCGGCGCGGCCGTGCTATTCCTGCGTATTCCGAAATAATCTTCCGTTACATACGCAGCCCCTCCTTTCGTGATGACCCTAGACACACCGTCGAGTTGCGTAATCGATTCTTGCACTTGGGCCAGCGACTTTCCTATGAGGTCAGACGCCTTTTGCAACAAAAGGCGCCTATCTCGCATCCAAGGTTTCGGCCCGTCCAAGGCCTGAAATTAGCGCATGGGCGCTTAAATGCTATGTGAACGCCGAATTAGTGACTCTTCCGCGGAACTTCACTTGCTCGCCATTTTGGCTTGCTTCTCATTCGCCTCGCGCCTTCTAAGAAGATAATACACTGCGGACATATAGACACCTGCTTGTGAAGCGCTCTGTGGGTCTTCCTTCATATGACGCATGAACCAGAGGTCGCCCCTGTTGATTTCCTCGGCCGCGTAGCCAGTTGCCAAAAGAGCCGCCACTACACGGACAGGCAATCTGAGGTCTTTCTTGGTCGGCGAGGCCCAGACGGTCTTTCCTTCTCCTAAGCCTTGGAACGCCTCGTCCACAACATCTCGAAGCTGTTCGGCGATGGCACGAGGCCTGCTATTACGATGGCTGTGACGCAACTCATACTTCAGCTGCAATGTCGAGGCGTCTTCCATCTGGCCTGGTATTAGTTTCAGCAAGGTGCCCACAAACTTGTCTGTTGCTTCCTCTCGTTCGTCGGGCCGCTTCCTCATCCATCTGTAGAGGGTCTCTGTGGTCTCGCTGTGTTGGGCGATAGAGTGTTCCCATTCCACGATTTCCTGCTCGCCTCTTCTCACCTCGCCAATCCAATCCACGAGGTGGGGGAAAGTTTGTAGCTTCTTGCGCGTGCGCCTGTCGACATGATGCGTACATATCCCCCGCCTATTCTCTGCTTTCCGGCCGCATCCGCCCACGAGACATACCTTGTGTCTCAGGTCGAAGTTGATTTGATTACGGTTAGACATCCTCTTACCGCCCCGGTTAGATAGGATGACGCGGAACCCGCCTTCCGAATAGACCTCTACCTCGCAGGGGCGCGGCGGCTTGCTTCGTCTGAGGTATCGGCCTGCCATGACATATCTGATTCGCTGCCCTCGCCGTCGACCCCACCAGAACCCGGGCATATCGTGAAACGTCATGTTCTGTTAACCGCGGTCCATCTTAGGGCGACCCCTCACTCGTCAAATGTCGCGGTTACCGTCCAGCTCCGTGAAAGACCGGCCTCCTTCATGGTGAGGTAATCCGCTAGGGTGTAGAGGTTTGGTATGATAGCCTGCCACAAAGCTTCTCGAAATCCAAGTCCCATAGTCTCCTGTAGTGGCGCACGTCTCCAAGGTCCCAGCAGCATCTTTTCTCGCAAGAGTAAAGATGTAGCCCGCCATCCCGGCTCCTAGTGCTATTGTCTTTGCTTTAACGGTTGGCCGCCCTATTTGCGAGTTGCCGTTCTTCCTCGCCTAACCGCGATGGCCCTTATCCGCTTCGCCGCTTCCGTCGGATGCTCGTTAACCTCGTGTTCCCACACCTCAATCACTCTCCAATCCATCGACTCTAGTTCTGTTCTGTTTAGCTGGTCCCTCTCGATATTTCTCTCGAACTTGCGCTTCCAGAAGTCTGCATGTGTCCTCGGCGGGGGGAGATTGCATGTTGGGCAGCAATGCCAGAAGCAACCATGGACGAAGACCGCGAGCTTCTGTGACCTGTAGACAAAATCCGGGGAGCCCGGGAGGGTATTCTTGGTGATTCGTTTCCTCAAAAGTTTTGAAAGCACAAGTTCCGGATACGTTCCCGACCGCTTGTTGGCCTTCATCGACTTGGAAACTCCCGAGGAACTCGCCGGTGGCGATTTGCCCACTGGTTCTGAAGAATACGTCCTGCGAATTGGCGAAGTGAGCACCCTCAGAGGCCCAACTCCTTTCTCAGGTTTCGTTCAAACTCGCATTCGCCTTTCAATTGACCGTCTTCGAGATTGTTGACGACTTCCTGCAGTTTCTTGGCGTACTCCTGGGCTTCCTTCCAAATTACGAACTGCTCGCCGACGAGCTTGTCGCGCGCCTGAGTGCGCGCCGCTGTGTTTGCCAACAGTATTCCTCCCGGGGGTATTATTTCCGTCTCGTTGAAATCCTTGACCTGCTGATTGTGTTGGTTGATTCTATCCATTATTACAGCTCGGCTAAACTGTAGGTCGTAGGCTTGAAGATGCTCCATCGCGTGGTCGTAGTACGTGCGGTTTGGATAGTCGAGGACTTCGAAGCATGGAGTGACGTTGAGTTCAGCGGTTCCCCTGTTGCCCGAGGGATATTGTGCCGTGCACTGAATCCATGGGACCCAAACAAACTCTCTGAGCTTCTGATGATACGCTCGAACCTGCTCCTTGAAAGAGTCTCTGTCTCTCCCTTTGAGTTCGCGCTTGCCCAGTTCCAACTGTTCCTTCTGCAGCTCCACCGACCTGACTGTGGCGTCGGCAACCCTCTTTGATTCGTCGGCTTGTCGCTTCGTGTCGTATCGAGCGAACACAGCAATGACGGCCGAGATTACAGCCACAACTGCCAGAACAACATCAGCAATGGAGGGTACCCCTGAAGCGCTGGACACGACGTCCTGTGGGCGGTTCTCGAACCCTTGAATGTTTCTCGGTGAGCGTACTTACCTTCCGATGCTTGTCGAGAGTTGATATGTCACAGAAATTTGTGGATAAACCAACACATGTACTTCGGCATCAACTAAGTTCAAACTTACCTGCAGAAACTCGAAACAAGGTCTCATCGAGTAGTATTTGGCTCCTTGTTTCTGGTGCTCGGAGTGCTCTTCACATCATAGCAATTCGACATAGGGTATGACTAATCAAAAGGTACATGCCTTACTTCGTAGTCCGTTCGGATTTTTCCCTGGAGCGCGAGTGTTTCAGCTCGTTCCCTTTGCCTTTTATCGGGTATGTCGAGGAGCGCTCTATATAGAGACCAAGTAAGGTTCTCCTTTATGTCGTCGAATCTAGGATATATCCGGCTGAACTTCACGAGATACTTGACTTCGGTTCTGGGAATCTTCGTGTCGCGTGTTATTGCCATGAGTCGAGATTCGACTTTGACCTCCTTGTCGTCGAGCGCTCTGTAGAAATCGTTAAGCAACTTCGACATTCTCCACCGATGGTAGAGAGGTCGTTGTTTGCGAAAGACGCATTTCCTTTCCTTCTCAAGGTTTGCAACGAGGTCAAGGTACTGTTTTTCAAGCTCCAACGCAGTCTCTCGCACCCCAGGATGCAGACTCTCAAGTCCGACGACTACACCGATGTGGCCGGTTCCTTCAGAGTCGAACCGCTTCAGATTGACCTTGGTTTGACGTGCTATGAAAGAGACCCCCAAATCGTGTAGAATCTATTGAGGTCTTGAATCGCGTCTCCGACGCTGGCTGGTGGGAAAGCCTCCATTAGGGAGAAGAAGACGCATCTGAGCACGTGCTGCTCCTCCGAGAAGAAGCCTTGTCGTTCGGACTTTTTGAATGCGTTGTGCCCAACGTTCACGACGATGGCTTCGGGAGTATACCAGCTTTGCTTGTCGTTTTCCGGTTCATCCCTGTAATTTAGCTGGATTCCTGTCCTAATCTTCCGCTGAACTTCCCTTGCTGGTTTGTCGCCTTCCTCGTCGAGGTGAAGGGACTGGCCCGGTTCTGGGCCAGGCGTGTTAACTCCGAGTCCTTCCGTGGAACCTCGATGGTCCCCCTCAGTCCGTTGGGCACCTTGCTGAAGCGAAGCTTGGACAGCCCCCGTCTGTGATGGAATCGGGGTGCGAGAAAGACGGGTGCGTAGAAACGGATTGTATTTCATCAGAGATGGATTTGAGAAGATTGAATCGAGGACGCTTGATATTTCAAGCTCCATCGCCATCAGTTCGGATTGCGCGCTGACTTGGCGCTCCTGTTGAAGACCCCCGACCTCTTCCAACCATTCCCTTAGACGAACATAGACTTGCTTACGGAAAGCTGCCCAAAGCTGAGGATTAACTTGAGTTCTGAAATCCGTCTTGGGGGTGTTGAGTAAGGGCGCGAGGCCATTGGCCTGGACTATCCCGTAGATTCTCTTTCTGAAGTTGCCTCGAACCTGATATTCAACGCCGAAGTAATCCCCCGCAGTAATCCTTTTCCCATAAACCGAAACCTCAATTCCAGCTCTGTCTGACTCCTTGACTCCCAACCAGAAGGTGCATTCGTAGTCATCATTCCTTATCCTGAAGGTGCTATTTGATTTCGCCTCCGACTTGGGAATCCAAGGACCCATCTTCTCCCCCTCTACGAGGACTGTAGTCTTTCCCTCAAGCAGAAGAGCATTGAAGTGCCTCCAAATCATTTCTCTCACGGTCCCGTTATTGACGAGGGCCGCGCTGGGGTCGAGGACTACAGTGTAGACCGTCCCGTGGTCTGCCAGTTCTCCCGATACGTATCTCCATTTGGGTTCCCCACGGATTAGGGTCAACTCGCTCGCAAGGGTCGCTTCCCCTTGCCTTGTTTCGGTGATTATCTTCTGTCCAGACGAGAGACACGCCAAGTAGAGCTTCGCTCCAATGCCGGCAAATCCGATTCCCTGACCCTTGGTCTTGGAGGAAAGAGCCAACGCGTGATAGTTGTTTTCGAACTGCTTTCGAGTCATGCCGGACCCGTTGTCCTCGACTCTGTAGGCCAAGCCATTATCCGTCTTCCGAAGCCCAATCTGGATTGTCGTAGCGCCGCTATCAATGGAGTTTGCCACGGTCTCGATAACTAGAACCTCGAAGGAATCGTATGGATAGCTTGTTAAAAAGTCGGTGATGACGTTCTTGAAGTCAACCTTAAGAGATTTCCATTCACTCAAACATGATTCACAGAGTCCACTTCGATTTGACGCTCGTAGTAGTATGCTGTATTATAGGAAGGCAGGACTCCGTTCTTAACCGTCTCCACGAGCGTCTTATCCCCCTTCGCGACATCGTTCAGAATCATGGTCAGTTGCGAACGATGAGCTAGAACTGAATTTGGTTTTCCCCAGTGCCTTTCTTTCCACTTTGGAAAGTCGGCAAGGACTTCGGTGCTTATGCGGCGACTTATTTCTCGAGCGAGGCCTTGGCAATCAGTGTAGGCGACGGCCTTTCCAGCTAGGGTCCCAAGCACATAGGCTTTGTTCGGAAATTCAATTGACTTCACTTCCTCTGAACGGACGAGGACATCAATGGCTTGCCTGAATTGTGACTTTATCGAAGGGTCGTCTGAAATGGCGAATCCTCGCTCGCTCAACAGAGTTCGCAGTCTTGCGGCGGACCTGAAAGCCAATGATTCGTATTTGCGCTGTGCTTGTGCCTTTCTTAGAAAATATGTTCTTGGATTTCTTGCGAACTTCAGATTAGTTTCAACAGTCATATGTGAAACGCCAAACTCCTTCGCGATTTCGTTGATTGTCCGGCCTTGAAGTCTGAGTTCTACGAACTGTCTAGCTCTCCGCGTTATGTCTGGAGCTATGAAGTCTAGGTTCGGTTTCCGGGGTTCCCACGTCCGTAGGCGAAGATGACCAGAGAGGGCTTGCTCAGAGGAAGCCTCGGATACTGTCAAGAGGAAAGTGTACCGTCCGTCTTCAAGAATCCTCTTCCTCGAGATAAGGCCTTTTTTCTCAAGAGTTCTGGCGAGGCGCGAGACATCGCGACTTGACATTCCGAGAATGCGGCTAAGCTCGCTTTGATGGACTCCCTTGGCTATCGATGATGAAATTGTCTCCGACCATAGAGACTTCGCGAGTTTTGGCGTCAAACTATGAGAATACACCAATACGGCCCGTGGAGTCTCTTAAAAACGTGAACTGAATTCGACGGCAGCTACGGAATTACCAGCTCCTCAATCATCGCAGTTCTTGCATCTCTTTGGAGGCAGGAAGCACATCCGACCTATCGGGTCGTTGTAGATTTCGTAGTCTTCCGGTTGTAACTGCCTTGGAGCAGGTTCCTCCTTTGACATGCTGATAGATAGCAGGAGTGGATAAAAGCACCAATGTCGGTTCCTCTCTCGAATGCCCTTCGGAATGGGGTACCAACCCTACATACCGCCAGACAAATTCGTGCTCCAATATCGCGAGGGCTTGAGGGCGATGAGGGCTGGCGACCGAAGGCAGTACTATACCTCCCCTCAGTTCGAAGAAGACCTTGCGAACATTACACGCATAGTTGCCCGAATGTTCGACAAGGAACAGGCGCAGATTCTAATCGAATTTGGCACAAAGATGAGAGATGCAGCTCAGAAGATGACTCCTGCGCAATTCTCCGCAATCAGCATCGTGGAGACTCTGACATCAAGCCAAGCTGGCGGAGAGGATACCAGCGACAGTTTCCTCATGTTCGTCAATGGCATAGCGGACGAAGTAATATCTCGAGGTAATTCACAGTTGGCTCAGAATCTCCTCAAACAAATCGATGCGGACTTCGCCAAACCAATAGAGACCTTGATAGAAGCGATTCCTAGCGAGCTAGAGAAATCCGCTACCTTGCTGGATAAGGCCATGAAGTCCTTCAGTGGTGGACACAAGGAAGAATGTGCCTTGTTCACCAGAATGGCTTGGGAATCGGCGATAAACTTCGCGCTTTCCAAGTTACCAACCTCGAAGGGACTAGATAGCCTAGGGAAAAAGACGAATTACGTGTTGGACAAGATGATGCAGAAGGATGCGTCAAAGACCATTACTCAGGTGAAGAATACCGTAGATGTTCTCTTTCTGCACGAACTCGACAACGAGAAGGTGGCAATTCCAGAACTCCAACTTCCGTTTTTCATAGCATTGACTGCGGCGCTTGTCCATTCCATCGCGTTGATGCTTGCTTGATTGGGTTGTTTAGTTACAATTGCAGAACTTGAAAATCTTCTGATAGTAGGGGACATATCCACCCTCGACTCTTTTCTGAGGTTGGGGAACCTGTCCAATTTCTACTCCCAGTTCTTTCAATTCCTTCGAGAGAGCCCTGTAAACGGTGTCTCCCACCACCACAATCTTCTTGAGGGATTTCAATTCCCTGAGCTCTTGACCCACGTAACCTTGCCAGCAGGTTTGCATGATTTCAATTCTGGCATCTCTATTGAGGCCATTGATTCCGACAACGGAGGCATCAACGAGCCATACTCCACTTGCTTTAAGGTCATCAAGCAATTCTAGTTTGTTCTTCAATCTCTGCTCGCTAGAGACTCCGTCAAAAGAGATGAAATCCGATGTCGCTTTGATTTGATGCTTGCAGCTGTAGAGAACTCGCCAGAATTGCCAAGGCCTGTGCCTCGCTGCCTCTGGATATTCTAGAACTTGACTTTCGCTAGCCCCAAGGCAGTAAACGAATCGAACTAATCTGCACCTTGACCCGTCGTCGTGGAGACATTCCTTCTTCAGGAATTGGGAGAACTCTTTCTCTGGGGTGTGCGAGTGGGATTCAGCCAGAAGAACTGTTTTGACCACCTCAGGTTTACAGTCTTGGCGATACCTTTCAACCTCTTCGATTACATCTGGAGTATCAAGTATCAGGTCGCGGCATGCGTGATAGGTATCTCTGATATCCGGAGTTGGCAACACTCAGTCACGCAGCTCCAATTCTGGCTTTCGTCCTAACTGCGAGAATAAGTAGAATAGCAGTGGGAAGCCAATTGAGCCAATGCCCAAGAGAATCGTGTCTCCAAAAGTGATGTAACCCATATTGTAGGCCTCCCAGACAGCGATGAAGATGGCGCCACCGACTAAATCTATTGCGAAGGCGAGGTTTCTGGCGCGTTCTGCAGCTCTTACCTCAGAGTCTATCTCATGCTCTGAATCGAGTTGCCACTTCCTGAATATCGGCTGCCATCTCTCATCAGCATACATTGTCCACAGAGCCAAGTAAGGAGGAGTTGTTTCGACTTCGACGAATTCCTCTTCAACTGGATAACCATCCTTGCGTAGCATCTCAGTCACTTCCTTCTTCCACGAGGTCTTGAGTTCTTTCAAGTTCTCCTCATTCTCAAAGCGTGTCACCAAGCTCCGTCCCTGTTTTAGGAACTCAATCGGGAAGTTGTATCGACCAGCTAACCTGCCATAGTCAGCTTCGGTGGACGACATCCGCAGTTCATCCATGCAACTAACGAAGCTATCAAGACCAGAACAAGCTGAACTTGGAACTGTGCCTTCGACATTCACCTGGACAGCCATCCCGACTGTTCCCCAAACCGCATAATGTGCTGGTCTCTTGCGAAGGAATACTCTTTGGAGAAAGTTCCACTTCGTCGGTACCATCAGGGGAAAGCGGGCGGATTGGAATTGTAGTAGAAATCCACCATACGAGTTGGTTCTGACTACGAAACCGTGATAGAGTCTTTTGACTCGTCTCGACTTGGGTTTCGTCTTGGATGCGAATACCGTCGCAACAGGAATGCTCTCCTTTATTTCCCTGAGCATCTCACGTTTGAATTTCCTGCCTGCATCGACTCCACGAGGAAATTCGATTACGGTGAGGTAGGAGTCCCCTTTCTTGACGCTTCCACCGACCAATCCTACTTGTGCTTCTTCCCAGCTCGGACCGCCTATCACAATGCCTCTGGAACTCTGGTTTGTCTGAAATTTCGTACCAACGGCTCGAAGATAGAAGGGCTCTATCGTTATGGTGGTATCGCCTCGCGCAATGGGAATCTTAGCCGGAGGATATGATGCTAGATAGAAGTCACCATTTGATAGGAAGAACCCTAAAGCAATTCTGGCCTTTTCACCCTGCTTGATATCGGATTCCTTTTGCGCAAAAACAGTGGCGTTAAGAGAATTCATTATGCTCTCGGCAGAGTTTGAATCGACCTCATTGTCCACTACCACGAATGGCTCAGCGATTGTAAGAAATGATAGCTGAACTGGTGTAACCGAACTAGGGCGATAAGCCAAGACAGTACATGCCTTTGCAGGTCCTCTGGCGAGTTTACTGGTATTCTTGAGGCCACTTGTCATTATCCTCAGCTTGAAAGCTCCCGTCCTATGCCTAACCTCAATCTCGACAGCCCTAAACAGTTCACGGTCTTTGGTATCCGCAAACTGCAGAACTGGTTGTACCAAACACGGTCTGGCTCTGGCTTGGGTCGGTTTCTGCTTATAAGAACTCAGACGAGCGGTGGAACGATATTAGCTTCACAAAGCTTCAATCGCCAGCTTGAGATGAGTGGCCACTTTCCTTCCCTTTGGACTCAGGTTTTCTTGCTAGAAAACTTTCTATCTAGAGGGCTGCCTTTGCCTACGAGTTTATCGCGAATTCAGTTCGCGCGAGGCCTCTTCCACCTATACTTCGTTCAAAATACAACTAACCGAGATACTTCGACATCTAGCAGTTAACTGCTACCTGTCAAGGCTTAAATGCGGGTTGGGACCAACCTCCCGACCTGCATGAAGGTCCTAAACAGGAAGGCGTACGAGTGGAGGAGAGATCATCGGGACGAGGCAGTAGTTCAACTCAAGACCTACCTGGAGAAGGTCGGGAGGCGCGGCTCCAAGAAGAGCGTCGAGAACTCTACAGGAGGGATGATGGACTTTTGCAGCTACCTCGAGATGCTCCCCAACGACGCCCTGGCTTACATGAGAAAGAATGACGTCTACAAGGTCATCGACGGATACGTGGCTTGGATGCTCAAAGACAAGTTCGCGCCAAACTCCCTCAGGAATCGTCTCTCGGCCGTGAAGAAGTTCCTCGCCATAAACGACTTCGAGCTGGACAACGCCAAGATGAGGGTGAAGGTCGACCTCCCCAGGTATCACGCGGTCACCGTCGACAGGGTTCCGACACCTGAAGAGCTCAGGAGCGTTCTTACCCATACGGATGCCCGCGGAAAGGCCCTCGTCACGATGCTGGCATCAAGCGGGATGAGGGTGGGAGAGTTCCTCACTCTCAGAGTGAAGGACATCGATCTGTCCAAGAGCCCAGCGACTATACACCTGAGGGCAGAGGTGACAAAGGACAGACAGCCGAGGTATTGCTTCATCAGCGACGAGGCGGTCACGTTCTTGAAGGAATTCCTACTCGACCGGATTAACAACCCCGGCGACTACATCTTCCCGACATCAACCCGTGGACAGGAACACAAGACTGGAAACTTGCCGATGTCTTACTGGAACGCGGACCACATCTTCTCATTGGCGTTGAAAAACGCTGGACTGGGGGAGAAGGACGACCAAGGGAGGGCTACCATCCATATCCACTGCCTGAGGAAGTTCTTCTTCACGCAGATGCTGCAACCATTGGGAAGGGACATAGCAGAGGCGCTCATGGGGCACAAGCTCTTCCTCGACTCTGCGTACAGGCGATACACGGAAGACCAGATGAGAGAGTTCTATCTCAAGGGGATGGAAGCGGTCACGATAATGCTGCGGAAGCGGGGGATGAGCCAGGAGGAGATCAAGCAGTCCTTCAGGAGGGAGATCCTGATGCAGGTCGCCGGCTACAGCCAGCAGGACGTCGACAAGCTTGACCTATCGGGCATCAAGGACGAGGACTTCCAGAAGATGGTGCGAGAAAGGCTCCTCGGGGCCATGACCAACAACGGGAACAGGCAAAAAGTGATTCCCGTCGGTGAGCTGAAGGCGCATATCGGTCAGGGGTGGGAGTACATCGCCCAACTTCCCGACTCCGAGGTTATCGTTAAGTTGCCTTTGTGAGTAGACCCTCATGGCGTCGGGACACCGGGTCCTCCTTGTCGATGCCACGGTACTCTATTCTGCCCTCGTCTACAGAGGGATTGAGAACAGGGTTCTCTTCTCCGGAGATCACGTCTTCGTCACGACCGAATTCGTAGTCTCCGAGATCCGGAGGGTTCTGGTCACGAAGAGAGGACTGAGCAGATCAGAGGTTGAAAGGATGATCAAATTGATGCCAGGTGCTCCTCGCGCCCAACGACTTCATCAAGAAGAATCTGAAAGAGGCTGACGAACTGATAGGCAAAAGGGACAAGTCGGACGTTCCTCTGGTTGCCCTGGCCCTCACCATGCCAGGCCATGACGGCATCTGGTCAACGGACAAGGACTTCGATGTGGTCAAAGGGCGATTCAAGGTCTGGAAGACCAGAGAACTCCTGAAGGAATAAATATATGCGGAGCATATGTATTGCATATAGGTGAGAGCGCATGGCAAGCAAGTTGCTCCTGAATCTTCCTGACAAGGACTCCGAGAGGATAGAGATGCTGGTCGAGGCCGGAGAGTACGCCTCGAAGAGCGAGTTCATCCGCTTTGCAATCAAACAAGCGCTCTACAGTGAAGAGCGAATCGCCGAACTCAAGGCAATAACCTCAAAGCTCCAGAAGCAAACAAGGAGCAGGAAGCAGGTCAGAGAGGAGATAGTGTGGGCGAAGGCTGGCACAAGAAAGGCCGTCGGAGAGATGCTAAAGCAATGAAGCATCATCCAGTATCAAGCAGGATCGGACCCCATGCATTCTGGTTGACCGGATGAGCAACCTCACTCAACACGGGTTAGCTTTATTAATACCGGCATCTCTATTTAGAGAATGATTGTTCTCGCATGAGAAATAGGGCTTTTACTACGACGGCGGAATTTACAATCGCGTCGAAAGTGCGAGAGTTCTTCGCCAACCAAGGGTGGAAGATATCAGAAGAGGCAAGAATCAGAGGAAGGATAGCTGACATCGTAGCAATCAAGGACGACGAAATCGCAGCAGTTGAGGTCAAGGGAAACCTAGGCAACTTGAAGCTGGGGCTTGAACAAACTCTTCACTACAAGCACGCGGCAAACCTTGCTTATCTCGCCGTGCCGAAAGAGAGAGCGAACCAAGAAATCATATCCGCCTGCAGGAACCTTGGCATCGGGCTTCTACTGGTCGACGGCGGTGTAAAGGAGGCTGTGAAGCCCGAGAGTGGTAAAGCAATGACCTCTTTTCGGACAGCAGTCCTCCACCTGAGGCCGAAGGCGCGCGCGACAGTCTTCTTGAAAAGCCCGCTCGAGAGACTGTTTAGATCGCGAGCTCAGGTCCTGATCCTCAAGTTGTTCTTCCTCAATCCGGCTTCGAAGATTCACGTCAACGGCATCGCACGGAAGACAGGCCTCTCTCCATCAGCAGTGACAAAGGAATGCACGCGCTTGCTAAGTCTAGGTTTGGTGAAGAGAAGTGTTCAGGGCAACCTCACGCTATACGAAATCAACAGAGAGAACGTGATACATGATGAACTGAAGAGGATTTTCCTGAAGTACGAATTCTTGGACGAGTTGCTCGCCAGCAGGTTAGAACCGGAACGCGTCAAGTACGCCCTGATTTACGGCTCCTTTGCCAAAGGGAACGAGAACGAGAAAAGCGATGTCGACATACTCGTTGTCGGAGACCTAGAAGAAAACACTCTCATGAAGGCTGTTGGTGAAGTTGAGAAGAAGACAGGACGTGAAGTGAACTATAATCTCTGGAAAGAGAGCGAGTTCGCCGAGAAGATCCGGAATCAAATTCCGCTGTTACGAGAAATATCAAAAATACCCGTAATCATGATAGTAGGTGAAGAAAGTGGATTTAAGCGAGCTATTGCGCAAAGGGCAAGTTGAAAAATTCCAATCTGATCCGAATCAGATAAGGAATCAAATCGAGATTGCGAAGAACAACCTCGCTTCGGCGCAGAAAATCCTGGGAATAGAAGAATGGGAGGTGGCTCACAATTTGGCTTACAACGCGATGCTCCAGGCGGGTGCGGCACTCATGTTCTCGAAGGGATACAGGCCGAGAGGCCCAGAGCATCATGTCACGGTAATAGAGTTCGTGCAAGCGGTCTACTCTCCGAAGTTTCGGCCGGAGGTTCTCCAGGCGTTCGAAAAGGCAAGAAAGCGCAGGAATGATGCCGTCTATGACACTCCGAACGTAATCTCGCCGAGTCAGGCTCAAAATCTCGTCAAGTACGCTGAGACCTTCGTAAGCACAGCTCTGGGACTCCTCAAAATGGCATGATCAGTAGTCTTGAGCCACCAGGTCAAGGTGATCAAGGTCTCGCGCAGTTTTGTTCAAGTCACAAGTCTCTCAACCATTCGGAAGGCAGCACTCAACCCACAGGTGCACCTTACCGCCAACGTTCCTGTAGTAAAGCGGAAACTCCCTGCCGGCCCGAGCCTCAGGCCCAAGCCAGGCCAGCACCTTTTTCGAGAGGATAAACCAGGTATCATTCCAATTCTCTAGCTCCTCGAAGAAGAAACGGAGCCCTGTCCAGTTGGATATCGCCTCGAGGACTCGGCCTCGCTGACTAAGTGGGATGATTACCTCGTTCTTGATGAGCTCGAGAAGACATTCGTAAAACTGCCTTTCCGTGAGCATGCGGACGGGGCCAGGATCGAGCCGATGAGGGTCTCTGTAGAGATCCGACCTCAGGCTGGCGGCGCTGGTCAAGCGTTTCGAATGCTCGTGGATGAGTTTCAGAATCAGCGTCTCGTAGTAGAGCCGCATGTACCGCCTCCCCTCGGAGCCCATTATCCCCCTCGGTCCTCTTATTCGAGCGTACGAGGCAGCCCATTCTGCGAGCCTGTATGCGAAGACCGGCGCGGGTAGCTGGTCGTCCACGAAGCGGTCGACGACCTGCCTCTCCCTGAGCTCGTTCATGTATCTGATTGCCGTCCGCCTCGAGACGTCCTCAGGCTGGATGTCCCAGACGCGAGCGCCACCACTCCCTGCCGCCAGGAGGCGGCCCACGATTTCCTCCAGGTTCCGTCGCCTCCGGCTGTCTCTCTCCTTCAGCTTGTTCCTCGAGTTGAGAATGAAGCTCTTCGGGACGTAGCACCATTCGACCCGCCATATGCCGTCCACCTTGACGTGATGGGCGAACTTTACTTGGTCGTGGCGCCTCTTCCCGCCCGTCCAAGTCTCGTAGGCCGTGCCCGGCCTTCCACAAATTACGCACTTCGGAGGCGAGTTCTGCAATTTCGGCATACCTTCCGAAGCGTGTCACCCGCCGTTAAAAGCAAACCGCGCCTCCACTTGCAATGAAAAGAGAAGGCGCGTCAGACCAGGCAAAGCCTGCATGGGTCAACACACGCCAGATTAAGGAATGGGCGGCGACCAGACTCGGCGCTGATTCCGCGCTGAGGAGAGTGCTCGAGAGGGAGCCGGAGAGGATTCGGGCAGGCGAGTTCGTCGTGAAGTTAGGCGTCTGGCTGCAACTTCTCGAGATCGAGGGGGAATCGCGATGAACGTCGAGGGATCGAATCCGCCGGGAGATGGCGAAGAGGCAACGAAAGAACTCGCGGTGGCGGAAAAGAAGGGCATGGAAGAACTAATCCCGGTCGTGGCACAACTCAAAGCACGCGGCTATCCCGACTGGAGGATAAAGGAGAATCAGCGAACATTCTACCCCGGGAAATGGTGGGATAGAATCATCGATGTCGCACTCAGGACGGTGACCGACGAGCAGGTAAGGAGAGCGAAGGAGGACGGCATCCAATACGCGATGGCGTACGTCATCTCCCGGAAGGCGGACGGATTGCAAGATTCGGGAATCGAGTCCGAGGGTTCCCGCAATGGCATCGCCTTTGTGAAGGACGCATTGGGCCGAGTCACGCCCGAGCAGATAGCGGAGGAGGCGAGGCGAAGGCCCAGGCCGAAGCCTGCGACCCCTGAGGATGTCAAGGTGGGTCAGCTTGTGGAGCGGCTGAGGTGGGAGCCGACATACGTCCTCTTGCAGCCGGGCGAGCGCGAGTTGGCCGAGCGGATACTGAGAATGAGGTGGGACGGAAGGTCGTACGTCAGCATCCGCTATCTGCTCGGTGATACGGACGAATACGAGTACCGTCTGAGGTTCGACAGGGCATGGGTGGCCACGAACTTCGTAAAGTCGGAGATGCTCCTCGAAGGCAGGCAGCCACCGAGACAGACCGCGCGCGGGAGGAAGAGGTCGAGGAAGAACAGGGAGAGCAGCCCCGCGTGGCAGTTCAGTCAAGAGTACAGGAGGAAAGAACGGGATTTCGCCACCATGCGCCTCTGGAAAGACGAGGGAAAGTGCATCGCCTGCGGCAAGCCGGCGACTGGCGAGCGCAACTACTATGGCCTGGACGGATCGCACAGGCACAGTTGGGGCGAGTGCCCCGTATGCGGGAGCAAACCTCGCTGGGAGTTTGGCGTGCAGATCGAATACGCGACCGGCTCCTGGCAAACTTACTGCCCGCTTCACAGACCGCATCTCACTGACAGGCGCCGGGCTGCAATCCTGGCTCAGGCCGCGCACTTTCAGAAAATGAAGGAGGAATCCAAGGGACGGAGACTGGAAGAGAAGAAGCGGGAACGGGAAAGGATGACCGCGAAGAGGAAGGAGCCTCAGGTGAGAGTGCCGGAGCTAGAGGAAGAGGAGGTGAGCGAAAGCGGCCACTACGACGAGGACGGAGAACGAGAACGAAGGCTCGAGGAGGGTGAGCGGTGACAGAGTCCTGACCTCGATCGTTGGGAGCCCAGCGCCGTCAGGTGGAGGGGAAGGTCGCGCGGGAGAGCGCCAGCCGGCGCCTTTCCCGCCGAAGGAAGGCCGCGTGAGGATGAGGCTCGACGAGCCCGACATGGAGGCCGCCCTCAAGGCAGTCTCGCTGTCCGCCGCCGCCATCCCTCCCTCCTCAACCGCCAAGCAGAAAGGGTGCGAGGCCTTCCTCGTGAGGCTCTTGCAATCGCGTATGAGGCTCGTGAGGAGCGAGTTTCTGCGCATGAAGCTTGAGGACATGGATGACGACGAGCGACTCCAATACAGAGTGAAAGAGAGACGGGTGGCCTACCAACGGCTCTACTTCTGGCCGTGGGAGGTGATGCTGCTCAAAGAGGGGTTGGAGGAGCTGGGCCGCAGAGCGGGGAGGGACCTCACGGCCGTCGACAGTAGCCTGTTGCTCCGCTGCACCGTTCTTGGCCAGGCGATGCAAGAAGGCAGGAGCCCACATTCTGAACTGGTCACGACGCTGAACCGCCACAGGGGCGCGAGGCTGGCGACTGCGAAGACCCGGGATAGAGAAGGTGGGCGCAGGAAGACCGTTGCCGAGACCGCGAACCTCCGGATTCGGATGCGCGAGTGGACCTTGCGGGCTGTCTTCTTCGCCGTGATAGCCTACTTGCGTTACAACGTGGCCTCCCCTCAATCATGGAACAGGGCGTACAGGCTCCTCGAGAGGGTCGTCAGGCTACACCGAGACGCGATCGCCTCCCAGGTCAGGTACGGCAGGCCCGGTTTCTACCTCATGGAAGGGATGACAGTCCGGAGGGGGCTGGGAATCGAGCCGAGAAGGCAGGCCTATGTGACACCCAGGGTCTCCATCGGAGAGCTGAGGATAATCCGGGAGGGTCTCGAGTTGAGGAGGGGAGAAATGGCCAGGGCCGGCGAGGCGGCCCGAGCGGTATGGAGGTCGCAGCTGAACCCTACGGAGAGAACGCTGCTCCTGAAGACCACGCTCCTCTACGCGGGAAGGTCCGGCGGCGGGCAGCGGGGAGGGAGGCGGGTGGGGGCGGCAATTAGGAAGCTTCGAGAGAGGACACAAACGGGCCTCTGACAGACGCGGTTTCCATTGTCTTGCGGTTATTAATTATACTCTACCTTAACCTAATTGTCATCTTCTTGGCAACCTACCTGCTTGCACGCGGCCATCCCCGGCCCGCGCCCCGCGCGGTCTACGGCCTCTCTATCACGACGCGCTTGCCGTCTATCCTGGCGACCAGCTCCTCCAGGGGCTTGAAGGGGAAGGCGCTGTCCCTGACGAGCTCCGATGGCAGGTTGATGCTGTGCCTCCCGCCTGACACATAGATCTTGACTTTGGCCTGGGCTGTCAACGGGTGCCGCTCACGTATGTACGCGATATAATACTTGGGTGGCTTCGCCGGTATGTATGCCGTTATATCCCTACCTATGTATGTACCGTCGTGTGCATGGCTACATGACGGAGCGGGACTTTTACGATGTGCTCGGCGTCGCGAAGGATGCGTCCGACCATGACATCAAGGAAGCCTACAGGAGACTGGCCTTCGAGCACCATCCGGACAGAAACAGGTCGCCTGAGGCGGAGCAGAGGTTCAAGGAGGTCTCAGAGGCCTATTCCGTCCTGTCCGATCCCGAGAGAAGGGCCCTGTACGACGCGCTTGGCTCCGAGAAGTACGACGACCCGGGGGAGGTCTTTCGCTACTTTGTCGAGCGCGAGGCGTCTGCGCGCGAATTGAAGCGCGAATATCAGGCGTCAAAGTCAAGGGAGCAGAACGGCATCATAGAATCGATGGGAGTGGTCCTCTTCGGTCTCCTCGTGATAGACTTCGTGATTCCTTCGTGGGTCTTTGGCCCATGGTTCTACGTGTTCAACGCCTTCCTTCTCCTTGCCCTGGTCAGGGGAATCTACAGCTGGTCCAAGGCTTGATTCAGAGATCTATTTCTTAGTTGAGTCATTCTTGCCGGACAAATTCAGCCAATCTAACCACTCCTTTTCAGACGATTTCTCAGTCAAACGTTTCTCAGTCGACCCCAGCGAGAGAGACCAGATTACTGCTCGAATGTCCCTTTCTCCGGTGGCATGCCGATCCAATGCGCTTGCAATCTCCTTCTGGAATCTAATTGCATCCACACCCGACCACTGAGGAAATTCGAGGTTGACCGACCCTTTCAACGTTTGAACTTCAAACTGCCAATGGACGCCGCTCCAAACGTTAGGCCTACTCGCTACGGTTCCTGTTGCCACAACTTCGCTCCACATGGGTGACAAGCGGGCGTTGACTCTGTGGAGGTGGCCTACACCGTGTAAGTAATCTGAGCAGGATTTGCTCCGGTAAATGTCGAAGACTGCTGGACCATCTGGTTGTTGACGAACAGCTCAACAGTCACCATCTCGCCAACTCTGTCTCCGACAGATGACGCGGTGATGGAGATCTGCTCGCCTTGAAACAGGTTCGTCACAGGAACTGAAAGGGGCCCTGATGGTGTGCTGGTCAGCGTGTTCGGACCGGCGTCGATTTCATATTGATAGGCTCCATCGTCTTGAACAAAGGCCACGGTAACATTCGTTGGCACGGGATAAACCGAGGTCGTCGAGGTTGAGGTTATGAAAGAGGTCTGCGTTGTGGTGCTAGACACTACCGAGGTAGATGTCTCAACGGAGGTCTGAGTTAGAGTGGTTGTGTCAAGCTGGATCGTCGTCTGGGTTACTGTAACCGTCTTGGTCTGGTAAGTGCTCGCGACATAGTAGCCAGATACGCCGACAAGAATTCCGACTATGAGAAGCCCAGCTGCGACCGCGCCGGCGACTCCGCGCTTACTCATCTTACGCTACTGGCCTGCCACACGCATTGCAGAATTTTGAATCGGCTTGAAGTTGCTTCCCACATGCAGAGCAGAATATAGATGCGGATGACCGATTCTCGGTAGTCGTCAATCTTCCCATGGGGTTGCTCGCGGGACCGTAAGAGTAACTTGGCGCAGGAAGCGCGAAGGACTCCTTGTATTCGATTGTAGTAACGTGAAACGAAGCCAGACTGTATCTTTGCCTCGTGTTGCTTACGGCGACTGTCATGGTCATTCTCTTGTTGAACTCTTCAGTCACTTGTTGCATCTCAGGTAGCTGAGGACCAGAGGACGATATCGAGACGTCAATCTTGTTAGCAAGGGCTTGCAGAACACCTCTCTTGTAATGGACCTTGAAATTGTGAACGAATGAATACGCGCGTGGATTCTGATACAACTCCGTCTGACCCGTGACTGGTCCGAGGCGCGCGTCGAATTTTATTCGTTTTGGTCCGAAAACCATGCGAATTCGGAGATTCAAGTCCCGAGTTTTTGTAATAAGTCTTGTGAATCCGGGACTCACCTCCTCGGGACCTACTGCTACATTCATATGCAGAAGCACGCACGACACTGTCCCGATGCACAGGCCGGGGCTCGTCGAAGTCTACTGCGACGGCGGAATATGGCAGGGTATCATGAGCGATGCCGTGACAGCTCGCGCCTCGGACTTGGTTGGACGCACTGCCATTGTCATACCTGACTTTGACTACGGCGCGGTGAAGACGTTCTACGATTCAGATCCGAATTTTGAACTGGCTCCTCGTTTCATTGACTCCCTTGCGTTACCCAACGGACATGAAAACTCCTTCTATGCGGAGATAATGGCCGTCCGACACGCGGATGAAGCGTGCAAAAGGAATGGACTGAGAGATGGGTTCGTCATCTACACGGACAATGGCGGAGCAGTGAAGGAAACCCACCTTCCCTACGTCAAGCTCATTACTCCTGATAGGTATCATTTCGCAGACGAATACCTCTACAAGATGAGGTGCCGAGGCGGTTACGTGAGACGGAGCACAGGCAAAGTGAAGTTCAGAAGACCTATCACACCAATCAATGAAGAGATTCTGCGCTTGATGACAGCAGAGCGAATAGAGTTCAAGCTCTCAGAGAGCCCGCTGTTTCAGAAGTTCAACCTAGAACCTCACTGAGGCAATCGGGAAAAGGGGGCCGCTAGGAATGACTTCGCTCTATCTGGATGACTTTGTAGGCGGCCCGAGGACCCAAGATGTAAACTACTACGCCTGTCACAACTCCAATGATTATGGGGAGGGCCCCTCCTATGAGAAGTCCAGCAAGGGGCGGAAAGACGCCGAGGACACGAAGAAGCCATTGCACTTTAGGGCGGCTTTTCCAAAACTCGCTCCTCTTCTCCAAAGCGATCGAGTCCTTAAGAACAAGGGTATCGGTAACCGAGACACGGCGAATGACGGCAGAGCTCTGGCACTTTGGACATGGCGGCGCTTCGTTGGCCGTGTATTGGTATCCGCAGTTCTTGCATTCCCACCCGCCGGATGGCGACATCGTCTGTCACGAGTTCGACATGATTAAAAGCAAAATGGCGCGACTCAGAAAATGTGAATTATCGCGCCAAGGAGAAAGGCTCTTTCCTTGTCGCGGTTCTAGCTGTCGCAGCCGGCCTTAGTGCAATCGGGATTTTCCAGTCTCAGACAACATGGAAGTTCGACGCAGTAATCATCGGTGCATTTCTTCTGGGCGATTATCCCCTCAGATGGGTTATTGGGCCTCATAAGAGCAGGCGGGTTCTTCAGGTTCTTCAGAAAACCTACGTAATTCCCAAATCTCATCCTTCTCCATCTTGGGCAAAGCTCGCCCTCTCGTCCTGCTGGTTCCTCATTGCAGTTCTTGCGGTGGGAGAGGTTGCCTACCTTGTCGCCTTCTTCGCGGGAATCCCCTATGGCGGGAAGCTCTCATCTTTTACAATTATAGAACTCAGCGTGCTCTTGAGCGTCCTGCTGGCGACTGACTTCAAGGACAACTACACAAAGGAGCTGGGTGCGGACGATTTTTGGCAGAACAACGTGCCCTAGACAAGTCCAGGTACATGCGGTGTTTAGCGCACTTCTTGAGCAACCTTACATAATCCTCTGACTTGTCCGATGGTAGCACATGGGCCTCTTTTGGGACGACGAGGAAAAGCGATCTGTTCCGAAAGCTGTGCTCAAGAGACTAGTGTATGACAGGGACAAAGGAATCTGTCGTTTCTGTGGCAACCCGGTTCATCCCTTCGAGGCAGAGATAGGTCACGACAAGGCACACTCCCGGGGAGGCAAACTCACTCTGAAGAATGCCCTCCTTCTTCATCCCGCCTGCAATCGCTCGATGAGAACTCAGACTCTGAAACAGGCCAGAAGAAGCATAGGACTTGACGCTCCAGATGTAAAGACACGAACTGCGTTGAAGGCCCTACCAATTGCCAAACTCAAGTTCTTGGCCAAGAAGCGCGGAATTAAGGTGAAGGGCTGGGTCGAAGAAGGTCTCTTTTCTGTTGAGAGACATCCGCCATCAAAAACAAAACTCGTGAATGCACTCTCAAAAGTCGTGAAGCCTGAGAGCATAGCGACAGACTTGAAGGAGATGCCAGCTCCCAAGAAGCGCCGAAAGCGGCGCGAATCTTCATGGTTCTAGTCGCAGAGTACAGTTTCTATCCTCAGATCCGCGCGTGCGCCCTCCGCTGAGAACAACGGCGATCCCGCTGTCACAAAGCAAAGCCAGTCCAATTCAAGTTTGGTTGTGGGACTAGAGCACCGCGCCGAGGATGAGAGCGGCCAGCATCATGAATACGCCAGCTTCGCCCTGAAAGAACAGAAGCAATCCACCGAGGAATGCGAGAATCGTCATAGCGAGACCCAAAATCCCGAACCCAAGTCCTGAGCCAATCATTGTAACCGTTTGCCAGATCCCGATTATGAGAATTGCGACCAAGGCCGCGCTGAGAAGTGCGCTGTATTGAGGAGTCAGTTGGCCGACTATTGCTTGGGCAATCATTCCAAGCAGGTCCTCAGGGTCGATTCCTACGCCTGTCTTGAGCCAAATGCCAAAGACTATGCCGGCAAACAGCGAAGAACTACAAAGGGCTTCGGCAGCTTTTCCCAAGTTTGGCTTTCTATCTTCCCGAGGCCAGCGCGCTCGCTGTCATGAATAAAGCTCCGAGACCCAGAAAGAAAGTGCCGTTAGCAATGATTTCGGCTAGCCAGTAAGAATATGATGCATTCGGGAAGAACCCAGTAAAGAATCCGTAGCCGACGAGGAACATGACCAGTCCCACGACGAATGCCTCGGCTCTACCCATGGCTTTTGAACACGAGAGGATTCCATTAAGCATTTTGCACGAAAGCCGCGGACTCCTGTTCGGCAGGTGCCGACCTCGAAGACTCAGTGCAAGAACCGAGAGGACTAAGGTGAGACTTCGGGTATTTCGCCCCATCTCTTGCTGAGGAGTGTCTTCGACCCATCTTGGACTCTCACCATAGCATCGTCTGCTATGCTGTAGCTGGATGGAATTCTGAAGTTCTCGCCACCTCCTTTAACGAGAACAACCTCCATCTTTTTTTGCTTCGGATTGATGAAGATAGGGAGCTGCGTTCCAGCGAAGAAGACCCGAAGATGCTCAATTCGCTCGTTTCCCCAAACTCTGATTGACCAATTCGTTTCTATCGGTTGATTCAGACGCTCGCTGAATTTCTCGACGTAGACTGGAGGATCCTCGTCTTTTTGTTTGGTTTCACGACCTGCTGCCTGAATTAGCCCAATAACAATGGCGGCCAGTGCCGCCTTTCCTGCTACGGTAGTCCAAAAACTGGCGGAATCTGGAGACTGAATGACTACGCTATCACTAGAAGTCGAGCTTCGCTCGGTTCCATTTTGGTATTGCAAAGTCATTGTGGGTGTTGAAGTGTAAGCCGACGGCCATTCGAGGCTCGTGGTGTTTCCAGTTAGGAACATTTCTCCCCCAAACATCACGCCGCCGCAATAGCTGTTAGGAATCGACGTGGGAATCAGAACGATATTAGAGCCTGACGGGGCCAGAGGATTCGTAGGAGTCGCTTGCGGAAATTGGACCACAACTTGCTCCAAACCTCCTGAGATTGGAGCGGTCATACATCCAAAGCCGTTGACACTTACAGGGGTATTCGCGAGGATAGGCTCATCGGCAACTACATCGACGGATACCTGCATGTAGCTTACCGCTGACGCATTACCTACGTAGATACCCGCCGAGGCAGAGGGAGGGTAAAATAACGAAACAGTTTGAAGTGCGGGTGATTGCTTGGGAGGAGATACGTCGGGAATTGGAAGGAAGCCGATCCAGCCAAGGAGGATAATGAACACGACAATTTGAGCTGCGAGAATAGTCAAACGCCTCTTGGAGAATTTCACAGCTTCCGTAGCGAAGTGCTGAGTTCTAACTCATAACTATTGTCTCTCCAGAATGGCAAGCTAGAGAAGGAAACCGAGGATGGTTCTGGCAAGAAGCAACGTCAGTGCATTCGAGGTAACCAAGAAAGGTAAAGCTGCTCGTGGTCAGCATTTGGCAGTCGAACTGCTAGAGAAGGAAGGTTTGAGTAAGAGAAAGGCCCTTTTTCGAGCGAAACGAGCGAATAAATACGAAATCGGCGGCCGAAAGGCAAGATTTGAACCGCAACAGCATGGATGTGGCATTTGGAGGAGTCATTGCAATCGAGACAGCCTTCATCCTTTTTGTCGCGCATAACACGAGCTTTCTCTCTATCGTTGAAGCGCTGGCCATCCTGCTCTCGGCTGTCGGATTGCCCTTCTACGTCGGGATAATCAGAGGAGCTGCCATCGATGAGCTAGACACCGAGCGGATCCTAGGCTGGATGATTCTCGTAGCGGCCAACGGGGTAGGCCTTGCACTTGTACTAATCTCAACGGGGTTTCATTTTGCTGTCTACATAGGGGCCGTAATCGTAATCTCGGGCGTAGCCTCTTCATGGTGGCTCGGCGGAAGGCTTTGCTCCCTCTATGGAATTGAACGTGACCATAACAGACGCGTAATCCTAGCAGGAGGTTGCATTACCGCTGTGTTCTTCTCGGTAGCCATCTTTGGAATAGGGCTCGTCATTGCCCTTGTTAACATAGCGGCAAGCAGCGTTGGGCTGGTCGCATCTTACTTTGTAATTGGCTGGGTAGCCCTGATCTATGTTTTCTATGTGGCTGGCGCGCAGAAGACCTGGGTTGCTCTGATCAATAGACAAACGCTCCTTGAAGAGTTTGAGCACAAGCATAAGCGGCTGGATAAATTCATCCGAAGCGCACAGGCAAAACAAAATCCGTTGTTTGACGCAACTGAATTTGCCTTTGCCGCAACTGGCACCTTGCGAAGGCAGCGACGCATCTATTTTCTTGCCCTTCTTTCATTCATAACTATCGGATTTGCCACTGACTCGCTGAGGGCGCCCATCAACTGGCCAGTGGTCTATTTCTTGGGCCTTGGAGCGGACTGCATGCTCATAGCCTCGCTGATAATGTATCTTGGGATACCGCAAAATGAGCTGTTGCAACACCCTTAGCCGATGAAAAGACCGAGAACCAACAATAGCACCAAAGTGAAGCCCGATAAGGAGCTACGGCCGTACTACCTTAGCGGGAGCGCGATTCTTGAAAGCAGTCTTCCGTCTTGTTTTCTCAAAATCTTTGTCGACAATGCGAATGATTGACCTGAAAACCCCGACTTCTGAATACTTTATGGGGGCCGGCTCGCCCTTGTTCCAGTCAGATGGTGTTGCCTGTTCTTCTTTGAGCAAGAAGAGGTCCCACCCTTCTCTGACGATATTCTCGAGCTGACCTATTGTTCTGTATCCAGAATCATGCAATTCGCCCACAAGCTCAGAAATTAATTCAGGAGTGCTTTGAGATCTATTTGGGAATCTCTTCCTGAGCAAGGAAGTAAGATTGTCGAGATTGACCTCCAGGCTTGGATCTATCTCATTTCCCTCGAAAAGTCCGGGATATCCCTTGAATCGCGAGGTAAGCGACCACCATTTGGTTGAATCCATTTCGAAGGGAGTGAGCAATGGTCGCAGGCGTTTGGATGGCTTGGTTGTAGAGTATCCTCTTCTCTTGTGTCTCCCTCCCTTTATCCAGGACGGTGTTGCGGTCCACCCCATTTCATCGGCAATATCAAGAGCCTCAGTGTACGTCATTGCAAAACATTTTGTGTTAGCCGAGACCCCCAAGTACCATACGTAAACCAAAATCAGCCCTGGAATTTTCTCGTACTTCGGGTCTAACCTGAATACCTCCTTGGTGGCCGCCTTCATCTGGATTGGATACGCCAAAAATTCTCGTTTGTCATCCATACCTCGATCTCGATATACTATGAGGTCGATTCCGCGGTCACGTTCAGGCCGAGCCACTTCCAAGCCAGCCCTAATCAGCTCGCTGGTGAGCCAGTTCCGACCTGCTAGTTCGACCTGTTGAGTATCCAACTCTCAACCACCCTGGTGCCTCTTATGACGCCCCGTCAGAAGAAGCGCCATGATGCTTGGCATCATCAGCCTTGGGCTCTGAAAGTGTCGGGAAATTTTCTTCCATAACAGGAATCAGCCTTTCATACATGGGGAACGGAAAGATTTTCACATACGCCTTCACGGCGGGACTCTTGGCTGCCTTATCGAAATAGTACTTGAAGAACTCAAGCTCTTCTCCTCTTATCAGTTTGATATTGTAAAGGTACCATACCTTCCCAAAGAAGCCTAATAGATAATCAAAACTCTCTCGAATTGCCACTTCTCCGGGATCCGTAATCGATTCATTATCATGGTCACGCAGGATATGTGGAAGTTCTTTCTTGCCATAATGTCTACGATCCTGAATATCCCAAGTCGGTTCTGGGTTTAGGAAGAAATCATCCAGAAGCAGCTTCGCATGTGTGTATTCTTTTTTGTAGTCTAATTCATCTGCAAGTTTCAGGACTGTCTTCTTTCTCTGCTCAACCCGACTTTGGCTATATTGGTAGACTCCAATGATACCACCCACAATCCCAAAGGATCCAACGCCTATTGTTACTATCTCGCTAATTTCAAAGAGGCTCATTACGACACTGGCGTCTGCGCGTTCCTCTTAGTTTGAGTTATGTAAGGATGCCTGCAAATACTCGCTATCCCAAATCGTTAGGACTGGCTACATTCTCCCTGCAGGAGAGATAATCGGGACGAGGTCCTCGCCCAATCCGAAATAGAAGGGCGGAAATCGCTCAATCTCTGAATGGGATATTTTAGCGGTTCTCACCGTCTTATCGCGGACGTTGCCTCCTCTGGAGGCCCCGTGACCCGCTGGACTCTCGACCTTTGGTACCTAAGCCTAGATAGTGAGTTCGACTGTTACTATATAAAGTGACATCTGGTTATCCTCTACAGATAGCCTTGGCCTTCCTACTGCGAAGCAGCGAAGCAGGGAACAACGTTGGATGTTGATGATGCTTGGAGGAGATTCGAAGAACCGAGTGAAGACTATTGGCCATTAGAGAAGGTCGTGGTATTAGCCCAATTAGCGAAATATTTTGAAGAAAAGGGTGCCATTGACAAAGTTGATGAGATGCGCAAGGAATGGACATTACTCAACCGTTGCGGTTTGATGCCTGCGGACTCCTTTCCTGATGTCTGGCGATGGTGTATTGACAACATAGGCCGACCTTACCCCGAATCGAAGCAGGGAGATGTAGACTACTACAAGAAGAGATTAGCTGAGACTTCGAATTCTCTGCATAAGGCTCGTTACGCCTATGCAATTTGGGTCTTGACGAAAAAGGACGTTTCTTATGCCAAACAATCAGTCGAGTACTTCCTGGATTCAGCAGCTCAACGGGGAAAGGCGGAGCTCGACGCATCTTCCATAGAGACAACCAAGGCGTGCTTCGAGATATCGTTCAAGCTGGCGATATCTATGAACATGAAAAGCCCCCTTGGTGCCAACGATGTCTTCATGAGATTCTTCACGACATTCCAAGCTCAGCGATCAATGGGTGCTGAGAAGTTTGTCTTCGGCAGCCTTACAGATCTAATGATCAGACTTGGAACTGACTTGATGACAAGGAAGGAATACAAGGTCGACAAGGGAGCCCGGGCCGCAATCTCCGAAGTGGCAAAAATCGCCGGAGAGATGGCGAAGGAATTCTCCAGCATCGGGAATTACGAAATAGAGCAGCAGTATCTAAACAGGGAAGCATCCCTCTTTTCGATTCTGGGAAGCGAAGAAGATGCCAAAAAGGCCAAGATAGGAGTTGCAGAATCAATCCTTAAGAGAGCTGATTCAACAAAGGCCGATTCGCTACTAACATCCATATGGCTAGAGTCAGCAGCGAAGCTCTACTCCGAGCTTGGGATGCCTGACAAAGTCAGGGAGCTAGGTGCCAGGATAGAGCAAGGAAGTAGCGAGGCAGCTAAAAAATTCAAAACCATAACGACTTCGGTTGAAATTCCAGCTGATGAAATAGTCGGCATGTATCTTCAAAAAATCTCTGGAATGACTCCTGAAAAAATTCTTTCTCAGATTGTTGCCGACGATTCGGAGTTCATCCCTGACCTTCAAGCAACAAGAAAATTGGAGGAACAATTGAGTAAGGAGCACCCGTTGTCTTACATTCTGCCGCACAAGGAATATGATGAGTCGATTCCGGCCAAGACTATAACAAACGAAGACGAGATTCTCGAGAGCGCTGTCAACCGGACGTTTCTTCTGGATGCTCGATTGAGGCTTTCCATCCTGAGTCTAATACTTTCGAAGATCATTCCTCAGAGTATTCAAAAGGACCATATCTTGAATTTCCTGAAGAGTACGAAGAATATCTCGAGCGAAGACTTGGAGATTATTTCGAGAGGACTAGATTATTATTTCTCCGGTGACTACCTAGGGTTTTGCCACGTTATTATGCCGCGGATAGAACAAGAATTGCGGTCGATTTTGAAGGCAAGCCGTGGCACGACGCTCAGCTACGATCCGAAAGACATCGGATTCGACCAAAAAGTCATGGGCGGCCTTGTGCGTGACTTGGAATCATCTTTGGATGCAAATCTCCACAAGTACGTGGAGGTCTGGTTAACCCAAGAGGGAGTCAATCTTCGCAATAAAATCAGTCATGGTTGGCTCAAGCTGATTGCATTTGATAAGGCGACTGCTGACCTAACGTTATATTTGCTCCTCAGGCTGGCGGATGTGTGATTTCGTTGGCTGCATTTTTGGGCTTTCAACAAAATCCGGGCAATCAGGAGAGATCAGATTAGAAGCCGTCTTCTCTTTCAGCGTTGGAGCTCTTTCCCCGGCGGGCTTATGAGGAGCAGGCATAATCAGACGATTTGACAGCGGCCAAATCTTGCATTTTTGCAATTCTGGTGGCTTCTTTTGCCTGATAGGTAGAAGTTATCTGCTACCTCTACTTCGACATCTAGAAGTATGTCCGAATCGTCTGGTAGGCTTGTCCGTCGCGATGCGCCGCGAAGGCTCCGGATCCCCTTCCGGCGCGTCTAACGGGCTGTTTCGGAGGGGGCAGAGAACCTTAACTATAGTTTCCACCGTATGATTTGCCACGTTGCAGAATGACTATCCGCTGACCATCAGCGCTCTGCTCAGGCAAACTGTGTGCAGGAGAGCACCGGCGAGGTGGTCTACCGCGATGCCCACCACACTTTGACCCAGCTCTTCGACAGGATTAACGGTCTGGCCTTAGGCCTGGAAAAATGGGATGAGAGATAAGACGAGAAACGGAGCTCCGGGAATGGGCGAGCGCAGGCGCATGAGATAGCATGACCGCCCCTGACGTAGGCAAGCTGCGGGATGAGTTCAAGGGACCTTGCGAACTCGTGATGACCTCAGACGGAAAGACCATCTTCCTGAGGCACTGGGTCAGTGACGCCGGAACTGACCTTGCGATTCTAGTCTTTCATGGGATCACCACATACAGCGGGCCCTACGGGAAGCTGCTGGCGGAAGAGCTTGCGAGAGCGGGCTTCAACGTATTCGGCATGGACTTGAGAGGGCACGGGATGTCCGACGGAACCCGGGGAGACTATCCGAGCGGAAAGAGGCTCTCCGAGGACCTATGCGAGACCATAGCTTTCCTGAAGGGCAGGTTCTCGAAGGTAGTCGTACTCGGGCACAGTCTCGGCGTTCTGTCAGCCGTTATTGCTGTGAATAGCTGTGCCGGGAATGTTGACGGCCTGATTCTTCTCAGCGCGGGAAGGAAGATCAGGCCCGGCGCGTTCGTCAAACCATCTGCGTCCGCAGCACTGAAGACGCTTCTCGGCGTCACGCTCTTCCCCGGAAGCCCTCTGATAGAATATAATCGCCGAGGGATGTCCGGCCGTGACGACCCACTCTACAATTTCCACTACACTGCCCGGTTCTACGCGGCGGTGTATGGGAGGAGCGCTTGGTCGGTCGTCGCGATGCTTGGCAAGAATGAGATTGACTCTCCGAATCTGGTCGTCTCCGGGATGCTGGACATTCCTGTCCTGGTCGGCGTGGGCGATCAAGACGAGATATTCCCGGTAGATTCGGTGAGGGCACTCTTCGACGGCATCGAATGCAGCAGGAAGGAATTCATTGTCATTCCTGGGGGCAGACACGCAGCCTTCCCTGAGGGGTCTTGGGCGCAGCTGATAGTGTGGCTGAAAAGAAGCTTCGGATGATTGCGTGCCTTCAAGAGTTCTTAGCGCCGGGAATGCGGTCCGGCCTTCTTGATTATCGATCTCAGAGTCTTCGATTCATCCGAGAGGATTGATGGGTGAGCGAAGTCTTTCCTCATAAGAATGAGGGTTTTGGCTCTCTCGATCTCGTTCCAGTCCGCATTTACACAAAGAATCCCGTTCAGTGTTGGCCCGTCGAGATAGAACTGAATGAACCCTCTTTTGGCGTCCATTTGTCCTCTTCGGACGACCGTGGTGTGCTGAGACAGATCGCCGTAGGCATTTATCTCCAGGTCAAACTGATTTGAAAAGAAATACGGGAGCTCGTCGAAGGTCTTCTTCTGGCCCGTCATGTTCGCGCCTGCGGTCGCTCCTTGCCTCTGGGCTACGTCAACGTGCTCAACCCTCAGGTATCTTTTGAAAATCGGGCTGTAGAATCTTGCAATATCACCCGCGGCATATATGTTGTGGACGCTCGTCTTCAGATACTCGTCGACGAGGAGCCCTTTGTCCACCCTAAGCCTGGCATTCTCGGCGAGTTCAGTGTTCGGTATGATCCCTATGCCTACTACCACAATTTCGGCTGGAATTACTTTGCCGTCCTTGAGTTCGACCTCATGCACCCGTCCGTTTTTCCCTCTGAATCCACTCACACTTGCGTTGATTAGGACGTCCACCCCTTTCTTAGAATGGTATTCTCGTATCCAGTCTGCAGTCTCCTCGTCGATTGCAGCATTGAGCAAGTGCGGCGACATCTCTATGAGTGTGACCTTCAGGCCCTTGCTCCTCAGCGTCGCAGCTACCTCACAACCAATGAAACCACCGCCTACGATTGCGACTTTCCCTGAATCTGAAGCTGCTTTCCTGATGATATCACAGTCTTGAAGCGTCCGTAGGTAATAGATCCCCTCCAGTTCCGAGCCGGTAACTTCGAGCTTCCTGACGCGCCCGCCCGTCGCGAGAAGCAATGATTTGTATGGGATTTCTCTTCCATCGTCAAGTGTTATGTTTCGATGCGAGACGTCGATGGACTTCACGCGGTGTTTTCTGAGGACCTCCACTCTGTTCCTCGGGTAATAAGACTCGGCTCTGAAGAAAAGTTCGCGCCTCTTCTTTTTACCCGCGAGGTATTCTTTGGACAGAGGAGGGCGATCATACGGGAACTGGTCTTCTTCGTTGACGACTAGGATCGTTCCGGACTTGTCGTATTTTCGGATCCCGAATACCGCGTGGCCGCCTGCGACTCCGCCACCAACTATCAAGTAATCGATAGCCGCGGGCATTCAGTTTCGCCCTACCTTCAAGTCGAAAGGCATTGCCCTCTTGTCTTAATGTTTCTTGCGGTCTTGTCAGATTCCTCGAACGATTGAAGGAAACGCTCACGACGAAAGGAAATCGGCAGCAAATACCAGAAGGTCACCGGCGAGGGACCTTCTCAATTGCGCGAAGCGTTAAATCCCTCGGTGGAAACGCATCTAGTGAAGAGTCCTGGATGAAAGATCAACCGTTTGAGAATCTCTACCGTTCATGGTTCGACCTGACCAAGGCCGTCTTCCCCTTCTTGTCTCCCCCCAAGGGTTTCCCCGCAGAGAGTCAACCCGAGGGTTGGCAGAGCGAGTTCGAAAAAATGTCGAAGAGCATCCTTGGGCTTCCTCCGTCATCGCTCATGGAGCTCGGCGTTGGGCCGTCAGTCGAGGCCTACAGGGATTATCTGGACCTAGTGAGTTCGCAGATTGAGCTGTACCGACGCTCGACAGATATCTGGTCGAAGTTCTCCGGTGTCTGGGCTGAAGGGACCCAAGCCGCAGTCAGCAGGATGGCGAGTGAGAAGGCGAAATCGGACGTGGATCTCGGCAACGGAGCCTACAACGTGTGGGTGGAGGAGCTTGAGAGGAGGTTCGACATCTTGCTCAGGGACGAGGAGTTCACAACAAAACTTGGAAGCTTCGTTTCAAGCTATCTTGAGGTGAAGCGCAGGAGCGACGGCATCCTGGAGAGGTATTGCTCCAGGATGAACATCCCCACGAAATCCGAGATCAACGGGATATACAAAAAGTTGCACGATCTGGAGAAGAAGGTCGACAAGCTTTCTCGGGGAGGCAAGAGCTAGGAGCGTGGTCAGCGTGAGCGGCACCGACTGGTTCAAGGATATCGAGCGAGCCATGACCGATTGGAACCAGCGGTTCGCGGCAGAGATTGCAAAGTCGGGAAGCGCGTCCATGAGGGGTCTGAACGGTGACATAGAGCCGACGCCCTCGGAGGTTGTCTACACCAAAGACAGGGTGAAGTTGCTCCACTACACGCCGATCACCACGAGCTCGGTACGCGTGCCATTGCTCGTAGTTTGCGCACTCGTAAACAGGTACTACATCGTCGACCTACAGCCCGATCGTAGTGTGATTAGGCGTTACCTAGAGCGGGGGATCGACGTCTACATAATCGATTGGGGTGACCCGGCTCCTTCTGATAGGTATGAGACGATGGGAGATGAGGTCGACTACATCGACGAAATGGTCGACGTCATCAGAAAGCGGTCGGGACTCCAGAAGGTCAACTTGCACGGCTACTGCATGGGCGGGACCCTCTCTGTAATCTACGCTTCTGTGCACCCCGAGAAGATAAAGAACTTGGTGGCGCAGGCTGCACCCATCGACTTCTCTACTCGCGATGGAATATTCAACCTCTGGGCGAGGTACCTCGATACGGACCAGATTGTAGACACGCTTGGGAACGTGCCGGGGTCATTCATGAACCTCGGATTCCTGCTCGTAAACCCGGTGGGGCTCATGATCGATAAGTATGTCAAGTTCTACGAGAGGATAGACGACAAGGATCACGCCGAGAACTTCCTGAGAATGGAAAAGTGGGTCTTTGATACCCCTGACGTGCCCGGAGAATCCTACAGGCAATTCCTGAAGGACCTCTTTCAGAAGAACCTTCTTGTAAAGGGTGAACTGGTTGTGAATGAGGTTAGGGTATCGTTGAAGCAACTACGTGCGCCGCTGCTATCACTCGTCGCCGATAATGATATTTTGGTCCCTCCTAGTTCGAGCGTCCCCTTGAATGAGCTTGTCTCGAGCCGTGTGAGGAAGATCATGCGTTACCCAACCGGTCATGTCGGGCTCTGCGTAAGCAAGAAGACCCACAAGGAGTTCTGGCCTCAGGTTGCTGACTGGATCGCAAAGAATTCAATGAGAAATGAATAGGAATGAGGTCTTCAAGACCTCTTTCGCGAGACCTTACTGCCCTGGGGCTTTGGTAGATTTTGCGAACCAGGTAGCGTATGCGTCAATTGCGGACTTTTCTGCCTCTGCGGCTACCTTCTGCCATGCCATTGTTGCTTCTGTGAAGACATTCAAGGCCTTGCTGGATGCTGTCTTGCTCTGCTGAACCTGATTCAAGTAGAACTGGAAGAGTTTCGAGTTGTCTTGCGAGATATCCGCGATTGGAACGTACTTTCCAGCGGTCGCGAGCGTGGTCAACACTTCAGTCTGAGTGTCAATCGTAGCCTGCACGAGTTTCTTCATGGCTTCCATCGGTTGGTTCACTAGTAGATCCATTGTTTCGTTCACAAGCTCAGAGTAAGCGGTCCTGGCCTGCTTCTGCTGTTCTTCGTTAGATGCGCTTTCTTGCCGCATTTGTTATTACCAAATGATTCCAATACCACGACCTTATATAAGGATTACCATTAGATGGTATCATGAGCCATTAGATGGCTCAAAAAGGTTAAGCCTTCTTGA
>Ga0307373_10001463_pt1 | contig 44258 bp, 42 predicted proteins | sample OX2MG_FD_202534 | JGI IMG/M metagenome (GOLD analysis project Ga0307373, IMG submission 202534) | Soil microbial communities from Risofladan, Vaasa, Finland - OX-2 | ecosystem: Environmental > Terrestrial > Soil > Coastal area > Acid sulfate soil | place: Finland: Risofladan, Vaasa | collected...
CACCGCATCCCTCACCGCCCTAGCCGCCCCAGCGCTCGCGATACACTGTCTCGCGGCGCGGCTTCAGCGGACGCACCTGCGGCGGATTCGCCTCGTCCGGATAGCCGAACGGCAGCACCGTGAACACGCCCCATCCCTCGGGAACGCTGAGCATCGCGGCCAGCTTGTCGGCGTCGAAATTGCCGACCCAGCATGTGCCGAGCCCGATTGCCCAGCCGGCATTGGCCATGTTCTGCACCGCCTGCGCGCAATCGACCTCGGCCCATCGCGTGTTCGCGCGATCTTTCAGCACGACCACCGCCGAAGGCGCTTCGGCGACGAAGCGGCCCGTCGTGCACAGCGCGCCTATCTCGCGCAGGCGTTCCGCGTCGCGCACCACGATAAACCGCCACGGCTGCAGGTTGCGCGCGCTCATCGCATGACGCCCCGCGTCGACGATCCGCTCGATAGCGCCATCGTCGACCGCGCGCCGCGAGAACGATCGCGCCACCCGCCTCGTGGTCATCGTTTCGAGCGCATCCATCGTAACCTCCGCCGGCAATCTCCGCGCCGAATCAGCTTTTCCGGTAGATTGAAAATTCCTCTTCGAACTTCGCCGCGCGCTCCTGGGCGGAACTCAGCCGCTGAGTCTTGAGAAAGAACTGGACCAGCTCTTCATGGCTTATCTGGCCGGCCGGGCTGGACATTTCGACCAGCTCTTCGATCAGGGTGGGGAACTTTTCGCTCGGGATATAGTAGTGGGCCCAGCCAAAATTGCAGTGCCGATGGAGAATGCGGGCGATCGCTTTTTCCAGCAGTTCGCGCTTGCTCATACACACAGTTCCGTCCGGGGCCGAATCGGGCCGCCAAATCCAGACGCGCGTCCGGCGCGTTCGGATACTTATCGCACACCCGGCGCCGGGTACAAGCGTCGATCCGTGCCGCCGCGCGCCGGCCGCCACGACCGCTCCGCCGTCCGTCCCGCTATAGATCCGGCGGCTCCGGTTGGCCCTCTGTTGCCCAGTTTATCCGATGGTAATCGAAGTGGTAATCCGCAATCAGGTTGAATTTGATTATCTCGAAGTAGGGCGAAAGATCGAAGTCGCGCGGCGTGACGAACGACGGCGAAATCATGCGATATAGTCCGAACGGCGCCACCGCCGTCCGCAGCATCAGATGGCGGATCCGCCGGCGCGGCGCGGGCGACGCCGGATAGTCGGGCGGCAGCGGCTCGATCTGCGGGATTATCGGGAAACGCACGGCGTCGAAGCACTCGGCGATCATGCTCGAGCAGATCGCGCGGGTCGGATCGCCGCTGCCGAAACGCAGCGCATGGCGGCGCAAGCGCGCCGGCACCAGGCTCACCGGCAGAAAGTATCGCGCGAGATCGAACACGTTCTTCAGATCATATGTCCGCCCGACGCTCGCAAGCGCCGTCTCAATCACGACTTTCAGATCGGCGGGCGACAGCCGATGGGGCCGGCAAATCCTGATATTGAAGTCGCGATATTTCTCGAGCGGCGCCAGTATCACTCCCGTCTCGACCAGCGCCTCGACCAGCAGATGCCCGGCCTCCGCGCCGTATTGTCTCGCCAAACGCAGCCGCAGTTCCGGATCGCGCCTGATAGCCTCATCACCAACATACAGCGCCGAATGCGACCACGAACTTTGCGTCAGGTACTTGATCACCTGGCTCACGCGCTCGTTGCCCTCGACCAGCACCACATCGCCCTTGCGGATATTGCGCTTGAGCGCCTCGAGATCGTTCGGATAGCTCAGCGTGTAGCGCTTGAGCGGCTTAGTAAGAATTCCGACCGCGACGCGCATGATAGAGTCGCGCACGCGCGCAATCGGATTCCTGCGTCTGGATCGTTCGCTCATCGATTGCAGCTTAACAGGCCAAGGATGCGTCGCAGTTCCGCTATCCATCTGTCGCTGCATCTATCGGCGGCGACAGGCGAGCGCTTCTTTCCGCCGCCCGGGCGATCGCCCCGCCTTGCTCGCGCGCGCGAGTCTACTTGCGGGCCACGAAAATCTGATGCACCGGGTTCCTGATCGCCAACCTCTCGAAGCGCGAGAAGCCCGCCTCCTCGGCCAGTCCCCGCGCCTTCTCTGCCCCGATCACCGCGCCCAGACCTTCGCCGCGATTGGCCAGCGACACCGTCATGCAATGCATCGTGCTGGCCGCATACATCGTGCGCCCCGCCGGATTCAGATTCTCCTCGAGCCGGTCCGACGCATTACCCTCCGACCATAGAAACGCGCCCGCCGGCTTGACGATCCGCCGGATCGCCGCCAACGCCCCGCGCGGATTCGCCATGTCATGGATACAGTTGAACGCCATCACCAGGTCAAAACGATCCGCGAACGGCAACTCCTCCGCCGCGATCCGCTCGAACGCGACTCGGCCGGCGATTCCCGCCTCGGCCGCTCGCTTGCGTCCCCGCTCGATCGAAGTCTGGTCGACGTCGTACCCGAAAAAGCGCGAGTTCGGATACGCCATCGCAACCGGCATCAGACACTGGCCGCCGCCGCAGCCCACTTCGGCGACCTCTCCTCCGCTGGCCAGCCGCGCATGAACGTCCGGCACCGCCGGAATCCACTCGTTCGCGACCCAGGCCTCGTAGCCGGCGTGAAAAAGCCGATCGATAGCCTCGGATATCTCGCTGCCAAAATCGACGAAGGGAACGCCGCCGCCACGCTGGAAAGAGTCCGTCAGCTTCGGAACCTGGCCGTAACATGCCACCGCGTACTGGAACGCGCCGGCCATGAAGAAGGTGTTGTCCTCGCGCGCGAGCACCGTCGCCTGCTCCGCGTTCATGCGGAACGTCTCATCAGCGGCGTTGTAATCGAGATAGCCCGACGCCGCCATCGTCGCGGCCCACTCGCGGATATAACGTTCGTTGAGCCCGGTGAGTTCGGCGATCCGCGCCGAAGTCATCGGCGCGCCGTTCGCCATCGCTTTGAAAATTCCGAGGCGGTCGCCGATATAGGCGAGCGCAACCGTCATCGCCGCGCCAAAATCCACCCCGACCTGCCGCGTCAGCGCGGCCGCTTTTTTCCGATCCGGCTGAGTATCATTCATAATGCCGCCGATTCTAAGCGATCGCGCTTCCCGCCGTCAAAATCGAAACCCACCGCTGCCAGGGTATGGATATATCGTGGCTATCTGCGCAAAGATTGCCGACCCCCCCACTTTTCAAAGGAGCCCAACGATGGCCCGCGGCAGCATCAATCATCTCGCTCTGACGGCAAGCGATTTCGATCGTTCAACCTCCTTCTTCGACAAGGTCCTCGGCTTCCTCGGTTATACGCGAGTCGAAGTGCCCGAGCCGACGCAGCAACTGATGAAGACGCCGCTGCGCGCGTGGGCCAGTCCGGACGGTGCCTTAACGCTTCGTCCGGCCAGGGGTGAATCCGCGCGCAAGATGCACGATCGCAACGCACCGGGGATGAATCATCTGGCGTTCAACGCGGAAAGCCGCGCCGACGTCGAGCGGATGCATGATCTGCTGAAAACGATCGGCGCACAGATCCTCGATCCGCCGGCCGAGTATCCCTACTTCCCCGGATATTACGCGGTCTACTTCACCGACCCCGACGGCCTCAAGTTCGAGTTCGCCTTCGTCCCGCAACCCTAAAGCCGCATCGACGCACAGCGTCTGCCGCTAGCCGTTGAAGGTGCCCACGATCCCGTAAAACGGCACCACCACCGTCGGCTGATGCGCGTCATCCGTCCGGATCTTGAGCTGCCCCCGCACCTGCCCGTCCGGCGTATTCTGCCGCAGCGTCAGCGTTATCTTGTATGCCTTGCCCGGCGTCACTGGCTCGACATTCGCCAGCACGCTCCCGTTGCTGCTGTCCACCCCGAGCACGCTCACCGGATGCGCGCCGTCATTGGTCAGCCGCACGATTCTGACCGCGCTCCCATGATGCGGCAGCACGCCGAACGACACCTGCGCCGGCTTCGCATTCAAATCGCCGCTGACCACGCCCGATACGTCAATCCGGATCGGCGATCGGTTGTCGTCAATCTTGATAACGTCGGCGATCGGCCCCACCGGCATCGAACTCGCCACCTCGACGTTCAGGATCGCACCGGGCTTGCCGTCGGCCCGCGGCGCCTGCGTCACCTTGATATCGGGGCTCGAATTGCTGACCGACTTGATCCTGAACGGCGCCGCACCGCCCACCATGTCGCTGATCACCACCTGCCGGCTCGCACCCGCACCGTGCCGCACGCTCCCAAGGAACAGGTCCGACGGCTCGGCTGTAACCTGCGGCTTGATATCGCCAGTCATCATCAGCCGGATCGACGACTTGGCCGGATCATTGGTCGCCACCGTCACGATCCGCTCGGCGTGGCCGCGTTCGTACTTGGTGTCGGTCTCGACCGCGATCTCACTGGTCTCGCCGGGTCCGAGCTCGGTGCGGCTTGGCTTGGCCGCCGTACATCCGCATGAGGCGTTGACCTTGCTCAATTCGAGCGTGCCCTGTCCGGCGTTGCGAATCTTGAATACGTGGCGAAGAGGCGGACCGCTCAGCACGGTGCCAAAATCGTAATTCGGATCTATCGCAACCGCCTTGGGCCCCTGCGCCGCCGATTGCGCCGCACTCGATTGCGCCGCGGCGATCGTAACCGCCGCCGGCGCGAACATCACCGCCGCCGCAATCGCCGCCGCGCCCGCGATCATCGCAAACCGGCGATACCTCCACCGGGCTCCCGTCCGCCCTTGCTTCCTATCTTCCCGCCGCATGCACAACCTCGCCCGCCCGCGGCGCGGCCTCGAACCGGGTCAGAAAATCGGTCGCGAACTCACCGCGCGCAAAGTCGGGATCGTCCAGAATCCGCAGATGGAGCGGGATATTCGTTTTGATCCCGTCGATCAGATACTCGCGCAGCCCCGCCTTCGCGCGCATGATCGCAGCCGGCCGATTCTCCGCATGCACGATCAACTTCGCGATCAGCGGGTCGTAATGCACCGGCACCCGGTAGCCGTCATAGAGCGCGGTCTCGACGCGCACGCCCAGCCCGGCTGGCGGATGATGATTCGAGACCACGCCGGGCGACGGCAGATGAGTGTCCGGGTCCTCCGCGTAGACCCGGCATTCGATCGCGGCGCCGCTTATCTTGATCTGCTTCTGCTTGAATCTGAGCGTCCCGCCCATCGCAATCTCGAGGCTCTCCTTGACCAGGTCGATTCCGGTCACCATCTCGGTCACGCCGTGCTCGACCTGAATCCGGGTGTTCATCTCGATAAAGTAAAACTCGCCATTTCCCGCGAGCAGAAACTCGACCGTGCCGACGTTCGAGTAGCCGACCACCTCGGCCGCGCGCACGGCCGCCCGCCCCATCTTCTCGCGCAGGCGCGCCGTCATCACCGGGCACGGCGCCTCCTCGAGCACCTTCTGATGGCGCCGCTGGATCGAGCAGTCGCGCTCGCCCAGATGGATCGCGTTGCGCTGGTCGTCAGCCAGAATCTGAAACTCGACGTGGCGCGCGTGTTCGAGATATTTCTCGAGGTACATCGTGCGCGATCCAAAGGCCGCCTCGCTCTCGCCCCGCGCCAGCGGAAAAAACCGCGCAAGCTCCTTCGCGTCGTGCGCGAGCCGCATGCCCTTGCCGCCGCCGCCCGCCGCCGCCTTTATCAACACCGGATAGCCGAGCCGCCCGGCGTCGGCCTGCGCGTCGCGCAGTTCGGTCACGCCGTTGCCATCGCTGCCAGGCAGAACCGGCACCCCCGCGCGCACCATTATTCGCCGCGCCCGCGGCTTATCGCCCATCAGCCGGATATGGCGCGCCTGCGGCCCCACGAAATTGAGCCCCGACTTGCGGCACGCCTCGGCGAAGTCGCCGTTTTCAGAAAGAAAGCCGTACCCCGGATGGACCGCGTCGGCTCCATAAGTAAGCGCGGCGCTGATTATCGACGGGATATTGAGATAGCTCGCCTCGGCCGCGGCGGGTCCGATACAGACCGCCTCATCCGCCATCCTGACGTGGAGCGCGTCCTTGTCGGCGGTCGAAAAGACCGCCAGCGTCGGAATTCCCAGTTCGCGGCATGCGCGGATAATCCGGATCGCTATCGTTCCGCGATTTGCCACCAAGAGTTTCTTGAACATCGCTGTGCTCCGGGACACCGCCCTCAGACGACCTCGATTATCATCAGCGGTTGCCCATATTCGATCGGCTGCCCATTGTCGCAAATGATCTTGACGATTCGCCCCGCCGCATCCGCCTCGATCTCATTCATCATCTTCATCGCCTCGATAATGCACAGCGGCTGGCCCTTGATGACCGTGTCGCCCTCCTCGACAAACGGCGCCCCGTCGGGCGACGCCGCGCGGTAGAACGTGCCGACCATCGGACTCTCGATATACTTCTGATTGGGACCAAGCTCCGGCGTCTTGACCGATCGCGACGGGATAAGCTCGGTCTGCGAGGTCCCCGCGGCGTGACCGTTTGCGGAACCGGACGCGGCCGGCGGTCGCGCGGCCGTACGCTTCGACGCACCTGCGCCGGGAGCGGCGACGGCGTCTGCGCCGGCTTCGTCGTGTTGGCGGCGCACCAGGCGCACCTTGCCCTTCTTGTCTTCGATTTCGAGCTCGGCCAAGTCGTACTCACGCATCAGGCCAAGCAAAGCTTTCAACTCTCGTATCTCCATCTATCCCTGATTACTCGGCCCGAGTTCTTCGGTTGAAGGGCCGCGGTCTTACTATGCTTTCAGTGGCGCCGCGCCGGCACGGACTCGCGGCCGCTCGATAAGGCTCGCGGCAGCCCGTAGCGCAAGCATATAGCTCTCCGCACCAAAACCCATGATCCGTCCGGCCACGATATCGGCAACCATCGAATGATGGCGAAACGGTTCGCGCCGGTAGACATTCGACAGATGCACTTCGACGGTGGGCACGTCGAGCGCGCTTATCGCGTCGCGAATCGCAACGCTGGTATGGGTATAGCCGGCGGGATTGATCACCAGCGCCGCGATCCGGCCCCGCCCATCCTGAATCCGGTCGACGATCGCCCCTTCCCCGTTGGATTGAAAGGTCTCGACCGCGATTCCAAGCTCGCGGCCCAACTCGCCGAGCATCCGGTCGATATCCTCAAGCCGCGTTCGTCCATAGATTTCCGGCTCGCGCTCGCCGAGCAGGTTCAGGTTGGGGCCGTGGATCACAAGCACAATCGAATGGCCGCTCGTGTCATCGGTAACCGGAGTTACCGCCGTGGCGCGGCTGCTCGCGTTACCGGATGACGCCGTGCCGTGCCTGTTTGCGCTCGATACCATCTTCGGCGGAATTCAACCCTACCCACGCTATTGATTCAAGCAAACCGCCCGAAGCAGACGCGGGCGAATCAACAACAGGTTGGACGCTCAGTCAGTATATAAGTTTCGCGTCATTGATGCTTGCGCGCGGCGCGTCGAGCAAGCTCCGCCTGATAGACTTCGCGCCGGCCGCGACCGGTTGCACGCGCCAGAAGGTCGCTTGCCTGCTTAAGGCCCAATCCAGCATCGCATAGCATGGCAACGGTGACAACGAACGATTCCGCCGCCGAGTCGGCGCGATCCTTCGCCTCGTCAGCACCTGCCACGACGATTGTTATCTCGCCCAAAGCCGGCTCTGCTCGAAAATGAGCCGCCAGATACTCCAACGTGCCACGAACAGTCTCTTCGTGCGTCTTGGTGATTTCACGCACTACGGCAGCAAGCCTCGAAGCGCCAAAAACTTCCGTCATCTGGACAAGCGTCGATTCGAGCCGCCGCGGACTCTCGTAAAAAACCATCGTGCGGGTCTCATCGGCCAGCCGCCTTAAGCACGCCTCGCGCCCGCCCTTCCCATTCGGCACGAACCCCTCGAATGTGAAACGATCGGTCGGAAGGCCGGCTATCGAGAGCGCCGCGATCACAGCCGACGGGCCCGGGACCGCGGTGACACGCACGCCGGCTTCGCGCGCGGCGCGGACGAGGCGAAAGCCGGGATCCGAAACGCAGGGGGTGCCGGCGTCGGAGACCAGCGCGATTTTCGCGCCGGCGATCATCCGCTCGACCAGTTCGGGCACGCGGTGCTCCTCGTTGTGCTCGAAGTAGCTGACAGTCCGAGTGTTGATCGCGTGCGCGGCGAGCGTCGGCGCGAGGCGTCGGGTGTCCTCGCACGCGATCAGGTCGGCTGCCGCGAGCGTGCTGAGCGTCCGTTCGCTCAAGTCGCGCGGGTTGCCAATCGGCATTGCGACCACGAACAGGCATCCGGCCGGCGAAGCCGTCGCGCGACGATCATCATCCACAGGGGGCGGCCGACGGAGCGTTCATTGGATGCGGATCATGCGCCGACCACCGCCTTCGCCAGCCGCTCCATCTCCCGCAACGTTCCCTTCAAGTCATCGTTACCCAGCCACACCACCACCCGGTTCGCTCCCGCCTTCGCGAATTCCTGAATCTGCGCGCTCGTCTGCCATTGCCCTTCGATCCCGAAAACCGTGAAGTCCAATCCGCCCGGATCGCGGCCGGCTTTCTTGGCCAGCGCTTTGATCTTCGTCACTCCGTCGGCAAATTCATCGACGCTTGTGACTACCGGAATCCATCCATCACCCCAATCCGCCACGCGCTTGAGCGCCCGCGGATTGTTGATGCTCCCGATCAGCACTGGCGGATGAGGTTTGCTCGCCGGCTTCGGATAGCATCGCACCGGCGGAAAGTTGACGTAGCGGCCGTGATACTCCGAGATTTCATCGTGCCACAGGACCTTCATCGCGGCGATGTAATCCTTCACCTGGCTCCATCGATGCTCAAAATCACCGCCCAGTATGGTCGATTCTTCGGGGTTCCATCCGCCGCCGATTCCGAACAGGAACCGCCCGCCGCTCGCCTCATCGAGCGTCGCTATCTGCTTCGCCATGAGCAGCGGATTCCGCTCCGGTACGAGACAAATCCCGGTGCCCAACTTGATCTTAGTGGTCGTCGCTCCCGCGCGCGCCAGCGCGATAAACGGGTCCGGCAGCTGCCAGATATAATCCGGCTCGCGCCCATCCGGCTTGCTTCCCGGATACTGGATACTCGCCCTGACCGGAACTACCGTATGGTCGCCCGCCCAATACGATTCGAAGCCCAGTTCTTCGGCTCGTTTCGCAACGATCGCGGGATCCGCCCGGCTGTCACAACTCAGATGCATCAAACCAATTTTCATAGCTTCCTCATCCGTGCCCGTCCGCGTGCTCCGTATCGGCTAGTGTGTATTGGGCCTTTATACATTCGGCCGCCTGCGCGCAATCCTGATTGAGACTCGCACCAAGACCATTTAGTTCGGACTCACTTCCAGCGGGCGCCTGGGACGAACTCGGCGAGCGGCTTGCGAACGCGGGGCACAAGCTCGCGCTCCTTGAGCGGCGAGGGCAGGCTTTCGGGATCGCCCGGATAGCCGATTGCGACCGCGGTCACCGGCTCGAAGCCTTCGGGAATCGCACATAGTTCGCGAAGCTTCTCGGGGCTGAACCCGGCCATCGGATGGGCGAACAGGCCAAGCGCCATCGCCTGGTAGATGATGTTGGCCGTCGCGAGGCCGACATCGTGCAAGGCATGGCGATTCGGCTTGCCGGCGAGCGAGCCGCTGGTGAAGGCGAGACGCGCGACGGGAAAAATCAGCACGCCCGCGTTGCGCGCCCACAGTTGATTGGTCGAGGCGAGGCATTCCAGCAACCGCTCGAACTCGGTCATATCCGGCTTGGCCGCGTAGATGAAATGCCACGGCTGTTCGTTGTAGCTCGACGCCGACCATCGGGCGGCCTCGAAGATCGAGAGTAGCTTTGCGTGCTCGACGGGGCGGTCAACGAAGGCCCGCGGGCTCCATCGGCGGCTGATGAAATCTTCGACGGGATGATCGGTCTGGGCGCGCTTTTCCATGGGTCATAGGGTTACCAAGCCGGAGCGGCGGCGCAAGTCTTCAGGGATGGCCTGAACACTCGACGGGCAATCCGGCGGCCTTCCATTCCGGGTAGCCGTCCTCGAGGCGAAAGGCCGTGAAGCCGCGCTGGCGCAGCGCCGCGACCGCTTCGTAGGAGAGCACGCAATAGGCGCCCCGGCAGTAGGCGACGATCGCCTGGTCGCGGGGCAGTTCGCGCAGCCGGCGCTTGAGCTCGCGCAGCGGCAGACTGAGCGCGCCGGGCAGGTGGCCGGCGGCAAACTCCTCGGGCGGGCGGGTATCGATCACCGTGACCAGTCCGTCGCGCATGCGCCGCAACAGTTCCTTGCGCGATACGGGCTCGAGATTGTCACGCTCGCGGAAGTAGCTATTGAGCACCTTTTCGACCGCGCCGACGTTGCGTTCGGTGACGCGGCGCAACGATCCGAGCAGCGCCAGCACCTCGGAATCGGCAAGCTGATAAATGACGCGCTTGCCGTCTCTGCGTGCCTCGACCAATCCCGAACGGCGGAGGTGCTGCAGATGCTGGGACGCGTTGGCGATCGTGAGGCCGCTCAGCGCGGCCAGCTCCTCGACGCTGCGCGCAGTCTGCGCGAGCATCTCGAGCAACTCGAGGCGATGGGCGGAACCGAGGGTTCGGGCTACCGCGGCGAACTGTTCGAGCATTGCGCGTTTGGGATTCTGGCTTGACATGGCAAATGAAACATCCTACCTTCATTCAAGATAGTGATTGAATGTTTGATTAAGGTCAACCGTGCTCGTGCATGAACCCATCATACGGCTGGGCGCGTTCATAGCGGTCTTCACCGCGATAGCGCTGTGGGAGGTGGTATCGCCACGCCGCATAAGGTCGTATCCGAGATTGCGGCGCTGGCCGAGCAACCTCGCGATAGTCGCGCTAAACACTGCGCTGATAAGAGTCCTGCTCCCCGCCACCGCCGTTAGTCTCGCGCTGATGTCCGAACGACTCGGCTGGGGGCTGCTCAACAATCTCCCGGCGCCTCCCTGGGCGGCGCTCGTGGCGTCGATGCTCTTGCTCGACCTTGCGATCTACCTTCAGCACGTGATGTTTCACGCGGTGCCCGCGCTCTGGCGAGTGCATCGGATGCATCATGCCGACCTCGACTTCGATGTCACCACCGGCGCGCGCTTTCATCCGATCGAGATTGTTCTGTCGATGATGATCAAGTTCAGCGTGGTGGTGGCGATTGGAGCACCGGCACTCGGCGTGCTCTTTTTCGAGGTGCTGCTCAACGCAACCTCGATGTTCAATCACGGCAATGTTCGCATGCCGATCCAGTTCGATCGTTATCTGCGATGGTTTTTTGTCACACCCGACATGCATCGCGTCCATCATTCGATCGTGGTCAACGAGACCAATAGCAACTTTGGCTTCAACCTGCCGTGGTGGGATCGCCTGCTCGGAACCTATCGCGCAGAGCCCGCTGCCGGCCATGACCGGATGACCATCGGTATCGAGCAGTTCCGCAGCGGACGCGAGTTGTGGTTCGACCGCATGCTCTTGCAGCCCTTCCGCGGGCCTGCGGGCGCGTACGCGATCACCCGGAGGCGCGCGGCATGAACCGGCGCGGTCTCATTTTTCGCCTGATCCTGATAGCGATGCTGGCCGCGGCGATCGCATGGCTCGCGCTCCATCGCGAAGATCTCGACTCCGCGGCGCTGGAGGCGAAACTGCGGCAGTTTGGTGCGTGGGCACCGATACTGTTCGTCCTGCTATACGCGCTCGGCGCCGTGCTGTTCCTGCCGGGAGCCGCGCTGACCATCGCCGGCGGCGCTCTGTTCGGTGCGGTGTGGGGAACGCTGTGGAACCTCGCCGGTGCGACGCTGGGGGCGACGCTCGCATTTGTGATTGCGCGTTACGTGGCCTCCGACTGGGTTGCGGCGCGCAGCGGCGAACGCCTCGGGCGTCTGATGGGCGGAGTCGAGCAGGAAGGATGGCGTTTCGTCGCGTTCGTCCGGCTGGTGCCGCTCTTTCCCTTCAATCTCATGAATTACGCTTTCGGACTTACGCGCATCCGGCTCGGAGAGTACGTACTCGCCTCCTCGGTATTTATGCTCCCGGGTACAATCGCATACACTTACCTTGGCTATGCCGGGCGCGAAGCCGCGAACAGGCGCACGGGCGCTATCAAAGACATACTACTTGCAGTCGCGATGCTGGCGGTGATCGCTTTCCTGTCACGGCTGGTCAGGCGCCTCAGGGGCCAACGCTTTATCGATTTGTCAGAACTTAAGAATCGTTTGGAACGCGGCGAAGAGATCACCGTTATCGACGTCCGCTGCGCCGAGGAATTCAACGGTCCGCTGGGGCGCATCCCGGGCGCGTTCAATATCCCGCTGGCAGAATTATCCGGAGGACTCGGCGATATCGCCGCGCGCAAAGGCGGACCGGTGGTCCTGGTTTGTCGGACCGACAGGCGCTCGGCGAAAGCTGCCCAGGTGCTCAAGGCCGCGGGATTCGACGACGTGGCGGTTCTGCGGGGTGGGATGGAGGCGTGGTCGCGCGGCAAAGCCAGTGAAAGCAAACTAGAGCCTCGCAGCTAACACCCGTCGGGGCGACGCGAGTCAGCGCGGAACGATCCGCGCGGTCCGCTTGTGCTTGGTATCGCGCCGCGCGGATTCGCTATGTTAAGCGGATGGCTCCGCGAATCCATCAGTTCTACGCACAGGCGTTCGTCGAGAATCTGTCGCTGAAGCAAGTCGCGCCTGCCTTTCCCGAGGCGCGGCTCGCCGTCCACGAGATGTATCTGTCAGTCGATTCAGACGGCGGGGTCTATATCTATCCGTTTGGGGCGGTGGTTGCGCACGACGTGCCGGCCGCGATTCGCGAGGCGACGCTCGCGCGGCTGCATCGGGCGCGGCCAGGGCTGACGCGGCAGGTGGTGCGTGAAGATTACACGGTGATCGAGGACGGCGATTTTCCGATCGGAATCAGCGACGGGGTGTTGCGGGTGGACCGGCTGACCGCGGCGCGGGCGGGGGTGGTGGCGCTCACGCTGGCGCAGAGCGCGGCGATGGAATGCTACGAAGGGATCGTCGAGCAGTTGTTGACGCGCACGACGGCGCTGGCCGAGCGACTCGAGCGGCGCGGCTCGGTGCCGCAGCGCACCCGCCCGCTCCATCGCTTTATTGGCGAGGCCATCGGAAATCGGACCGAGGTGCTGTCGGTGCTGCATCTGCTCGACAAGCCGGACGCGACGTGGGAAGACCCGGCGATGGATCGGATTTACGACGATCTGCGGGCGGAGTTCGACCTTGCGGATCGGTACGCCGCGCTCGAATCGAAGCTGCGCGCGATACAGGAGGCGCTCGAACTGGTGCTCGAGGTGGCACGCAACCGCCGGCTGGTGCTGCTCGAAGTGGCGGTGATCGTCCTGATCGTAATCGAGGTCGTGTTCAGCGCGGTGCCGTTTATCCGGCCGGGCGCGCCGGTGATACGCGCGCCCCGCGCGATCTGGCATATCGCCGAGCTTCAGCGGGCGAGCCGCGACAGGAATCATCCGAATTGAGGCGGCTGAGCGCGGGGGTAATTCACGCGCTAAACCGCCTACATCATCGCGGTGTCGGCGGGCTCATCGATTACCTTGTTTTCGATATGGCCGATGCGCTCGATCTCGATCCGCACGACGTCGCCCGCCTTGAGATACTGCGGCGGCTTCATCGCGGCGGCCACGCCTGACGGTGTGCCAGTCGAGATCAGCAGGCCCGGTTCGAGCGTGAACACGGTCGAAAGAGTTTCGACAATCGAGAAGCAATCGAAGATGAGATTGCGGGTGTTGGAATGCTGGCGCTGTTCGCCATTGACCCAGGTATGCAGCTCGAGGGTGTGCGGATCGCCGACTTCGTCGGGCGTGACGATCCAGGGGCCGGTCGGACCGTGGGTGTCGAACGATTTGCCGAGCGTCATCGTGGCCGAGCGGCGCTGCCAGTCGCGGGTGCTCACATCGTTGACGATCAGGTAACCGGCAATCACTTCGGCGGCGCGGTCGCGCGAGACGTGGCGGCATCGGCGGCCGATCACGAAACCGAGCTCGCCCTCGTAATCGAGCGCATGGGACGCGCGGGGCAGATGGATCGGATCGTAGGGGCCGTTGACGCAGGTGATCTGCTTGTTGAAGAAGATCGGGAATTTGGGCTTTTCCATCCCGGTTTCCTGCACGTGGTCGGCGTAGTTGAGGCCGATCGCGAGGAATTCGGGCGGGCGGCGGACGGGTGCTTCGAGCTTGACCTTCGCGAGCGCGACGCGGTTGCCAGCGCCGGAGGCGGCCTTGCGTGCGTGCTCGAGTGCGGAGGCTCCGGCGGCGAGAAAGGCCGTCATCTCGGTGGGAAGGCCGGGGACGGCCAGTTCAAGATCGACGATTGAATCTTCGGTAACGACACCGATTCTTGAATGGCCCTGGTAATTGAAGGTCGCGAGTTTCACGTTGTCCTCCTGGGGCTTGCGGGCGCCGGTTTCGGCTCGAGTGCCGGGCGCAACAGAGTTATGCCAATCGCTTCAAAACGTCCTGGAGCGCCGATTCTTCGAGCCACGCGCCATGATGGTTGGGGCATGCGGCGAGCGCGACGCCGGCGCGGGTTTCGGCGACGGTCGGCTGGGCGCATCGGGGGCAGAGTATCTTGTCGGCGGCCTTATGGCGCATCCGCTCGAGCAGTTGCTGATCCTGCTTGCGCGCCCACTCGTCCTCGCGAGCCTTTTCGGCGTCTTGAATCTTGCTGCCAAAGCGATCTCTCTCTCCGTCCATATGCGTTCCCTATTCCTTCGCGGCGTTCCCGGCGGCGCCTTTCGCGCGGGGCGAGTCGGCGGCTACGACATCTCTTTTATCAGCTTTCCGCTGCGCGCCTTCTCGACGGTATCCTCGAATTTCGAGCCCAGGTCGACACCCATCTCTTTCGCGCGTTTCTTGGCCCACAGGCCGACGTTGCGTGAATCGCTATAGAAGGATTCGCCGCGCGGCTTGGAAGTATCGAAATCGGCGAGGCGCGAGGCCTCGGTCGCAACCACGGCGAAGGATGACATCACGCGCTTGAGCCGGGTCGCGCCGCATCGCGGACAGGAGATTTTCCCGGGCCGGCGCGAGGAGCGCATCACCACGTGCGAGCTGACCTTGGCGCATCGGGCGCATTCGTACTCATAGATCGGCATCTCAGGCGAGGATAACGCGGCGGTTCCGGGCGGGCAAACCTTTTCGGCGCCCACGCCGGATCGGCAAAGCAGGAAAATCTTGGTCTTCGCTCGGCCACGCTGCTAGCATCGCGAGGACTCAAGCAAAGGAGAGATTTTCCTGATGAAAATCTATGATTCGAAAGTCGCGCCGAATCCGCGCCGGGTGCGCATCTTTCTCGCCGAGAAGGGCGTCGAGGTGCCTTATGAGCAAGTCGATATCGGAACCGCGAAGAATCGGACGCCGGAGTTCCTCAAGATCAATCCGATGGGCGGAGTGCCGGTGCTCGAACTCGACGACGGCACCCATATCGCGGAGTCGGTGGCGATCTGCCGCTACTTCGAGGCCCTGCATCCGACGCCGCCGCTGATGGGCACCGACGCGCGCGACCAGGCGATCGTCGAAATGTGGCATCGAAGGATGGAGCTGAATTTCCTGGGCATGGTCGCGGGGGCGTTCCGCAACACCTCGGAATTTTTCAAGGGACGGATTCCGCAGGTGCCGGAGTACGGCGAAGTGTGCCGTCAGGCGGCCGAGAAGATGTTCGGCTTCGTCGATCAGACCTTGGCGAACCGGCAATTTATCGCGGGCGATCGCTACTCGATCGCTGACATTCTGGCGTTGGTGGCGGTCGATTTCGCCAAGGCGGTCAAGCTCCGAATCACGCCCGAGCAGACCAATCTGAAGCGATGGCACGACGCGGTATCGTCACGGCCGAGCGCGAAGGCGTAAGAGGCGCCGCGACATTTTCAGCGGGCGGCGGGGGAACGATATGGCCAGAGACGTATCGAAGGCCTCGCCGTCCGGACGCGACGCGCGGCCTGGAGAAATCCGACGAACTAACGCTCGCCGACGTGAAAATCGATAAACGGCGCGCCGATGAAGCAGATCGCGCCGACCACGAGGATCGCGCCGCCGGTGATAATCCACCACAGATACATGTGCCGGATTCCGAGCGCGAGAATGATCAGTCCCCACAGCGGGAGAATCAGCGAAACGACGAGCCGCATCACGAGGCTCGTTGTGGTCTGGGATTCCTGTACCCGGCTCGCCATCGAATCAGCACGCTCCCTTCGAGATATATTTAGCCGGGCGGGCGGCGCGGATTCAAATCAATTGCGCGCGGGCAACTCGTAGAGTGTCGGAGGTCCACCACCGCCGATAAGGTTCGAGCCGAGCACGGGACGCAGCGCGGCGCGGACAGAAGGCGTGAGGCGCGGCAGATCGCGCGGGCGCGCGACGACGTGGACGGTGGTATCGGAGGGCGTGAGTCGCGCAAGGCCGGCGGCACTGGGGACGGGAGCGCCATAATAATAGGAGAGCTCGAAATCGTGGCCGGGGGCCGCTCCGTAGAGCGGAGCGTCGCCGATCTTGGTGCGGACTTCGGCGGCGAAAAACTTCAGCGTCTGCGCGCGAGCGAGATCGGGGCGCAGCACGCCATTGAAGAGCGTCGTGCCGGCGAGTGCGATTAGCGCAAGGCCGGCGCCGGTCAGAAGAGCGCGGCGGCGCGCGATACCAGTGGAGATCGTGACGGCGCCCAGGATCGAGGCGAACTCGAAGATGACGAATGGCGTCGTCTGAGCGCGAATCCCGGAGATAAACAGGGCGAGGTACGAGGCGTCGGCGGATTGGAGACCGGACGCGGGATTCGAGGCGCCGGCGCGGCGCGCGATCACCAAAGCGGCAACGACAATCGCGACCTGGGCGGCGGCGGCGATCGCGCAAGCGATATCGCGAAGCAGCGGGGCGAGCGCGCGGCACGGTAACGAATCGGAATCGAAGAAGACGGCGGCGAAGAGAATCGCCAGCGGCGGCATCGCGGGCAGAATGTAGTCGTCGCGCTTGGCGCTCGCGGCGGAAAATAGAATCAGCACGGCGAGGACGAGACTCGCGTGGAAAAGGAGGAAGCGGCGCTTCGCGGATCGCGCATCGGCGAGGCGCAGGATCGCGGCGGGAATGAGCAGGCTGAGCGGCATCGCGGCGCCGAACATCCGCACTGCGATATACCACCACGGGCGCATCGCTTCGCCGGTGCCGCCCATCGCAGCGGGCATGAAGTGGCCGAAATTTTCGCTCAAGAAGACTGCGATGAAGAGCGGACCGCCGACCAGCGCGGCGGGAGCATACCAGAGCGCCGCGATTCCGAATGCGATCGCAGCGGCCGCCCAGGACCATCCGCGTCCGAGCGGCATCAGCGGCGAGCGGCGCGTAAGGGCGAGATAGATCGCAACGCCGAGCGCGGGAATCACGATCGCGACGGGGCCCTTGGTCAGAATCGCAAGGCCGATCATCGCACCGCACAGGATCGTTGGTCGGCGCGCGCCGCCGATCTCGATCAGCCGATACAGGACGCGCCACGCCGCGAAGAGGAGGCAGGTGAGCAGCATGTCGGTCAAATCGAGCGTCGCCCGCGAGGCGAAACCGTAGGTCCCGAGAAGCATCGCGGCGGCGAGGAATCCGGCGGACGCGCCCATCACTTCGGCGGTCCACGAGAACGCGATCAAAACGATGGCGACGGCTGAGATGAGCGAGACGGCGCGGGCGCGAGCCTCATCGACGGTTCCGCCGGTCGCATCGGCAACGGCGGCCGAGAGCCAGTAGTAGAGCGGCGGCTTGCGGCAGATCGCGCCGTAGTCGTCGGTCGGAATGAGGAGTTGTCGGCGCTCGGTTATCCCCTGAATCCACTCGGCGGATTGCGGCTCCTGATCCTTGTCGAAAGGCGCGCATAGGCTCACGCCAAGGAGGAGGATCGCGCCGAAAGCGAGCGCGCACAACGCGAGCGGACGCCGCGTCAACATCGGCGGGGCATCGAGCGAAGGACGCGGAATCGGCGCGCTTGCGATGCCGGGGTCATGGCACTGAGGCCGTGCGGCTCGCGGCGTCAGGCGCCACGGGTCGAAGAGCGCGCGGGCGCCTTCGCGCGGGCGGTCGAGGACGGCGCGGTCCATTGATAGCGGAAGCCGCGGGCGGCCTCGAAAATCGCGACGTCCATTGCTTCGGCGTTGTGGGCGAAACCGATTCGTCCGCGGCGGTCAACGATGATCACGCCGGCCTGGCCGCCGGTGGTGGCGGCCAGGTTGCGGATCGCGCCGGTCGCGGCGCGCGCGGGCGTGACGGCGCCCTCGAGCGCCATCACGGCCGCGCGGCAGAGCGCGACCTTGAGGATAGCCTCGCCCTGGCCGGTGGCCGAGGCGGCGCCCGGCCATCCGGCGAAGGCGCCGGCGCCGATTATGGCGGAGTCGCCGACACGGCCCGGGAGCTTGCCGCTGATGCCGCCGGTCGAGGTGGCGGCGGCAAGCATGCCGTGGGCGTCGAGCGCGACAGCGCCGACGGTGCCGAAGTGGCCGCGCCCCCCCCGGGCGGGCGCGGCCACTTCGATGCGGCCCTCGATCATCGCACGCCAGCGCTCGCGCGAGCGCGGACTGATCAGCGCCGCCGGCGCGCACAACTCGATTCCGGCCTGCCGCGCGATCACCTCGGCGCCCGCACCGGCCATCAGCAGATGGGGCGTGCGCTCCATCACGGCGCGCGCAAGCTCGATCGGATTGCGCACCCGGCTGACGGCAGCGACCGCGCCGGCGCGCAAATCAACCTGACGGCCGCGTGGCGCACCGCGCGCGCTCGCCGCCACGATCGCGGCATCCATTTCGACGGTGCCGTCGGCGGTCAGGACCGAGCCGTAGCCGGCGTTGAACAGTGGATGGTTCTCGAGCTCACGCACCGTGGCGACTACCGCGTCGATCGCGCTTGCGCCGCCACGCAAGAGTTCGGCGCCGTGCCGGACCGCGGAGAGCATCGCGCGCCGGCGCTCGGGACGATCGACGGCCGGACCGCGTCCGCCGGCGCCGCCATGCGCGATCAGGGCGGGCACATGCAGATAGGAACTTTCCATCATGCGGCCGGGCGGCGCGCGAAGATAAAGAGGCGGCGGAAGTGAAACACGAGCGGGCGGGCCGGGCCGTAAGACCGGATAAGACGCTCGGTCAACTCGGTAACGAATCGGCCGGCGCCATCCTTATCGAGGCGATCGAGAAACGGGCGCAGCGCGGTCGCCCTGCTCCATTCGACAACTTCGGCCGCCCCGCTCATCGGATGGTGAAACGTATGATACTGGCAATCGATGCCGGCGAAGCCCAAGGCTGCGAGCATCGCACGATAAGCCTCGGGTGCGCCGACCGTGCGCGAAACCGATTCGACATCGCCAAGCAGCGGACGCCAGGACGATTCGCTCGCGAGCTGGCGCATCGTCGCCTGCGCCGTCTCGTGATCATTCGCAGGCATCTGCACCGCGAGCTGGCCGCCGGGCGCCAGCGCGGCGAAACATCGCGCGAACACCCTTCGATGGTCGGTGAGCCATTGGATCGCCGCGTTCGAGAATACCAAGTCATACAGGTTGTCGGCCGCGAATTCGCGCATGTCCTGAAGATCGAACCGGAGCCGCTCGCGCAGGTCCGGGGCAAGGCCTTCGCGCATCTGCTCGGCGCGCTCAATCATGGCGGGAGAGGCGTCTATCCCAAGGGCGAATCCGCCGGGCGCACGCTGCGCCAGTTCAGCGGTGTTCTCACCCGTGCCGCATCCGAGGTCAATGATCCGCGCGTCCCGCGCCAGTTCGATGCGCGCAAAGATTAGATCGACCGGCTCGGCACGATAGCGCCGGAAACGGTTGTATAGCTCTGGGTCCCAGTCCTCCATCGAAAGCGTACCTGGCGCAAGGATAGGAGTCCGGTTGGCGGCGGGCAAGCAAGGCCGTATGCGGAATTAAGGACGCGGCGCTGCGAGATTCAGGGGCCGGGCGGGACCGGCATCTAATAGCCGAGCGCTGGATCGACGCGGTTGAAGAGCGGGCGGCCATTTGCGAACCGGCGGAGATTCTCGGCGAACAATCCGCATGCGGTTTCGACATAGCCCTTGAAGGCGCCGGACATATGCGGACTCAGGATCGCGTTTTCCAAATCCCACAGAGCGCTTTCAGGTTCCAGCGGCTCGCGCTCGAAGACGTCGAGGCCGGCGCCGGCGATACGCTTTTCGCGCAGCGCTTCGATTAGCGCCGACTGATCGATAACGTCGCCGCGGCCGATGTTGACGATATAGGCGTGCGGGCGCATCGCGGCTAACTCGCGCCCACCAAGAAAAGCGCGCGTCGCGGCGGTTGCGGGCAGCGTGACGCTTATGAAGTCGCTCTGCCGCAACATCTCGACACGCTCGTCGGGACCATAGAAGCGCTCGGGAATCGAGCCGTCCGGATCGCCCAGGCCGGGCGGCATCCATCCGCTGTCGGTGCGCGCGGCCGGGTCGCGCTTGAGCGCCAACACGCGCATCCCGAAGGCTCGCGCCAGACGCGCGGTCTCGCGCCCGATCGAGCCGTAGCCGACTATCCCGATAGTCTTGCCGCGCAAAACATCGACCGACGCCATGAAGTCTCCATTGCGGCCCCACTCGCGCCGTAGCTGCGCGCGCATCAGTTGATGGAACCGATGGGCGAACGAGAGCATCGAGGCAATCGTATATTCAGCGATTGGAGCGGCGTGGATTCCGCTCGCGCTGGTGATCGCGACCGAGTCGGCAAGGCGGCCGTGGAGCGCATGATCCACGCCCGCGCTCAGGAGCTGAATCCATTTGAGCGTCGGCGCCGATTGCTCTATTCCGGGCGGGACGCGGAAGGTAAAGATTACGTCGCATCCGCCGTCCGCAGCGGCTAGCTTCGATATATCATCGAGCGTGCGGCACGGGCGATCAACAATCGTGGCGCCAGGCGCGGCTTCTTCGAGAAGGGCACGCTGAGGCGGGCGCAGCGTCAATGTCGATACGATTCTCATCGCCGATACCGAGGCTGAATCTGGCACGGCGCGGCTTCGCGATTCAAGGATTGGAGACCATCCCGTACGCCGCTTTAATCCCGACGCGGGAGCGCTGTCGTCAGGGGAGGAGTCCGTACACCGTGACTTCGGCTTCGCAACCGACGAACACCTTGCCATTTGCAACAGTTGCGGTAGTGAACTTGACAGCGCCTCCGGCCTGGTCGCGGGTGCCCGCCTGCGTACTGTCATAAAGCTCAGCCAGATTGGAGGCGTTCAGCGCATAGAGGACGGCCGGCCCTTGCGATACGAAATTCTGAGCGTCAATCAGCCACACAATCCCACTGCTCTTTCCGTTTGCCGAGACCGACGGTACCGGCCCGGGAAAGGTGAATCCGGCGGGAGGGCTGAAAGTCGACGTCGGCGTGGTGTTGAAAAGATTGTTCGACTGCAGGGTAAAAGCCTCTGTTGGTCCATTAGTCGGAGAGTAGTAAAGCGTGCGATTGAAGTATGCAGGTGCCGAATCGATCGCCCCGCTTGGCGTATTAGTCAACGGGAATTCCTGAACTATTTGGTCAGGCCCAGGGGGCGGAGTGTAACCGCCCATGTGATTAAGCTTGGTAATATAGACGGTCTGATCCTTGTCGGCACCCACCATCAGACGCATTACGCCGGTATCCGCATGAGGGATCAGAAGAAGTCCGCCAGCGCTGAGGTCGACATCATACTCACCGAGATAGAGTTGATTGAACGGCGTGAAGTACTGCTTTACCTGGAGGGTGGGACTTAGATGAAGCAAAGTGTCACCGTAATCCACTCCGCCGGTATCAGCGTCGAAAACTCCATTGCCGGTCGATGCAAACACGTCGCCGACGTTATCCGAAGCCAAACCGTCGCCCGCTTGCCACATGCCACCTCCCAGGCTATTCGGTGAATCATTGAATATAGCTATTTGTGCCAGCGTCTGGCCATTGTAGGCGGCGATCCAGCCATGATAGTTGCTATAGTCGGCGAACGCGCCCCACGCGATATATACGATTCCCGATACCAGCAGCAGCCCTGCCCGTTGATTTTCTAACATCGGATCGAAGGTGACAATGCCGTTTACGCTGCCGGGCCCGTTTCCCGGCACGGTCGGCGCGATTACAACCGGAGAACCCGGTCTCTCCAACCCATTCAGCAGATTCAGTGCGTGAAGTCTCTGAACCAACGTGCCGTTCTTGTCGGTGAACGCAACCGTGTAGATTGTCTCGCTTGCGGGATCGATGACAGGTGTACTGGTGATTCCAATCTGAGGCACGATATCAGGGTCGTAACTGGGAACCGCGGTAATTCCCGCCGACGGATTTATGAAGCTCGTATGCCAGAGAGGCGTGGTCTGGCCGGAGTCGGCGTCGAAGGCGTAAACGCTGTCGTTCTCAGTCGCGACATAGAGGACGTTTCGGAGTCGCCCGGCCACGGTGATGCCGCTTACGTAAAGTGGCTCGCCATAGACGTAGCCGTCTACCGGCAATGACCACAGCTTTCCGAACGTGGCCTGGTTCACGTTTGCGTGAGTCAGAATTGTCTCCGCTGAGTTGGCTCCCGTCCGGAGATGGTCGTAATGGTATGTGTAGACGTTGGCCGAAGATAACTCGTGCTCGGTGGTTTGCAGAACCGGCGTGAACGGGGCCGCGCCGTACGAGCACGCTGTTGATCCATATCCCGCCGCTCCAGCCCATATGACGGCCAGAACCGCCATCACTCGTATAGCCCGGCGGTCGCGGATTCGGCCGCTAGAGGCTTCACTCCCTTTAGACGCCCATTCATTGCGGAGAGCATTTCCGTCTGGTCTGGAAGACGGAACGGCTGCGATACGTCGAGTCATGAAGGCATCATAAAGCATGTAGAACAATGTCGATCCCCATGTTTAATAAATTGAAGATGCTTAACGGTAACAAAACTGTCATAAGAGTTGAATAACTAAAATTTTCATATCCGGATTTAATGTCTCGGGGATTGGGGGGATCATGGCCCTTTATGATTTGCGGCTCCTACCGATTCGTCTTCAGACGCGGCGGCCAGCCCAATCCCTGACCGGACCGAATTGGTGGCGGCCTTGAGCAGACCACCGAACCCGCCCTATCATTTAGCCGTCGGATGCGATTACGGATGAGAATTCATCGAGCAGCCAGAGGGAAACTCGGCGCGGCGTTGGCGATCGCGAGCGTGATCGCAATGGGCGCGGCTGGCTTCGTCGCAGTCGTGAGCTTAGCCTCATCGGCGTTCGCGCAGTCGCAGATGCAGCCGCCGGCGCTGAACTACGGCGACCGCACGCTGGAAATCGCGCCGGCGACTGTCCCCGAGCCCAGCGCCGCGCCGCAGCCCACCCCTGACGATTCGCCGCCGCCCAATACGATCCAGGACGCCCTGCCCTATACCGGCGATCCGACCTATGCCGCTCCGCCTCCGACCACGTCGTACTCGCGTCCGCTGCCGTACCTGGGCATTTCCGTGCTCTACACCAAAACGAGCCGCGGCGGTCAGCCGGTCACGGGGCTCCAGGTGATGAATGTGGACCCATCGAGTCCGGCCGAGCGGGCGGGACTGGTGGGTCACAAGGCGATGACGACGTTCGGCGCGACCGGAACGACCACGGCCGAGTTGCTGGGTCCGCTTGCTAATGCATTGCCGCCGCTGCTCGCAAAGTCCGGACAGCTCGGGCAGGACGGCGACCTGATCGTCGCGATCGACGACCATCGGATCGAGAGCGGCGACGACCTGCCCGATCGGCTCTCGCAACTTAATCCCGGCGACATAATCTACCTCACGGTGCTGCGCCAGCAGCGCGACGCCAGCTCCTATCAGACCGTCAAGCTGCCGGTCACGCTGGCCTCGCCGCGCAGCACCGCGAATCGCTAACCGAGTCCGGCACATCGCGTCTTAAGATGCGTGGGGGGGGGTCATCGCGCCCATCGCGAGCGTGCCGGGCGGGCGCGCCTATGCTATCATCGACGGTTATTCGGCGCTGGCGTGGCGCGCGGAGGATGGATCGTTTATCGCGCTATGCCGGGGCGCCCGATTTGGGCGTACCCGCGGCGATTTTGCGTCCGTACCTGGAAGAAATCGGAGGTTCTCAGTAAGCGGATTTGGAAAGAAGTCTCAAAGAGGCGGCTGAGGAGCTGAAGGCGCGGCTATCGGCCAATGGAGCGCGGCGCTTCCCTGTAATGGGGCTCAAGGGAGCCGCGGGCGCGTTGATGATTCGTGAGGCGGCGCATGGGCTGGACCGTCCGATCGTGGTCGTAACGCCGCTTGCGCGCGAGGCTGAAGTGCTGGCGGGCGAGCTCGGGTTTTTCCTGGGCGAGAGCACGGAGGCAGACCCCGGCGCGCGGCGGATTCATCTGATGCCGGCGTGGGAACTCAAGCCGTTCGCGCATCTGTCGCCGGCGACTCACACGCAGGCGGCGCAGTTCGCCGCGCTTCACGCGATGGTCCGCGCTGAGCGGCCGATCGTGATCGCGTCGGTCGAGGCGCTGATGATGCGGACGGTGCCGCGCGCGGTGTTTGCGAAATCGGTCTTGCGAATCGCGCCCGCCGATACGCTCGACCTCGAGGCGCTGATCGATGCGCTGGCGGCGCTCGGCTATCAGCGCGTGCCGCAGACTGAGGAGCCGGGAGATTTCAGCGTGCGCGGCGGTATCGTGGACGTCTACTCGCCGCTCCATCATGACCCGGTGCGGATCGAGCTCGAGGACGAGATCGTGGTTTCGATTCGCCGCTTCAGCGCCGCCGATCAGCGCTCGCTCGGTGACGCGGCGGAGACGGCGATCGTGCGTACGCGGCTGGTGCCTCCGGGCGCGCTCAAGGAGGCCGGGCTGCGCGGCCGGGTGGCGGAACGCGCGGCCGAGATTGGGCTGGTGCGCAAGGAATTGGCCGAGCTTTCCGACTCGATCGAAAATGGCCTTTTGTTTCCCGGTGCGGAGTTGCTGACGCCGTACCTGTTCGAGCGTCCGCTCGACACCGTGTTCGACTATCTTCCCGCCAATGCCGTGGGCTGGATAATCGAACCGGGGCGGGTAATCGGCGAGGCTCTTCGGCTCTCCGAACAGATTGCGGCCGAGGCTGCAGCCGCGCTCGATAAGCCGCGGTTCCATCCGACGCCCGAGCTGCTCTACCTCGGCGCCGAAGAGTTCGAGCGTTCGCTAGCTGCGATGACTGCGGTCGAAGCCGGGTCGCTGGTTACGATCGCGGCGCCGCGCGAAGGGTTTGCGCCGCCGATCGAAATCCGCTGCCAACCGAGCCTCAAGCTCGGAGCCTCGGAGATCACCGGGCCGCGCACGCCGCCGTCGTTCGAGCCGCTCGCGCTGGAGTTGCGCGAGGTCCAGCGCGCACAGGGCCACGCGCTGATGATTGTCGAGGGCGCGAACCAGGCCGCGCGGTTGCGCCGCCATCTCGAAGCCTACGATATCGAGACCAACAACGAGTGCGGGAGTTTCGCGGCCATGCTCGAGGCGCCGGACTATCGCCCCACGATCATGGAGGGCGAGCTGGCCACCGGCGCCGTTCTGCCCGACGACGGGCTCTATATTTACAGCGAAGAGGATATTTTCGGCGAGCCGCGGGTGCATCGGCGCGCGCGCAAGCCCTCGGCGCGAGGCGCGCTCCTGAATCTCGAGGAGCTTCGTCCCGACGATTTCGTGGTCCATATGGATCATGGAATCGGCAGGTACCGCGGACTCAAGCACTTGAAGGTCGCGGATATCGAGGGCGATTTTCTCAACCTCGAGTACGCGGGCGCCGACACGATGTACGTGCCGGTCGATCGGATCAATCTCGTGCAGCGCTACGTCGGCGGCGACAGCACCGAGGCGAAGCTCGACAAGCTCGGCAGCGGGTCGTGGGACCGGGTCAAGCGGCGCACGCGCCAGGCGGTGCTCGCGATGGCGGCGGACTTGCTCGAAATCTATGCCGCACGCGAGGTGATGGAGGGGCGCGCCTTTACCCATCCGGGCAAGGATTACGAGGAGTTCGCCGAGCGGTTCGAATTCGACGAGACCCCCGACCAGATGGCCGCGATCGACGAGGTGATCCGCGACATGTGCCGGGCGCGGCCGATGGACCGGCTGATATGCGGCGACGCCGGCTTCGGCAAGACCGAAGTCGCGATGCGCGCGGCGTTTATCGCGGTGATGGATGGGCGGCAGGTCGCGGTGCTGGTGCCGACCACGGTGCTCGCCGAGCAGCATTGGAACACCTTTCGCAAGCGTCTGGCCGGCTATCCGGTGCGAATCGAGATGGTCTCGCGCTTTCGCAGCGCGCGCGAGAACAAGGCGGTTATCGAGGACGTACGCAAGGGGCTGGTCGATATCGTTATCGGGACGCATCGGCTGATTCAGAGCGATCTCCAGTTTCCGCGCCTCGGCCTCCTGATAATCGACGAGGAGCATCGCTTCGGCGTGGCCGACAAGGAACGGGTCAAGCGGATGCGCAAGCTGGTCGAAGTGCTGACGCTGACCGCGACGCCGATTCCGCGCACGCTGCACATGGCGATGCTGGGCATCCGCGATCTGTCGGTAATCCAGACCCCGCCGCCCGACCGTCAGCAAATCCGCACCTTCGTTGCGCATTTCGACGACGGACTCATACGCGAAGTGATCATGCGTGAGCTGAACCGCGGCGGGCAAATCTTCTTCGTCCACAACCGGGTCGAGAATATCGAGTACATGGCGCGCCATCTCCGTTCGATCGTGCCCGAGGCCAAGGTCGCCGTGGCGCACGGACAGATGAACGAACGCCAGCTCGAAACGGTGATGCGCGAGTTTATCGAGAACCACGTCAACCTGCTGGTCTGCTCGGCGATAATCGAATCGGGGCTGGATATCCCCAACGCCAACACGATGATTATCAACCGCGCCGACCATTTCGGGCTGGCTCAGCTTTACCAGCTTCGCGGCCGAGTCGGGCGATCGCGCCAGCGCGCCTACGCCTACCTGTTGATTCCCGGCGAACACATAATCACGCGCGACGCCAAGCGCAGAATCGAGGCGCTGCGCGAGCTGGTCGAGGCCGAGGGCGGCGGCGGATTCAAGCTCGCGATGCGCGACCTCGAGCATCGCGGAGCCGGCAATCTGCTCGGCCAGGAGCAATCGGGCGAGATCGCGGCGGTCGGCTTCGAGCTCTATACCGAGATGATGGAGCAGGCGATTCACGAACTGCGCGGCGAGCCGCAGCGGCCCGACTTCGAGCCCGAGCTGCGGCTCGGCATTCCGGCCTACGTCCCGGACGCCTTCGTGCCGGACGAGAGCGAACGCCTGGTGATTTACCGGCGGATGGCGCGGGCGCAATCCAAAGAAGATCTGGATTCGATCCGCGACGAGATGCGCGACCGCTTCGGACCGCCGCCGACGCTGGTCGATAATCTGCTCGCCGCGATGGATTTGCGGCGCACGATGCGCGACCTGATGATCGCGAGCGCGATCCTGAAGGGCAGGCATCTCGAACTCAAGTTCCATCCCGAGGCGCCCGTCGACACGCGAAAGCTCGCGGCGATGGCCGACGCGAACCGCCGGCGCATCCGGTTGACGCCGGCCTTCCAGGTAATTGTTGAAATCGAGGCCGGCGGATACGAAATTATCTTCGCGCAGATAGACGGCGTCTTGAAGCTGCTGGCGGCCTGTGAAACCGTTGGGGACTGGCAGGGCCGTCCCGCCGGGCCGCTGGCAAGCTAGGAGACAATGCTATATCGGATAAAAGATTCGGGGAGGCGCGCGAGCGTCCGCGCGATTGCGCTTGGGCTCGTGGCGGCGGTTGCGATTCCGATCGCGAGCGCGCGCCCGGTGCGGGCCCAGGTGGTTGACCAGGTGGCGGCGAGCGTCGATGGCGATCCGATCACCAGCCACGATCTCCAGACCTTCGCGACCACCAATGGCGCGACGGTCAAAGCTCCCAACGATCCGTCCAATCCGACCACCAAGGCCGCCCTGAAGGCTTTGATCACGGAGCGGATGCTCGAGAGCCAGGTCAAAAAATACCAAGGCGATATTCAGGACGCCCAGGTCGACGCCTATATCGCAAACCTCGAACAGCAGAACGGCGTCAGCGACGCGCAGCTTCGCGCGCAAATCGCGCAGCAGGGAATCAGCTACGATCAGTTCCGCGCCCACGCGCGGATGGAACTCGAAAAGATGGACATGATCGACAAGGAGGTGCGTGAGAAGGTCACGATCACGCCCGACCAGATCAAGGCCTACTACGACGCCCATCCGAACGAATTCAAAGTCACCACCGATCGCTTTAGGCTGGCGCAGATTCTGATCGCAACACCGGCCGGCGCCAGCTCCGCCGACCTGGCGGCGGCGAAGGCCAAGGCCGACGACGTGCGCGCGCAGGCCGCGAAGGGCGCCGACTTCGCGAAGCTGGCCGCCAAGTATTCCGACGATCAATCGCGAAACCAGGGCGGCGAACTGGGCTACTTCTCGCGCGGCGACGTGCTCGATCCGATCCAGAACGCGATCGACGGAATGAAAGTCGGCGACATTTCCGAGCCCGTCCAGACCCCCCACGGTTTCCATATTTTGAAGCTCGAAGCGCGCGAGACTGCGGGCGAAAAGCCCCTTTCAGAAGTTTCGGAAAATATCCAGAACAAGCTGATGACGGTCGAGGCGCAGCAGCGGTTCGGTTCGTGGGTGCAAACTGATCTGGTCAAGCAGCACTACGTCGAATCGAACTACTGATGAGCCGGTAATGAGCGACCGCAATGCGCCGCCTCTGGTGGCAATCAGCATGGGCGACCCCGCCGGAATCGGCCCGGAGATAATCCTCAAGGCCGCGGCGGAACTCGCCTCGACCTCTGATGCTCCGGCGCTGGCCGTAATCGGCGATCTCCGCGCGATGCGCGCGGCGGCGAAGCGGATCGGCGGCGTGCCCGAGCCCCGGACACTCAGCGCCGGTGGAGCGATCGGCGACGCGAAAGGGGCGCTTGCGGTAATCGAGGCGAGCGAGCTTGCGGCGCGGTCGATTCGGCCGGCGCGTCCGACGATCGAAGGGGCGGACGCGGCGTTTCGCTATGTCGTCGCGGGGGCGCGGATGGTGATGGCGGGCGAGGCGGCGGCGCTGGTGACCGCGCCGATTAACAAGGAGTGGCTCAACCGCGCAGGCCATCACTTTCCCGGCCATTCGGAGCTGCTCGCGAAGCTCTCCGGCACGCGGCTATGGCGGATGATGTTCACCGGCGGCGAACTCAAGCTCGCGCTGGTCACGGTGCATATCGGGCTTGCGCGGGTGGCGCGGCGGCTGACCGACGATCTGGTTTTTCAGACGATCGGGCTGATGGCGGCGCATCTGCGCGAGGTCGCCGATATCCGCCGCCCGCGAATCGCGGTGCTGGGTTTCAATCCGCACGCCGGCGAAGGCGGACTCTTTGGCGACGAGGAGGGCCGCGCGATAACCCCGGCGATCGAACGGGCGCGGCGCGCGCGAATCGACGCTTATGGTCCGCTCGCGCCCGATACCGCGTTCATCCGCCGGGGCGGCCATTTCGGCTTCGACGCGGCTATCGCGATGTATCACGACCAGGGGCTTATCGCGCTTAAGACGCTCGAGTTCAATCGCGCGGTCAACGTAACGCTCGGCCTGCCCTTCGTGCGCACCTCGCCCGATCACGGCACCGCCTACGAGCTGGCCGGGACCGGTCGGGCGAGCGCCGAGAGCATGCGCGCGGCAATCGAATATGCGTGGCGCGCGGCGCGAGCGCGCCAGGCGCGCGGCGGACGGGCGGCCTGAGACGTGCGCCTGGGAATTGTGCGAAGAGCGCGAGACCGATGGCGGATCGGATAATTATCAAGGGCGCGCGCGAGCACAATCTCAAGAATATCGACCTTGAGATTCCGCGCGACCGCCTGGTTGTGATCACGGGCCTGAGCGGCTCGGGCAAATCCTCGCTCGCCTTCGACACGATCTACGCCGAGGGCCAGCGGCGTTACGTCGAATCGCTCTCCGCCTACGCCCGCCAGTTCCTCGAGCAGATGGAGAAGCCCGACGTCGATTCGATCGAGGGGCTGTCGCCGGCGATTTCGATCGAGCAAAAGACCACTTCGCGCAATCCGCGCTCGACGGTCGCGACGATCACCGAAATTTACGATTTCATGCGCCTGCTCTACGCGCGGGTCGGCCATGCGTTCTGCCACAACTGCGGGCGCGAGATCAGCCAGCAGAGCGTGCAGCAGATCGTCGATCGGATCATGGCCTGGCCCGAGGGCGCGCGAATCCATGTGCTCGCGCCAATCGTGCGCGATCGCAAGGGCGAGTACCGCAAGGAACTCGGCGATTTGCGCCGCGCCGGTTTCGTGCGGGTCAAGGTGGACGGCCGCCTTTACGAACTGGGCGAAGAGATCAATCTCAACAAGAACCAGCGCCATTCGATCGACGTGGTGGTCGATCGCCTCGCGATTCGTGCGGGAATCGAGAAGCGGCTGGCCGACTCGCTCGAAGTCGCGTTCCGCCATGGCGGCGACCTGCTCAAGGTCGAGCGGATCGAAGGCAAGGACGCGGGTGAAATCTACTTCAGCCAGCGTTTCGCATGCGTCGAATGCGGCATCTCGTACCCCGAGATCACGCCGCGGATGTTTTCGTTCAACAGCCCGCACGGCGCCTGCCCGGGATGTTCGGGGATGGGCTCGATAATGTATTTCGATCCGGAACTGGTGGTGCCGGACGAGGACGTTTCGATTGCCGAGGGCGCTATCGCACCGTGGTCGGGACTCAACTACGTGCAGCCGATCCTCGAATCGCTCGCGGCGCATTACAAGTTCAACCTCGACCAGCCGTGGAAGACGATACCGCCCAAGGCGCGCAAGGGCATCCTCGAAGGATCGGGCGACGAGGAGATCGCGTTCGAGCATCAGCGCGGGAGCCATCGCCACGCCGCGTCGCGCCCGTTCGAGGGCGTGCTCGCATGGCTCGACCGGCGCTACAAGGAGACCGAGTCCGAGAGTATCCGCGAGACGCTCGAGGCGTACATGAACATGCGCCCGTGCCCGGAATGCGGCGGCGCGCGGCTTAAGAAAGAGAGCCTGTTTGTTCGCTTCAATAGCCGCTCGATCGCCGAGACGGCGGCAATGTCGGTCAAGCAGGCGATCGCGTTTTTCGCCGATCCGAAGTTAAGCCGCCAGGAGCGCGAGATAGCGCGGCTTATTTTGAAGGAGATCCGCGAGCGGCTCGGATTTCTCGCCGACGTCGGACTCGACTACCTGACGCTCGACCGGGTCTCGGCGAGTCTTTCGGGCGGCGAAGGCCAGCGGATCCGGCTGGCGACGCAGATCGGTTCGAGCCTGGTCGGAGTGCTCTACATCCTCGACGAGCCATCGATCGGACTCCATCAGCGCGACAATCAGCGGCTGCTTGGGACGCTCAAGCGGCTGCGCGAGCTGGGTAACACGGTGCTGGTGGTCGAGCACGATCGGGACACGATGCTCGAGGCGGACCATCTGATCGACATGGGTCCGGGCGCCGGGGCGCTCGGCGGCTATATCGTCGCGCAGGGAACTCCGGACGAGGTGATGCGCAATCCGGCGTCGCTCACGGGGCGCTATTTGAGCGGCGCGGCGGAAATCCCGGTGCCCACTCGCCGGCGCGCGACCAGCGGACGCTCAATCCTGATCCGGGGCGCGCGCGAAAATAATCTCCGCGATCTGACCGTGAATTTTCCGCTCGGCGCGATCATATGCGTCACGGGCGTATCGGGTTCGGGCAAATCGACGCTGGTGCTCGATACGCTTTACCGGGCGCTGGCGCAGAAGCTCAACCGCTCGCGCGAGCGGGCCGGCGCCTACAAGAGTATCGAGGGGCTCGAACAGCTCGACAAAGTGATCCATGTCGACCAAAGCCCAATCGGGCGCACGCCGCGATCGAATCCCGCCACCTATACCGGACTCTTCACCCACGTGCGCGATCTCTTCGCCCAACTGCCCGAGGCCCGGATGCGCGGTTACGGGCCGGGACGCTTCTCGTTCAACGTCAAGGGCGGGCGATGCGAGGCGTGCCAGGGCGACGGGATAATCCGGATCGAGATGCATTTCCTGCCCGACGTTTACGTGACGTGCGAAGTCTGTAACGGCAAGCGTTACAATCGCGACACGCTCGAAATCCAGTACAAGGGCCGGAATATCGCCGAGTTGCTCGACATGACCGTGGCCGAGGCGGTCGAGTTCATGGGCTCGGTGCCGCCGATTCGCCAAAAACTCGAGACGCTGCGCGACGTCGGCCTCGAATATGTCCATCTCGGGCAGTCGGCGACGACGCTCTCGGGCGGTGAGGCGCAAAGAATCAAGCTTGCGCGAGAGCTGGCGCGGCGCGCCACCGGCCGCACGCTCTATCTCCTCGACGAGCCGACGACGGGACTCCACTTCGAGGACATCAAGCGGTTGCTCGACGTGCTCGGGCGGCTCGCCGACACCGGCAACACGATCATCGTAATCGAGCACAACCTCGACGTGATCAAGACCGCCGACTATGTGATCGACCTTGGCCCCGAGGGCGGCGACCGCGGGGGCGAAGTGGTTGCGAAGGGCACCCCAGAGGAGATTGCGGCGTCACCGGCCTCGCACACGGGACGGTTCCTGCGCGAAGTGCTGCGCCATCGCGCGGCCGCCTGATCGCGAACCCGCTTGAACGGCGCTTGATTTGAACACCCGAAGTGAACGATATCATCTGATGCGGCGTGCCTGAGCGCGCGACCTCACGGAGGCATCGAATCATGGAACAGCGTCAGAGTCCGATGGCGGCAATCGAGGAGCCCGCTTCCTACGACTGGAAACAGATCGTCGATGATCTGAACAGCCTGCTTCGCCTGCGCGCGACGCCGATCGGAATGAAGATGTTCGCGACCGTCGAAGAGATGGAGCAGATTCCGAAGATTCGCCGGCCCAAGTCGATCCATACGACCGACCAGATCGTCGCGATGGCGGCGCGGCTCGGATGGACGGTCGGAATCACCGCGAAGGACCTGGTCGGCGCGCAATGCTCGGCGGTAATCGGGCTGTCGCCGCGCGATGATGATTGGCTGTCGGGCAAGCGGATGGCGGGCGTATGGTACTCGACGCTCGGGGATTCGTCGGCGCATCAGCACGCGATGGACACTCCGCCGAGCGGACGGCATCTCGCGATGGCCGTATCGCCGCTGACCGCGGGACGCCTCAACCCGCCCGACATCTGTCTCATCTACGGCACGCCAGGCCAGATGATCATCTTCATCAACGGGCTGCAATGGACCGGCTATCGGAAGTTTGAATGGAGCGTGGTTGGAGAATCGGCGTGCGCGGACTCGTGGGGTCGCGCGCTCAAGACCGGCGAGCCGAGCCTTTCGATTCCGTGCTTCGCCGAGCGGCGGTACGGCGGAGTGCTGGACGATGAGATGTTGATGGCGATTCCGCCGCGCTTTTTGCCCAAGACGATCGAGGGGCTAAAACGGCTGGCAGGTAATGGTCTTCGCTATCCGATTCCGCAGTACGGCGTGCAGCAGGACGTGCGCGCTGGCCTCGCGGTCAGCTACGGCAAGGATTGAGCCTGCGGAGCGATTGGCGGCCCATATTGGAATCAGCTATGGTTGCTATTGCAACTATCATGATCGCCGGAGAATCCGCGGCGGAGGAATGATCGATGGAACCCGCAACTCAGCTCGTCCATTCACAAGACCTGCCAAGCGTTGAAGCGCAAATGAACTATCTTTCCGCGACCGAAAAGAAGCCGGTCAACTATCTTTACGAGCCGCCGGCCGGAATTGCGCCGCGCCCGCATACCGAAAAGCATCCGATGCGGATTCACGACGCGCGCAGTATCCAGGCGCGCCTGTCGCTCGACCTCGAAGGCGTCACCCTTGCCCATCACGATACGGCGGTCACGAACTTCTACGATGAGCGCGAAGTGAAGGCGGTCTATTACCCGGAGGTCGAGCGGCTGGTGCGTGAAATCACCGGCGCAGTGAAGGTGGTGGTGTTCGATCATAACGTGCGCAATGCCGCGAACGATCGCGGCGACCAGGTCCGGGGGCCGGTGCGATTCGTGCACAACGACTACACGCTGCGGTCGGGGCCGCAGCGGGTGCGCGATCTGCTGCCTGACGAAGCTGAAGCGTTACTTAAGAATCGCTTTGCCGTGATCAATGTGTGGCGGCCGATTCGGGCGACAGTGCAGGATTCGCCGCTGGCGGTGTGCGATGCGACTACCATGAAGCTCGCCGATTTTGTGCCGACCGACCTCAGGTATCGCGACCGGACGGGCGAGGTCTATTCGGTCTACTTCAATCCGAACCATCGATGGTACTTTTTCCCGCAGATGCGGCGGGACGAGGCGATGTTGCTCAAGTGCTACGACTCATCAGATGACGGACGGGCGCGGTTTACGGCGCATTCGGCGTTCGACGATCCGACCGCGCCGCCCGATGCGACACCGCGCGAGAGTATCGAGGCGCGGACGCTGGTTTTCTTCAGGACTTAGCCTGAATCTCCGCGAGCACCGGCATCAGATACTTCTTGAATTTAACGGGATCCTCGACCATCGGAAAGTGCCCCATCCCTTCCATCAGGGTATAGCTCGCGCCGGGTACCGCGTCCGCCAGAGCCTTCGCCGCCGCCGGATAGGCTGACCAGTCGTACTCGCCACTGAGTACGTAGAGCGCGCATTTGCGCGTGTCGATGTTCTTCGCGGTCTGCCGCAAGTCATGCTCGAAGGAGTAGTAGTACAGGTCGCCTTTGAAGACCGGCGGCGCGCCCTGACTGTATTCCCAGACCGTCTCGCGAACGTATTCTTCGGGCGCGTTCGGCGAGCACAGGCTCAACATGAGAGCGGGCTTCGACTCGTTCGATAGACGGGGATGGTGGAACCACTGGTTGACCAGTCGATCGGTATTGCCGCTCCACATCGACGCTTCCAGGCCGATACAGGCGCGAAACTCGTTTGGATAGTTGAGCGCCAGGTCGGGCGCGAGATGACCGCCCATCGAGCAGCCCATGTACACGGGCCGCTTGAGTTCGAGCTCGTGACAAAGCTTCACCCAGTAGCGCATGAACCAATCCTTGGTGAGCTTGTATTCCTGTTCCCAGTGCCTGACGGAAGTTGGGGGAAGCGACTTGCCGTGATACGGAAGGTCGGCGGCAACCACGTGAAAGCGCGAGGTGATGTCGCGATCCTCGAGGATGTGCCGATATTGGCGTGCATCCGATCCCGCGGTGTGCTGGCATACCAGCGGTATCCCCTTGCCCGCCTCCTCGATATAGACCCGGTACTCAATTCCATCCAGTTCAAGGTAAATATAACGACCGGTAATGTCGGAAAACTTTGCCATTGGCCCGATACCCTCTATTCGGCACGCGCTTCGATCACCGCCTCGCGCATGATCGCGTTGATGCGGCGGATTGCGTAGTAGTGGGCGTAAGCCGATTCGAGATCGCCGCCGAACGTGAAGTCATGATGGAACGAGGCCGCGAACCAATCGTGGTAGAACGGCCGCGGCCGCCGCTCCATCATCTTTTTCCAGACCTCCGCGGGACCGCCGATATTGATGGTGTACGGGTCGAAGCCCTGGGTGCCATGCTGAAAATGATCGATCCTGCCGTTCTCGATCCGCATGAAATACGGATCCTTGTCGATGAAAAACCGGATATCGCAGTACCAGAAGCGCGCTGTCAAGAGAAATTCCGGATCTCGGTTCAGACGATCTCGAATGGTATCGACCGGTAACACAAGACCCGCAGTTGTCTCAGTATTCACCGTCTCCTCCTTTGTAATTCAGCGGGATTACCCATTTCCAAAGCAAGGCGCGAAGATATTCCGATGCTCAACTGGACAACTCGGGATTAGACTTAAAACTAGTGAAAGCTTAGGCCGACGAAGGCATCTGCGACGCGAGATTAAAGTATTCCTGCAGACTCTGGTTGAAGCGGTAGAATTTATCTTCGCGGAGCTGATCGATCGATTCGAGCCAGAGGTCCTCGCCTAACAGGACGAGAGAACTCAGAGTCTGGCGGAGTTCGGGGCGCCCGTCGCGCGCTATCTGCTCCAGCATCCGATCCCAGACCGGCCGGCGCCCGCAGATTATAAAATCAGGATCGAAGTCTTCAATCTGAGCGGGCGCGAGGCGCACGGCGCGGGTGAGTTCGTGCCCTTCCATCACGAGGCCCGCGGCCTCATCGATGCCGGCGCCATCTTCGGCCGGCATCACGCGGACGACGAAGCGGGTTTCGACGTAGCCGAGGCGGCGGAAAAGCTCGCCATTCGCCGCCATCAGGCGGCCCAGGGCAAGGAACCATTCCGGCGCGGGAAAGTTCGCCATCAGGCCGGCGCCGCGACGAGCTTGGCGAAATCGGTCGGCAGGAGGCATCGCGGACGCCGATCGAGGCCAGCCGAATCGCATCGCTGCAGGTATTCGGCGACGATCCGCCGCCACAGGTTCGACTGCATCTCCATTCCCTTGTCGAAGTTCTTGACTCCGCCACCCATCAGGATAGCCATCGGCTCGACCGATTCGGGTTCGCTGAAGATGTCGAGCAGGATGCGTTCCGCGTCGTCGAGCTCGGTATGGACCTCTTCGGCAATCTCGGGGCGGGCCTTGAGCTGGGCGCGCAGATGCATGCTGCCGTAACCGACGTGGCGCGACTCGTCCTGCATGCATCGGCGGAAGATTTCCTGGTCGACGCGGCTGGGCGCGATGAACTCGCCCTGGCGGAAGACGGTCAGCACGAAGCCTTCGCCCAGCAGATGGAGCCTGGCGGTCTGGGCGGTAAGGCTGGGAGCGTTGAATATCTTTCGGAGCCCGCGTTCATTGCCGACACTGGCGCGCCCGAGTCCGCCGCCATTGGCGAGCGCGCGCTTGCGGAAGACGTCCATGTGGCGCGCCTCATCCATCGCCTGGGTGGCGAGGAACATCTTGACCTCGAAGAAGTCGTGATTGATGCGGCTCATCCATCGGGTGGGGGCGTCGGCGGCGATGAATTCGACCTCGGTCAGGAAGGTGCATAGCTGGCACATCGCGCGCTCGAGGTCGTCAGGCAGCGGCTTGAGTTCGCTCCACGGGATATCGCGGGCGGAGCTCCATTGGCGCGCGACGGCCTCCTCGTAAAGCTCGCTGACGTTATCGGCCCAGCATTCGTACTTGTCGTTGACGGTGAAGTCGAGCGACGGGAGACCTTCGGGCAGAACCGCGCCGCGCGGAGCCATCGAGCGATGCTCGCCGCCGCGGTCCGGCACGACGCCGTAACTTCCGATTTCGATATCCTTCATGCGCAGGCCGAGCGGGCCGGGTTTGGCGCGCATGCCCCATTCGCCGGTCTCGTTCATCCAGCTCAGGTCCGGGGTGCCGGTCTGGTAGAGCTTGGTGAGGTATTCCGAAAGCTGAATCTTTACCCGGGCGTCGGTGCCGATGCGTTCTTCGTCTTTGATCGTAACGGTGGGCATAACCAGACCTCGTTGGTCGAATTTTTTGAGACTCTCCGCGCGCATGAAGATTGTGCCCGATGGGCAGGCTGGGTCAAGCGCTTCGAGATCCAACCCTTGCCTTACGAGGCGGATTCGCCATATGCGTTGGATAGAAGCGTTAAAAGCAGCAAATTTCGGCTGAAAAGATTCCAGGCCAGGAGGACTGACCAATGCTGAAGCCAGTTCTTTCCGCTGATTCGCACGTGACCGAACCGCCCGAGGCCTATGCGGCCCTGATCGACCGGCGCTTCAAGGATCGCGCGCCGCGTATTGAGCATGACAACAAGCGTGGCGACCTTTACGTGATCGATGGCATCAATCGCGCGATTCCCATGGCGCTGCTCTCGGCGGCCGGCGTCGAGCCCACGGAAATCTCGGGGCTGGAGTCGACGAACACCGGATGGCTGCAACGCGGCGGATGGGATCCGCAGGTGCGAATCGCGGACCAAGATCGCGACGGAATCGCCGCCGAAATTTTGTATCCAAGCGTCGGGATGTTGCTCTGCAAGCATCTGGATTTCGATTATCGCAAGGCCTGCATGGACGCCTACAACCTGTGGCTGGCCGAATACTGCTCGACCAATCCGGAGCGGCTGCTCGGCGTCGGGCAGGTCTCGATGCGCACGGTCGATGATTCGATCGCCGAGGCGCGCAAGATAAAGGAGCTAGGGCTGCGCGGGATCATGCTGCCGGGATGGCCCAGCGAAGACGATTACGACAGCAAGCTTTACGATCCGTTCTGGGATGCGTGCGTCGATTTGGACCTGCCCGTGACCTTCCATCATCTGGCCGGCCGCAGGGACCCGAACGAGAACACCGACAGCCCTTACTCGGACGGGAATCGCGGAGTGAACACCAAGCTCAACGGCTGGATGAACCTGGTACGCGGAAATCAGGACCTGCTGGCGATGTTCGTGCTGGGCGGGGTCTTCGAGCGTCATCCGGCGCTGAAACTGATCTGTGCCGAGGCGGACGCCGGATGGGCTCCGCACTTCACGTATCGGATGGACTACGCATACAGGCACCATCGGCATCACATAAAGACCGAACCGCTGTCGAAGCCGCCGAGTGAGTATTTTCATCACAATGTCTATCTGACGTTTCAGGATGATTTGATGGCGTTCAAGTTGCGTCAATTCTGCAACGTGCACCGCCTGATGTGGGCGAACGATTTTCCACATTTTGACTCGACCTGGCCGCGCTCGCAGATGGTTATCGAGGAACAGACCGCGGATCTGTCGGAGGAGGAACGGAACCTGGTCCTGCACGACAATCTCGCGGAGTGCTACGGCCTTTCCCAAGAGCGCGTGTGTTCCCGTCGTACTTAAAAACAAATAGTAGTTCAGTTTGCGTGAAACTGAACGATCGATCGGTTCGCGAGTGTACGAGAAGCAGATTGTCATATGGAGATCCAAATAGGTATGGCCACCACATCAGAGAAGACGATCGACCTTGAAAGAACGAAGAAGACCGCTGAGCACGTTTTCGAGGTGTTAGGGGGCGCCCTGGTCTCGGCAATGATCTATCTCGGCGACCGCATGGGCTTGTATCAGGCGTTGGATGGCGCGGGAGCAGTCACCAGCGAAGAGCTAGCTCAAAAGACCGGATTGCACGAGCGGTGGATTCGCGAATGGCTCTACGGGCAGGCGGCGGCCAACCTTATCGACTACAAAAGCGAAGGACGTTTTGAGCTTAGCCCGGAGAGTGCCTTGGTTTTGGCGAACGAGAACAGTCCCTTCTTTCTCGGCGGCGGATTCTGCGCTCTGCCGCAGCAGATGGCGGTGCTCAATCTGCTTCCTGAATCATTCAAGAGCGGTAAGGGACTGACCTACGACCAACTCGGTCCGGAAGTGAATCGCGGCGTTGAGCGGCTGCTGGCGCCGTGGTTCCGCACCCAACTCGTCCCGAGCGCGCTGCCCAGGCTCGATGGAGTCGTTGGCAAGCTGCAGGCTGGAGCCAGGGTTGCGGACGTTGGATGCGGCTCCGGAGTGGCATTGATCGAAATGGCGAAAGCCTTCCCGCGATCCACCTTCCACGGCTACGATATCGCGAAAATCCCGCTCGCCCGCGCGTCGGAGAATGCGCAACAGGCAGGTGTTAAGAACATCACCTTTCACGATGCCAGCGTCGATCCGCTCCCGGCCGACGCCAGCCATGATTTCATCACCACCTTCGATTGCCTGCACGATATGACGCGGCCGGACCGCGTGATGCAGACGATCCGCCAGGCGATTAAGCCCGACGGTACCTGGCTGATCGCTGACGTTCACGGCCAGCCGACGTTCGAGCAAAACCTGAAGGATAATCCGCTTGCGCCGGTGATGTACGGATTCTCAGTTCTTTGCTGCATGTCCTCGGCGTTGTCGGAACCGGACGGTCTCGGCCTGGGCACGCTTGGATTCCCCGAGCCGGTCGCGCGCAAGATGACCATGGACGCGGGCTTCACGCGCTTCACAACGCGCGATTTCGACAATCCAATCAATGCCTATTACGAGGTGCGTCCGTAGCGATCGACCTTTTCGTCGGGTCACTGCGATCCGTTGCGCGAAAATTGCCGGGCGGGCGATCATGTGCTACTGGTAGGAGCCCTTCGGCGGCGTACCCAAGTGGTTAAGGGAGAGGTCTGCAAAACCTTTATTCGTCGGTTCGATTCCGACCGCCGCCTCCAAAAACACATCGATGACGCTTTGGTCAGGGTTCGCAGGCGGCGAGCATCGGCGGCAGGAGCTTTCGGGAATCGAACAGATCCTCGGCCATCTCGCGAGCGGCGCGGCTATGGCGGACGTAGTTGCCATCGATCTCGGCAACGCCAGCGACTGCTTCCTCGACGTTGTGGAACGCAATCAGCCCGGCGCCGGTCGGAATACGCTCGGTGAATCCGGTGTCTTCGGCGAGCACGGGCCGTCCGCTGGCGAGATAGGCGAGGCTCCGCTCGCTGACCCATCCGGTTCTGAGCGCAAGGTGGATTGGCTTGGGACATCCGAACTCGGCGCGCGAGGCGTGGATATAATCCTCGTAGCGGACCGGGGTGGGAGCGACCGCATGCGGTTCGACTAGCGTCCATCCGCCGTCGCGCAGGCGCTGGCGATCGAGGCCGGGATCATCGGGGCCGATATTGGCGGCCAACTCGAAAGGGCGGCGCGCTAGCCGGGGGACATCGGCGTATTTCAGATATGCCTCGCGCTTGGAGACGCTGAGCGTGCCATCGCGCCACGGGAGTATCTCCCAGGTCCATTGCGTGATCGAGCTGAAGGGCGCAAGCGGGCCGGGGTCGGGAGCAATCCGCCACATCGGCATGTAGACGCATCCTTCGAAGGTGCGCCATTTGAGCCCGAGGGTCGGAATCTCGGAGCCGGGAGCATTGATACGGGCGCCGATCGTGAGAAAGACATCGTGATCGGGAATCTTCAAGTCGCCGAAGGGGGCCGAGACCTGCAGATGGCCGGGGTCGAAATCGAGCAGCGCACGCCACTTGAACATCGAGAGGAGCGGCTGGCGGATGGCGCAGCAGACGTCGAGGAGCAGATCGGCGCTGCGGATGAAGTCGCGGACATTCGCTTTGGTGCGCGCGCCGAAGGCCTCGCACTCCTCGAAGGGCTGCGATTCGAGGTCCTGCTTGAAGAGCAGAATCGCGCAGTTGTCACCGATATTGTACGGCGCGAGACGATCGTAAAAGTCGCGGATTCGGCGGAGGTCGGTGTCGCGGCTGCCGGCCGAGCGCATCAGCTCGATCCATAAGAGATCGTGGCCGAGGTCCTTCAAGCCGAGCGGATACTGCAAAATCCAGCTCCAAAGGCCGCCGCCTTCAGGATACTGCGCCAGTGATGAGTTACCTAAGACAATACGCACGCGTCGGATCTCCGTAACAAGGATACGGCGCGGCTACCGGTGATTCGAGCTCTGGATCAGCTTTTCGATAGCGTCGGAGGTGTAGCCGAGTTCGCCGAGTATTTCGCGAGTATGTGCGCCGATTTCCGGAGCGGCAGTAGGCGGGCGCTTCTCGGAGCCGGTCACAAAGACGGGGCTGCTGACGGTCTCGATAGTGCCGGCGCCGGGATAGTCGAGCTTGACGATCGCTTTGGCCGCGCGCATCTGCGGATCACTGACGACATCGTCGAGATTCGGCAGCGGCGCCCACTTGATGTCGTTGCGCTTGAAGAGCGCGCGCCATTCGGCCAAGTCGCGAGTCTCGAACTGGGACTGAAGGATCGCGTAGAGCGCCGCTCCGTTTTCCGAGCGAGCCGCGTTGTCATGGAAGAGTTCGCTGGCGGCGAGCTCCGGCTGGTCGAAGATCTGGCATAGGCGGGGAAACTCGTTGTCGGGATCGATCAGCACCAGAAGAAACATCTTGGCGTCGCGGGTCAGATAGACGGCCGTAAGCGGATTGGGCGGATGCTTGCCTTCGCCACGCTTGGGAAAGACCGCGTTGCAGAGTTTCGCCTGGATATCACATGCGTTGGCCCATGCGCCGCTGGCGAGCAACGAGGTGGTGACGCGGGAGCCGCGACCGGTGCGTTCGCGCTGATAGAGGCCGAGCATGATTGCGCCGAACATCGACATCGAGGTCGGATGGTCGCCCATCCCAGGACGCGGGCCGCTGGGCGAGCCGTCGACGCCGGTCACGCTGGTCATCAGGCCCGAGCGGGCCCAGTAGGCGAGCGCGTCGAACGCGGGATCGTCGGCGTCGTCGCCCGCGTCGCCGTAGCCGGTCAGATGGGCATAGACGAGGCGCTCGTTGACGGCGGAGAGATCGTCCCAGTTGAGACGAAATTTTTCGAGCAGGGTGCGCTGGTAGTTGGTCACAAAGACGTCGGCGGTGCGGACGAGACGGACCAGCGCCTCGCGACCGGCCGGGTCTCCGAGGTCGAGGGCGACGCTTTTCTTGTTGCGGCTGGTGAGCACCCAGCACCAATCGAGTTCCGACCTGGCGGAGCCCGGGAGTTTCGAGTAAAGCCGCCAGAGGTCGCCGCCGCCGGGGCGTTCGATCTTGATCACTTCGGCGCCGAAATCGGACATTATCGTGGCGGCGGCGGGACCCGCGACGTAAGTTCCACAATCGATAACCCTGAGGCCGGACAGCAAGCCGCGATCGCTCATCTAAAGCATCCTCCGAAAGATACTGGGGAAAAGTTCAGACAATCCAATCTCTAGTATGCGGGCGGTGAGCTTGCAACGGCATTTGACAGCGGCGCGCGGTTCTTGCGAAGTAGATTTAGCGATGCAATTTTGCGGCCCGGGTATCTAAACCGGAACCCGAGGAGGACATTTGTGGCAACTCCGATTCAAGAGACTGTGAAGGCGGCCGGCGCGGAACTCGCGATTGTGCGGGGCGGCTCGGGCAAGCCGCTGCTTATCCTGCACGACGAGCTGGGCTATCCGGGATGGCTCAAGTGGAATGAGAAGCTGGCGCAGGACCGCACGCTGGTGATTCCGATGCAGCCGGGTTTCGGGCTGACGCCGCGGATCGATTGGATTCGCAGCTACCGCGATCTTGCGGGCTTCTACTCGCAGGTGGTGCGTGAGATGCGGCTCGAGCCGGCGGACGTGATCGGTTTTTCGGCGGGCGGATATCTCGCGGCCGAGATGATTGCGGCGGACCCGAAGATATTCTCGCGTCTTGTGCTGGTGGCGCCGATGGGCCTCAAGCCGGCGGCCGGCGAGATCATGGATTTCCTTGCGGTCACGATCCGAAATCATCTGCTCGCGACGGTCGCCGACGCAGCGAACACGCCCGAATTCAATGCGACCTATGGCGGGCACATGACGCCTGAACAGTTCGAGGCGTTCGAGGACGCGCGATCGGAAACAGCGCGAATCGGATGGGAGCCGTTCATGCACAACCCGAGCCTTCCCTATCTGCTGCGCGGAGTGGCGACGCCAACTCTGTTGATGTGGGGTACGCGCGATCGGGTGGTTCCGCGCGGATGTATCGATGCGTATCAGAAGGCGATCGCGGGCGCGCGGGTAGCGACGATCGAAGGCGCAGGCCATCGCCCCGAGATGGAGAATCCGGCGGAGTTCGATCGAATCGTGCGCCAGTTCATCGCGGCGTAACCGGCCGACTCGAAGCAAGAGGAACACTCCAATGCAGGTAGGCTATTTCACGGAGCGGCCATATCGATGGCTCGCGGAAGATGAGATTTTACGCAATCACGCTTACTTCGCGGTGTCGAATAGCTTTTTCGATCGCGAGAAGGCGGCCGACGATTACCGCTACTATCTCGACGAGAACTGCTACGCGGAGGATCTGGGATTCGACGTCGTCGCGCTCAACGAGCATCACGGAAACCCATTCTGCATGGGCAGCGTGATGAACGTCGAAGCGGCTATCTTGGCGTACCGCACCAAGCGCGTGCGGATCGTGCTGATCGGAAATCCACTGCCGGTAATCAAGCATCCGCTGCGGATGGCCGAAGAGCTGGCGGAGATCGATCTCATCTCGCGCGGGCGGCTGGTCACCGGATGGGTTCGCGGCGCGGGCAGCGAGCAGTTCTTCAATAACGCAAACCCCGCTTACAACCGCGAGATGTTCAACGAGGCGCACGACTTTATCGTGCAGGCGTGGACGCGGCCGGGGCCGTGGCGTTACGAGGGCAAGCACTTTCACTATCGGCACGTGAATCCGTGGGCGCTGCCGTATCAGAAACCGCATCCGCCGATGTGGATTCCGGGGGTGATCTCGCCCGAGACGGTCAAGTGGTGCGCCGAGCATCGCTATCCGTATATCGGGCTTGGCACGCAGCTCGGGCCGACGTGCGATCTGTGGGACTACTATGCGGACGAGGCCGCGAAGCTTGGATATCAGGCGGGGCCGGAAAATTTCGGCTACCTGATTCCGACCGTGCTGGCCGAGACCGAAGAGAAGGCGCAGGCGATCGCGGACAATTTCGTTTACGGCGGCGGGCAGAACGCGTTCTCGGCGCCGCAGTTCACGATGCCGCCGGGC
>Ga0307373_10001464_pt1 | contig 44250 bp, 50 predicted proteins | sample OX2MG_FD_202534 | JGI IMG/M metagenome (GOLD analysis project Ga0307373, IMG submission 202534) | Soil microbial communities from Risofladan, Vaasa, Finland - OX-2 | ecosystem: Environmental > Terrestrial > Soil > Coastal area > Acid sulfate soil | place: Finland: Risofladan, Vaasa | collected...
CCTACCAGCAATAAATGCTGCGGGTGATGAGATAGTCCACCCCTGCCGGAAACGGTGGGCATATGTGAATCCCTTGGTCCCAGGTTCGAGTCCTGGCAGGCCCACCAAACCACACTTCAGCGAAATGTGTGCGTATTAGCAAAGGTTGGCCGTGCCGTACCAGCAAAGGTTGGCCGGATCGCACTAGTTTGTTCGAGTCCTGGCGGGCCCAACATGAGCGTCGCCGCCAAGCTCGCTGCGATTGTGACCAACCTTTGGCCTTAAATATGACCAACCGCTGGCCTTACCAGCGCCTCCCCGCTCGTCAGTACCCCTAGCGTTCCTTATTTGCGCATTCGTCAAGGCAGTTGGTTGCGCAGCCTCCCGGAGGCGACCTGTAATCCGGCGGTGAGGCCTCCGGCACCGAATAGGTGTGCCGTCCCCACCATTACAAGTGTGCGCCTTCCGGTGCCGAACGCCGGAACCAGCCGCGGTATCCATCGACTGCTTCTCTCTCTGATCATAGTGTCGCCCAACTCGGAATGATAAGAGGGCACACTAGATGCCAACCGGTAAACCTCCGCACCGTCGCGCGCAACCCAGGCTGCATGCGTCGCAGTGCAAGTCGCACGCATTCTCCCGGTATCAGCAACACTATATTGCAGGGCGTCTTCGATAACATGGTCGGGTACCATATCCAAAAGGCCGGGCACTTCACCAATAGTTTCGAGCTCGAATATTCCCTTGAGGTCAACCCGAGCACGTGGGAGCAGCTGTAGCTCGACACCTGGGGCAAGATCCAATAAACGTCCCATAAACGAAATCCACGCGGTCCAGGGTTTCATCTGCTCAAAGTCAGATCGGCTCAAAGACGCAGCCCAGAAAGCATGGATGCTGGCAACCAAGGCCGGTGAAAGATGGTTGCTTAGTCGATCGCCAACTGGAAGCCTTGTGAACGGGAGGAATGTCGTAGGATTTGGTTCGCTTTCGACAATGAGATCTTCCGCCCACTGGTACGCACCTTCTACCCAAGTCGGAAGTGCGGGCAAAATACGCGGGAACATGTGAAGAGAGCCCAGAATACGGACATTGGTGCCCATGATCCGGTTGGAGATGGTGGACAAAATCGCAACAATCGCGGCCACGAACTCACATTGGTTTCAATCCGTTGATAGTCAATACCATGCAGACCGAGTGGTGTCGTTCGCCAGGAGCGTCCTTGATCGAAAACGGGCAGGCGGAGCTTTTACCTTTCTAACAGGAGCCAAGGTGAACAAGAGGCCAGAGGACATCGCCCACTGGCGGAAGAAATCCTTTCCAATCTTAGGCAGGACGCTGACATCCGGCGAAATAGATCATGTGCGAAAGGCAACTAGTCCCAGGCAGTGGGGCATGGTCCCGGAAGACTGGGTTTGTCCAGGTTGCGGCAGATCCAAGGTGAACATCATCAGGAAAACGGAGCAGAATGTGCTGAGTTTCTCCGTGCACGACCGGTGGTACTGGGATGGTAGCCAGCCGAAAAAGAGAATCCACCTAGTACTTTGCAGTGATTGCGGATGGGTCGCGGAAAATCTTGGAGTTGAAGCTCGGCACAGCATTGACGCTGGTAAGGGACCGAACTCCGCACTTGTTGGTGTGGCAGAAATACGCCAAGTGGTGATGCCCCGGAATAATTCGCGCCACCGAATTGACAATGAGAAGGTTGAGTCAATTTTTTCCAATATCGTGACGCGAATTCCAGAGATAATATTCCCGACTGGTAACTGATCAGGGCGGCGCGGACTGGCGCCGCACTTCCACTGACGGCTCAGGCTTGGGGCTCTGTCGCTTCCTGGGACATGCACTTACTGAGGAAGGCATGCAGTTCCACATGAACCGAGGCGCTGCGCGTAGCCTGTAAGTAGCGGTGATTCCCCTCCCACTCGTCAGTGATCAACCCCAGCTTTATGAGCTTATCGACCTCGCGCGAAACGGCGCCGGAGCCGGTGCCCGCGCGCGACACCAGCTGGTTGAAGTACAGCCGGTGTCCTGGCTGTAGCTTCACCAAGAGTTCTCGGAGAACCCGAGCCCGGGTCTTACCGAATAACGCGATGTCACTCAAGTCGATACCAATTTGGTAGCGCTCCCAAAGCGGTAGTGGTTTTTTATCCAGTCATATCCGATTGTGGTAATTGTAACACCCGCACTCTGTTAATATGAACCTCATTGAAACTTTGTGTCGGAGATAAAACCCTATGACAGCCGCTAAACCAACCGTCCAGGAGCTAGAAGCCCTCCTCGATGCCGAGGAATCCACCCCCATCGAAATCCTGGCCAACGGCCAGATCGTCGCGCAGGGCCAAGGCACCGCCCAGAACGCTGGAAAGAAGCCCCTCACCATGCGTGAGGACCTCGGCGGCGAATACGGGAGCGCCCCATGAGCCTGACCCGTATCCATAGTGAAGTGGCGACGGCACGCGACACTTTCAACTTCGTGGAGTGCCACCCTGCAGCTGACGGCAGCGTCTTTGTCCTCGCCGCGCTAAAGCCAGCCGACCAGGTGTATACGCTGCAGGTCGACTTCCCCGCGACGTATCCGAATTCTCCGCCAAACGTGACCGTGCGCCGACCGACATTGGTGGGCAGCAAGCACCGTTATAACAACGGTCAGATCTGCTACATGTTGCCGTCGCTGTGGAACCCGGGCCGGCACGACCTCACGTTCGTGCTGGCACGCGTCGCCAAGTGGCTGAACAAGTACGAGGTGTATCGCGCGACTGGCACCTGGCCGGGCGCCGAGCATACGCACTAATACATGCTCAACTTCAAATCACTTTCTATGATGGACCTGCGCAGCGGGCCTGGTGAGGTACTCGATCGCGTCGCCCGTCAGGGTGAGGCGTTCATTATTGAGCGTAACGGTCAGCAGATGGCCTGTTTGGTACCGCTTTCGGTCTTCATGCCCGACATCCAACCTGCCCGTCTCGCCCGCGAATTGGAGGTGCTCAGCGACCACAAGGAGAAGCACTCATTATCGGTGAACGACGAGCACGAAATGGAACTCCATTTCAAGGGCGAAGGCACGAGCGCTGAAGTGACGGTTACCATCCTGCTTCCTCACGGCTATCCAAATGCGTGCCCGAAGATCTTCGCTGAAGGTCTGCCGGATGAGGTTCCACACCGGTGGCAGGACGGTTCTCTCTGCGTATACGGGGCCATGGACGTGTGGAACCCCGGGAAACATGACGTGCTGCATACCCTTTATCTGGCCCGCCGCTGGCTGTCCAACTTCGCCAAGTGGCAGAGGGACGGAGTGTGGGGAGGAGAACCCGATGTCGCCGAATAACGATCTGTTCAAGCGGATCGAACCGCTGTTCGATGTCGGCCATCTGGCGGACGCGAATGTCTTCATAGCCGGCTGCGGTTCAGGCGGTGGCGCCGTTGCCCTACAGCTTGTGATGTCCGGCATCCGGAACTTCACGTTAGCTGACAACGACATCTTGGAGCCGGAGAACGTCATCCGGCACGTCTGCGGCCTGCGATATGTCGGCCGCAAGAAGACGGATGCCTTGGAAGAAGTGCTGCGTGACCGCAACCCAGACATCAATGTGCGCAAGCTGGATGTGGACCTGCTCACCTACCCTGATCTGGAGAAGGATTTCGCCGCCGCGACAGTGGTCGTGTTGGGCACCGACAACGAAGCCAGTCGCTTCCGCGTGAACGAGGCCTGCGTGCGGGTAGGCACACCTTATGTGGTCGGCCGTGTCTTTACACGCGGAATCGGCGGTGAAGCCTTCGTCTACCGCCCCAAGACTGGAGGCTGCCTGGCATGCCTGGAACAAGTGCTGGAGCGCTCTGAGTTCCGGGATGGCATCCGTGAGATCGACCTAGTCTCCGAGGAAGAGCGGGACGCGGTATACGGCATGGAGAAGGCCGAGATCAAAGACTCTCCGGGTTTGAACGTAGACATCTCGTTCATCACGTCTTTCCACACGCGGTTCGTGTTGGATGCGATCGCCAGCAAACTGCCAACGCGGCCCAAATTCTTGTTCCCCATCGATGAAAATTACATCGTGTGGGGTAACCGGCCGGTACACCCGTTCAAGAAAAACTTTCAGTTACAGCGTATCACCCTGCATCCGCGCGCCGGCTGCATGGTCTGCGGAGGATAAGTCATGGATCCCATTGCCAAGAAGGTCAAAGTCATTGTCCCGCGTGCGGCGCTGGAAGCCGTCTACGACGAGTGCGACGGATTTGATGCGGACGAAACCGGTGGCCGGCTAATCGGAACCTACAAGACGGGTTTCATGGGCGGCATGACGATCACCGTCACCGGGATAATCGAACCCGGTCCTAACGCCAAGCGCAGCCAGACCAGTTTCTTCCAGGACGGGGAGTACCAAGAGAAGGTGTTCCGCCAAGTGGAGAGCGCACACCCCGAGACCGAGCATCTCGGCAACTGGCACACACACCATGTGAACGGATATCCGACTCTCAGCGGCGGAGACCGTCAGACGTATCACCGGATCGTCAATCACAAAAACCACAACACCGACTTCTTCTACGCCCTGCTCGTAACGGCAAGGAACAGGCCCGGCCACGGCGAGCGCTACTCCGTTCGGCACTTCCTTGTGTTTCGCGATATGTCGGGTGAATTCGAGATTCACCCTTCGAACGTGAAGGTTGTGGACGCGCCCATTGCATGGCCAACCGGCGCAGCAACGGTCAAACAGCATGTGGCTGCCTACGAGATACTGGCCGCACCGCCGGATCAGCGCGCTCAAGACAGTGAATTCTTCAAGCGCTTCCAGCCTGATTTGCGCGCTTTCATGGGGAAGGCCAACGGCCGCGTCCACTGGCGCGGCAAGATCAGTTTGGTTGACGACTCAGCTCCGGAAGTCTTGGTCGCCGAACTGGATGGCGATGAGCCAATTGACTACGGCATCGTTCTTAAGGGCGCGCCGCCAGCTCTGATGGATGTTGCGAACCAGTTTTCTGACCAGCGATTTGGTTCAGCGCGCGAGGCCGTTCTGCGGCTCGAACGCGAACTGAACCGTGCGGTCTACCGCTCTCACGTTTCACGGGCCCACTAACCGGATCCATATTGAGGACATCGAGGATGGATATAACAACGCTATACGTGGGCCAGGGGGCCATGGCAACCATCCGCCACAGCGGTGAAATGGTAGTTGTAGATACGCATATTCCGGACTCCGAGAAGGAGACGTTGGGGCGTATCCGGCGGAAGCTCAGCCGCTTGGTGAAAGATCACAAGACTACCGGTCTAGTGCTTACGGGTTTCGATGCCGACCACGCTCATGCGGATGGCGTGGATATGATCCTTTCCGACCTGGAGCCGGACTGGATCATGTATCCAAAGTATTACAAGGACAGCGACTCTGCGACCGAGGTGTTCAAAGTCATCGACCGCCATGAACGGCGTCGCGCCAGCACCGCCCACCGGCTCATACGCCGCTCTGTCCGCCTGGACAAAGTCGACTCCCGCATGCTGAACGGCCTCGGCCAGTCGTTTGAGTTTGAGCTGTTCTCGCCACATGTCGAGGACATGGACTCTTCCAACAATTGCAGCGTCGTTCTCAAGGTCACGGGCACCGGAACTGGGGGCTTCTCGTACCTGATCACCGGCGACACCGAGGTTGAGCGCTGGGAGCGCATATACGAGTTCTTCAAGGGAAAGCTAAAGGCTGATGTGCTTGCCGCTCCGCATCATGGATCCAAGACGGGCGTACATCCGAAGTCCATCCTGGACATCAGCCCGCACACGGTTTTGATCAGTGCCGGCGTGGATAACCAATATGGGCACCCGGACAGACAAGCCATGGACGTCTACAAGAAGGTGGCCGAAGAAGTCTGGTCTACCCACGAGGAAGGTGGGGTCTCGCTATACACCCGTCCAGAGGGAACAGGCTTCAAGACCCAGCAGACGCGTTGAGGTGAAGTAATGCATCACATTCGCTTCTATAAGGTAATGAGGGCGCCGTTAGATATGCCCATTGCACCAAAGGTGCACTGGGGCTTTGCTGTTCAGAATATCCATTCGGCAGAAGTGTTGGTTCTTCATAACACGCCGGAGAAGAACATCCATTTAGGCGACCTGCAGGAATTTCACTCGGGGAGAGATTGGGGCTACGAGGAAATTCCCTATTCTGACGAGATCTATCAGCGATTCCTGACCGCTGCCCACAACAACCAGCGGCAGTACGACTTGATCACCAACAATTGTCAGCAGACTTATACAGGGATTGTTGATGGATTTAGCTGGACCCCGGTGATGTGGTTGGCCGGGATCGTCATCGTTGGCGGGATCGTAATTTATGCGGCTAACCGAAGTGACGGGGGCTCATAGAAGTGAAGTTGCTGTCGCAGCTATTGGGAATTAAATACCCTGGTGGCTGCGCCTGTGAGATTGTGGCAGTGTTCTGGGATGGTGACAGGGAGAAAACACCATGAGCATGACAGGGGATATGGGGTTAAGGGGTAAGAATCTAATTGTCTGTTGCGATGGGACTAACAACCAATTCGGCGACACCAATACCAACGTCGTCCGCACGTATGCGGTAGCAACCAAAGAGACGGGGCGACAACTCGCTTTCTATGATCCGGGGCTGGGCACGTTCCCTGCCCCAGGGGCGATTGCGCCTCTCACTCAACAGATCACTAAGACATTGGGCTCTGCCGCAGGCTTCGGTCTCAGCGAGAACGTCGCGTGCTCCTACAAATTCCTCATGGAGAACTATGAGCCGGGAGACCGCATCTTCCTGTTTGGGTTCAGCCGTGGGGCATACACGGTGCGTGTCATCGCGGCGTTGATCCACGCATGCGGCCTGATGAGTCAGGACAATGCCAATTTAATTCCCTACGCGTTCAATCTCTTCCGTGAAGAATACAAGAAAGAAGCCTCTGGGCCGGACCAACCTTTGAGGCTGCCCATCTGCGATCAATTCAGAGCCACGTTCTCACGCGTGATTCCGGTGTACTTCATCGGCGTATGGGACACGGTCAGCAGCGTCGGGCAGGTATATGATCCATTCAAACTACCTTATACCAAGACCAATCCGAGCGTGGAGATCGTGCGTCACGCGATCTCTATAGATGAGCGTCGCAAGTTCTTCCGCACAAACCTCTGGTCGAACCCCTCTCCCGAGAACAAGACTGATGTGATCCAGGTCTGGTTCCCAGGCGCCCATGCGGACGTCGGTGGTGGCTACCCCGAAATTGACGGTGGACTATCCAAGATCTCTCTGGGGTGGATGCTGGACGAAGCCCGCGCCGCAGGAATGCTAATCGACAACGACAAGGTACCGGCGGTTCTTCCCCCGCCCGGAACGGTGCCTCCGCCGTCACCGGCTAGCGCAACAGCAATGATGCACAACGAGCTGGATAAATTGATGTGGAAGGTCGGGCAATTGATTCCGAGACAGCGCTCGGAGATCAACCCCAAGACTGGAAAGTGGGAAAGTTACATGAATTTCTCTCCGGCTCAAAAGCCTAGGTCGATCGCGGATGGTTCGCGCGTGCACCATGCGGCATTCGACCGGATGAAAGCTGACCCAACCTACAGGCCGGTGAACATTCCGAAGGACGTCTGCGATGAGCGCGGTGTAAAGGTCGTCTGGTGACAGGGGAAGCATAGATACAAACCAGGGAGAGGGAACATGAGCAACAGAAGCAATCGATCGATGTCTGCCGGGATCGTTAAAGTCCTAGTCGCATTCTCAGTTCTATTTGCATCAGCTCTGCCGGCTCTCGCAGACCAACCGTCTCCGCTGCTCGGCAAAGGTCGCCCGGTCCAATGGTGGTTCGTATTCAAGCTCAATAGTGCGGTGTTCCCCGGATGCTCAGGGACGGCACAGCGTAGCTGCCCCTTCGGCGGTTCGGTTCAGTCCGCTACAAAATACAAGTTTGGTCAGCAGTATGTCTATGCCAGCAGCGATAAAGCGACTCTTAGCGCTGGCACGGACTGCGCCGGTGACAGCACCGATGATCCAATCGGCGCCACATTTGGTGAGATATATAGCGGCTCGTACTACTACGTTGTCTGGAATGATCAGTTCTACGACCATCCCGTCATTCAGGGCTGCACTACTGAATGCGGGTCTCCCTGGGGCCACTCCAAAGGGATACTGGCTTGGGACGAACAGGGCGACGGGTTCATCATGCAGGTCTCGACTCCCTCCTGGCCTGGTTCTGGGAGCAGTAAACACCCAAGAGAGGATGATGGGAATTCGCTGGGTTGCGTGGAAGACGACGACGTCAAAGTCAGCCAGCATTTCTTCGCTCTCAAGCTGAACCACGCCGACGTGGTTGAGGTCCTCAACGGACTCGTCAACGCGAGCATCGTGACGGATCCAAATAACAAACAGCTTGTGAACAATGGCGGTCCGAACGACATCACGACCTTGGTTGCCACTCTGGGAAAGAGATCATCTAGTGACACTGTCCAGGTCTCGAAACTATCGAGCGGCGTTACGTTGATCTCAAAATCCTCCGGTGAACACATACCGCCATGGCAACTTGTTTCTCATGAACTTGATGACGTGTCCATTAGAGCCGCGACTTGGTGGACGAAGCCCGCGATACCGTCGACTACGCAAAGTACAGACATCGGTTGTTGGCCGTCTTCTTGGCACAAGCCTGGCGCCGTCCAAATCGCCACTGGTGGAACATGGTCCGGAACCGCATTTAGTCTTGAAGGTGGTCCAGGCGGAGACCGAAATCACGCCAAAATCGGAGTGTCCACGAGCGGTACTCACCCGTACGTGATATTCGGCGACATGAATCAGCAGGGTGCGCTTTCAGGTGAAAAGTGTGGGAGCAGCCAGAATGGGCGCGGTGGCCTATTCTTCGTATTGTCTGATTCGGACCTGCATTCAGCGGTTACAGACCTGATCGCGGGTGATTCGGCACCTGAGTAAATTCATACTGGGGGAATATCATGGGGAACGTTTTCTTTTGGATAGTGCGCGCCTTCGCTACGCTGGTTGCCGGCTGTGCGCTCGTTGCTACCCTTTGGCTGGCCGCTCTTGGCACAATTCACCTGTCTCTGCAGGACAGGACAGCTGAGCTGCCCGCACAGCCGTCGTTCACTGCCTATATCGAATCCGTCAGCAAGAAAGACACGGAATCTGTCGGAGACGGCGGGCAACTAGATGGCAAGGCCCAGCAGGACGCTTCAACCAAACGTTTCTTTGCGCATGTCGACAAGATAAAGGCAAATCTTGATGCCTATGGAAGCGCGATGGGCATAGGGTATGTCGAGCGGTCGAGTCTAAATGATGCGTTACTGCAGCTTCTAAGTAATGACAATGCCGAAACGATTGATAACTACTTATCTCAGTTGGAAAAATTCACAGGGCAGATGGCCGCGTTGGCGCCCTCGGCAAAGAAGGTCGCTAGCCGAGACAACCGCAACGTAAGTTACGACGCGATACTTGATTGGTTTGATGGAGCCTACCGGCAAGAGGTCAAAGATATTGAGACCAACGCCGAGGAAGCGGCAACAGCGAACAGCGCCCGTCAAACAGAAGCACGTTGGAATTTCATAATCGCCGCGATTTTCTTCGGCATCTTTGTATTGTTTACGATGTTACTCGTCATGCTGCAGGTAGAGCGGAACACCCGAACTTCGACGCCGCGGCAATAATGCGGTTCGACTCATCGGAAGTCTCTTGGAGCATTACAATGTCCAAAGACTTTCAATCACATTTACGTCGAACAAACGGGTGAAAATCTGAAGTTTGGCAGACTGATTAAGGTCTATGATATGCACGATTATTGATAGATCTACAGGGAATAATAAACAGTGCCTATTAGCTGGAACGAGATTCGCACACGCGCTATAGCGTTTTCGAAGGAGTTCGAAACTGAAACGTCGGAAGACGCCGAAGCGAAGACTTTTTGGGATGCGTTCTTCAACGTGTTCGGAATTAGCCGCCGGCGTATTGCATCCTTCGAGAAGCCAGTCATCAAATCTGATGGGAAGGGTGGGTATATAGATTTGCTGTGGAAGGGCACACTACTTGTCGAACATAAGTCTCGTGGCAAAAGCCTCGATCGCGCCTTTCACCAAGCTACCGAGTATTTCTCTGGTCTAAAGGAGCGAGATCTTCCCAGATATGTCCTTGTCTCGGATTTCGCGAATGTGCGACTTTATGATCTGGAAACTGATCAGCGACAGCACTTTGCTCTTAAAGATCTGCATAAGAACATAAAGCTATTCGCCTTCATTGCCGGATATCAGGCGCGGCGTTTTGAAGAACGAGAAGAGTCCGCAAACATCAATGCAGCTGAGCAACTAGGCAAACTGCACGATCAACTGAAAATCTCTGGGTACGAAGGACATCCGCTAGAAGTGCTGCTTGTAAGGCTTTTATTCTGCTTATTCGCCGACGACAGTGGTATTTTCGAAAGGAATCAATTTAAGGACTATCTCGATCAGCGAACTGCTGAGGATGGGTCCGATCTTGGCATGCACTTAGCGCAACTGTTCCAAGTGCTCAATACACCATACGACAAGCGACCTACGACGCTCGACGAGCAGATTGCGTCATTGGCGTATGTGAACGGACGGTTATTTGCTGAGAGGCTGCCGATACCACCATTCAATTCTGCGATGCGCGAGACCTTACTGGACGCGTCGCGTCTCGATTGGGGTGAAATATCACCTGCAATCTTCGGTTCATTGTTTCAGTCAATTATGGACAAGGAAGCACGCCGTAATCTTGGAGCGCACTACACGCGAGAGCTGAATATTCTCAAAGCGCTGAAACCGCTCTTCCTCGATGAATTGCAGAAGGAATTTGACGGCCTCAAGAGAAATTCAAAGCGTCTTGTCGATTTTCAAAGGAAATTAGCTGATATTCGGATCTTCGACCCTGCTTGCGGCTGCGGCAACTTTCTTGTAATTGCCTACCGCGAACTACGTCTCATTGAACTCGCGGTATTACATGAGCTATATGTAGCGGGGCAATCATCGCGTGCACTCGATGTGAAGAGTCTAGTTTTTGTCGACGTCGATCAATTCTATGGCATTGAGATTGAGGAATTCCCAGCCCAGATTGCCCAAGTCGCTCTTTGGCTCACAGATCACCAGATGAATCAACGGGTGTCGGAGGAGTTCGGTCAGTATTTCGCGCGTCTACCTCTAACAAAATCCCCAAATATTGTGCAGGGGAATGCGCTGCGCATCCCATGGGAAGAAGTAATCACACCATCAGAGCTGTCGTACATCGTTGGTAACCCTCCGTTTTCAGGAGCAATGGTGATGGGTGATGCGCAACGCGACGACATTGCGGAGGTATTTCATGGTGTCAAGGGGGCAGGCATCCTAGACTATGTATCAGCGTGGTATATGAAGACAGCCAGATATTTACAAAATGATGACCCACGCGGAAGAATTTGCTGTGCTTTTGTATCTACAAATTCGATTACTCAGGGGGAGCAAGTAGGAATACTCTGGCGACCACTACTTAGCGCGGGCGTTAGGATTCATTTCGCTCATCGCACATTTCAGTGGAGCTCAGAGGCCCGCGGTAAGGCTGCTGTTCACTGTGTAATCGTTGGTTTCGGTCTATCGGAGGTGACGCCATTACGGCTCTTCGAATACGAGACACCCGATGGTGATCCGCACGAACAACTTGTGCCCCATATCAACCCATATCTCGTGAATGGTCCTGATGTTCTACTTGAGAATCGGTCTGATCCGATATGTGACGTACCACCGATGCGATTCGGCAGTATGCCACGCGATGGTGGGAATCTAATTCTATCGGATGCAGAACGTATCGAAATGATTCGCGAAAATAAAGCGTCGTCGCTGTATATAAAGCCATACACAGGTGCGCAAGAGTTCTTGAACGGAGAAACCCGATGGTGTTTGTGGCTGGTGGATATGCAGCCTAATGAATTGGACAAAATGCCCCTCGTTAGAAGTAGAGTTGGGGCAGTCAGAGAGTTTCGATTGGCAAGTAAAGCGGCGTCTACAAAGAAATTCGCGAGCACCCCAACGTTGTTTTGTCAGATTGCCCAACCTCGCGGAGACTATTTATTGGTGCCGCGCGTATCGTCTGAACGTCGTAGCTATATTCCAATAGGATTTGTCAATCAGGATGTCATTGCGAATGATCAGGTTCTAACCATAGAGGGTGCCACATTAGTTCACTTTGGCGTCCTTAGTTCAGCCATGCATATGGCTTGGATGCGCTATACCTGCGGGCGTCTAGAAAGTCGATATCGCTATTCGAAGGACATCGTTTATAACAACTTCCCGTGGCCAGAGTCGACTGGCAAGCATCGCGAAGCAATCGAGGTTGCCGCTCAAACGGTTCTTGATGTGCGCGCGAAGTTTCCGAAAACAACGCTTGCTGAACTCTATGATCCGTTATCGATGCCGCCAGAACTCTCGAGAGCACACCAGGTGCTGGACAAGGTAGTAGACGTGGCATTTGGAAAGAAAGAATTTAGTGGCGAAGCGGAGCGTGTCGCATTCTTATTCAGTCTTTATCAGAAGATTACTGCCCCATTGGATGTGCGAACACCGGCGAAGAAAGCCGGCAGCCGCAAAAGATCCAATTAACGTTTAGTGAGAAAGCAGTTCACGTACCGTAGGACTTCAGCGGCCGCAATATGAACGAATACGATTTACAGAGAATGGCGGACCTACGGCCATACATTTCGCGTTTCGCTAAGTGCTACAAATATAAGCGCGTTGTATATATCGCATTGAAAGATTCTAAGGAAATATATATTCAACATGGTCGCGTGACGTTGCTGACCGCCCAACCACCAGACGATGCGATTCCTACCAAAATCGACACAGAACACTTGGTTGCGCGCGTCACAGTGCAGCCTTTTGACGGCAATGTTGATGGATTGATTGAAGAACTCACGCAAGGAGTTTTGAGTACCGCGGACGGTCCCGTCCAACTACCAAAGCCCGGTGAGAGAGCCAATGCAGGTCAGTACCACTACCAATTTAGTCTAGGCGTAGTAACGCCACCGAGTACTGAACCCAGACTCGCCGGCTTCTCCGTATATGGGCGCTCTAAATTTGACCTCCATAATCTACTGGGTGGTGAGTGGCGACTAGACGATGAAGTACGTCGCTTCGTGCCCCCTTTCGATGCCTTGAGCGATTTGTATGGCCATCTTCAAATTGCCGACATGCAAAATGCTTCATCTGATGCACATTTGCAGTTGTTGTTTGCGCCAGCCATTTTGGTTCGTCCATCGTCGAAGATAGTTGGCGGAAAAGCGAAAGTGGAACTTGTGGTCTCCGAGCATCTTGACCCAAGTAAGATATACGTAGGCTATAAGGCGTTTGGACGTGGATCTCTTTCTCGCGACGGCTTTTATGGCAAGTCGCTTGAAAAAGGTGAGTCGCCAGGTGTAGGGCTCCAGCTGGTCATCGCCAACTTCGATGTACCTGATTGTCAGCTACTCCAGTGTTTCGTGAACTATGAAGATCAGTTAGTGCAACACTTCATAGTTACAGATCCGAAATCCCATCTAAACATTGGACGTGTACTTCTTGAGGTGTACGACAAGGACGTCGAAGTTCTTGGTAGATTTCTAGCCGGACATGGGGACAACCCAAGCAGAAACTTCGAGAGCGGAGTAACTGCCCTTTTTATGATGCTTGGCTTTAATGCCGTACATCTTGCAGGAATTCCTGGTCTTGGAGAGTGTCCCGATATTCTCGCGGTCTATGGAGACACCATTGTCCCGATAGAGTGCACGCTTCTCGACCTGAATAACAAAGACAAGCTCTCAAAGCTAATTCGGCGTACGGAGGTGCTGAAGGCCGCACTAGCCAATGCGGGGCTAGGCAGGCTCAGTGTTCAGCCGGTAATCGCCAGTGCGTTGGATAGAAAGAAAATTGAAGCCGATTTGGACAAGGCAGCACAGTTTGGCGTGAGTGTTGTTTCTCAGGAAGAACTTCAAATATGGACTCGCAATAGCCACCTTCTACCGATGCCATCCAATCTCCTACAGACTCTCATGCAGCTGATTCCGCCAAGGCAAGCGCAACCGATTCAAGGGACGTGATGCGCCGAGAACCCCTCAAAGGCATCGTACTTCCTATGACATAAAGTCGGGTCGTTCACACTCGCGCACCGTAGCTTCGAGCCTCACCATTTCCCGCGTCCCACCTCGTCTTTGCGCTCTCGCCTTAGTTCATTTGGGACAAGACCAGGCTCTTTCTTGCTAAAACACCGAACTTAATGCTGTACTCGACTGACTGCTTTTTGCGATCGCCTTTCTAGATTGCTTTCTCGCTGCAATATGAGTGATTGCACTCGCAACATTTTGTTAGACAGGATGTCCGTACTCAATTTGGCCAAGTTCGTATAAGACACGCTCCGTGCCTCCTTCGGTTGCGAGAAGCGAAGCTGGCGTCACATCACCAAGAGCTGGGGACGTCTGGTTTAACCAAGCGAGAGCGCGCTCTTCACTCTCAAGAACCTCGAATGCCCTTTCCAGGACTCTCGTTCGATGCTGCCTTTCTATATTGCTCATAGATGCTTCAAAAATACGGGTCGGCGCGTTCACACCTGGCCGCCTTGAGAACTCGTTCTGGTTCTGACTGCATAAGCTCTACCGGCTTTATTCCCCCGAGTAAACCTGTCGGGCACACCAACCAAATGAATAGCTCCCACGAATTGCTTTTCCCTAGTTCGAAGATCTCGATCAATTCCTTAATTATTTCCATTGGCTTGCCTGTATCTTGGCAGAACTGAAATAACGGGAAGTAGTCAGTTCCCTGGTAGCTAACGGAAAAGATAAGGCCTTGCCTTTCAAGTTGTCTTGCTGACTCAAGCTTTAGATCGGTCTCGAGCCGTTGTCCCGCCTCGCGCTGATCCGATCTCACAGACGGATATTCGCCAATCAACTGGCTGCGCAATTCGTCGAGCGTCATCCGTGTTTCTTTTTCCAAGATCATGTCCTGGATGTTAAGTTCCAATCTTTTGACTAGTGCAGAATTATTTCTCTCGTCTGGCTACTTTTCGGCGTTCGAGTATCAGTTCGCCCGCCACTGGACCCAGCCAGGCATTCATCTTGCCGCGAACGTGTTCCTGGGCACGATGAATACGCTGTTTGTGACCTTCGGGCGTATCAGTACGAGCGACCATTTTTGGCCTACCGGCAACACCGGTTCAGATACTTGCGTATTTCATCACCGGGATAGTTTAGCGAAGTCGACATGTAGGCACAGTTGAGTAGCCGAAATTGGCGCAGCCAATTTGTCCCCTTTTGTCACAAACAAATTCTGCCTCGCTCTCTTGTATAGAGAACATTCTGTTCTACCCTTGAAGAGAGGTTAATCAACTCAGGGCGATACATGACGCCATTTGGCGCAACTCTTCGCTACATGCGGGAAGAACGAGGTCTCAGTCAGACCAAGTTCGCCAATATCATCCACCTGCATGCGCGGGTGCTATCCGCAATCGAGACAGGACGTCGTCAGCCCCCGGCACCGGAGGTCATACGTCAATGGGCCCAATTAATCGGCCTCAGCGACGTCGAATTGAAGCGCCTGGAAGAGGCGGCACAAGACTCCCCCTACGTCATTAGGCTCCCAAAGACGACATCGCCACGCGCCCTGGTGCTGGCGCACCGCGTGGTGCGTGCCCTGGAATACCTGCAACAGGACCAGTTTTCGGCAATACAGCAAGTATTAGAACAGGGGGGCAAGCCATGAGATGACGCACAAATAAAAACCCGAAGCCAGGTCGCCCCGACTCCGGGTGTGGCGTAGGTACCGCTAAAGGCCAATACCCAGGCGCTCGCAACCCAAAGTATTGACCCGCCACCCCCCATCGTCAAGCCCTTGGGCAGGCACTTTTTTGCTCGCGCATGCCCAAGCGGACGTGATTGCTCCGTTGACCTGGCTTCGGGATTCACACAAAACCCGAGGAAGGAGGAGCCTATGTTGTCCGATCGCGAAATGTTAAGGCACCTGAAACGCCTGAAGCTGTCGCCCGAAGGAGTCCGCTATGTCATGCGTGTGCGCTCAAGCGCGCCGGCGCGACGCGTGGAGGCCCGATACCTTCTCAATAGCCCGGTCCGTTACGCCAGCCAAAGAATGCGTCATTCGGTCCAGGGAGAGGCGTACACCACCGAAGGGGCGGATATTCTCGAATGTGAGTACGACCGCAAGAGAACTCTGGAATACTGGGATCAAATTGAATCCGTAGTACTGGAAGGCACTCGTATAGACGGTCGACACCTCCGCACTACGCACACGGGAGATCTTCTCATCATTGGCAGGGATTCCGTACAAGTATGGGACCCTAAGTCTGAAGAGCAACTGAAAAAGCTATGCCGGGAAAGGCCGTCTGATTGGCAGAAAATCGACGATACCTACCACCACATTCCAGCAGAGCGTGCCTACGGAAAACTTGGGTTTATCCACAAAGTCAAAAGCTCAGCTACGTTCAACCCGGTGCGCGCAGAGAACCTGCATCTGCTGATCCAGTCACGACGTGCTCAGACGAAGAAGCTGTCCAAGACTCAGTTCAAACTTACCCTCAGGTTGCTCAGCCGCCAGCGTGTCATGCTGCTGGCATCCCTTGCGAGGTCACTCAAGCTCACGGATCTCACGCCGATTCTGAAGCTGATCGACGACGGTAAGGTATTCGCCAACCTGGATTCAGCTCGACTATCGATGCCCGATGCAACCCATATCGCCCGACATGCGCGGGATCTGGTTGCCCTAGGTCAAGCTCATCAAACATTTGTGGTTGATCCGCCGGCGGATGGTACGGCCGGCCAGAAAGCTATCCCGCGTGACAAAGACCGTATCGTTGCTATGGATCGGCTGCACGAGGTACTTGGGAAAGTACGCAAATCGACCTCTACTCGCACATTGCGCCGCTGGAAAGTGGCGTTCAAGAAATTCGGGATCAAGGGTTTAATGCCCGGCTATTGGAGCAGCGGCAATACAGAACCTCGCCTGAAGGGTTCACCCAGGGGCTTTGTGGTGAGGTGTATAAAAAAATATTACGCATCGGAAAAACGCCCCAGCGAACGCGGCGCATATAGATCCTACTGCACCGCGTTCGACGACAGCCAGCGCTCGGACATCGGGACGCAGCCAGTAGCTTTTAACACCTTCCGAGATGTCCGTAAGCAATTAAACCAACCAAAAATTGCCGGACAGCGTGGTGGCCGCCGGGCGGCCAATGCGGCTGAACCTCCGACCGATCCAGAAAAGCGCGCCCTCAGTGCATCTCGTCCGTTCCAGCGAGCCCATATCGATCATGTCCTTTGCAAAGAGTGGGTCGTGGTGATCCGTGCCGCAAAGGTCACCTATACGCTCCGACCTTGGTTAACCCTGATGGTGGATGAATACGATGGTAGGACGCTCGCTATGCACCTTGGCTTCTCCCGAGGGAGTAGACGGGCCATCGCCGGTGTCCTGCGCGACTGTGTGCGACGCCATCGACGTCTGCCGGAATGGATAGTCACGGACCAGGGAGCGGAGTTTCAGTCGGTGTATTACGAAGCCTGGCTCGCAGAAACCGGAGTCTCGAAGCAAGAAAGGCCCACCGGCGCGCCTAGATTTGGGTCACCCGTGGAGAGACGAGCCGGTACGACTGGGTCAGAGGTCTTTGCAGGACAGCCTGGAAGCATGCAACGCACCCAGGAGGTGCGGGCGATCTCCGCCAGCCATCATGGTCGGAAGACCGCCAAGAGCAGCCTGGAGGACCTATATCGCCGTTTGGAGACCTATTACTTCGAGCACTTCGTCAAGCACCCACACGGAGAAGCATTGGATGCACCAGAAGTTCTATCTGCGGAAGGATTGGCTCGCTATAGCTGTTCTGGAATACCGATGGACTATGATTTTCCGTTCATCGTCAGCACAGCCATCCCCGCACCACGAAAGAAATACAGCGTAGACCCCACGCGGGGTATCACTTTGTATGGACGATTTTATCGCTCACCGGAGCTCACTAAATCCAGGCTAGAGACTGTTGAAAACGTACGAATCGAGCCGTTTGACGAGAACCGCATTTACGTCCTTGCAAAACACCGTTGGTTGGTGGCCTACCACGTGTCGCCCGCAAGCAGTTCAGGTTCCGATCCGCTACACCTGAAGTGCCAATCGATCCGCCATTTCGAAGGCCGCGCCGTTATCGCCGCAGCCAAGCGCGACCGCGAGATGGATCTTGCTAGGAAGAACAATAAATTAGACCGCATGGAAGCAGAGCGCCATCGCGCTAACGAGCGAAAGCAGATTGCTTCTACTTCGTTGCGTAGTCGGCGTATGAACCGCAGGTATCCCCGTCGAAATATCAAACCGTTGCCACTTCGGAAAAGGAGCATCGCATGAACGCCATTAACTATGCCGATTACATTCGAAAGCTGAAATCCGTAGAAATCTCACATCGTAACTACGAGGACGCCAAACGCGCCGTCTATGCTCACGCAAGCCTCGCGACACCAGGTTCCGTGATCGCTTTCGTAGGTCCAACGCGCGGTGGTAAGACAACGATCTGCCACTATCTGCAGAGTTCGCTTGTAAAGCAGTGTCCGAGCGAGAATCCGGACAACATGCCGTTGGTGGTAGTCGAAGCCTCCAATGTCAGGGACGGCTTGTTCAGCATGAAGCATTTCACCTTGAGGGCGCTGGACGCTATTCGGCACCCGATCTTCAGGGATGTAGGAGCGACCGACGAGTCCAAGGAATATTTCCCGCGCGTCCAACTCTCTGAGACGTATCTACGAATTGCACTTGAGAAGGGGCTGTTGGCGCGGCACACGCTCTACCTTTTCGTCGACGAAGCGGCGCATCTCGTTATGGGCCGGCAGTCGCGGCGCGCCTCCGAGGTTCTGGATTCGCTAAAGTGCCTCTGCAACACGACGAACGTCGTGTTAATCCTCATCGGAGGATATGCATTGTTACCCAACCTGTTCGCTTCTCCGCATCTCAACGGGCGAATGACGGTCGTCTCCTTGAAAGACTACAAGAACACTCGTGTCGACCGCGAAGAGTTCGCGCGACTCCTAGTCACAATCGATAGCCTCATGCCACTCCGTAACGGAGCGAGTCTGTTGGAATACGAAGATGCGCTGTTTGCGGGCAGCCTCGGTCTATGCGGGCTGCTGATAAAGTGGCTGGAAGCAGCCATCTGTGCAATGGCTGCCGACGACGCGCGGTACCTTAATAAGCGTTACTTGTCAGGTACACGGTTAGAGCAGCAGATCACAGTAATTCAGGAAGAGATTGCTATGGGCGATGCGCTGCTGGCACCGCACGACGTTCGTGGGACGTCAGTGCCGCCGGCCGACGGAACACAGGCGAAGTCATCGAAGAAAAGAACGCCGGCGTTCCGCAGAAAGCCAACTCGTGATCCCGTCGGGCCGATCAATCCTGAGTAATCATCCCCATGAGCGAATACTTTCCTGTGCAGCTTGCCGGAGTTGGTACCTGGGAGGTAGAACACCTCCGATCGTTCTTCTATCGCTTCGCAGATTTACATGGTGTGAGCCAGCGTCAACTGATGGCTCATCTGCAAGCGACCTTCACGGAGCGGACTGAGCCAAAACAGGCAAACCCAGAATACCTTCTATATACGAAATCGATGGCAATTACGTCCTATGGCAACAATGTTGAACGATTGGTTCAACTGCTGGAACGCGCCACTGGCTTGGCCAATCTCCGATCGGCAACGCTCTTACCCATTTCGTCGGTGGCTTCACCAAATGCCGCGTTTGCACTTGAGTCACATCGACGTTGGTGTCCTGCCTGTTACCGAGAAGATATAGCGCGGGGTTTGGTATACGACAGACTATTCTGGTGCATCAAAGGCGTTAACCGCTGTCCGGTGCATGAGTGTTTACTTCAGGATGTCTGCCCCGCGTGTCTGACGCGCCAGCACTGCTACGGAAACCAGAGCGGGTTCACCCGGTGCCGCAAATGTGGAGCCGATCTTTCAATTGTGCCTCCGGAGTCGTGTCAACAGACCCGCCCGTCGCTGGTTGAGCGTGATGCAGTGGAAACCATGGCTCTCATTGGGAACGAACCGCACCTACAGATTAACTCAAGGGAGGTGCTGTATTTCTTTCAGTATTTGTGGCCACAGTACAGATTGGTTTCACGGAAGTATCGCAAGAAGCGAAAGGGATATGACAGCCTGCCGACCGTTCGCCCCCCTCACAGCCCTACCTTGATGATGATGATGACAATCGCAGCGCTAGCTGAGATTCCGCTTACTCTCATTCTTCAGGAACCTCTAATTGCGCGAGTATTGCTCGATACGAATCTGTTCTATCAAGACTATGTCCCGCAGGTGAAACACTTTTGGCATGAGGAGCGGGACCGCAAAAGGCTCAAGGAGCGCTTGGAGGCGCTGTGTTGCGACGTCGAGCTCGTTGAGACTTTCAGTCTTAAGCGGGAACTTTCGGGGGCTGGATTTACTCCGGGCTTGGCAAGATATTGGTACCCAGATCTCTGCAGACGAATCGCCCAGGTGAAGCGGCTTAGCAAAGAGCGGCGACGCGAATATTATTTGCACCGGATTAGAGAGCAACTAGTTCGTATCCCTTATCTGCGAAGGTTCCGTAATTGTGGATTAAGGACAGTAAAGGATGTCGTGAAGCACGTCGCGGAATGGACTGGTGCACCCGTTCACATGGTCCGCGCCGAGGTCAACAAAGCACTAGCGGACCCAGACTTTCGCTCCTATGGTCTTACTAACGAAAAGAATATGGAAATGCAACTGTCCCGCCATTTCCCTTGGATGCCTTAGATATCCGAAATTGCTCGCTTCTATCTGGGCCTGGGTGGGACCGTTACAATGATCAAGAGGGGAGATACAGTCTTAACTAGTGACAGAATTCACAAGCTGAGGGCGATCAAGCCCGGGGGTAGCTATGAGTGACTTCCAATGGGGGGTGAGAACCCCAGCCGGAGTAATCGCGGCAGCAACCATGGTGCTCGGTGCGATATGGCTGTTGGGATCAATCTCGTTCGTGCTGTATGGCATTACGACAGGCTTTTTCCCCAAAGGGCTGAGCCTTGCCGACATTCCCTACTTCGGAGTAATCGGCTTGGGTGTCCTATTTCTCGAGTCGTTATTGCTTCTGCTCGTGTATTGCCTCGGCAGCGGCATTGTAAACGAGGGGATCCGTCAGTTGTCGAAGATCCAGTGGCTCCCCCCGGTGTCAGGGTAGTTGTCGCGTCTCCGGTGTGTAGTTCAATCCAGACTGGGGGCGGAAAGTTGATGACAGATGAGTCGTTATTCAGCTGAACGCAAGGCCGCTGTAATCAGGAAGATGTTGCCGCCGCTGAGCCTGTCGGTTCCCGAGTTGGTGAGGCAGGAAGGCATTACGGACGTCACGCTATATCATTGGCGCCAGCAGGCCATCGCGGGAGGTGAGCAGGTGTCCAGGAAAGAGAAAGCGGGTCCAGCGTTATCGGCGGAAGCCAAGTTCGCCGTGGTGGTGGAAACCACGCCTTTGTCGGAGGTGGAGCTGAGCCGGTATTGCCGGGAGAAAGGGCTCTATCCCGAGCAGGTCAAGGACTGGAGGCGGGCCTGCATTGAGGGGCAGCAGGCCGTGAGGCGACGGCAGCAGGCGGAAGGGGCGCAGGCGCGTGCGGACAAGCGGCGGATCCGTGAGCTGGAGCGGGAGCTGCAGCGCAAGGAGAAGGCGCTGGCCGAGGCGGCGGCGTTATTGATCCTGCGAAAAAAAATGAACGCCCTCTGGGGAGACGAGGCCGTGGACAATTGATCCCGGTCCTGGAGCGGCGACAACTCGTCGTGTGGATACAGGCAGCGGTCCTGGCGGGGGCCCGCAAAGCGCGGGCCTGTGCCGAAGCTGGTTTATCGTTACGCACGCTGCAACGCTGGACCACGGAACCGGGGGTAGTGAAAGTGGATGCGCGAACCCATGCTGAGCGGCCGGTACCCGCCAACAAGCTGAGCGAAGCCGAGGTGATGGCCGTGCTGGCGGCGTGTCAGCGTGTAGATACAGCGCAGTTGCCGCCCAGCCAGATCGTGCCACGGCTGGCCGATGAGGGGACCTATCTGGCTTCTGAATCCACCTTCTACCGAATCCTCAAGGCCCACGGGCAAGGGCAGCGACGCGGGCGTGCCCGGGCACCGCGTAAGCTCAAACTGCCCACCAGCTATACCGCGACGGCGCCCAATCAGGTGTGGTCTTGGGATGTGACGTATCTACCCGCGGCCGTCCGGGGTCAGTATTACTACCTGTACCTGTTTGAAGACATCTACAGCCGCAAGGCGGTGGGGAGTGAGGTTTATGCCGAGGAGAGTGGTGAACTCGCGGCCGGGTTGGTGCAACGGATCGTGATGGCGGAACAGTGTTGGCGTCAGCCGCTGGTATTGCACTCCGACAATGGCGCGCCGATGAAATCCTCGACGCTACTGGCCAAGCTCTACGATCTGGGGATCACCCCATCCCGGGGGCGGCCGCGGGTCAGCAATGACAACCCCTACTCGGAGTCTCTCTTCCGGACGTTGAAGTATTGTCCACAATGGCCAGAGCAGGGCTTTGCCGATATCGAAGCCGCCCGTGCCTGGGTGCATGACTTCATTGCCTGGTACAACCATGAGCATCGCCACAGTCGCATCCGTTTTGTCACGCCGGTGCAGCGTCACCGTGGTGAGGATCGTGGGATACTGACTAGGCGTCACGCCCTGTACGAGATGGCCAAGGCCAGGTGCCCGATGCGCTGGTCAGGCAAAACCCGTAACTGGGAACCGATTGGTGCTGTCGATCTGAACCCGGATCGGCAGGATCGCAAGGTAGCCTGAAGAATGGTCGACGCGACAACTACCCTGAAAAACGCCGGCTCCGTCAGAGGTATGAGCGAGACTGGAAGCCCTTCATTGCTCCTGATGGCATACCAGGGTTCGTGCGCGGGCTTGGCGCCGCATTCGCCATCGGGCTCCTGCTGCTGATTGGAGGGCACCCCCAAGATGGTCATCAGGTGCCAACGTTGGTACTCATTGCATTGCCTTTTATGGCCGTTCTGAGTGTTAAGGGATACCTTCACGTTCGTAGGAATATGAGGATTACTAAGGCACAACTTCGGTATCAGAGGGTCGCGGTCGTAAGGCGACCGACTCGAGTGAATCAGCGCAAGCTACGTAGGCTTAAGACGAGTGCGTCCCGGCAGTTGGCAGCAAAGTGGACGCTTGCTGTGGTCGCATTTGTCTTACCGTCTTGCTTAGGGATGTTGCCTCTCTTGACTGCGGCCGCGATGCGGTTCGCTGGGCTACGGATTGACTCGACTTCATCCTATGTGAGGACCGCGTACTGTCCACTCATGCAGAAGGAATTTCCAAATAGCTACACTGGGGATGTCAAAGGAGATTTTTGCGAAATTCGAGACATCACCCTGCTAATGACGAGCATCGGTGTCGCCGAGGCCAAACGTCGTCATTTCTAGACGTTCCGACCTAACCCCTTGAGCAAGGAAGCATTTCGCGTGCAACGGAATCGGCAATGCCAATTTGTGTCGGACGGAATGACACCCTTTGGCCGGTCTACATGGGCAAATGACGCGCTTTGGCATGCTGTTGGGGCCACCGTACGACATTTTCCATAAAATCGGCTTAAGCTTACGATGCCGCTTAAGGGGGTCCTGGGCGGTGACCACAGCCTAATTCCTGCATCCCCACCGGAGCGATGTCCGTGAAGCCCCAATGGGTCCAAATCCTGCGTGACCTCAAGAACGGCGAGACCGCCTGGACTGCTCAGCGGGCGAAGCTGGTGGATCCGATGCAGCTGCCCAGCCCGCCTGGTGAGCTTTCCCACGAATCGGTGACCCGCGCAATCAGCGATTGTTTCGCTCTTGCCACGCAAATCAGCAGCCGCGATGACATTAGCGGTATTTATCTAAGTACATACCAGCAGGGGCTGGAGCAGGCCGCTGCTCGCTTAAAACCGAATGTGGATGCCCTGCAAAGCGGGGGACCCAACGCCGTTAAGGCCCTGGCAGACACCCTGGTGCAGATGCAGTCCAGCTTGCCTTGGCTCTTGCCGCCTTCACTGTCGGGGAGCTTCCGAAAGAAAATCCAAGACACTGCGTTCCAGGGCAAGGTCGACTCCCTGGATTCCTTGATCAATAACATTCAGGCCGAGTTCGACAAAGCCAAAGCCGATGCTTCCACTGCCGAGACGGACATCGCTGACACGCGGACGAAGCTCGCGACTGCACTCGCAGACGCAACTAAAGCGCTCGAAACAATACGCAGTCATGAGCGGGAATCCAGCACCGCAAAGACCACGTCCCAAGGGAGCGCGACAAGCGCTGCCGCCGCGCAAAACACGATCAGCGAGCTGCTGGGCAAGCTATCGAACGCCCTCGCCGAGTATGAAACGCTGTCCGGCAAGATTGTGGAGCTGCGCGATGAGGCTGAACGCGCGCTTCAAGGTGCCAGTAAGGTTGGTCTGGCTGCCGCATTCGCCCGACGCCGTGAGCAACTCAACACTAGCCGCCGTGTCTGGCTCGGGTTCTTCATTTTTGGTCTCGCCTTTCTCACGGGCGGAACTGCAATAATAATGAACGAGATCCTCTCGTTGATGCCGACTGCCTCAGCTTCCGAATACATGAAACTCGGGGGACACCTGTTGCTTGGTCTACCGGCGATCTGGCTCTGCTGGTTCTCCGTCCGACAGTACGGGTTCACCACAAGGGTTACCGAGGACTATGCCTTCAAGGAAGCAGTGGCCATGTCCGTCGCCGGTTACGCGAAGGAGGTAGGCGCCGATCCCAAGTTGCTCGGCAAGCTGCAGGACTCGGCCATCGACACCTTCGCGGCTAACCCCCTGAACGCTGTAAGTCACCACGAGCCAGCTACACCAGCGCACGACGCTCTCAATACAATCTTGGGCAAGGTAGAGCCAGGGAAGTTCGCGGATCTGCTTATTGCGGCTTTGTCAAAGAAGAAGGACTAGCAACAAGCGCACAGGGAGAATCGAGTGGGTGGATTCGCCGACATCGCTGGAATCGTTGCAACTTTGCGTGGCGCCACCGATATTGCAAAGGCTCTCGCCACTGCAGATTCGGCGATTGAAAAAGCCGAATTAAAGCTGCGGCTTGCCGAAATAATGACAAAATTGGCGCTCGCGCAGACTGACGCTTTAGAAATTGACTTGCAGATCATTCACTATCACGACCGGATAAAACAGCTCGAGGATGCCCTTCGGATATCTGCGACCGTTGGCAAAGACGGCGACGCGTATTACGAGCTAAAAGACGGAAAACCTAGTGGATCTCCTTACTGTTTACGCTGCTGGGAGATTGACCACAAGCTTGTGCACTTGGTAATCGACTCTGGAAACAAACGCACCTGCCCTCACTGTAATCGATCTTACGAATCACGCCGTGCGCGAGATCATGACTAAGCTGGGTTTCAGCCGTTACTCAAATGACTACGTGATGATCTCGCGAGCAATGGAAATGATGACGAACAGGGTGACGTAGAACGGGGCGGTGGAGAACGACCAGAGAGAGGCCAAGGTTTCTACCCAAACCTTACCCGACGGCTGCATGATGAATAGGTCCTCGGCTTCGATGCCCTGGTCGTGAACCTTTGCTATGAACTCGTTGTACGACCGCCGGAAACACCGCTCCAGGCCTAGGTAATAGGAGTCCAGCACATAGAACAGAGCTGTGGGAAGCACGGCAATCAGCACATAGTTCGGCACATGTTTGTCGGCTACCACGACGAGGATGGCGGATACGAGAGCTATACACCAGGCCTTGCTCGAAGTGCTGTTGGCAGCCATCCGCTGGATGATGTTCTGGCAAATGTTGAGGTGGGTCTGGACGGCCTCGGAGCTCTCTTTCAGGGGATGCTTGTTCATTGGTTGTTCTTCCTGGCCTGGATGGCCTGTTCAATCCAGCTCTCGAAGTTGTTGGCGATGGTCGCGTAGACCCCCTTGCTGTCCAGGTTCCATGGGTTGGCTACTGGTGCCACTGTGGAAAGCAAACGTTGCCTCAGTGTGCCGGCAAAAAGCGTCACGTTATCGAATGGATTGGAACCCTGCGTGGATGTGACGCCGACGAGATTACGCAACCCATTGATGTAGATCCCAAGTACGCCGTTGCCACGATTCCACGATCGTATGATTTCGTGGGTGATCCACTTGCGGCCCGCAGTGTGGGCGCCGATGAGGACCACCGTGCAGCTCGTGCCCTCGAGCTGGCTGTCGATCCATTTTTCGATTGCGGCATCGCCGCCGCGGGTGATGGATTCCCAGTCATTGTCCCGGGCCACGGGGTTGCCATGGATGGCGCCGATGTTGCGTATCTGCGAGACCCGATGGCAGTCCTCGGCGTAGTGGAAGCTGAAGAATACGTTGCGTGCCATGTAACCCCTGTCTCCCCGTGCTCGTGCGGATTCTTAGGCGTCTTTCCATTGCATAGACGCGTTCGGCATGCCGACCCAGTCGTTGTACCAAAGATAATGCAGCGCGTCCGGTCGGATCCAAATGCGGTCCACGTTGTCGCTGTCGGGGCCGAACGTCGTGTACGGATAGATGCCCAGGTATTCCTGCCCGTAGTACCCGTTACCCGTTGACCGCGTGAAATAAGGGACGATCGTGACTTTTTCCCTGAACCCATCAAAGTACCCGCATTCCCACGGCATCCATTTGGAATTAACCGAGTTGCCGGTCGTGAGGAACAGTAGCGACCGGCAGGTCTTCATCCGGTCACGCAATATGCGCGCGGTGCCGGCAGTTACCTGCGAGCGGTCCAATTGGGTGTCAACCAACCAGTCCACATAAACCCTGTACTGCATCCCTTCGAGGATCTGCACCATGCCAAGCACCAGCTCCGCATCGGTGACGCTATGGGACAGGAACATATCGAAGTCTGTCCTGGCCGCAGCGGCCTCAGATTTCTCCAGCAGCACCCTGGATGCCGTGGGGCTGTGCGATTTCTGTAGGCTGACCTTCGCCGCCGCACGCAGCTGTGCCTCGGTAAACAGCGCCATTGTTGATGCTCCCTGCTGTCCCGTTCCCTAGGGACGTCCATGCCGGCGGTGGTAAAACCTTCCCCCGGTTCTCGGAAAAAGTGGTTTCTGACCCTGGAACCCCGACCCGAGTGTAATTGAGGTCCGCTCCAACTCAAGCGGCCGGGCGACCGCAATGCGTAACACTTTGATAGTTATCTCTTTTATTTATGCACGATGGGGTACGACTTTTTATTGTCGTGGCCCCTTGAGGAATCGGTCACAGTACCCATGCTGTAACTAGGGGCTGTCACGTTCGCAACTACGGCACCGGAGCTGGGAGGCTTACGGCGCCTTAACAGGAGGTTCAATGAGTAAGGATCAGGGCCAGCACAACAAGATCACGCTCACCGTCGTCGTGTCCGGCGAGGGCACCAGCGTGGATACCAACGTCAACGCGACGCTGACCTCGGTCGCCGAGAAGGCGCTCGAGCAGGTAGGCAGCAAGGAGACGGATCTCTCCAAGTGGAAGCTTACCAACAGCAACAAGCAGCAGCTCGGCTTCAACCAGAAGGTTGGCGAGGCCGGACTGGCGGATGGGGCCACCATCTACCTCGATCTCAAGGCCGGCGTGACGGGCTGAGCCGTGGCGACCGACCCGCGGGTCTCGCGGCGCAAGTTCGACCGCGAGATAGCCCGTTTTCGAGCGCATGAGCAGCGCTTCCGCGAGCAGGGCGTGTGGATGCTCGCCTGCGAGTATCCGCAGGTGCTGCTGGCCTTTGCCGCGCCAATGGCTCCCCAGGTGTACGTGCCCTTCGGCGCGCTCGTCGACTTCGAGGATTACGATGCGCGTCCGCTGAAGGTGACCCTCGTGCACCCCTGCACGCGGCGGCCGCTCAAGTTCGGCGAGATCTACCAACAGACGGTCGTGCTGCCCCATGCGCGCTATACGGGCAGGCTGATGCGGCTACGGGAAGACCCGACCGTCATGGGCGGAGTCGCCGTGGACCAGATCTTGCAGGGATACGATAACGACCTGGAATCCCTCCCGTTCCTCTGCATCGCCGGTGTGCGCTCGTACCACGATCATCCCGCCCATACGGGGGACTCATGGTGGTTGCATCGCGGCACCGGCGAGGGAAACTTCTACACCATCGTGGAGCTCCTTGGCTCGCATGGCTCCAAGAACATCATCCAGCCGCTGTTGCAGAGCCAGATGATGCACGTCGGCTATGTCCTGCAGCCCGACATCGAGCCGCAGCGGGCGCCGCCGGCGTGACCGGGTATCTGGACATCGAACGGGTGCTGGTCCCGCGCGAGATCGTGCTGGAAGGCCATCGCTTCCTGTCGCTGGTGGGGAAACAGCGCCACGAGGGCATAGCCCTGTGGGTCGGCGTGCGCGAAGGCGACACGTTCCTGGTGACCAACCTGCTGATCCCGCGCCAAAAGGGCGTCTCGGGGGATTCTGGCCTGTGCGCGGTCATCGAGGGGGATGAGCTCGCCCGTATCGGCCGCGAGCTCTATGCCGCCGGCAAGCTCCTGTTCGCCCAGCTCCACACCCATCCCACGGAGGCCTATCACTCCTCGACCGACGATGAGTTCTCCATCGTCACCAAGATCGGCGGCCTGTCCCTGGTGATCCCGGACTTCGCGGTGAGGCCCTTCGACCTCAATGACTGTGCCATCTACCGCCTGAACGCAGCGGGCGAATGGGCGGAGATGACGCCCGAAGACGCCGGCCGCTTCATCCAGATACTGGGAGGCTAGCGAGATGGCTTTCGCCGACTATTTCCAGCGCAACGCGATGGCGGCGACCCAGCTGCTCAAGGGCATGGACTTCGACGGCATGAAGGCGGTGCTCGAGCGCCACCGCATCGGCCTCGTGGTCGATGCTTCCGCGAACAGTGCCGAGGGCCGGGCGGCTGCCGACCTTACGGTCCGGCTGATTGCGCGCTTCTACCCGAACATCTCGATACATGCCGCAGAGGCCGATGCCACAGCCCATGCCGCAGAACTCGCGAAGCTGGCCAAGGCCATCAACCCCAAGATCAGCCTGTCGAACACGCTGGGGTCCGTGACGCACTGCCTGGTGGTCGGCAAGACGCCGGTCACCCTGAAGCAAAAGACCGGCCGCTTGATCTACATGGGCTCGGACAACTGGCTGGCCAAGGTCTCGCTCAAGAAGCCGGTGGGAAGCGGCAGTACCCGCAACCCCTTCGGTGCAGGCGTGGCCGCGTGCCTGGCCGCCGCCAACTTGTTCCGGCTCGTGTTCGCGGCCCAACTCGATACCACCTGCGTGCTCGATGAGGACCTCACGCTTTCGCTCCTGACGTTGAACCGCAAGGCCAAGACCCGTGGCCGCGCTTACCGCGGCTCTGACCTGGGCCGGATGTTTCTAGTGGGTGCGGGCGCGATAGGCAATGGTGTGCTCTGGGCCGTAGCCCGTGCCGAAGTGACCGGTGAGCTCATCGTGGTGGATCCGCAGCAGATCGACCTCGGCAATCCGCAGCGTTACGTTATGACGGTACGCAAGGATGTGGGTTCGACGAAGGCCGACCTCGCTGTCGCTTGGCTCGCGGGATCCAAGGGCCTCAAGGTGACGCCAGAGCAGAAGTCCTGGGACGACTTCGCCCGGGGCACGGACTGGCTGTTCCCGAGGGTCCTGGTCGCTCTCGATACCGCGGAAGCTCGTATCGCCGTTCAGGCCTCATTGCCGAAGTGGATCGTCAACGCTTGGACGCGTGAAGCGGCGATCGGGGTGTCACGTCATCCCACCTTAGCGGGCGGCGGATGCCTGGCCTGTCAGTACCTGCCTGCCGGCAAGGCTCCCAGCCTGGATGTGATGGTGGCCTCCACCTTCGGCTTCGCCATCGAGCCGCAGACCCCGATCGTACATCCTGAGCTCATGGAGATCCGCCAGCGGCTCGACCGCAACGTCCCTTGTGAACTCGCATTCCTGGAACGCGTGGCTGTGAAGAAGAACCTGCCGATCGAGTGCCTGCTGCCGTTCGAGGGTCGCACGTTGCGCGACCTCTACACCGAGGGCGTCTGCGGCGGCCAGATCCTCGGCATCACGGCGGATAACCAGGAGACTCTCGCTGAAGTGCCGATGGCTTTCCAGTCGGCGCTGGCCGGCATCCTGCTCACCGCCGAGCTCGTCATCGACAGCCAGGGCCTTCGCGCCGAGCCGGTGCTCGACGAGACACGGATCAACCTCATGAAGCCTCTGCTCAACAATGTTTGCTCGCCGAGTGGCAAAGACCTCGAAGGCCGCTGCATCTGCCAGGATCCGGATTTCCAGGCGTGCTATGAAGAAAAGTACGGGTAGCGGCCGGCCCGGGTCAGCTGTCCTTCAAGAGATTGCCTGTGCGAATACTAACTAGCTCTTTTCATCTCTGAACCGCTCCATTTGCACCGGGAGATCACAATGAAGCGAAAGCCCTTCAGAGGTGTAGGCCTAGGCTTCATGCTGGACACCAACTCCATCAATGCAAAGAAGGGTGATGCGAACATCACACGGATACAGGAATGGGGCAATAAGCGAATCATTAGTGTGATACTCGCTAGCGACACAGTAGAAGAGCTTCAGAGATACCGTGCCGGCGATAGAGAAGCCGCAAACTACGTACGCGTGGAGCCCGATGCAGCGAGGAGCACACCGCCGGAGAACATTCGTCAGGCTTTGTTCCCAAAAGGGTATTCCGACGATCCGAAGAAGAGGACCAATGAGGAAATCGACGTCTGGATCATCGCCAGTGCGAAGAAGCACGGCCATACGCTGATTACCATCGATGGCGCAATACTTGAGCATGCGAAGGAGCTCTCAACCCTGGGCGTGCGCGTCAGTACCCCAGCCGAAGCGGCTCAAGAGGTCGCCAATAAGATCAAGGTGCGGGATGACGTAGATTGCCAGATGTACGAAGAATTTGGAGAAGAACTACCCGATTGGCATGGTAAGGACTAGCTACTTCAAGTATTTGCGTTCCATCGTGCAACCGATGACGACGTGATTGTACGATCTTTACGACAAATATATCCATCCAGTTTTGAATCCTAATTCGTCTACTTGTCATGCGTGGCCATCGGCAGGAAGGTCAGCGGGCGGAGCTATTAAGGCCATCATAGCCTCATGATGTGCGCCATCCACTTCTTTTATAAGATCGAGTACATCCACGAGAACGGGGCGCGTCTCTGCAAGGATTGACAGATCATGGTCACCCTCGGCGATATTGTCCTTATGGGAGAACGTGTGAAGGAATCGTATGATTCGTGCCTTCTTTGCCTCGTCGTATGCAACAAGGGACAATTGCTCCTGTAGCTCTCCACAAAGAGCCGGATGTCTAAAGGCGAGAAATGCCTCTAGGAGCCGGCGAGCTATATTTGGCATGCCGTAATACTGTTCAAGACTGCCGTTGGTACCATCTTTGCTTGATTCATCTGCAACGTGCTTAAAGAGATAGTGATATTCCGATTCGTAGTCATGGAGCAGTGGATCCAGTGGCTGCAATGCGGCGTTGCGATGTCCGCCTTTGAAGAAGGCGTTGAGAAGGTAGAATTGCGCAGGGCGTAGCGCGACATTCTTTTTTTTCTGACCTGGTAGGTGCCGAAACCAACTCCGTACCTGACGAAAGAACCCGAAGTTATGCGTAAGTACAATGAGCTGGGCGGCATCTTTTGTGCGATCGCGCATGTAACCAAATGCGCAAAACAACGAATTCGTATCGAGGCTCGACACTGGATCGTCGATGACTACAATACCGTCTGAGAGCTTGAAAGATTTGTCCATGAGCGATTTTAGAAAGTAGAGAAAGCCGATTGCCGTCTTTTCCCCTTCGCTCAGATCGCCAGCTGGACGGCCGCCTCTCATGATGGCATAGCCTGTGTTTTGGAATATAAGCTTTAACTCACTGCGCCCAAGATAGGCTTCTAACTCGTTGTTGAGCTCTTCAACAGGACGGCGGTGCTCGATAATGTCCTTCTCGATGGTTTCAATCTCGTGTTTCAGACGGGCCTCGTCGAGTTGCAGGGCCGCCACTATCCCACTTTCGGACGCGACCATCTTTCGACGCGTCTCAAACTCCGGAAAAGCTTCTCCGACTATTGAAAGTTCGAGTTTGACGCGTGCGGCTTCGAGTTCACTTTCAAAATTGCTCGTCTGTGCGGTGTGACGATCGACCACCCCATTCAGAGCTTCGATTGAAGGATGCAGAATCGCCAGCTTACTCAATTCCGATAGGTCAACGAAATCCGTAACTTGCACGTGGAGGAGCGGATTCTCGCGTTTCATCAGAAGGGCGGACGCCAACCCATCCAGAAGTGTTGTTGTCGTTGCAATGCTATCCCTAACGTGACGCACGGCAGTCTCATAATCCGTAGACAAATTGTCGTAGAGTTTTGAGACATCGTAAAAGGTCTGGTTGGAGAGGCGATCTGCCGTCGCATTTACGGAATCTATTAGTCCTTGAACGTCCTGCTGAAGCTTCTTGAAATCATCGTTGAAATGTTGCTCAAGAGCACCCAATCGTTCGGCAGGTAGCACCTGGCCGCAAAAACGACAGGTATTCGAATCCATGTCTCCAGTGTGAAGCGCTAACCCCTTTTGGACCCACGCCGCGATATCAGCGTCTACGGCTAGTTCTTGCAGAATTCCAGACACTACAGATTTGGAAAGCAATGCTTCGGTCTTCGCTTTTAGGTCCGCGGTATCAGGGACAGATATAGAGTACTTACCGAGCGCATCCCGTGGCTTGGTCGCAATGAGCGCACGCGTGGACACCTTGTCCGGCTCAGACAGCATTGCTGCTTTGGCAGTCTCTGCATTAAATGACTCTGCGCGTCTCTTGAATCGTCCTTTGTCGTAGTTGTTATACGTACCTTGTCCGGTCGTGTTCAGGAGCTCCCGAATTGTGCGGCCCTGAGAAACACACAATTCATCGAGTGAGCGCTCAGCGATAACACGATCGGACTGCTTTTTTACAATCTCGCCGATACGTTCGGTAAGCAGTTCACGCAATGCGGCTACCTTCTGTTGCTTTTCGACGCTGTCTTCGCCGAGTACGTAGATTGGCGTAAATTCGCCACCTGCGTCGAAGACATTTGTGGCGACGAAATGACGATCAAACACTCTAACTTCGGGCAGCGGAGTGGAGTGCAGCGCGTCGCCTCGAATGGCCGTACCATCTACGTCAAGTTCAATATCAGCGTCTCCGATGGCAGTGCGGTATTGCATAGCGCGAAAAATCGATGTGAGAGTTGTTTTCCCGCACCCGTTCCAACCATAAATCAGATTGAATCGGGCGAACTCAGGTAGCGACCCCGGCCATGCATAGTCGTGGAACACTCGGTAATTTCTAATTCGAGTAAGCTTATTTATTTTCACTCTGCACCCCGTTTGTCATCTCTGGCCTGGCGTGACAATCAAAATAATGGGCTCCATAGGTCGTCTGTATCTTGGCCATAATCCCACGCTTTCAACGCATCAGTTAGTCGCTCACGATTTTGCTCAAGCCACTCAAGCTGCGGAGTACTAGGCACTGGGGCATACTTAAACAATAACTGAGTTGTGTGATATCTGACGGCCAATGCTTCGACCCAGAAATCAGGTTTCGGTAGCGGCTTTTGCCCTTGTTCTTTACGCACTCTGTTGAAATGCGCCAGCGCTTTTGAGCGTGACCATGCATTCGGGATGTTTACATCCCATCTATTGGAGAAGATACGAAAATTTGCCAGCCATTGAATGAGGAGCTGCAAATCTTTCGAGAAACCGTGCTGATACGCAACGGTCATTAAACAGTGCTCGAACTCAAATTTTAGTAACCCAACGTGTTCGAACATGCCGTGTCGTAGATATTCTCGGCTGAGTGCAGCGAGGAGCGTGAGGCCAGCTACGCTGTGCCATCCTGTCATCTTGAAGAAGGCATTTTGCATTTCCTCTGACCCGGCATAATAAAATGCGCTCTTGTCTTTCAGGAATTGCTTTCCCAGGATCCGGTCCTCATGCTTCGGCCGGTAGAGGCCCTGGCGCCTTAGCGCCGTGGTGATGATGTCCTCTAACTCCGCATCGTTTACTTCTGGCCTGCTGAGGAGGCGCCACAACCCTTGGTCGTATACGTCTGCATTGATGTGGGCATATTGGGGATCCCGGCCTACGGCTTCGTAGACGCTCATGTTCTTCTTAGTCTTTGAGACTTTGCCAGAATGAACTTTGGCAGGGTCATACGCGTATCGACCTATGCTCCAGAACGTCCCGCTGCCCCCGCCATCATCGCGGGTGGTGCCGTCAGAACGGTACTGGGCATATCTCAGGTCAAGGGCTTCGTTGGTGAGCTTGGTACGAGCAACCATGGCGTCGTGCCAGGCCGCATTTCGGGCCCCAATCCCAAGCTCTGTTCTCGGTCTCGCCATCCCTGAACCCCAGTTAATCCCTAAATTGACTCGATCGAGTTTATTCGCGAATTCTCCTCAATTCACCCTTGGCGAGCCAGCTGGGATAGTTCCGGCAAATGTCCCCCAAAGCGTCAGAAGTGCGCAATACCCTCAAGGATGACCGCTCCGCGGAAGTCGCCTTCATAGCGGATTGGGTTCGAGAATTCGGCCCCAGGATGTCCGGAGAGCGCCTTTGGAAAGCTCTGGGATTTGGGTTCCGGAGAGGATTTGAGCGGGCCGCCAAGGAATGCCGGTTGGGCGTTCCCTTATATCCGCTTACTGAAGGAAGAGGCCGATTTGCGAAAACGGTCGATGTAGCGCGCCAGGTCTGGAAGGAGCTGGCGGCCCGCAAGAAGGGAGGAGAGCCAAAATGAGCGAGTGATCTAAAACCCCCAATGAAAAGCGGCCCAGGTGTGTCTAGCACCGAAGGCCGCTTGAGAATGGAAGCCGAAACCTCAATCTCGGTCCTCCATTCTCCACAGCCGGCGGTGCCTGTCAAGCGGCACTAACGGCGCCCCCTTGCCGATGGTTTGCCTACAGGACGACCTCGGCGATAGCCAGGCCGCGGATACCGTGGCCATGTGGAGGATCCGTCATGGAATTACGTATAGACCTATTGCTACCGAAGGAAGATATCAGCAGCCGCGAGTTGCCGTTTGAAGTCTTATCCATCGAATGGGGTGCCCGGAAGATACCTACATCACGTGGGCGTCATGTCACCGGGATGTACCCCGTTGGCTTGAACCACGACTCAGTACCCTTCGAGAGTAAGTTGGAACGCGACTTCATTGCTCTAGCAGCCTCATGTCGAGGCTTCCGATCGATCACATCCCAACCTGTCACAGTCACCGCACGCTTGAGTGGATTGGTGATTGAGTACACGCCGGATTACTTAGTGGACTTGGACCCGGTGCCACCAGGGTTGAGCCGACTCGGATTCAGGCCCCGGACGTTCGTCGAGGTGAAGCCCACAAAGTTCGTGGACCAGGAGAAGCTTTCCAGAAAGTTCACGGTGTTGATGCTCGCATTAAACCTCCCGTGCGTGCTCATGCGAGAAACCGAGATCCGCGGAGGGTTACGCCATGGATAACAACAATACCGTTGGTTACGGGGTGAAATATCTCTACCAGGGCCGCCTAGTCGAACCCGACGGACCAGTGTCTAAACGCCAGATCCGTGTGAGAGTTGTTGAAACCGGCGAGATGGTCGTTGTCGACGAGGACGCTTTGGTAGCGCCGCCGGAGAAAGCTGGGCCGCCAACTGATATCAATTTGATAGATGAGCAGGAATGGAGACGAGCAAAAGAAATCACCGAAGAGTTAAGACCCTGGGCCAAGATGTCCAGAGCGCCCGCTGCCATCATCAAAACGATTGCCGCGAAGTTGAAGCTAAGCCAACGCCAAATACAGCGCTACTTGGCCAAACTGAGAGAGAACCCTGCCGTCAGCTCGATCACGCGCGAGCCGGGCGGCCGCCCCCGGGGAAGCCGGATGCTGAACCCGCGACAGGAGGCCGTGATTACCGCCGTGTTGAGGGAGCACTATCAAATAAAAGAGCCGGAGAAGATCTCTGAGTTGATGATCCGCATCGACAAGGGCTGCGAAGAAAACGGCGTAGAGACACCGTCCGAATCGGCGGTTCGCAGCAGAATCAACGCTCTGGACGGCCGCCATGTACTCAAGAGGCAAAAGGGCTCGAAGGCCGCAAAGCACGGCTATGACCCAGTTGTCGGCAAGGTGGACTTAGAGGGAGCTTTGCAACTCGTTCAGATGGACCACACGCCCGCAGACGGCATCGTCGTCACGGACGATGAGTACCGTGAGCCACTCGGCCGACCCTGGATCACATTGGCCATAGACGTATATACGCGCTGCATCCTCGGGTTCTATATCTCTTTGGATGCACCCTCGATCCTTTCGACTGCCCTCTGCATATGCCATGCGGTGCTACCGAAGGACGACTGGTTGCAAGCTCTCGGCCTAGCGGCACCGTGGCCTATGGCGGGACAGCCCAAGACAATTTATGTGGATAACGGAGCAGATTTCCGTAGCCACTCGATGATGCGCGGCTGCAGCGAACACCAGATTGGGTTGGAGTGGCGCCCGATCGGGACGCCGCACTATGGCGGGCACATTGAACGCCTCTGCGGGACGCTCAATTCCCACATCCATAGCTTGCCGGGTACTACGTTCAGCAACCCTATCGAGCGTGGAGAGTACGACAGTGCTGGCCATGCCGTCATGACGATGGCTGAGCTTCGCGAGTAGCTTATCTACAAGATTTGCTACAAGTACCACGTCGAACCGCACGCTGGTCTGAATGACAGGATTCCGCTTCGTGTCTGGGAGGAGGCGATTCAGCGCGCAGATCCCAAACGCGCTCTTCCTCTTCCGGCACCGTGGGAGTTCATGGTTAGTTTCTTACCGTCGGTATGGCGCCCCGCGCATCGAACTGGCGTCGATTGGAATACGCGACCGTACTGGCACCCCGATCTCCAACCATTCATTAGGTCTAAGGAGCAGTACCAGCTTTATCACGATCCGCGGGATATCCGAACCACTTACATGCGTAATCCTGCTGGTCGTGTTGTGCAGCTCAACGAGACTACCGGGACGGTGAAGAGCGCTCTGTCCCTTAAGGAAGATCAGTTGCATCGCAAACTGGTTCGTCAGGGCGCAGACGATGAGTCATGCCGACATATGCGTCACATGGGTGTGGACAAGGCGGACGGTGTCGTGTCCAGGGCAAAGGCTGCCACCAAGAAGGCGAAGAACCGCGCGTCGCGCGAGAAGACGCGGCAGAAAGAAGTGGTCATAACCAGGCGAGCTCTGAAAATTCCTGATGCTCAGGCGCAGCTGGAAAATCCGTCTAAGGTCATCCCCGCGGCGCACCGCTTCGGGCGAGTTGATGAGTGGGAGTAAGCCAATGGAAGTGGTAGAAATTAAACGCGGGGCAGCCGCGGGATCGGGTCCGGACGCGGCTGCTCAGTCAAGTGATGGAGAGATCGCCAGGATGCGGCGAATGATGGGTGATCGCTTCGTCGAGCATGCCTACGCCTCCACGGTACTAGATGCTGCAGAGCACTTATTAACCCACCCAAGTTCCAGGGACTTGTTGGGTGTGCTGCTAGCAGGGCCACTCGGTGCCGGGCGTAGCATGCTGGCGGAAGCGATAATGCGCCGCTTTCCCTTTAAGCCAGCATCGGGCTTTGAATACCCTCAAGTCCCAGTAATTCGCTTCTCCTTGACTGGCGCTCAAGATCCGCGAGCCCTATGCACGCGCGCCTTGGATGCGTTTGGCGACAAATACGAGGCGCGCGGGCGTGGGGATCCCGAACGTCGCGTGCTGCGGCGTATGGGTGAGACGAAAACAAGGCTGCTGATAGCAGACAACGTGCACGACATCTATGCACTAGGAGAGGAGCGCGCAAAGGATATGCTCAAAGCGTTGCAATACATCGTGGAGGAGGGGCCTCGTCGCGCTATCTACATTACGGACCCCGGAACGGTTGGTTGGCTGGTCAGCCACGATTTTATCAACGTAAATTTTTCCTATCACGAGCTTCCAGTGTGGACCATGGGTGACGCCTATACAGGGATGCTCGGACTACTTGAACGAGCGCTACCGCTTAAGAAATCGTCCAAGCTTGATGGCACAGGTATTGCCGAACACATTCTCAGGTTGTCTGGTGGCAACACTGGCAGGCTTATGAGAATCGTGAAGAATGCTGGTGTGCTGGCGATACACACCGGTGATGAGGCTATTACCAAGGGCACGCTCGATGCGGCGACCCAACCGTTACCAATGGAAATCGTCAAGAAGCTCTCCACGGGCGTCGGCACGTCGTACCAGAAATGAACAACCTTCTATTGATTCCAGGACCGCAACCTGGAGAGCGACTAGGTTCAATCATTGACCGTGCCTGCGCGACCTACGAGATTTCGCGTGAGGCTGTGTTTGTTGGCACCAGGGATGTGTCGACACTGAAAGTACGGGATTGGGATGACGTAGGTGATGAATTGGTCGATGCTCTCGCTGCTGCGCTGGTTTGCTCGAGTAGTGAGGTGGCAGCGACTGCGATTCAGGATGGCCAGGGATGGCTGAATCCAATGGCGAGACAGGTCTATTGTCCGCATTGCTTCCATGGCGATGTCATGCAGGGCCGACAATCGTACCTTCGAAAAGAATGGTCACGAGTCTTTGCGACTATCTGCCGGGCGCATCTTAAGCCTCTCGTCCAGTTGCCGCTGCTAGCGTCAGGCGCGGCTTGGCTTCAGCCCGATCCCGCTTGGGACCGAAGTTCTTTCAATCACAAGCCGATGGCTGACGACGGATTCACGCAGCATCTAGTAGATTGGGAATCGGATCTCGATACCAGGCCACCCAATGATCTGGCCGTGTTGCTAGTCAGCCTGGTCGGTGTAAACCATGGTTTGGAGTCCCAGCAGCCATATGCGGGCTCCCTCGAACGTGACCGGCGTGGCGGCTGGACGCACAGTCGCGGTTACTGCCGGCGGCAGGACCCGTTGGAACCTGGCTATGACGCCTGGGAGCGATTTCGGGCCATCCAGGACCCAGCAAGGCGTCGATCTGCCATCTATTGGGCGGCTGTGAGCATGGGACTCGACTGGGCTATCCAGGTACTACCAAGCTTGGCTTCGCTTGGCTCGACTATCCGGACGCGTGAGGAGTGGTGGCACTGGGAACTCAGAGCTGCGTTGCCTGAGGCCGCCACCAGACGCGTGAGCGAATTCGAATCGGTACTGGGCATTGGCAGGCCGCAGGGAGCGAGGAAGTGACGGGGTAAGCCAAAACGACAGGGTTCGGACTAAAGCGACAGAGTTAAGCCTTGGGGACAATCGGTGATCAGGTCGCTTTAGCGGATCCTGCGGATTCTAAGCACTTCGTATCGCTACCATCCGGGGACGTTGTGCCCGCTATTGGCCAACCTGCGGCGCCGGCGGCAACAACTGGCGGAGTGGCAAGACCTCCAACCTCAGGGAAGGGAGCGGCTGCTCCAATCGTACCTCATGCTCCTTAGGTGTTGTACCATCAATGTTTGGCCAAAGCGGCCAACCTTTGCTAATACGCACAAATGCCAGTTGGTAGAGTAACCATACCGGAAAGTGAAGGACACGCGTTAACAAAGACTCCCGACCCCTTTCCCCCCCCGGTTATGTATTAAAATTGCGGTAACGCGAAGTGCAGCAGCCAGGAGCAGCCCTTCAACTACGGCCAAATTTAGGTTCTAAACCTGTCTACAGAAGCGGGTGAAGTCCACTTCCACCGGCGTAATTAGGGCTAAAGTGCTAGTCTCAAAGTCGCACATGGACGTCGCAATCAAATCTCACCCAGTTTTAAGCCCCCCTTGCCCAGTACCTCCTGGGACGGTCATCCTCGGCTTAAAACATACTAAAATATATGTAACCAAAAGGGTTACATTTATCATAGAATGAGGCTATAATTTGGATATCTCCTTCAAGACGGAAAAACTCCGTCGGGAATGCACCGAGGAGAAGCGGATGGTTCGGGTGCACGGTCCCAAGCGAACCGAGAGGCTCAGACGGCGCCTAGCCCAACTCAAGGCGGCTGAGTTTCTTTCCGACCTGGCTCCACCCTATTCAGGGCCGGCTCGCTGTCATGAGCTGACAGGCGACATGAACGGATTGCTGTCAGTAGACCTAGACCATCCCTACCGTTTGATATTTCGGCCAGCCGATGACCCGCCCGCAAGACGGGATGACGGCGGCTGGGACTGGGCGCGCATACGCGCAATTGAAATTGTTGGAATTAAAGACACTCACTAGGCAGGGCCATGGTTAACGAATACAGACCTGATTACGCCGTACCCCCTGGCGAAATTTTGGCTGAGGAAATGGAGGCAAAACAACTAAGTCAGTCTGATCTCGCTGATAGGACTGGCCTGTCTCGCAAAACAATTAATGAGATCGTAAATGGCAAAGCACCTATCTCACCTGAAACAGCTTTGAAATTTGAACCAGTATTTAGGCAGCCCGCTCGTTATTGGATGAACCTTGAGAGGAACTATCAAGAGACTTTGGCGAGGCTGCAAGAACAGGCAGCGTTGGAACAACATGTGACATGGCTCGACACACAACCTCTGAAAGAGATGATTGGCTGGGGTTGGATAGAAAAGAAATCTGACCCTGTTGAGCAACTCAGAGATTTGCTCACATTTTATTCGATCAGCAACCCCAATCAGTGGGGAAAGGTGTGGTCGAATCTGGCAGTTGCATATCGCAAGGCGAATATTGCGGAGACTTCACCATTTGCGATTTCGGCATGGTTGCGTCAAGGACAGCTTGAGGCGACGAAGATATCTTGTAAGACCTACAGCAAAGATAGTTTTGCCGAGAGTTTTTCAGAGATTCGCGGATTTACTCGAGAAGCGGACCCAAAGATATTTGTTCGGAAATTAATTGATGTATGTGCAATGAATGGAGTTGCCGTCGTTTTCTTACCGGAATTGAAAAAGACTGGAATTTGTGGTGCCACTTATTGGCAAGGTGATACTCCGGTAATTCAGTTAAGTTTGCGTTATAAATCAGATGATCATCTTTGGTTTACCTTCTTTCATGAAGCAGGCCATATTGTATTGCATGGAAAAAAGGAACTATTTCTAGAGGGGAATAGGCCTGATAACAATAAAGAACAAGAAGCAAACGATTTTGCTGCTCGTTCGCTTATACCAAAAGATAAATATAGCGAGCTATTAATCATTAGCCACTTTTCAGAGAGCGTTATTGTTTCATTTGCTGAGAGTTTAGGTATTGCTCCTGGAATTGTTGTAGGAAGGCTTCAGCATGATCAAATGGTGCCCTACACGCACTTCAACGCACTTAAGAATCGATTTGTATGGACGCGTAATTAAAGCGGACTTGGGTGACTTAAAGCAAGCGGAATAAAAGGAGGAATTATGAGCCCGGACCATTTGATTGAGATTTACGTAAACACGAAACCCTACAATGAGCCGAAGGGAAAAATATCCTACGCCCGGCTGGTGGAGATCGCATACCCGGACTTCGCACAGTTTCCCAATGCCACCTACAGCATCATTTATGAGCACGGCCAAGGCAATGAGCAAGGGACGCTGTCCAAGGGAGACTCCGTTGAAATTGTTAAAGGGATGAGCTTCCGTGTCAAAAGAACTGGAGAATCTTGAGGATCTGAGGCGGCTGGTCGAAAAACGCTATTCGCTCTCGATCATCAGCGCAAATGTCGTTGTCAACGACGTCTTTTATCTCGACGCACAAGGACAGTGCCATAAAGGCAGGCTCGCCGCACCGCTGAACCAGCCCACGCCTGAGACACTTGGCGCGCCGCATAACCATCAGATGCACTGGTCCGGTTCTCAACCGTGTTACCTCAATGGCAGTGCAATTCCCCTAGGCATGGGCGGGCCTGTAAACGTTCCGCTGGGCGATACAATCTACACGCGGCATCTTTCGATTAAACCTTCGCCAACAACGAGCTATTCAACCTACAGTGAAATGATCGAGCACTATGTTGCTCTCATTTCCGCGCCTGCTCAGAGCAAATACAAGGTCACACCTCTCACTGGTGCCGTGTATGACGTGCCTGAAGACACCTCGCCGTTTAAGGTCCAGGATACCTTTTCCGCCAAGGCAGAAATTCTGGATCTGAACAAACTGCTCACCAATGACCGAATCGCAATCATCGGTCTGGGCGGAACAGGGTCCTTCGTCTTAGACTTTATGGTGAAAACCCCAGTTAAAATGATCGATGCCTACGACTTCGATATTTTCGCAGTGCACAACGGCTTTCGATCACCGGGTGAGGTTCCTTTCGATGACTTCGGGAAACCGAAGACGGAACTCTGTCGACGCAAGTACGAGCCGTTTCGCCACCGACTTAGCTTCCACAACAAGCGCGTTGGCAAAGGCGATGAAGCCCTGTTCGCGAACACGACGTTTGCTTTCGTGTGCATCGATGATGGGGAGTTGCGGGGCGAAATCTGCGACATGCTGATAAGGCTTGGTGTCCAGTTTATCGATGTAGGTATGGGGATCGAGAAAGAAGCAGCTGGCCTGGACGGACTAATTCGGACTACTCTATTTACGCGAGGGAGCGCGCCAGTCGCCATCAAGGAGGTCCCGCTAGATCGGCGTGATGAAAACAATATCTACCGCGTATTCGTCCAGATTGCTGAGCTAAACGCGCTGAATGCTGCGTTGGCAGTGATTTGCTATAAACAGTTGCGAGGCTTCTATTTCGATGAGCGTCACTACTATCAAAGCTTTATTTCACTTGGCTCTTCAAATTGGATTGGTAAGGGTATGAAATACAGTATCCTCGAAGTAGAACAATTCCCAGACTCGGTCCAGCCTGGGATCCTGTATTGGTCCAAGAAATTTAAAATCTCTGCGCATCACTGCGCATGCGGCTGCGGTGACGTTATTTACCTGCCTGTGGATCCTGCAAATTATTCAATACGGATGGACAAACGCGGCCCCACTCTCAGGCCTTCTGTGGGAAATTGGAACGTCTGTAACGCTCACTATTTCATTACGAACGGCGATGTTCAGTGGGCCGCAAAATGGACACCTGAGCAAATCACAGCCGGGCGGGCGCTCGAAGAGGCTCGTCGAGATGCCTATTATTCTTCACGAAATCGATCGATAAGACAGGTGTTGCTGCGTTGGTTGAGGATCCTGCTAAAGGCGCTGCGCATTACACGATAATCTTACTCAGGACAACTAGTGCGGGTACCGATGAAGCATAGGTATCCAGCACCAGTTCATCACACAAGTAGCAATGTTACGGGGCGTCAATCCACATAAACGTGTGGATGCATGACCGGAACTTAGGCGGCTCCCTATGAGCCCAATTCAGATAGAGGCTGATGTGATTCCTAAGTTTCCCCGGCCAGTACTATGATGCGGAGACGGAACTGGACTTCACCCGCTTAAGTCGCCACTAGAACGGTGGTTTTTCGAGTCTAGTCTGAGGTGCTGCAATGGGTCGGAAGCGGTAGTATGCAACTTTCGTTGTACGATCCTCTTATTAAAAGAATGGTGTCTTAGGGAAAACTTGAACCATCATAGTTTGGCCAAAGCGGCTAAACTATAGTGATTCGCACACATTTACAAACAACCATCCCTGGTGCGCTTACCGGCTCGCACGTCGTGTGCGAGCGTCCACAGCTGGCGCTGCGGACCCTGGCAGGCTTGCCATTTACAAATTGCTGATCTTTACAATGACCGCGACCATATCCGTCGCTATGGCAGAGATTTTCAACAGCACATTTTTGGGACTGCCGGCATGTTTCGCCAGCAGCAGAGTGTGCCGTGTGTCCAATTCGATCCGCCTGTCGTTCGCACCTTCCAGAATGAATCCACCCGCGAAACAATGGATCAGTAATACCCCGGAGTTCGGCTGCCAGTTAATCGAGCTGAGGGACGTGACCACCTCACAAGCATGCGTCAATTTGGCGCGCACGCTTATCACGTTGAAGTCACGCACTGGCCCATTCAGCAAGCGGCAATAGGTTTGCCATTCACCCTTGAAATTGAAAGGCTGGTAGCGCTGTTCGATGCGCTGCGGCGGGGCTGAGTCGAAACTGAGTTCCATGCCGGCGCCTTCAGACAGCAGAATGCTGCGGTCATAACCCGGAAACAGCGAGAACTCGCAACTGGTCTCGATCTCGGCGAGGCTCACGCGCCAATCAAAAGGTCTGCCATTGAGTCCGGCGCCTACTGGAGAAACCGCGAGCTCCGTGGTCATTCCCAAGCCGTTTTTCCATGGCATGCGCCGGTAATCCTGCGGCTGCAGCAGGCAAATGCCGCGAGACAATTCACGCATGCGCCGCGTAATCCCTCATCGCAGGGTCATCAGGCGATAGGTGATGGCAGTGGACCAGCGGCGCGGC